>Ga0208624_1000008_pt1 | contig 158428 bp, 129 predicted proteins | sample Knorr_S23_td_DCM_FD_185607 | JGI IMG/M metagenome (GOLD analysis project Ga0208624, IMG submission 185607) | Marine microbial communities from Southern Atlantic Ocean transect - Knorr_S23_td_DCM_ad_71m_LV_A (SPAdes) (version 2) | ecosystem: Environmental > Aquatic > Marine > Oceanic | place... | reverse complement strand
TATGTGAGCGCGGAGGCGGCGGAGGGGACGGCCTTCACGGTCAGTTACGAGGGTCAGTGGGCCATGAGCTGGGTCGAGGTGGAGCGTGTCTTCCACGTCCCGACGGGGATGACGGAGCTCGAGCTCCGCTTCCGCCCCAAGGCTGGCTCGAGCGGTCTCGCCGGCATCGACTGGATCGAGTTCCTGCGCTGAGCGGCCGACTCTTCAGCCTCGGAGCCAGTCCAGCGCCGCGCTGATCTCGGCGCGGGGTTCGGAGCGGAAGGAGCAGTCCTCTCCTGTCGCTGGGTGCTGGAAGGCGAGGCCTGCGGCGTGGAGGGCCTGGCGTCCGATGCGCGGGCAGCCTTCGGGGAGCTTGGGCGCGTCCTTCACCCGGTAGAGGCCCTCGCCCACGACCTGCAGGCCGTGCTCGAAGAGGTGGACGCGGATCTGGTGGCGGCGGCCGGTGTCGATGGCGCACTCGATGAGCGAGAAGTCACCGAGGCGCTCGAGGACGCGGAAGTGGGTGGATGCGCGCTTGCCGCCTGTGGGCGGCTCCGCCATCTGGCGGTCGGGCTGCTTGGGCTGGGGGCCGATGGGGAGGTTGCAGGAGAACTCATCGGGAGGCGGCGAGCCTGACACCAGGGCGAGGTAGCGCTTCTCGACCTGGCCGCGCTTGAAGAGCTCCTTTAAGGCGTGGAAGGTCTCCTCATCACGCGCCACGACAAGGAGGCCTGAGGTGTGGCGGTCGAGGCGGTGGACGATGCCTGGTCGCTCCGCGCCGTAGGTCGTGGGGAGGGGGCCCAAGAGGTGCTCGGCTGCGTCGGCGAAGGTCTCGCCGCCCACGAGGCGCTCGGTCGCGTGAACGAGGAGCCCGCAGGGCTTGTCCAAGACGGCGAGGTGCTCGTCGGAGTGGATGACTTGCACGCCGTGGGAGAGGTCCTTCGGCTTGGCTTGGCCGTCGCCGAATTGGACGCGCAGGCGCTGGCCTGCGCGTACGCGGACGTTCGAGCGCACAACGCGCTTTTTGTCGAGCTTCACGCAGCCCTTGCGCACGAGCTTCTGGAGCTGAGACTTCGTGCGCCCAGGCACGAGCTTCTCGAGCACCCGGTCGAGTCGGTTCACGCCGAGGCCCGCGGGGATCTCGAGGTCGACGTCGTAGATGGGATCGCTCATTCGGCGGCGCGCAGGAGGTCGAGGCGCGCGATCGCGCTCTTCACGGCGAAGCCGCCACAGACGGCGAAGGCGAGGGAGACGCCGGCCTGCAGGTTGTGGTCGAGGAAGAAGTTCCCGAGGGTGAACATCGAGCCGTAGATGAGGCCGAGGCCGCCGAAGATGCCGATGAGCGCCGCTGTGCCCTCGCCCTCGGGCGCCTTCACTCCAGAGAGCGCGCGCACTGGACCCCAGGCGCCGACGGGCCGCACCTTCTCATAGAAGGGGACGAGGCTCGCCGGGTCGGGCGTCCGAGTGAAGAGCATCGAGAGGAGGGAGGTGGCGATCGATGCGCCGACGACGAGGATCAAGCGTCCTGTGTCCAGGAGCGAGCCGCCGCTCGTGAGGGGGCCGAGCTCCCACTCGAAGCCACCGAAGGTCAGCGTGATCGTGACGACGCTCGAGGTGATCATGGCGACGATCTCTGTCGAGGCGCGCACCCTCCACCAGAGCCAGCGACCGACATAGACCGGGCCGACGCCGCCCAAGAAGGCGATGAAGAAGGTGAAGAGGTCGGAGATGGAGCTCGAGTAGTAAGCGAGCACGCCGCCCAGGGTCATGATCACGACGGAGGAGAGGCGTGCAGCGAGGACCTCGCCCTTGGGGTCGGCGTCGGGCCTCTGGAAGCGCTTGTAGACGTCGTTCACGAAGTACGAAGACGCGAGGTTCACGTGGGTGTCGATGGTCGACATGAACGCCGCCAAGAGCGAGGCCACGACGAGGCCTAAGAGCCCTACGGGCAAGAAGCGCGTCATCATCGCGACGTAGGCGAGTTCGGAGTCGGTGCGGGCGAGGACGTCACCGGAGCGCACCGCGTCACCCTCCTTCACCTTCGCGAGCGGCGCGCCCATCTCGTCGATGGCTTCGAGCGGCATGACGCGGAGCCCGGCGTCCGTCTGGATCGAGATCGCCTCTGCTGTCACCTCTGCCACCGTGCCCGCCGCCGGCGCGTCGATTGTGCGGACGGGGAAGATCGCGAGGGAGGCGAGGGCCACGAGCACCCAGATCCAGGGGCGCATGGCGTAGTGGGCGATGGAGTACCAGAGGACGGCGAGCATCCCGTGTCGCTCGTCCTTGGAGGCGGAGATGCGCTGGACCGTGACGCCGCCACCGTCGACGGACTGGCTCGACCACCAGGCGATGCCTAGGTAGACCGCCACGGTCGCGACAGGGATCGTCCAGAAGGTCGGGCTCATGAAGCCGCCCTCGCCGGGGCTCGGGATGAGCGAGAAGGTGTCAGCTGCGACCGCGATGCCCTCGCTTGAGAGCCGCTGGGTGAGGCCCGCCATGCCCTCGACCGCGCGCCAGGAGAGCCAGGCCAGGGCGACGCCGCCCGTCATCGCCATGGCGAACTGCAGGAGGTCTGTGATGACGACCCCCCAGAAGCCCGCCAAGAGGGAGTAGCTGAGGCTGATGCCGCAGGCGGCGGCGATGGCCGTCATCTTGTCCACGTCGAAGAGGACGTCGACGATCTTGGCAGCGGCGAGGATCACCCAGCAGAGGACGATCGTGTTCGTGATCCCTGCGTGATAGAAGCCGAGGAAGCCGCGCAGGATGCCGGCGCTCTTGCCGCCGTAGCGAAGCGTGGAGAGCTCGGCCGTCGTCATGACGTCGCCGCGCCGCCAGTAGCGTGCGAAGAGGAAGACGGTCATCATCCCGCCGATCGCGTAGCACCACCAGAGCCAGTTCTTCCAGATGCCGGAGTCGCGCACCCAGCCCGTCACGACGAGGGGCGTGTCAGCGGCGAAGGTCGTGGCGACCATCGAGGTCCCGGTGATCCACCAGGGCAGCGAGCGGCCGGAGAGGAAGTACTCGGAGCTGCTAGAGCCCGCCTTCTTCGCGAAGCGCAGGCCTACGATGACCGCGAAGGCCACGTAGCCGATGATCACCGACCAGTCGATCCAGTGGAGCTGCATGCAGAGGAGCCTAGCGGACCGGCGCGCGGCTCACCATTGAGAGGTGGTCTCAGGCGAGGCCGTGGCGCTTCAGGAAGGCGAGCGTTCGGGCCACGAGGTCGGCCTGGACCTCCTCGGGCGGGCGATAGGGGACGTCCGGGTCGGTCTTCCTGATGCTGAAGCCGTGGTCTGCGCCGTCGATGATCTCGAGGGTGTGCTCGGCTCCGAGGGAGGGGAGGTGCTCGCGCAGCGGCTCGAGCGGGGCGAGCGGGTCGCGCGTCCCCTGCAGGAAGAGGGTCGGGACGCGGACGTCGGGGAAGTGCGTCACGCGCGGCTTGTGCGGCGCCTTCGGGCGCTGCAGCGGGTAGCCGAAGAGCGCGATGGCGGCGCACGCCTCTCCCTCGGCTGCGAGCATCGTGCTCGCGCGTCCGCCCATGGATTTTCCCGCCAAGACGAGCGGGCGGTCGGGGAAGCGCTCGCGCGCGTGCTCGCACGCGAGCTTGTGCGCCTCTAAGAGGGTGGGCATCCGATCCGGCGGCATGCGCCGCTCCTCGCGCGCCGCGCGCTCGGTGTAGGGGTAGGCGAAGCGCAGGACGGGTGAGCCAGCGTTCGCGAGCGCGGCGGCGATCTCCGCCATGAAGGGGCTCTCCATCGGTGCGCCCGCGCCGTGAGCGAAGACGATGACGGCGCCGTCTCCTTCCGGCGGGAGATCCCACGCCGCGCTGAGGGAGTCCACGTACTTGCCCTCATAGGGGATGGCGTGGGGCTCGCTCAACGCTGCCTCCGGTCGCTCGTGAGTCGGAGAGAATCTCGATGCGCTCCCATGGGGTTCATGTTGGACTGATCATCCGCCGAGAGGAAGCCTCGGCTACGAGTCATGAGCAGGCAACCAGAGCTCTTCCCCACAGAGGGCCCCGACGAGACGAGCGGTCTCGAGGGCTTCGAGCTCCGCGAGGACTTCCTCGCACCGGAGCGCACAAGCGAGCTGATGGCTGGGCTCCTGGAGACCGTGCCCTGGGAGGTGGAGGAGATCACGATCTTTCAGAAGGTCATACCCTGCCCACGACTTACGGCTTGGTATGGCGACGAAGGAGCGGGGTACATGTACTCCGGGATCCCGCACGAACCGCTGCCTTGGACTGCAGAACTCAAGGCCTTACGTGATGAGGTCAGCGCTGCCACGGGCGCGCGCTTCAACAGCGTGCTCCTGAACCGCTATCGGAGCGGAGAGGACTCCGTCTCATGGCACCGCGACGACGAGCCAGAGCTCGGCAGGGACCCTGTGATCGCCTCCTTGAGCCTCGGCGCCACTCGCCGCTTCAAGCTCAGGCACTTAGCGACCAAGGAGACTCACTCCCTCGACCTCAGCGATGGGAGCCTGCTCTTGATGAGCGGACCCTCTCAGCGGGAGTGGGAGCACTGCCTCACGAAGACAAAGCGCGCCGTGGGAGAGCGCCTCAACCTCACCTTCCGCTGGGTCGAGCCAGCGGAGTGAGCTCATCAGCGGCCGTCTTGGGTCTCTTCGACGACGGGGATGTTCAGACCGTCGGGGAGCTCTAGGCCCTCGGGGAGGCCGCCCTCGAAGATGGGGACGCCTCCGGGGAGCGCGCCCTCTGCAGGGGCCTCTTCCTCGACCGCGATGGGCTGGACGAGGTCCGTCATGCGCTTCGAGAGGTTGGTCTTGCTGTAAGGCGCGACCTCGAAGACCCAGCCGGAGAGCTTCGCGTTGAGCTCTGCGACCTCGGCTGCGATCTCCTCTGCAGAGCGCTCGGCGGGCACCTCGGCGCCCTCTTCAGGGGCGGGCGTGGGACCGGCGGCCTTGAGCTTCTCTGGCCCCTTGGAGCCATCGGAGGCGGAGAAGACAGCGTAGAAGGTCTCGTCCTCAGGCACCTCGGCGACGGAGTAGATCATGGCATCCACGCGCAGGCCGTCGAAGGTCCAGAAGCTCGTCCGCGTCGGCGTCCTGTTCTCGAAGTCAAAGCCCTCGCTCGCGCTCACGTCCACGAAGTTGAGGTACTGCAGCGCAGAGCCCATGCCCGCGGCGACGGCCTCGTACTTCAGCTCGGAGCCCTCAGGGATGTCGTAGACCTCGTACTGCTCGACGTCCTCAGAGGGGCGCGCGACGAAGACTTGCTCCATGTCGGGGTGGAGGGTCTCCACCGCTTGGATGCGCTCGCGCGGGAGCTCGAGGATTTGCTTGTCGAGCCAGGCGCCGGAGTCATCCGAGATCGTGAGGTCACCCGAGACGAGCCAGGACTGGTCCGAGTCCGAGACCCGCACGTAGTAAGAGGGGTCACCAGCGCCCGCGCGGCGGTTGCCGATGATGAGGGCTGCGATCGCGCCGCCGTTGGCGTCCGTCAAGGAGACGAGCTTGGAGTTGGAGTCCTCCTGCCCAGGTCCCTCGACTCCCAACCTCGCGTAGTTCGCAGCGACCTTCGTCTTCGCCTCAATCTTCTCAGCCTCTGCGAGCGCGATGAGGGTCTTACGGACCTCCTCCATCTTCACGGGGTAGCCACCCTTGGCGTCGAGGCCCCAGCCTCCTTCGGTCTTCGAGGCTGACCAAGTCTCGCTAGTGCTCGAGACGGTGATGGAGGCGACGTCGTTCAAGCGATCGGCGAGCGCAGGCAAGAGCGCCGCGTCCTCCGGGACCTCCGCCTTCTGCGGGCCTTGGGACTCACGCTGTGAGAGGCCGATCCCGAGGAGGACGAGGGCGAGGAGCCCGAGCTTCATGAGGGTCTTGTTCTGCATGGTTCAGCTCCGCTTGCGGCCGCCGCGAGAGGCAGCGGTGATGAGTCCGATGAGGAGGATGACGGCAGGGAGGCCGAAGACGTTGGCTGCCTTCACGACCGCGCCGACGTCCTCGATCTTCTTCGCGAGGGAGTGCTGGACAGCGCGCAGCTCTTTGCGGGTCTCGACCTGCTCTGAGCGGAACTGCTCAATCTCAGCGCGCTGCTCGGAAGAGAGGATCACAGAGCTGACGCCGCCGTCCTTCTGCTGCTGCAGCTCTTGGATCTTTCGCTCCGTCTCCTCGAGCTTGGCTTGCAGCGCGGCCTCTTGGTCGCGCGCCTGCTGGTCTGCGTTGCGTCGGATCTCATCGAGGTAGTCGAAGGGGCGATGGAAAGAGCCTCGGCTCCGAAGGCTGATGAGGTCTGAGCTGCCAGAGAGGTTGTCGATGGCGTTCACCAGCATGTCGCCGTTGTTCGCCTGAGGCTGAGCGATGCGCATGCCGAAGAAGTTGCTCACTTGCACCCACCAGCGGTCTTGGAGCAGGTCTGCATCCGCAATCAGGACGACCTGGATGGGCTCGGTGGAGTCTTCGACGTGCAGCGGCTTCTCCGTAGGAGCGACGCCCTCGGTCTCGGGGTCCTGAGGGAGCCCGCCGGGGTAGGCGCTCTTGACGTCGCCTGTGAGGCGGGCGGCTAGGGTGAGGCGCTCGCCGCCAGGGATGTACTCGCGGATGAGGCGCGCGGGGTCCGGGCCGAAGGAGACATTCATCTTGTCGACGAGCATGGCCTCTTCGCTCGTCTGGATGAGCGGGGTGAGGGTGGTCGTCGCTCCCTCAGCGCTGAGGAAGTGCCCGCCGATCCCCACGCGGAGCTGGTTGAGCTCCGCGGTGACCGGGTCTTCGGAGTCGCAGGCCTCTGCGTCGAGGCCGAGGAAGACGACAAAGTCTGTGCGCTGGTTCTGCCACATCACGGGCAGCGCGTTCAGCCTGTCTGCGACGACCTTCTCCGTGGGGAAGTCGACGCCCCAGGCGTCTAGGAGGGGCCCGAGGTCACTGGTCCGATTGGCTGTCATCGCAGCCATCGGGTTCGAGGGGTCCTGCGGCGGGATGTCCTGCTCGCAGTGGGGGTCGAGGTAGAGGACAGCGCGTCCGCCTTTGAGGACGAACTGGTCGATCGAGTAGAGGAGCTCGTCTGAGAACTCCTTGGGGTGCACGACGAGGAGCACATCGACCTCAGCAGGGATCTCGGTCGCTGTGGGCGAGATCATCTCCAGGTCACAGGTCTGCTCGATCGTCTCGACGATGAACCAAGGCTGCGGGGCCGCCTGCGGCTGCATCGGATTGACCGGGCCGCCGCCCAAGGGGAGCGTCGTGAGGAGGCCTACCGTTGTGCGGTCGGGGTTCGCGAGGCGATAGATGAGCTTCGTGAGGTCGTACTCGAGGAACTCCTCTCGGCGGAGCTGGAAGAAGGGGATGAGCTCTTCGCCGTCGATGGTGTTGGTGCCGACGAGGCCGAAGTAGAGCATCTCGCCTGCGTTGTTCACCGGGACGCCTTGGATACCGAAGCCTACGGCTTGGTCTTCCTCTTCGCTGAAGGGCTCCGGCTCGATGATCTGGACGTCAAGGCGGGGGCCGGCGATTGACTGGTACTCGACCAAGAGCTCCTCGACACGCCGAGCATAGTCGCGCAGGTCGGTGAGGTCGTTCGCCATCGACTTAGAGAAGTAGAAGCGGAGGGTGACGTCGTCTTCCATTCCCTCAAGGATCGCGCGGGTGCCATCGGAGAGGGTGAAGAGGCCGCTCTCTGTGAGGTCCAGCCGCGCCTTACGGAAGAGCGTTGAGCTCGCGAGGTTGATCGAGAAGAAGAGGACCAGGCAGACAAGGAGGCCCTTCCAGAGGTTTCGTTTGGGGTTCATGTTCGTCACCTACTCGGCCTTCTTGGCGTCCAGGATCAAGGTGTTCGCGAGGAGGAAGCAGCCGATCAGCGAGGCGTAGAAGATCACGTCGCGCAGGTCGATGACGCCCTTCGAGATCGAGTTGAAGTGCGTCATGAAGCTGAAGGAGCTCACGGTGTCGATCACCGCTTGGGGCGCCCAGCCGGTGAAGAAGTCGAGGACCGCGGGGAGGCCTGCGAGGATGAAGAGCAGGCACCCGACGAGGCTCACGACAAAGGCGATGACCTGGTTGTTTGTCATCGCTGAGATGCAGGAGCCGATGGCGAGGTAGCCGCCAGCCATGAGCAGGCTGCCGACGTAGGCCGCAAGGATCACGCCGTTGTCGGGGTCACCTAGGAAGTTGACCGTGATCCAGATAGGGAAGGTCGCGACGAGGGCCGCGGCGGTGAAGGCCCAAGCGGCGAGGAACTTGCCGACGACGGCCTGCCCGGTGGAGATGGGGAGTGTCAGCAGGAGTTCGATCGTGCCCGTCTTGCGTTCCTCGGCCCACAGGCGCATCGAGATCGCCGGGACGAGGATCAGGTAGAGCCAGGGGTGGAAGAAGAAGAAGGGGGCGAGGTCCGCCTGCTCGCGCTCGAAGAAGCCGCCCATATAGAAGGTCAGGATCCCCGTGAGGAGCAAGAAGATGACGATGAAGACGTAGGCGACGGGGGTCGTGAAGTACCCGCGCAGCTCGCGCTTGAGGATGGTGGTTGTGCTCTTCATGGCTTACCTCAACCAAGGGCCGGCGCTGCGGCGGTTGTGATCTCGCGGAAGACCTCGTCGAGGCGCCCGGAGGGGGAGCGTTCCTTGAGCTCTTGGGGGGTCCCGTCGTAGACGACCTTGCCGCGCGCGATGATGATCGCGCGAGAGCAGACCGCCTCGACCTCTTCGAGGATGTGGGTGGAGAGGATGATGACTTTGTCTTGGGACATCTCCTCGATGAGCTGCCGCACCTCGTGCTTCTGGTTTGGGTCGAGCCCGTCTGTGGGCTCGTCGAGGATGAGGATCTCCGGGTCATGGACGATCGCCTGCGCGAGGCCGACCCGGCGCTTGAAGCCCTTCGAGAGGGTGTCGATGCGCTGGTCGAGGACGCCTGCGATGTGGACTTGGGCCACGACCTTCTCGATGCGCGCCTTACGCTCCGAGGCGGGGACTCCGCGCACCTCTGCGATGAACTCCAAGAGCGTCCGCGGGGTCATGTCCGGGTAGAGCGGCGCGCCCTCCGGGAGGTACCCGATGCGACGCTTGGCGGCGATGGGGTCTGCGCCGACGTCTGCGCCTGCGACCTTGACCGCGCCACCCGAGGGGGTGAGGAAGCCAGTGATCATTCTCATCGTGGTTGACTTGCCAGCGCCATTGGGGCCGAGGAAGCCGAGCACCTCGCCCGGCTGGACAGAGAAGCTGACGCCATCGACGGCGCGGAAGTCGCCGAAGGACTTCTGAAGTTCCTGGATCTCGATCATCGTTCTAGAGCTTTTTTGGCTCCGCTCTTCAGGGGATCAGGGCGTTGGGAGGTCGCCCAAGGGAGGGATCGGGCAGAGATTTTAGGGATCTGGAGGGTGATGGCAACCGCAGCAGCTACGACTCATCTGGTGGTCATGTTGGGCGTCTCCTGCGGCTTTCCGCGCTTTGAAGCTGTATCTTCACGCGCCTGGACACCTCTAGAAGGCGAAAGCCCTCTCAGCCCCTAGCTCAATATGCTCACGATCGCGCTCACGCTGCTAACCCTCGCGCCAGGAGGCGCTCCCTCGGCACCCCTCGATGAGGGGGATCTCGCCGCTTCCGAGGAGTGGACCGGGACCCTCGGTGCTGGTCTCACCACGACCAGCGGGAACACAGACCGTAGGAGCGTCCACGCCCAGGTCGACTCAGCCCTCCGCCTAGAAGAGCGCAGGTACTCCGTAGGCTTTGACTGGCAGTACGCTGACGAGGCAGAGGATGGGCCGAGCGAGCTCTTGGAGCGTCGCGCGAGCGCCAACGGGCAGGTGGACTTCTTCCTCGATGACACCTCGTATCTCCTCGTGAACGCTGACGTGGAGACAGATCACAAGGCTGAGCTGGACCTGCGATACTCTGCCGGCGTGGGCTATGGCTATCAGGTCGCTGAGGGTGACGACTGGAGCCTCTCTTTCGAGGCAGGCCTGAACGGCGTCAACGAGCAATTCTCAGGAGATGAGGATGACAGCTATCTGTCTGGGCGCTTTGGATACTCACTCAAGCGGGACCTCGGCGACAGTTGGACGCTCTCGCAGGACAGCGAGATCTTCCCCAGCTTCGAAGACTCGGAGGACATCCACCTCGAGGTGGATAGCCGCCTGAGGTGTGACCTCTCGGACAACCTCTACGGGCAGGTGCAGTGGCTCTTCGATTGGGACAACACCCCTGCCGCCGGTGCCGAGCGCGCAGATCACCGGCTGCTGCTCTCCGTGGGCTACTCTTTCTGAGCTTGGAACGGACACGATGACGACGACCCTCTTGATGCTGATCGGGGCGACCTTGGCAGGTGGCCTCGTCTCGCTCTTCGCCTCGCGCATGCGCGAAGGTAACCAGCACCTCATGGTCGCGGTCTCGGCGGGTCTAGTCCTCGGTGCATTGATCTTTCACCTCGGTCCGGAGTTCTTCTCTAGCACAGCCCAATCTGTGGGCGACGCTACGACGGGGGTTGTCCTCGGCTTCCTCGTGATGGCGGCGTGGGGCATCTATCGCTCGAAGAAGGCGGCCCCTGACTCCGATCGACACACCCAGGTCTGGCTCTCAGCGCTCACGGGCATGAGCGTCCACGCGATCACAGCGGGACTCGGCCTCGCGCTCTTCCTTGAGTCGGAGAGCTTCGCCGTGCTCCTCATCCCTTTCCTGTGGCATAAGGCGACCGAGGGGCTCTCCCTCGCATCGCTCTTGCAGCTCTCCGGGATGGGGGCAGCGAAGATGGTCGGTCATCTCGCCCTCTTCAGCCTCGCGACCCCGGCTGGGATCTTGCTCGGGCAAGCAGGTGTCGGGGGTGGGGATGGTCTCTTTGCTGGACTCGCCGCGGGGTCCTTCCTCTACGTCGTGCTGTTCGACTTCCTCCCGGAGGCCTTTCACGGAGAGGGCCGTCGCGCGCTTCGCGGGGTCGCTCTCTCGATCGGGCTCCTCATCGGCTCGAGCCTTGGTCACGATCACGTGCACGATGGCAGCGAAGCAGAGCACGTACATGGTCCGGGCATCTTCAGCGTCCTCGGGGAAGGCTGGCTGGTCCTCACACAGATGGCCCCTTGGCTCCTAGGTGGCTTCTTCATCGCCGGGGTCCTCTCTCAAGTGCTAGACACCGAGCGGATCGGGCGTTGGCTCGGAAAAGGCGGCGTGAAGAGCGTCGTCGGTGCAGCCTTAGTCGGCGCGCCTCTGCCGCTCTGCTCTTGCTCAGTGCTCCCCGTGGCGACCTCTCTCCGCAAAGAGGGAGCGAGCCGCGGCGCTACCAGCGCATTCCTGATCTCTACTCCAGAGACTGGCGTTGACTCAGTCAGCGTGACCTGGGGTCTCTTAGGGCCCTTCATGGCGATCGTGCGCTTCTTAAGCTCGATCCTCACTGCGATCGTCACCGGGCTAGCTGTGAACTTCACCCCTGAAGGTAAGGAGCCCGCGCCGGAGGCCCTCCCGAGCTGCTGCATGCACCCAGAGGAGGAGCCGACACCAAAGAGCTGCTGTGAGGCTGAGGCCGCCGCAGCGAAGAGCCCAGGCTTCCTATCCCGGGTCTTCCGTTATGCCTACGTGGACATGATGGACGATCTCGCAGAGACCTTACTCCTAGGCCTCGCGCTCGCAGCGCTCGCAGCTGCTCTCTTGCCAGCGGAGGTCCTCGACTCAGCTGTGATGAGCGGGCCAGGAGCCTACTTCCTGATGTTGATCATCGGGGTCCCGCTCTACGTCTGCGCCTCCGCGTCTACGCCGATCGCGGCTGCCCTCATCGCGAAGGGTCTCTCCCCAGGCGCGGCGCTGGTCTTCCTCCTCGCTGGCCCCGCGACGAACCTCGCGACCATCGCCGTCTTGAAGAAGGCCCTTGGGAGTGCTGCAGCCGTCGTTCACCTGACAACCCTCGCCCTGATGACGCTGGGCTTCGGCTTCCTCGTCGACAGCTGGGGGATAGAGGTCGGGCTGCTCGAGACGATCCCTTGCGCTGATGGACACGCGCATCATCAACACGCGTCCTTCGGAGCAGACCTCCTCGGGAGCTCGGCGGCCCTGCTGCTCTTAGCGCTGATCGGCGCCGCGCTTTGGCGCGGCGCGAAGGAGCCAGAGGGCGCTCACTCTGCGTGAGCTAGAAGCCCATGATGTGATAACCGGCGTCCACGTAGATGGTGGTGCCGGTGATCCCGCGGCTCAGCTCGCTCGAGAGGAAGAGGCAGGTGTCGCCCACCTCCTCTGCGGTGATGTTGCGCTTCATGGGGGAACGCTCCTCGATGGCGTCTAGCATCGAGTTGAAGCCGCTGATCCCCGAGGCGGCCAAGGTCCGCACCGGGCCAGCGCTGATCGCGTTCACGCGGATCCCACGCGGTCCGAGGTCTGCTGCGAGATATCGCACGCTCGCCTCTAAGGCCGCTTTGGCGATCCCCATGACGTTGTAGTTGGGGACGACGCGGTCGCCGCCGAGGTAGCTGAGGGTCACGATCGAGCCGTCGCGGCCTTCCATGAGCGGCAGCGCGCGACGCGTCACTGCGGTGAGGGAGTAGGCGGAGACCTCGTGGGCGAGCATGTAGCCCTCCTTAGAGGTGTGATAGAAGTCGCCCTCAAGCTCCTCCTTCTTCGCGAAGGCGACAGCGTGTACGACCGTGTCGAGGTGACCGAACTCTTCTCCAACGGCCTCGAAGGCGGCGTCGATCTCCTCTGGCTTGGTGACGTCGCAGGGCAGCACGATCGAGCCAGGGCACTCTTCAGCGAGTGCGCGGACGTTCTTCTCCATGCGCTCGCCTATGTATGTGAAGGCGAGGCGCATGCCCTCCCTCGCCAGTGAGCTCGCGCAAGCCCACGCGATGGAGCGCTTGTTTGCGACGCCGAGGATGATGCCGGTCTTGCCTTCGAGGGTGATCTTCATGATGTGTGCTGAGGAGGGGTTCGGGAGCGCGGCATCCTAGTGGTCGGAGGTGCCGCACTCCAGAGAGGTCCCGCGCGGGCGAGCCCGCTCTTTGCGAGGCGCTCGTGTGGGCTAGCTCAAGATAGGGGTGGGGCCTCCGGCGTATTTCTCTCTGATCCGTGTCAGCGTGCCGCAATCCCCTGTGACTTAGTAACTAGCGGCTGTGGTGGCCTCTCTGCGCGTCGCTCTCTCTGAAAAAACACCCCAAGCGATCCCTCCATTCCCCGGAATCAGCCTAAGAGGACAGTCTGAGGTGCTCCGCGGCGCCTCAACCGACGCCGTCACCGTGCAAACCAAGCAACACGCAAGATCGTGTGCAGAGAGGGACGTCCGAGGAGGGGACTCGTTCCCCGCGGAGGACCAGCTCCGAGCGCTGCTCCTAGGCGCGAGCCCGACAGAGGTGTTGGCTCGCATCGCGACCGACGATCCGCTGCGCCTGCGACCTGCCGTCGTGGAGCGACTGCGTCAGCGAGGGCAGCTCCTCGACGCGAGCCGGGTCCACTTGCGCTGCTTGGCGCTCTGTGCGCGTGAGGCCTGCCGTTACCAGGGCGCGTCCTCGCTCAAGCAGTGGCTCCTCGAGCGCGTAGATGAGGCGATAGAGCAGGTCTTGGGTGAAGACATTGAGGTCGAGGTTCAAGAGGGGGTGTGGGCGCCCCTCGCTGCGCCTCTCGGCTTGGAGCCGCGCGCAGCGCGTGAGGCCTGCAGCGTGCTCAATGGGCTCCCGATCCAAGAGCGCCTCGCCTTCTTCCGCATCGTGATTGAGCGAGAGGACACGGGGCGTGCGGCTCGTGAGCTAGAGGTAGAGGAGGATGAGCTCTTGCGTTCGGCGAGGTCTGCGCTGGAGCAGCTGATCCGTTGGCTAGAGACCTCTGCACGTGAGGAGGGATGAGATGCCGCGCATGAGGAGGAGAGAGGGACCAGGAGAGGAGCCGCTCAAACTTCTCTTAGAGCCTGATGGCCGTGAGCGCGCGCGATCGCTCGAGGGCTTGGTGCGCTTCTTCCGCATCCTGGCTGCAGACGTCTCGGGCCTAGAGGAGCAGGCTGCCATCCTCGACAGCGAGCGCGCCCAGCAGGAGCTGGATCGAGCCAGTCAGCGCAGAGTCCATGAGGGGCTGGAGTCGCTCTTGCGTCACTATCTCTGCTGGCACTTAGAGGGCCGCAGCTTCTTGTATCTAGAGGCTCCAAGCCTGGCTGTAAGTGACGCTTGGCGCCTCCTCACAGAGGAGCTAGAGGGAGTGGCCCTGCCTGGTCCAGGCGAGGCGACCCTGAGCATCGTCGCTCGGCTGATCGGCGAATTGGAAGATCACTCCGGCGCGCACCCGGCCATGATCTCGCTCTGGCGCGCGCGATGGGTTTACGCCTTGCAGGGGCCTGTGGCTGGTGAGGAGGCGCTGCGGCGGACCTTGGAGAGCCTCCCCACGACGCCGAAGGACGCAGGTGATGGGATCGATCTCATCCGCAGACGCGCGGTGGAGGGGGTGGCTGAGGCGCTCTTGGACCGGGGCTCTGCCCGCCTCGCAGGCGCTTGGTTGAGTGAGCACCCGGAGCTAGTTCGGCGCGGCGCGCGGCTGCGGCGATTGGCCGTCTGGACCCGGCTGGTGTGCGGTGATGTCGCGGGGGCACGCCGTGCTCAGGCGCACCTCGAGCCGTGGGCGGGCAGGCTGCCTGACGCGCTTGTAGAGCTGCGCGAGCGTGAACCTGACGCGCTGCCGCTCTTGAGCGGAGCAGCAGGAGGTGAGCGGGCGCGAGGGCTATGGCCCCCGCGTAGGACAGACGAGCTGATCCACAGAGGAGAGAGCGGCGCGATCGCAATGATCCTCTTTCAGTTGGATCCGGGTCGCGGGGCACACCCACATCGTGCTGAGGTGGCGCCGACCTTGTGCGGGAGCCTCGACGCTTGGCTCGCCGAGCGCGCGATGACTCCCTTCGACCAGGGGTCGAGCGAGCAGGAGCTCCTCGCGACCGCGGCGCCGGTCATCTCACATAGAGAGGAGGGGCGGGGGCTCAGAGGCGCGATCGGAGCGGAGAGCTCTATGGCGACCTGCCTTGAACCCCTCATGGACCGTAGGGGGGAGGTCATGGGATGGCTCTACCTTGAGTTTGAGCATCACCTCGTCCCCGCCCAAGCTCGCAGACGCGAGCTGGCTGTGGCCGCGGAGCGGGAGCTCATGCGCGCGCGCGAGCTCGGCGCGGGGCGAGGGCGTGAGGTGACTCAGCGGGTCGAGGACGGACCGCTCGCCCGCTCCTTTGAGGCGCTCGTGGAGCGGACCGGGATGAAGTTGGCGCGCAGGAGGTGGTGGGGTTTAGAGCGACAAGGTGAGGAGCTCGGCTTGGTCGCTGGAGGTGGCGAAGGCCTCACGGCCCCTCTGGACACTCACCGTGGTCAGGCGCTCCTCTTGCGTCGTGCCCTCGCCGCAGGCGGGGCTGTTAGCTTCGATGAGCCTGATGAGGCGCTCTCGCTGCATCCGGCTGCAGGCTCGGGGATCGCGGTCCCGTTGGGCCCGCGCGGAGAGGCCTTCGGGCTGCTCCTTGTAGAGTCCTCGAGACGTAAGGACTTCGCCGGTGGGGTCGGAGAGCGCATTGTTCAGACGGTTCGAGAGTGGGGGAGCGCGGTTCGTATCGCGCAGTTCGTTCGATGGCACGAGGAGCGCTTCGGCAAAGAGCTCCACTTCCCGGTCGAGTCACCCGACTTCTTGGCCTTCGCAGAGCGCGTCGCGAGGGTGGGGCGCAGCGCACAGGTCGCGGTCGTTTCGGGGCCGAGCGGGGCAGGCAAGAGCGTGCTCGCGCGCTGGATTCATTACGAGGGAGGTTCTAGGTCTGGCCGGATCCACATGATGCCGGGGAGCTTGGTCGATGCCTCTGGTTTGCGCGCGCGCTTGGAGGGAGAGGCTGATCACAGCCTCCTGATCGATGGGGTCGAGGAGCTCTCGGGAGAGGCGCAGGTGGCGCTCGCAGCACACCTCGAGGAGCGCGCTGAACTCGGCCCGCGGCTCATCGTCACCTCCCTGCGGCCGCTCGCGGAGCTCGCTAGCGAGGGGGTCTTACGTCGGGACCTCGTGGGGAGGCTCGATCGTCTCAGCCTGTTTGTCCCGCCGCTCGCGGACCGGCGGGAGGAGTTAGAAGGGTTGGCGCGTCACCTATTGCGCATGCAAGCAGAGGGTGTTCGCCCGCCAGAGCTTGAGGAGGAGGCGCTCGCTGTTCTCTGGAGACAGCCCTGGGAGGGCGGCGTCCGCGAGCTAGAGAACTTCCTCTGTAAGCTCTCTAACGAGGCCATGGATCATGCCCTCATCGACGCTGGGCTCCTTGAGCGTGTCGCAGCTGAGAGCCGCGTCCCGCTCCGGCTCCGCACCCCCTCACGACACCCGCGCAAGATCGACCTGCTCTCGGCGCTCGTGACGAGCCAGACTCAAGCGGGTCGCGCGAACAAGACGGCTGCAGCCCGCTACCTCGGCTGGGATCCGGACACCCTCGTTGCGCGGATGAGGGACCTTCAGATCTCCGAGAGAGGCTTCGCAGCGCTGCATCGGCCCTGGAGTCGCTCGGGCACCTGAGGGCTCGCTCCGACCCTGAGGAGGGAGAGCAAATGGAGGAGGACCTGGGGAGATCCCAAAGGGCTGATACTATGGGCTGATGCGCGCAGCAGTCCTCGTCCTCCTCCTCGCACCCACAGCCCAGGCCCAATGGAGCCCCGGGAGTGGGCAGTGGGAGAAGTCTGAAGAGACGGATCTCCGGGTCGCGACATGGAACGTCAAGGACGCGATCTGTCGAACGGCGAACAAGGACGACGCGGCCCTGAACTGGGCGGCCTGCGCGCGCACGATCGCTGCACTCAAGCCCGACGTCCTGATCCTCCAAGAGTGCGGTGACAACACTGGGAATGGGACAGGGTCGGGGATCGACTCCACCTCGGTCCTTGGGAACGTCCTCGAGCTCTTCATCCACGGCGGTGCAGATCCTTACAACGGCGGTCAGGTCGAGGCATATGTCCAGAAGTGGGCCCCTGAGTATGACCTGCCATACAAGTACGTCCCGACAAGCTCGGATGGCTTCAACCGGAACGTCATCCTCTCCATTTTCCCCTTCTCAGACCTCAACGGCGACGGGCGCAGCACGCTGAACGACCTCCCGAACATCTCGTCTAGCACTTGGGCTGCGGGCGGAGACGGGGGGATCCGTGGCGTCCAATTCGCGGAGCTCTCTCTGCCGGATGAGATCTATGAGGGAGACTTGGTCGTCGGAAACGCGCACCTGAAGTCTGGAGGTGGGAGTGACAACCACGCCCAGCGTGTCGACGCTGCGAGCAACGTGGCCTACTACATCGACCACCTCTACAACGGCGCTGGCGCTGGGGTGCCCGACCCAGACAACAGGATCAGTGACTCACCCGCGGCAGCCTCGATCCTCCCTGCTGGCACCGCTGTAGTCTTTGGAGGCGACTGGAACGAGGACGAGGGGTCAAACGGTGGCAAGGGCCCCGCTGAGTGGATCACAGCTGCGCTCACCATCGGCGGCACGGACGGGACCGACCGTGACCGCAGCGACATGACCTACGACTCCGCCACACACCAGTTCACTGGCAGCGGCGACACCATTGGGTCGAATAAGTACGACTACCTAGCTTGGCAGGACAGCGTCGCCACTCTGCGACGCGCGGTGATCTTTCACTCCCAAGGGACGCCCTCGAGCGCGCTCCCCTCGACCTTCGCTGGCTACCCCAACCCGCCTTTCCTCTCTTCAACAGCGAGCGATCACAAGCTCGTCTTCGCGGACCTCATCTTGCCCCTCGTCGACTACTGCGATGAGATCTACGAGTACTGCTTGGACAACGCCAACTCGACCGGCTTCCCCGCGACCCTGTACTGGTCAGGGACACCGAGCATCTCTGCCGGAGACTTCACGCTCCTGGCTCAGTCCGCAGTTCCGAATCAGTTCGGAGTCTTCTACTACGGGCCGATCCAAACCCAGGTCCCGTTCGGACAAGGATACCGGTGCGTCGGCGCCGGGCTCTTGGGCACCTTCAGGCTCTTCCCGGTGGTTCAGTGCGACGCCTTCGGGGATGCGCAGCGCACCCTTGATTGGGGCAGCAACCCAGTGGGCTCGGGGCCTGGCCAGATCACCGCAGGGGCCACCTGGAACTTCCAGTTCTGGTACCGCGACCCAGCGGCGGGCAGCCCTGGCTTCAACTTGACGGCGGGCCTCTCCGTCAAGTTCTGCCGCTGAGCTCCTGCTCAGTGGGGTGTGCTTTTTTTTCCGGGTGCAGGTCTCTCCGCCGCGCCCCAGATCTAGGGGTAGAGTTCCTACGGAGCAGTGGGTCCGTCGGTGACACGCGGCTCTAAGGGAGGGGTGTGACACCCATGAATTCACTAGCCGCATCCTGGTGGGAGCGCGTCACACGCGCCCTCAAACCCCTCACAGAGAGCCTTTCGAGGCTCTCATCTCCGAGGCCTAAGCCTGTGAAGGTGCCTGTGCGCACCGAGCCTGCGCGCCGGACGGTAAAAAGCTCTGCTTGGGTGCCGAGCGCACTCTTAGCCGTTTTCGCAGCCTCTTGTGGTGGACCGAACGACCCAACTCCGCCGGGCTCCACAGACCCCGGGGCGAGCGATCCGGAGGTCACCTCGATCTCTCCAAGCTCCGGTCCAGCAGATGGAGGCACCCTCGTCACGATCACTGGCGTTGGGTTCGATTCTTCCGAGCTGACCGAGGTCCTCTTCGGCTCCAACAACGCCACTGGGGTTCTAGCAACGTCGGAAACAACGATCGTCTGCAACGCGCCCGCGGGCGTGGGAGGCGCGAGTGTAGACGTGGTCGTCGTGATGACGAGCGGCAGCCTCGCGGCCCCTACACAGTTCACCTACGAGGCGCCGCCGAACGCGGAGCTAGAGATCACTTGGAGGAACTCCTCTGGCGGCATCAGCACTGGCGTCCTGACGGTAGAGCTCTTCAACGAGACCCCGATCACCTCGCAGAACTTTCGAGACCTCGCTGAGCAGGGTCTCTACGACGACACGCTTTTTCACCGCGTGCGCTTCCGAGACAAGCTTGAGGGCGGTGACTTCGAGAACGGCAACGGCACAGGCGGACGCGCCGCCTCATACCAAGGGATCGGGGATGAGGCCGACTCGAGCACTTGGAGGATTCCTGACGAGGCGGGCTCAAGCCCTGATCATCAGCCTGGCGCGCTCGCGATGCACCTGCCTGCGGGGCCGGACTCAGCAGGGAGCGTCTTCTATATCGCGTGCCCGAACTCGGATCTCTCTAACAGAGATGGCGTGAACACGGTCTTTGCTCAGGCCACAGGGGGCACCATCGACGGAGTGGATGTTGGCTTTGAGGCCATCTTGGAGTCTCTGCACCGCGTTGCGACGGGGAGCGGTAATGTCCCGACGCAGCCTGTTCGCTTGGTTGAAGTCAGGCTTTCTGGCGGCTCGATTAGTGATCCTGGAGATGGAGACGGGGATGGAGATGGTGACGGAGGGGCAGATGATGGCAGCAACGGCGATGACGATTTAGCTCCAACGCTTACGCAAGTAGAGCCGAGCTTCGGCCCTCCTCTCGGCGGGCATCAGGTTGTTCTGTCGGGCTCTGGGTTTGCAATAAATACAGAGACTCCTCCGATTGTCCGATTTAACGGTGAGGATGCCTCGAGCGTCGTAGTGACTTCTGACGGCAGTTTGTTCTGTTTGACTCCACCTGGGCCTGCCTCTACGAGTGTTGATGTTGAGGTGCTCACTCAAGCGGGGACAGCCACAGTAGATGGTGCTTATGAATATCTTGCAGGCCCTGTCGTTCTGCTTGACGTTGTGTGGACGGACGCTCTCGGAGAGCCACATAGTGGGAGGATCGCGACAGAGCTATATGACTCGGCTGCGCCAATTCATGTTGAAAACTTCTTACTGCACACGAGTCAAGGGAGCTATGACGGAGTCCCAATCCATCGAATCATTGACCTTTTCATGATTCAGGGAGGTGATTTTGAAAATGGCAATGGAACCGGTGGTTATGCCGCCGCGTATTACGGTTTTGGTGACCCTAACGTGCCTTCAAGTTGGACTGTTCCTGATGAGGCTGACAATGGTTTAGTCCATGTTCCGGGGGCACTTTCTATGGCTAAGACCAGTGCACCGAACTCTGGCGGGAGCCAGTTCTTCTTCGTGGATAGGGATAGCGTTCCAAGCCATTTGAATGGGGTGCATACCGTATTTGGAAGTGCAGTTTACGGGGTTTATGACGGGTCGGAAGTGAGCGGTATAGATGTTGTGGACTTTATTAGTCAGGTTGAAACTGGTTCGAATGATCAACCGCTCTTCCCAGTCACCATTGAATTAGCAATGGAGGTAGGAGGTGGCCCTATTGGGTTCATGGAAGGCGGGGGGATCGCTTCATGGCAGCCTTGGAATTACCACGCTTTGCATGAGTCTCTCTTGAGTCAGGAGGGCAAGCGAGAGCGAGAGGGCTCTCAGTTTTGCAGCGGCACCCGTGGGGTGTATTGCCTGAAGGCTGAGAAGGGTGATGTGGTCAAGTTGTCTGTGCGGTCCCTCGAGGCCGGTGAGAGCGCAAGGCCGCCGTTTGTTTTTGGAAGAAGCTCGGGTGACATCTCTCTTACAGAGGTCGCCACTTCCGTAGGTGGGGTTTCATGTGACTACAGTGTGAAGCTGGAGCGGAGCGACGAACTGTTGGTTTTTGTTCCGGTTGACCCAGCAGTTTGGGTGAAATTGTGGGTTGATTCTGCTGAGGCTCGATGAAGTCGGCCAAGCGCAAATAGATTCTCGACGGTGGCCATAGGGATCGGCAGGCTTTCCTGTCGATATGCATACAGAAGATTTCGACTTTGAACTCCCGCCTGAATCCATCGCGCAGGAGCCCTCACCCGAGCGCGACCGCGCTCGGCTCTTCGCGCATGACATCGCGGCGGATCAGACCAGGCACGTTGAGGTTCGCGGACTCACAGAGCTGTTAGGGAGAGGAGATTTATTGGTCGTCAATGACACCGCTGTCATCCCAGCGCGCCTCTTCGCTCGGCGGGCGACGGGCGGACTCTTGGAGGTGCTCTTGCTCGAGCAGCGCGGCGCTCGCGAGGAGTGGGTCGCGATGGTTCGGCCCGCGAAGAAGCCAGCTCCCGGTGAGGAGGCCTCTCTGGGTGAGGGGCACTCGCTTCGCTTCCTCGAGCGCATTATTGATGCGGAGGGACAGCCCGGGGCTGAATGGCGAGTTGAGCTCTCGCCGCGGGCAGGCTGCGACGGCGCGACCCTCTTGGAGGAGTGCGGGCGGATGCCCCTGCCTCCTTATATCGAGCGTGGTGAGGGCGCAGACACCGAGCGAGACAAGGAGCGCTACCAGACGGTGTACGCGGAGAAGCCTGGCGCAGTTGCTGCTCCGACAGCAGGCCTACACTTCACGCCAGCGCTGCTGAGCGAGCTGGAGCGAGAGGGAGTCCGCGTCGCGCAGGTGACCCTCTATGTCGGCGCCGGGACCTTCAGGCCGGTCACCGCAGCGCGGCTTGAAGAGCACGAGATGCACTCAGAGCGATATGAGCTCACGGCAGAGACCGCCGCGCTCGTAAACGAGACGCGCAGAGCCGGCGGCCGCGTCGTGGCCGTGGGGACGACCTCCGTGCGGGTGCTCGAGAGCTGCGCGACGGATGTGGGCGAGGTGATCGCAGGTGAAGGAGAGACCCGCCTCTTCCTCTCGCCGGGGAGCCGCTTCCGCGTGGTCGACGCCTTGATGACGAACTTTCACCTGCCGAAGAGCACGCTCTTGATGTTGGTCAGCGCCTTCGCTGGCCGTGAGCGCGTGCTCCGTCTGTATGAGGAGGCCCTCAGCGAGGGCTACCGCTTCTACAGCTACGGGGACGCGATGTTCCTCTACAACCCGCGCTAGGCTTCGATCGCCCTACGCAGCCGCGCCGCTTCGGCGGCGGGGTCAGGCGCAGCGAGCAAGGCTGAGGCGACGGCGACGCGACCGACCGACTCGAGCTCACCGGCGTTGCTAGCGGTCACGCCGCCGATCGCGAAGACGGGGACGCTCGCAGCCTCCGCTGCGACCCACGCGCGCTCGGGGCCGCGCGCGTCGGCGTAGCCCTTGGTCTCGCTCGCAAAGACTGGCCCGAAGCCCAAGTAGTCGACGGGCTCGTCGTGGCTCGCCACGACTCCCTCCATGTCGTGCGTGCTGAGTCCGATGAGGAGCTCTTCAGGGAGCATCACGCGGGCCTCCGCCGCTGGCAGGTCTCCCTCGCCAAGGTGCACGCCCGCGCAGCCATCGGCAGCGAGCGCCATAGCCACGTCGACGCGGTCATTCACCATCACGAGCGGGCGGTCTTCGTCTGAGAGCCCTGCGCCATTCACCAGTTCGAGCACTCGCTCAGTCCACTCATAGCTCGCTCGCGCCTCTGCAGGGGGATCTGCCCTGAGGCCAGCTTGGAGGCCACTAGCGACGGGCTTGGGGCGCACCTGCACGATGTCTACGTGAGGGAGGAGCGAGCTGAGCCGCTCCAAGGGGTCAGCCTCTCGGACCGCCTCTGGGGTAAAGATGAGCAGGAGGCGTGCGTCGCCTAGCTTTGCGCGATGGTTGGGTCGGGTCTCGCTCACGCCCAGAGAATAGTTATCTCTCACCCCACCGCGGATAATTCACTGAGAAAGCCTGTGATTCGCGCTTTGGGCGCAGCTGGGCAAGACAGAAAGAACTACGACATGAAGACCCACCTCTTTGGCCCCCTCCTGAGCACCTCGTTTGCTAGCGCGGCCAGCGCGTAGCCTGGCGAGGTCAAGCGCTACCAGCTCTAGTATCGCAACCTTGGTGAGGCGAGCTTGCGCGGCTTTCACTTCAACCTCAGCAACGGTGTCGAGGTCTGGTGGGGTATCTGAGGTCCTCGGCTTCGTGAGGAGCTATGCTCACGAGGTGATCTCGCTCCTCCTCTTGCCCGCTCTCGTCATTGGCGACGAGCTCTTCGTCGAGGTGACCTCGGACGCGCTGCTAGCGCACCCCACGACTTGCGGCTCGCTAGACAAGGACTGGATTATTGAGGTGAACGGTGGCGGTCTCGTCGTTGAAGACTTCAACGCGGACGGCCACCTCGACCTTGTCGTCGTGGACGGCTCTACGGTGGAGCGCGCGCGCGCGGGCGAAGCGGGCGAGCCGCCGAGGCTCTACCTCGGTGACGGCGCGTGCGGCTTCTCACTGGCTGGTGAAGCCTGGCAGATGAGCGGCGGCCGCTGGGGTATGGGGGGCGCCGCGGGCGACCTGAACAACGACGGCTACCCCGACCTCGTCGTGACGCAGTGGGGACCTGACCGGGTGTTCCTAAACGAGGGCGGCGCTGGCCTTCGTGAAGTGACGGAGGAGGCTGGGCTCGTCGGTGGACGCTGGGGTGCCTCGGCTGCGCTCCTCGATTACGACGCTGACGGAAACCTCGACCTCGCGGTCGTGAACTACCTCGCCTTCGACCCAGATGAGGTGAAGCGTCGCGGAGAGGGCTGCGCGTGGAAGGGGCACGACGTCATGTGCGGTCCAGAGGGCCTCATCCCCGTTCACGATCAGCTCTATCGAGGCCTCGGAGACGGCCGCTTCGAGGACGTCACCCTCGCTGCAGGCTTCGCACCTCTGACGGCTGGCTACGGCTTAGGCGTGATCACTCTAGACGTCGACGGGGACGGTCGGACGGACCTTTACACCGCGAATGACTCGACCCCGAATCATCTCTGGAGGAACAAGGGCGATGGGACCTTCGAAGAGATCGCTTGGAGGCACGGGGTCGGCCATGACGCGAACGGTAAGGAGCAGGCTGGGATGGGGATCGCCTGCGCAGACGCGAACGAGGATGGAGTCCCGGATCTCTTCGTCACAAACTTCTCCGGTGAGAACAACGCGCTCTATCTCTCGCGCAAGGGGCGTTTCCGCGAGCGCTCCTATGCTGTCGGGCTAGGCGGGGCCAGCCTGCGGAGGCTGGGGTGGGGGACGAGTTACGGCGACTTCGACCTCGACGGTCACTTAGACCTCTTCGTCTTGAACGGTCACGTCTACCCGCAAGCTGACCAGCCTGGCACAGACACGAGCTACGCGCAGCCGGATCAAGTGTTCTTGCAGGGCGCGAACGGGCGCTTCACAGAGGTCGCGCTCGGAGGTGTCGAGCGCGTCAGCCGCGCTGGCGTGAGCGCAGACTTAGACGCTGACGGAGACCTCGACCTTATCGCGCTTGAGCTCGGTGGCCCGGCGCGCGTCTGGCAGAACACGAGCGCATCGTCGGGCGCTGAAGCGCGCTGGCTCGGGGTGCGGCTCGCCGGCACCGCCGCGCACGGAGCCTCGCTAGAGCTCGCCTACGATGCTGATGGCGAGCGCGTCACGCTCAAGCGCTTCGCGCGCACTGCCGGGGGCTTCCAAGCGAGCTGTCCGCTCGCCTGCCACTTTGTCGCCGAGCGATGGAGTGGAGAGGGAGCTGTGACCTTGAGGGTGCGCTGGCTCGGCGGCGGGCTGAGTGAGGTCGAGCTAGATTCGCTCGGCCGCTGGGTCGAGCTGAGCGCGCCTGCGGGAGAGCCCAAGTGATCTGCTTCGTGGCGCTGCTCATCGCCATGCTCCCGCAGCAGGATGGGTCCTCGGTCTTAGGCCGCTCACCAGCAGAGTGGAGCGCTGCGCCACAGGGGCGGTGGGAGCGATGGGATCCTTCGGACTCTGCGCCTCCGCAAGCGGGTGCGCAGGTCGCGCTCGACCGAGCCTTAGGAGCTGCGCAGCGTGGCGACCATGTCACGGCCCTAGACGGCTGGTTTGAGCTCCTAGATGCGGAGCCTGAGTACCCGCCCGCGCTCTATCAGGCCGGCGTCATCTACTTCCGTTTGCGGCGTTACTCAGACGCAGCGGCCGCCTTTGAGCGCTACCTCAAGGTCGCCCCGCACCGGATCGGAGACACCCGAGCGCTCGGACACTGTCACTACTCGCTCGGGCAATACGAGCGGGCTGCGACGCACTATGAGCGAGTGCTAGAGCAGGGCGAGACGCCGGGGCTTCGCTTCGGGCTCGCGCTCGCCCGCATGCGGCTAGGAGAGGAGGAGGCTGCTCTTGAGGGCTTGCGACGAGTCGTGGAGCTGCGCTCAGATCACGTTGAGGCTCACACCTGGATGGGGCAGCTTCACTTTGACGCTGGGAGAGTAGAGGAGGCGCGAGTCGCGCTAGAGCGCGCGCAAGCGCTGGACCCCTTCGCTGCGAGACCTTGGTTCCTCTACTCGCGCGTCCTCCTGGAAGCAGGTGAGGAAGAGGCCGGGCTCGCGGCGCATCAGCGCTTTCAAGCGCTAGACAGAGTCGCCCAAGAGGTGCGCACTTTGGAGGGCAAGCTGCTCTTCCAGCCGGCGCAGGGTGCGGTGCATCGGCGGATCGTTGAGCTGCACGTGAGCGCTGGTGACGTAGGTCGTGTCAGGGGTGCGCTGCGTCGGTGGGAGGCGCTGAATCCAGATGGCGTTGCGGCGCGGGTCGTAGCCTTGGAGGCTTGGACCGCCTTAGGCCGCGAGGCAGAGGCCTCTGCGGCTGCGGGTGCCCTCACGGCGATCGCGGGAGACTCTGTAGCGGCTTGGGCGGCGCTCGCGCGCCACTACCGAGAGACCAGAGAGCGTGTGCTACAGGTGCAGGCTGAGGAGCGCTGGCGCGTGCTGCGTGAGGAGAGCGGCAGGGAGTAGGGGCTTGACGCCTTGAGGAGCTCTGTCCTCTTCAAGGAGGAGCAGCTGTCGACGAGAGCGGACCTGCTGCGGTGACAGGTCAACGTCGCTGATATAAGGCGAGCCGCGCCGGCAGGCGACCGGCGCGGCTCCAAGGAAGCGATTGGCGAAGCCAGGTCGGAGAGCGCGGCTCTCCTGTGCACGCTGCGGGCCGTGTCTCCCGCGGCGCGGTTCGGTTTAGGCGGACTCTTTGCCCTTGCCCTTGTTCGAGCGTCGGCCGCCGCGGTTCTTGCGGGCGTCGAGGTTCTCGCGGAAGTGATCCCAGTCGTCAGGGCTGTAGAGGCGGACGCGCTCGCCGCAGTTGACACACCAAGAGGTGTCGAGGCCCATGAGGTAGTTCACGTAGTCGTTGCAGTTGTCGCAGAACTTCTTGTCGCTGTAGTAGTCGGGTCGTTCCATGGTGATTTGTTGGCGGTGTGGGTCCTTCGGGGTCTTGCCCTCCCTGGCGGGACACCTAGGTAGAGCAAGCGGGTTGCCAAGCGCTCTAGGATTTAAATAAGAAGTTGCAAAGTTCTATTTGGTATGGATTTGGGCCGGAATGGGGGGCTCGGACCCCCAAGCCTTGTCGGATCACGTGTCGATTCAGATGAACGGCCCCATCCGCCCAGCTGGCATGCGTTATGTGTCCCTGAGCGCCCCTCAGCGGCGATCAGCCCGACACCAATCCCCTGGAACGGCCCTAGAGGGGTCGCAAGTTCCGATGTCTCAAATTCTCGACACAGTCAGCGATGTCGAACAAAAGCAACACTCAAGATCGGGTCAATCGCAGAGCTCTCTGGCCGCACGGAGCTCTCGTTGCACACGCGCATCTTGCTCAGCGCTGGAGGCCTCCTCGAGGGCGCGCTGCGTCTCCACGTCTTCCCCAAAGGCGCGAGAAAGTGAGCGCCCAGCCGCCTCCCGTACGAGGGCGTCGGGGTCGAAGGAGAGCGCTCGAAGCAGGACTCCTTGTGAAGAGCTGTCGCCGATGTTGCCCAGGACGATCGCGGCGTTTCTAGCGAGGCCGGCGCGCTTTGGTCGCTGTAGGGGCGAACCTTGGTAGCGCTCCTTGAATGGGACGGGGTCTTCAAGCCAAGTGATGAGCGGGCGGTCTCTGAGCGCGTCGTGCAATCCGAAGCGCTCGCTGAGGTCGGGCGCGTCATTACCCCATGGGCAGACTTCCGAGCAGATGTCACAGCCGAAGACCCACTCGCCGATGGACTCGTGCATCTCAGGGGGGATGGGGCCCTTGTTCTCGATCGTCTGATAGGAGATACAGCGCGCAGAGTCTAAGACGCCCGGTTGCAGGAGTGCGTCCGTCGGGCAGGCGTCCAAGCAGGCCGTACATGTCCCACATGAGCCGTACGTGGGCGCGTTCGTCGGCTCGAGCTCTTCAGCGATAAGGAGCTCTGCGAGGAAGAACCAGGGGCCGAACTCCGGATGTAGCAGGTTCGCTGCCTTGGACTGGAAGCCTAGTCCAGCTTGGGCTGCGTGAGAGCGTTCAAGGAGAGGGCCCGCATCCACGATCTGGCGAGCAGGGCCGGTGAAGCCAGCGTCTGCGAGGCGGCGTGCGAGCTTGCGGAGCATGCGACCCATGACGTTGTGATAATCGCGCCCTGCCGCGTAGCGGGCGACTCGCCCACCGCCAGGTAACTCCACAGGCTCGCGGGAGTGGCCTAAACCCAGCACCACGACGCTGCGTGCCTCAGGGAGGGTCAGACGGGGGTCGAGGATTCGCTCTCGGTTCCGAGCGAGCCAATCCATGTCCGCGTGGTGTCCAGCCTCCAGCCAGGCTTCGAAGCGAGCTCCCTCTCGCGGAGGGGCGGCTGGGGCTACTCCAAAGAGGTCAAATCCAACCTCTCTGGCGTGCTCCTCTAGCTCTTGCAGTCGATCCACGGCTTCAAGATACCCGCAGTGACGCTCAAGACACTCTCTAGAAGCCGTCGGAGAGTCCTAGGAGCACCTTTTTTGCGCTCAGGGCATATGATGCAGATGGAGCTCCCGTGCTCTGCCTAGCCCTGCGCGGAGAAAGGAGCGGTTTTTTTTACCTGAGATTCCGTAACCCGGCGTCAGAGCTCCCATAAGAAACCAGTCTCCTCACACGGATTCGTTCCTTTTTCAGCCCCTAGCTCACTGACCTGTCCTTCATGAAGGCGATCGACCCCTTTGCGTCCTCACATGTCCTCCTCACGGAGGCGGGGGCACCGCTGCTGCTTGAGCACATCGAGCAGCTCGTGGGGGAGCTAGAGCCCGGAGAGCGAGAGCGGATTGAGGGCATTGTGAGAGACAGGGCACGTGGTCCTGAGTCCATCCGAGACGCGGTCTCTACGCGTGTGATGGAGTGCTTTCGGCTCACGCAGAGTCGGGTTGCCTTCGGCTTGCTCTACGAGCTGAACGGGCCTCACCTCTTGGTCCAAGTCTCTGCGCGCCTTCGTCGATACGGCAGCCACGCCGAACCGGGAGACGTCCTCCAGGAGGTCTTCTTCAACGTCTATCGTTACCCACACCGATTCGACGCCTCCAGAGAGGACGCGTTCCGTGTCTGGTCAGCGATGATCGTCCGAAACACCGTCCTGAAGCACCTGCGCTCGCTCAGCAGGAGCGGCCGCGCAGAGGTGCCCTTTGAGGACCTCCCCGAGCAGCCCGAGACCAGCGAGGTCTCCCCCTTGGGAGGCGTCATCCAAGACGAGAGCCGCGAAGAGTGCGCGCGCGTCTACCTCAACTACCTCCAACTCTACTTGCAGTTCTACTCGATGCTCTCTGAGCGCGAGCGCCGTGCCCTTCATCTCGTCGAGGTGGAGCAGTGGAGCTACCGTCAGACCGCAGCAGAGCTAGGCATCAAGCTAGAGAACCTAAAGATGGTCATCTTCCGCGCTCGCCGAAAGATCCATCGCGCTATGCGCCGCGTTTTTGACGGCCTCTCACCGGACTGCCGCCCTGCCCGCGATCCCTCAAGTGGGGCCGAGGGTGTAACTGCTCGCGAGGTCGAGCCTACCTCTTCTCTAGACCCGACCGATTCAGTCAAGGACAACAACAACAAATGAGCGGATTTCACGACATCGACGAGATGGGATCTCACTCAGGATTTCTCCAAGACCTCTCCTGCATGTTTGATGGAGAGCTCGACGAGTACGCTGCCGGTCGTGCCATGCTGCACATTGAAGAGTGCGACTCCTGTCGCAGCTTCTTCGAGGATCTGCGTGATCAGGTTCGGGCGCACCGCGACATGCAGCGGCCTGACGACCTGCTCGCTCGGATCGCTCTCATGCGAGCGCAGGACTCAAGTCAAGCTGGCTCTGTTGATATGAGAGAAGGCGTCGAGAGCATTGAGCTCATCAACCGCCTCGCCACGGTCTTCTATCAGTTGGGCAAGGCTTACGCCCTCTCGGCGATTGATCCGGGCTATCGGGTCAAGGTCTTCGAGGCGGTCGTCGCAGTTGAGAGCACCCAAGAGGCCGGCAGAGGCTTCGTGGACGAGGTCCTGATGGAGGGCAAGGGCCACCTAGGCGGGGTCGACTGGCGTGACGCGCGCCGCTCGTTGAACGGCCGCTTGGAGCGCATTGAGGACCCGCTCGAGAAGGCGCGCCGCCTGCTCGACGAGTGCCTCGCAGCTGACCCGTCACACGAGGAGGCACGGCTCTACCTCGCTTTCTTGCACGCCCATGAGGGCAAGACGCTCCGGGCCGCGCAGGAGTACAAAGAGGTCTTCGACACGGCGATCGATGACTGCAACCGCGGGCACGCTGCGATCCAGCTTGGAAACCTCCATGGGCGCGAGGCCAATTACAAGAAGGCCCTCGCCTGCTACCGCTGGATCACGATCAGCGGTCTCGACAAGGTCGATGACCGCTTCTTTGGCGCGCGCTTCAACACCGGAAAGTGCTGGGCAATGCTTGGCGAGAGAGAGCGCGCGCTCCAGAGCTTCCGAGACCTCCTCGACGCTCACCCTGAGCGCACGGTCGAGGTCGCAAGGTACTTCGCAGGTGCATCGAGCCTGCGCGATCAGATTGACTCAATTCCTGGATTCCCTGAGGAGCTCGTGGCTCGTTGCCCCGAGCTGTTTACCAGTGCTGCTGATGGAGAGGCAGGCAACTCATAGGGGGCAATGAAATGAAAATGACGAAGCAGAATCAGTTCTTCTCGAGCCTTCAACGGCTCCTCCGACATGCTGCCTTGGCATCTCTTGGGGTGCTCACTCTGGCGCCCTCCGCGGATGCTCAGCGACCTGGCATCCTCAGCGAGGAGGATTGGGTCGGGACTCTTCCCAGCATCCATGTTGGCCCGGAGGAGCTCCTCCGCTCTGGCGTAGAGCAGGGCATCTCGGCCTTCTACGTCGAGGGGCCTTGGCGTCAGGTCTTGGATGCTGCGATGAACGCCGGCGGTGCACGTGTCAGTGTAGAGGTGCTCTCAAACGAAGAGTTCCGCGCGGTGTTCCACGGAGACCAAGTCCTCACCTTTGACCTTGAACTCATCGAGGCGGCCGGCATCAGCTGGGGGATGCGTACCGAGACCGCCTCAGGCGTCGTGGCGCTGCAGGTCGGCGATCGCTACGTCCGCAGCCAGCGCGTCCAGGGTGACCTCCGCATCCCTATGAAGAGGCTCGAGCGCTTGGGCTTCCTCGAGAGCGGCGTCACCCTCCACTCACACGACAACTTGGGTGGTCAGAGCCGCACCTCGATGCGGGCGATCGCAGGACGCCTCTATCTGTTCCAGTCGAGCTGAGACCCCCCTCTAGACTCGGCCAGCACTCAAGGGCCGCCGCCGCGCTCGCTCGCGGTGGCGGTCTTCTCTTCGGCCGACGCGCTGCCTGGGAAAGCGCGAGGAAGAGCTCAACAGCTCCGCCGCTCGTCCGATCACTGGATGACCGGTCCCAGCATGGAGCCTCTCTCACAGAACAACGTCGGCCCGTCGACTCCGCGCCCCGCGCTGTCTTTCTCGGCGAACCCTTCTGCGGCGCTCTACGAAGGAAGGGTGGTCGCTGGAGAGGTGCTCCGCAGTCTGCCGGGCGGGGGCGTGCTCGTCGGCGTGGGGAGCATGCGGGTGCCTGCCCGTGCACAGGTGCCGCTCGAGCCTGGGCAGCGCTTCATGGCTACGGTCGAGCGCGCAGGTGAGGTGGTCTTGTTGAGGGTGCATGGGAGCGAGTCTCTGCGGGGGGCTACGGCGCTCCTCGAGGCGCTCCGCAGTCTCTTGCCGAGCGAGCGTCCTATCGGAGCTGTCTTGACAGAGCTCGCTCTGCAGCTGCGAGCTCGGTCTGAAGGGGCCCGTGGTGATGCGGCCACTGCGCTCGCTGCGCAACTCAGTGAGCACGCCTTTCAGCCCGGATCCAAGGGGTCGGCCTTGGCTGCGCTCTTGCAACGCTCTGGGCTCGGGCTCGAGGCGGCGCTCATGTGGGCTGGGCGTGGCGGCGGGCAGCTCAGCGAGGCGGCGCTCAAGCGCGACCTGAAGGCTCGACTCCTCATGGCACGAGCCTCCACCCGAGACGCCTCTCTCGCAGACGTGCTAGGTGAGGCTGTCCGGTCTATTCAGACAGAGCAGGCCAAAGGATTGGCGCGCGAGGCAGGCAGAGACCCACGGTGCGTCGGGCTTCCCTTCCCCGACCCGAGCTCTTCGGCTGGGGTATGGACGACGGCTTGGCTGACCTTCCTCTCTAGAGAGGGGGAGGGAGTCGAAGAGGAGGTCGGAGAGGATGTGTCGCGCCTGCGCTTGGACTTGGAGCTCGAGCGGCTAGGGAGGCTCAGTGCAGAGCTCAGCACCTCCGCGGGGCTCGTCGCTGTCAAGCTGCTCGTCTCGAGCGAGCGGGCGAAGGCGTCGCTCCAAGCTGCCCTCTCAGATCTCCAAGGGGCGCTTGAGGATGCTGGATTGACGGCCGAGCTGCGCATCGGGGTCGCGCCTCGAGAGTCCTTTCAGAGCCCTGCGGACGCCGCTAGCGTGCGCTTCCTTCGAGAGCACCACGTGCTGGATGAGTCTGCATGAGGGAGCGAGAGGTCAAGCGTGCCGTGGCTCTCAGATACGAGGCAGCAGAGACCTCCGCGCCGCGCGTCGTCGCGACGGGGAGCGGGGAGGCGGCCGCAGCCATCCTCGCTGCTGCCGAGGAGCACGGGGTGCCGGTTGAAGAGGACGACGCGCTGCTCGAGATGCTGGCCACATGTGAGGTCGGTGAGGAGATCCCACCGGAGCTCTATGAGGCGGTCGCCGAGCTACTCACCTGGCTCCATCGCTTGGAAGGTCGCCTCGACGCGGGCTGAGGTCGCTCGTCCCGGTTAGGATGGCGGGTTCATCCCCCAGCCACGGAGACACGATGACTGAAGCCTCGACCGCCGCACCCATCACCAAGTACCGCAAGGACTACCAGCCGCCCACGCACCTCGTGGACACCCTTGAGCTCGAGTTTGACCTCGCCGAGGAGCACACGCGCGTGCGCTCGAAGATGGCGCTCCGTGAGAACCCAGCGTCAGCGGCAGAAGGCAGCGCGCTGGTCCTCGATGGCGAGGACCTAGAGCTCGTCTCTGTCAGCGTCGACGGCGCTCCCATGAGTGAGGGAGACTACGAGGTGGGCAAAGAGACCTTGTCCCTTAGAGGGCTCCCGAAGGAATGCGTGCTCGAGATTGAGGTGATCATCGAACCTCAGGAGAACACTCGCTTCGAGGGGCTCTATCGCTCGGGTCCAATGTTCCTGACGCAGTGTGAGGCTGAGGGCTTTCGTCGCATCACCTACTTCCTCGACCGGCCCGACGTCATGGCGCGCTACACCACGACGGTGCGCGCCGAGCGCGAGCGCTATCCGATCCTGCTCTCGAACGGAAACCTCGTGGACTCGGGTGAGGGCGATGACGGCAGCCACTGGGCGCGCTGGGAGGACCCCTTCCCGAAGCCTAGCTATCTCTTCGCGCTCGTCGCTGGTGATCTCCACTGCCACCCCGGCTCCTTCACGACAGCGTCTGGCCGCGAGGTGGAGCTGCGCGTCTACGTAGAGCATCAGCACGCCGACAAGTGCGAGCACGCGATGGTGAGCCTCGAGCGGTCCATGCGCTGGGACGAGGAGACTTTCGGGCTCGAGTACGACCTCGACCTCTACATGATCGTCGCTACGGATGACTTCAACATGGGCGCGATGGAGAACAAGGGGTTGAACATCTTCAACTCAGCGCTGGTCCTCGCCCGTCCGGACACCGCCACAGACACGGACTATGAGCGCATCGAGGGCGTCATCGGTCACGAGTACTTCCACAACTGGACGGGGAACAGAGTCACCTGCATGGACTGGTTCCAGTTGACGCTAAAGGAGGGGTTGACCGTCTTCCGTGATCAGCAGTTCACCGCGGATATGACCTCTCACGCTGTTAAGCGGATCGACGATGTGCGGGGCCTCCGCGCGGCGCAGTTCCCTCAGGACGCCAGCCCAATGGCTCACTCCATTCGACCGGACTCCTACGAGGAGATGAGCAACTTCTATACCTCGACCGTCTACGAGAAGGGCGCAGAGGTGATCCGGATGTATCACACGCTCCTCGGGGCGCAGGGCTTCCGCGAGGGCATGGACCTCTACTTCGAGCGGCACGACGGCTGCGCTGTGACCTGTGATGACTTCCGCGCAGCCATGGCGGACGCGAGTGGACGTGACCTCACGCAGTTCGAGCGCTGGTACTTACAGGCCGGCACGCCGGTCCTTGAGGTCGAGGACAGCTACGACGTCGGCGCGAGCCAGCGCACCTTCACCTTCAAGCAATCGACGCCTCCAACCCCGGGACAAGCTGAGAAGCTCCCGCTCCATATCCCCGTGGTGTTTGGTCTCATCGGTCCTGACGGCGCGGACATCCCGCTCCGCATGGCAGGTGAAGAGAGCGCGCAGGGCACGACGCGGACCCTCGAGCTCACCGAAGAGGTCTCGAGCTTCACCTTTGAGGACGTACCCGAGGGCTGCGTCCCTAGCTACCTTCGCGGTTTCTCTGCGCCGGTAGAGCTCCGCTGTGCGCGCACCCACGAGGAGTACGCCTTCCAGATGGCGAACGACTCGGACTCCTTTAACCGCTGGGAGGCAGGGCAGCAGTTCGCTGTGGAGCTCTTGATCGGGATGGTGGAGGCGATCGCTCGCGGGGAGGAGCCGACCTTGGCGCCCGCCTTCATTGATGCTTGGGGCAAGGTCCTCTGCGATGAGGAGCTGGATCCGGCCCTGGTGAGCCTCGCCCTCGCCATGCCTGCTGAGTCATACCTCTCAGAGCGCTTCGAGGTCCTCGACCCGGGACACGTCCACGATGCGCGCGAGGCAGCTCGCAAGCAGCTCGCGCGGGCGCACGCAGGCGCGCTGCGAGAGGTCCGCGCGCGCTGCTACACCGGCGCGCCCTATTCAGCGGACAAGGAGAGCGTCGCGAAGAGGAAGCTGGCGAACACATGCCTCGCGTACCTCTCCACACTCGAAGAGGCTGAGGACGTGGCCGCCTGTGTCTCGCAGTTTGATGCCGCGGATAACATGACGGACTCTGTCGCCGCGCTCATGTGCCTGTGTGATGCCGCAGACGAAGAGCGGGACGCTGCGCTCTCCTCTTTTTATGAGCGCTGGAAGGGGGAACCCCTCGTGATCGACAAGTGGTTCGCTCTCCAAGCGGTCAGCGATAGAGGCGACACCGTCGAGCGCGTCATGGCGCTCTCGCAACATCCGGACTTCACGCTGAAGAACCCGAATCGCGCGCGCTCTCTGCTTGGACACTTTGGGATGGCGAACGCGGCGCACTTTCATCGACCGGACGGCGCAGGCTATCGCTTCCTGACGGATCACCTGATCGAGATGGACTCGCTGAACCCGCAGATCGCGTCTAGGCTCATCACCCCGCTGCTCAAGTGGAAGAGCTTGGAGCCTGCGAGGCGCGCGCTGATGAAGGCTGAGCTTGAGCGAATCGCTGCCAAGGGAGACCTCTCCAAGGATGTCCGTGAGAAGGTCGGGAAGGCCCTCGCCTGAGGCGCGCTTGTCGTACACGCGAGATGACTGGGCGGCGCGCTACCGCGAGGAAGACACGCCGTGGGACCACGGCGACCCTCACCCCGAGGTGCGCCGCCTGATCTCAGCCGGAGAGTTTCCGACGCCTTCGACAGGCCGTCGCGCGCTCGTCCCAGGCTGCGGCCCAGCGCATGACGCTTGCGCCATCGCGAGGCTGGGCTTCAGCGTCACAGGCATCGACTACACGACGGAGGCGAGGGACCTCGGCGCCGCGGCGCTGGAGGCGCTCGGCGGCGAGTTTCGATGTGAGGACGCCTTGGCGTTTTCTCCCGCAGAGCGGTACGACCTCGTCTTCGAGCACACCTTCTTGTGCGCTATCGATCCAACTCTCCGGAGCTCGTATGGAGAGATGATCAGCCGCGTCCTGCGGCCTGGGGGTCTCTTTGTGGTGATCGTGTTTCCTGTGAACAGACCTCGTGAGGAGGGCGGGCCGCCCTTCGCCTTGAATCTCGAAGACGTACGTGAGGTGCTAGGGGGCTCCTTTGAGCTCCTGTCTCACTCTCCGATCGAGTGCACTCGAGAGGGCAGGGAATGGCGCGAGGAGCTGGCAGTCTTCGAGCGCGGAGCGCCCTAGGAGCTACCAGGAATCTTGAGAGTGAGGGCTGACCTCGGCCTATATGCATGAGGAGAGGTGCGCTTGGACGGGCTGAGGCCCCCAGATCTGGTCTAGGTCGCTACACTCCCGAGCCCCCATGAGCGCGCAAGATCACTTCCCTACCCTCGCGGTACCCGTTGGGGACCCCGCAGGAATCGGCCCTGAGGTCGTCACCTCAGCCATGGCCCGGCTGGAGGTTAGGGCTGTGGCCAAGGTCCTCGCGATCGGACCGAGTGAGCTGCGCCCGGACGCTGTGCCGCTCGTAAAGGACCCCTTGGAGGCTGCTGAGCTCCCCTCAGCATGGCTCGCGACAGAGGGTCCGAAGGACTGGAGTATGGGAGAGCCCAGCGCAGCTTGCGGCGAAGCCGCGATCGCAGCTCTGCGCGCCGGTCACGAGCTGGCCTTTGCCGGCGCTGTTGATGGGTTGGTCACAGGCCCGGTCTCGAAGGAGGCCTTCCACCTCGCTGGCGAGAGAGTTGAGGGGCAGACGGAGCTCCTCGCTCAGTGGTGTGGTGTTGAGCGTTACGGGATGCTCGCTATGACTGGCGAGCTGCGCGCCTTGCTGCTGACTCGACACATGCCGCTGAGAGAGGCGCTAGGGAGTATCACCCGTGAGGCCGTCTTGGACCACTTAGAGCTCTTGAACACGACGTTGAAGGAGCTCGGCTTTGGAGAGCCTCGGCTCGCGCTACCTGGATTGAACCCGCACGCAGGCGAAGCAGGGCTCCTTGGTGAGGAGGAGCGCGAGCTCTTGGAGCCGGCCCTAGCTGCTGCTCGTTCGCTCGGTCTGAATGTCACCGGGCCCATCTCTCCCGATGTCGTCTTCAGGGACGCTGCAGCAGGGAAGTACGACGGGGTCCTCGCGCTCTATCACGACCAAGCATTCCTCCCGATCAAGATCCTCGGCGAGTCGAACGGCTGCACCCTCGCAGCGGGTCTTCCCTACCTGCGCATGAGCCCGGTGCACGGCACCGCCTTCGACATCGCAGGGGAGGGGGTGGCCTCAAGCGACAACCTCGTCGCGACGATCCGTAGTGCAGCAGCGCTCTGCGCGCGCAGGGCTGACCTCGCGCTAGGCTGAGGCTTCAGGGGCGCTGGCTGCGAATGGCCTTCAGCTGACTCTCGATCTTCTGGTCCTGAAGGAGGGTGTCATCCGCGACGATGCGGGCTTCGGCAGTCTCTTGGCTCGGCATCGCCGTGAGGAAGTAAGCAGGGACGAGCGCCATGAGGCCTAGGCAGAAGAAGATGAGGAGAGCGCGCACTGGTCTTTGGGGATGGGGACTCGGTCGGAGGTGGCCATGGTGTGGGTAGCCGCCCGCACACATCACAAAATAGATCCGAGCAAAAAAGGGGTTACTAAATTCAGCTGGTATTGAGTGAAAGACGTGTAAGGACACTGGCTTCACTCACATCAGAGATAGTGCTCTCCGGCTTCTCCAAGCGTTGTTTGGGGAGGGCCTTTAGATTCTCTGGGGTGGGCCGCGCAGCCCTTCAGGGGCCTCTGGGCCTCGACCCTCACCCTCTCACGGGTCGACAGAGAGGGTGGAGAAGCCCTCTTGGGCCCCGGCCTCTGGATCTGCTGGTAGGATCGACATAGGCCTCTAGAGCCAAAGGACACCCCTATGATCCAGCGAAAGAAGAAGATCGTCCTGTATCAGCCGCAACAGGTAGATGAGAGCCTCGGCCTCCCCTCATCGAAGGACCTGCTGCCGCTCGAGCTCTTGACAATCTCTGCCTACCCCGTCGCCGACGGCTACGAGGTTGAGATCATCGATGGGAGCCTCTACTCCCCTGAGGAAGCGCATCGTCGCGTCCTTGAGGCATGCGAGGGGGCGATGCTCTACGCCACGACTGGCATCCTCGGGTTCATGGTCACGGACGGCTGGCTCTGCTCACAGCAGGTCAAGGCGCGGCACCCCGAGCTCCCGATGTTCATCGGGGGATGGTTCGCTTCAGTGCGTCCCGAGCTCCAGCTTGAGACAGGCCTCTATGACGCGGTCGTTCTGAGCCAGGGCGAGCTCACCTTCCGCGACCTCGTCCAAGCCGTTGACGCTGGAGAGCCGCTCGAGAACGTCCCCGGTCTCGCGCTCTGGCGGGACGGAGAGGTCGTAAAGACCGAGTACCGAAACATCGCCAGCTGGAACGACATCATCCAGGTTCCCTGGCATCTCATCGACATTGAGCCCTATCGCGAGCACCAGCTGCGCCCGAACTCTGCGGGTGACGTGCTGCGTATGCCCTCGCCGCGCTCCTACGGTTCAGACCGCGAGCCCTACTTCGGGATCACATACTTCTCGAGCTATGGCTGCCCTGAGCCTTGCACCTTCTGCTGCTCACCTGAGGTGACAAGCAGGCGCTGGAAGGCCATGCCCGCTGACCGGATGCTCGATGACCTTGAGGAGCTCAAGGAGCGCTGGGACTTTGACGTGGTCCGCTTCCACGACGCGAACTTCGGTGTGATGGAGAAGCGCGCGCGCGACTTCTCTCAAGGCATCCTCGATCGCGGGCTGGACTTCCACTGGAACGCCTTCATCGAGACCCACTCGATCCTTCACTACAAGCCCGAGACGCTCGACCTGCTCGCTGAGTCAGGCATGTACATCGCGGAGATCGGCGCAGAGGCCGGGACCGATGACATGATGAGGAAGATCGGTAAGCCCATCAAAGGCGATGACAACATCTACGCCGCGATGGAGATGGACAAGCGTGGCATCCGCGGATCTGTGACGTACATCATCGGCTACCCCCACGAGGACGCCGACTCCATGATGGCTACGATCGATCAGTGCCGCCGTCTGCACAACGCAGCGCCGCTCGCGAGCCCGACGGTCTGGCCTTACCGACCGATCCCCGGCACCGAGATGTTTCATCAGGCGGTTGAGCTCGGCTACGAGCCGCCGACGGACCTGCGTGAGTGGGGCTCTATCGGCGAGTACCACCTCGAAGAGACCTGGCCGGGCAAGATCCCGCCGCACGTCCAAGAGGCGCGGCGCATGTATCAGCACCACGTCACCCTCGACTACGGGCTCGCTCGCGGGAAGCGCGGCGTCTGGGAGAAGCGCGCTGGCCGCCGCCTCCGCGACGGCAGCTATCTCTCTAAGGCCGGGCGCATGGAGGCGAGGCTGTTCAGCCTCTACTCACGCGTCGAGTCCAAGATCATCAAGCGTGAGAAGGTGGCGCGGACGTTCATTGACCCGGGCCACAAGACCGGCACCTCCGGAAACAAGAACTCCAAGGCGAACCCCGACGTCATGACGTCGGCGACGCTGGGTAAGTAGCGCAGCCTAGTCTGGGAGGCTCGGCGCGCGGGGCTCTCCCTTAGGGCCCGAGGCCTGTGCTTGCACCAGGGGTAGCCGGCGCTAGCCTCGCTAGGGTCATGGCTTCAGTCCTCTCCCTCGATCAAGGAACCACCTCTTCGCGTGCGCTGCTCTTCTCTGCCCAGGGCGCAGTGGAGCGGGTCGCGCAGCAGGAGTTTCAGCAGCATTACCGGCGCCCAGGTTGGGTAGAGCATGACCCCGAAGAGCTCTGGCAGAGCCAGCTCGCGAGCGCCAAGGCGGCGCTTGAAGGGGCCGGTGAGGTCGCGTGTCTGGGGATCACGAACCAGCGTGAGACCACTCTGGTGTGGGAGCGCGAGACGGGCCGAGCGATTCACCCAGCCGTGGTCTGGCAGTCACGGCAGACCGCAGACATCTGCGAGAGCTTGCGAGCACGTGGGCTCGAAGGGAGCGTCCGCGCCAAGACTGGGCTGGTGATCGACGCCTACTTCTCAGGTACGAAGGCTCGGCACATCCTCGACGCGGTCGATGGCGCGCAGGAGCGCGCTGAGCGGGGAGAGCTCTGCTTCGGGACGGTGGACAGCTGGCTCGTGTACAAGCTCACCGGCGGCAGGGTGCACGCGACAGAGCCTTCGAATGCGTCGCGTACGATGCTCTACAACATTCACACGAGGGATTGGGACGATGAGCTCTGTGCAGCGCTGGGTGTCCCGCGGGCGATGCTGCCTCAGGTCTTCCCCAGCTCAGGGAGCTTCGGTGAGACCGACCCTGAAGTCTTAGGCCGCGCCCTCCCGATCACGGGGATCGCAGGGGATCAGCAAGCGGCGCTCTTTGGGCAGGGATGCCACGCCGAGGGACAAGTGAAGAACACTTACGGCACGGGCTGCTTCTTGCTGATGAACACGGGCGCGCAGGCGCGGGTCTCCGAGAATGGTCTGCTGACCACGATCGCATGGCAGCTCGGCGACGAGGTCCACTACGCGCTCGAAGGGAGCGTCTTCGTCGGGGGAGCAGTCATCCAGTGGTTGCGGGATGAGCTAGGGATCATCCAAGACGCAGCTGAGAGCGAAGGCCTCGCGGCCTCTGTGAGCGACACGCAAGGCGTCTATGTCGTGCCGGCTTTCACAGGGCTCGGTGCGCCGCACTGGAGGGAGGAGGTCCGCGGTCTGATCACTGGCCTGACGCGCGGCGCTGGGCGCGCTCACATCGTGCGCGCTGCCCTAGAGTCGATCGCCTATCAGGTCGGAGACCTCGTCGACTGCTTCGCCCAGGACTCCGGGCGATCCATCAAAACGCTGCAGGTCGACGGCGGCGCCTCGGCCAACGACCTGTTGATGCAGATGCAGGCGGATGTACTCGGCGCCCCGGTCGTGCGCCCGTCCAACTTAGAGGTGACGGCCTTCGGTGCAGCGCTCTTAGCAGGGCTCGGCGCGGGGGTCTGGCAGGACGCGGGCGAGCTCAAAGGAGTGATCGAAGAGGACGCGCGCTTTGAGCCGCAGATGGCTGATGAGCGTCGGGCCGAGCTATTGGCTGGATGGAGGGCTGCCGTGGCCCAAGCTTGCGCCTCTTCCCCTCTGCACAGCTGAGCATGCAGTAGACTACTTGTTAGTGGGAGGGAGGTCTCACGATGCAAAGAGCAGGCTCAAAATACGCCCCTCTGATCACATTGCTTGTGGTCCTCTGGGTGGTCCCAAACGCTCACTCGCAGGTCGTGATCAGCGAGTTCATGGCGGACAACGGGGGGACGCTCCTCGATGAGGACGGTGAGCGCTCCGACTGGATTGAGCTTCACAACAACTCTGGACTCAGCGTCGATCTCGCTGGCTGGCGAATCAGCGATCAGCTGAGCGCGTTGGAGCCGTGGATCTTCCCTCCTGTCACGCTCCCTGCAGATGGGCGCCTCGTCGTCTTTGCATCTGGACAAGATCGGGTTGGGCTTGAGCTACACACGGACTTCAAGCTGTCCGCGGACGGAGAGTACCTGTCTCTCTCTCCGCCCGGGGGCGCGCCGCCGACGTCAGAGTTCACGCCGTCTTACCCTGCGCAGCTTGAGGACGTCTCCTATGGTTTGTCGGCGTCAGGTCCGCTGGGCTTTCTCGCGGAGCCTACGCCTGGCGCTCCGAACGTGGACGCGCTCTACCAGGCGCGTGACGTGGACTTCGACGCCCCGCGCGGCTTTTACGAGGCCGCGGTGACCGTGAGCCTCAGCTGCGAAGAGGAGGCGGCAGCGATCCGGTACACGACTGACGGGAGCGAACCGTCCGCGGTGAATGGCTCGGACTACACGAGCGCGCTCGTCTTCAACGAGACGACCTGCCTCCGCGCTGTCGCGCTTCGAGAGGGGATGGCACCCTCTGAGGTGTCGACACGCTCCTTCCTCTTTGTCGAGGACGTGCTCTCCCAGAGTCACGCTGAGGCGATCGCGGATGGCTTCCCAGCGGAGTGGATCGAGCAAGACGGGACCCCTTGGACGGACTATCAAGGAGGGACTCATCCAGGCGCATGGTATGGGTACGAGGCGGCCCAGCTCTCGCTCCACACGGAGGAGGAGCTGAAGGCGGCGCTGCTCTCTGTGCCCTCGGTCTCGCTCGTGATGTCTGTGGACGATTGGTTCGGCTACAAGCCTGATGAGGGGGTCTTCGGCGTCTATACCAATCCGCAGAGGGAGGGAGAGGCTTGGGACAGGGGGGGCTCCTTCGAGTGGATCGACCCGCTGAGGGACGATGGATTTCAGATCAACTGCGCTCTTGGCATGCAGGGCGGGAGTGGCTCAACGATTCAATGGGCCTCACAGGTCTCGATAGACGCGAAGTTCCAGCGACGCTTCGGCCCGGGGAAGTTGCGCTACCCGCTCTTTGAGGACAGCCCTATAGAGACCTTTGACAAGCTCGTCTTTGACGCGGGGAATCAGAACTCGATTCACGCGAACGCGGGCTACACGACGAGGAGGCACGCGCAGGCCTTACGTGATCAGTTCATGATGGACCTGCAGGCTGAGGTGGGGCAGCCGGCTGTCTCTGGACGGCACGCACACCTCTTCATCAACGGTCTCTACTGGGGTCTATACAACGTCCATGAGAGCCCGGATGACAACTGGGCTGCGAATCATGGTGGGGGAGAGCCTGAAGAGTACGACTGGGTGAAGGAGGGGGCCGTGTTCGCCGGGAACAACTACCCCTTCGATCATCCGCGCACTCCCGGCTCTTGGAAGACTGCGATCGAGATCGCCTCCAATGGTCTAGCTGTTGACGATCAGTGGGGCGGCGTCTCCTCATACGAGGCGCTAGGCGAGCAAATCGACCTCGCCAATTACGCCGACTACATGTTGCTCAACTTCTATGGCGGCAACCTCGACTGGCCATATCAGAACTGGAACGCGACCAAGCACGCGCGAAACAGCGCGGCCTTCAGCGACGTCAACCCCACCGCGCGCTTTGAGTTTCAATGCTGGGATTCGGAGACAACCCTCAACTGGAACGGCGTCACGGCGGTAAACGACGGGTTCTATGACCGAACCTTTCTGGGCGACACGGAAGACATCGCCAACATCTCGTTCATTTACGGCCGGCTGAAGTCCAACCCGGAGTTTCGCTTGCTGCTGGCGGACAGGGCGCAGCGGCTGATCTCTCCTGGGGGGGCGCTGTTTGTTGAGCCTGGAGCAGGGGCTGCGGGGACGCCTTATGAGCCGGGACAGAACAGACCTGCTGATCTCTATTTTGAGCGCTCTCTTCAGATCGAGGACGCTGTGAAGCTTGAGTACGCGCGGTGGGCGAACTACTTCGTCGGGATCGGCTCGGTCAGTCCAGCCGACTGGGAGGTTGAGCGGACGCGGCTCCTTGAGGAGTTCTTTCCTGTTCGTTCAGACATCCTCATACAGCAGTTGAGCGCTGCGACCCCGCGTATGTACCCCACGACAGCCGCTCCAGCCATGTCTCAGTACGGGGGGTACGTCAAGCCAGGCTTCGAGTTGGAGCTCTCCGTGCCGGCGGGTGAGGTCTATGTGACTACAGATGGCAGCGACCCACGGATGATCGGAGGTTCGATCTCAACTGCCGCACAACTCTACTCATCACCCATCTCTATCGATGGAGGTTTGACCAGAGTCAAAGCGCGCGCGCTCTCCGGTGGCGAGTGGAGCGCGCTCTCCGAAGCAGTGTTCACGCAGGTGCTCATCAGCGAGGTGATGCCCCGGAATGAGAGCGTCATCTCTGATGAGGTGGGTGAGTTCGATGACTGGATCGAGGTGGTTAACATGAGCAGCTCGAGCGTTGATCTCTCTGGGTGGCTCCTCTCAGATGATCTGCTAGAGCCCTCACAGTGGGCGCTCCCGGAAGGGACGGTTCTGGGTGCTGGCGAGACGCTCATCATCTGGGCTGACGATGAGGAGGAGCAGGGACCGCTCCACGCCTCCTTCAAGCTCTCTGCTGAAGGAGAGCGCTTGTGCCTCTCTGCGCCCTTGGATGACGTTATTCATGTGGTGGATTCATGGAGCTATGGCGCGCAGCTCGCGGACCGCTCGATCGGGCGAATGCCCACGGGCGCTGACACCTTTGTCAGCCTGCTCGATCCCTCACCTGGGGCCGTGAATGAGCCCGCTCCCGGCTATGCCGTGCGGTTCCAAGGTGCTTTGGACCTTGACCTCCATCCTGCCTTGGTCGCTCCTCGGCAGCCCTTCATTGGTCAGGCGCCCTCGATCCTCTTGAGCGGGATGACCCCGCATGGCGCGGGGACAATTCAAGTTGGGCGAGCGGTTCGTGAAGGGCAGGCGCTCGTCTCTGAGCGCCTGAGCGCGTTCGAAGTCTCCTTCCAAGCGGACGCTCAAGGCGGGCTCAGCCACGCGCTCCTCCTGCCGCGCTGGTCAAATCGTCTCCAGCCTGCGCTCTTCTCTCCAGCGAGCTCACTCTTCTACATCCAAGCGCTTGATCGCTCTGGGACGACGAACGGACTCGCGGTCTGCATCCAGAACTGACCTTCAAGCAGCGTCGCCGTCGAGGCGGACTCGCAGCCAAGCCCGGGCCATCCTCCAGGCTGTGCGCACACGCGTTGCAGGCATCTCTAAGGCGCTCCCGATCTCGTCGTCGTCAAAGCCAGTGAAGAACCGTAGCTCGACGACTCGAGCGACGTCTTCGCTGAGCTCAGCGAGCTCGTTCAACGCCTCCTCTACTTCAAGCGTCTTCATCCTGTCCCTAGGATCAATCGCGACGTCCGGATGCATAGGGATTGGGGTCCAGCCAGCGCCGCGCTTGAGCCTGTTTTTGCTCCGGATCTCGTCGATCAAGATGCAGCGCATCGTCCTCATGGCGCTTCTGAGGAAGTGGACGTCGTCTTCCCAAGTGCTCCGTGTGCTTGTGCAGAGCTTGATCCACGCCTCATGCACGAGCGCCGTCGCTTGGAGCGGGCCGGGTCCTTGCGCGCCGCCTAAGATCCTACGCGCACGGAGTCGCAGCTCATCGTATGCGGCGGGGAACGGGTCGCCCGTCCCGTGCCCGCTCATCTCAGGCTCCTCTTGCCTCTCGTTCTCGTCTTGGATCGCCATAGAGATCCTCCTCACCCAAAGACTGTGGACCGATGAGTCGGGTTTGGAGTTCCCTCCAATAGGCCCTTCCTCACCTGTTTCGACCTAAGTGGGGTGAGACCTCACTCCCTCCCTAGAGAGGCCGAAGTCATCCCATAGTTCAAATGCTTCGGATTGTTACGGGTGACTCATGAAGGGGTGACGCGGCACATCGGGGTTTGCGCGCTCATGGTTAGGCGAAGACGCGCTCTCCTGTCCACGAAGTGAGCTAGAGCGCGACCGAAGAGAGCTCAGGCGATCTCTCTCTCACAGGAGGGATCTAGATGATTTTGCTGAGCAGTTTGGTTCTGTTCGCCTTCGCAGGTGTGGACGATGACTTCAAAGAGTTCGCGCGAGCGTTTGAGTCTCGACACGCTGCCTCACGGCGAGTCGCGGTGCGAGCTCTCGCTGGGCTCGGGACACAGCGCGCATGGGGCCTCGTGCTAGAGGGCTTGGGCGACCCTGAAGGGGAGGTCGCTGACGAGGCGCAGTGGCAGCTCGCGTACGCTCCATTGCTCGAGCCGCTCTTGGGGCGCAGCGGCTTACGATCTCCAGATCCATGGGTGCGTCTGAGAGCCGCAGAGCTCTTCGGCCGGTCGCCCCGTGCGGTCGACGGCTGGAGTCTCGCTCGACATCTCAGTCGCAGGGACCTTGAGCTTTGCGCCACGCTGTCATGGTCTCTCGAGCGGCTCGCTCGCGCGGGGACTTTGACCGGCGATCGCGAACGCTGCGCCCGCGAGCTTGCGAAGGCGGTGCGGTGGGGCGGGCAGGCTGGCGCGTCAGCGCTCTCTTGTTTGGAGTCCTTCGGCGCCTTGACGAGCGTCGCCTTCTCAGCGGAGCTCGAGCGGGCAGCGAGCGGCAGAGATGTGACGCTACGCGCCGCCGCGGCGGAGTGCTCCATACGCAGGGACGCTGACGGGGATTGGGAGCGAGTCGAGCGCTTGGCTGGTGATGAGGACTCCGGCGTCAGACGCGTCCTCATCGAGGCCTTAGACATCTCGCCGAGTCGGCGCTCAGCCCGACTCTGCGTTCAGCGCCTAGCGGAAGAGGAGTCGCCGCTGATCCGCGCGCGGATCCTGCACCACTTGCGAGCTTGGAGCGGGCTCTTTCATCGCTACGATCCTAGGCCTTGGCGCCTCTGGCTTGAGAGTTTGCCAGTCGGGTGGTCGCCCTCGGCCCAAAGCCCACCCGTCAGCTTGCCTGGTGCGACGAAGACCTTCGCAGGGATCCCTGTTCGCTCAGAGCGGGTGTGCGTCTTGATCGACCTCTCCGGCTCGATTCACACCAAGGTCGATGAGGAGAGCACTAGGCGTGACTACGCCGCTATCGAGCTTGAGCGCCTGCTGATGACCTTAGGTGAGTCTGCCAAGTTCAACCTCATCGGCTTCGCTGATGAGCCGCATGCGTGGCGTGATCAGCTCGTAGAGAATCAGCGCGGGCGCGCTGTGCAGGCGTTGCGGTGGTTCGAGCGATTACACGTGACTGGCAAAGGCGACCTCTTCGCAGCTGCTGAGCTGGCGCTCGAGGATCCCGAGGTAGACACCTTACTCATCTTCACGGATGGTGTGCCCACAGGGGGGCGCCGTTGGAAGCTAGAGCTCATGGCAGCGATCCTTGAGCAAGAGTGTCGCTTCCGCGGCGTCTCAGTGGACAGCGTGCTCGTCGGCGCGAGCGAGAGGACGGCGAGTCGTTGGCGGGAGCTCGCCGCGCGCACAGGGGGACACTCCTTAGAGCTCAAGGTCGCCGTTGATCCTGCGGGTGCTGGTGATGGATGATGAGTCTGTTCGCTACACAGACCACAGGAGCTCTGTATGAAGACCTTCGCTCAAGCCTTAGACCTCATCGACGACCCCGCTGCGATCAGCGCTTATGAGGAGTACCACCGCGCGGTGTGGCCGGAGGTCTTGGCCGCTCTCCGTGAGATCGGCATCGAGCGTATGGAGATCTTCCGGGTCGGGACACGGATGTTCATGTACTTCAGCGCGCCGGATGACTTTGACCCCGAGCGGGACTTCCAGACCTATACAGCGTCTGAGCGCTGCCGAGAGTGGGACCAGCTGATGCGTCAGTACCAGCAGCGGATCCCAAAGGCGACGGAGGGAGAGTGGTGGACTCCGATGCCCTGCGTCTTTGACACCGAGTGGTTCGAGTGAGGACGGCTCAGGGGTTCTTGGTCGCCCAAGCTCGCCAGCGGTCGTCGATCCAGACGTAGAAGTTCTGCCCCTTCAGGTCGTAGAGGGACGCGCCATCCTCACGCAGGGAGTTGATGAAGGTGCTCTTGTTTCTTGCGCGCTTGCAGGTGGCTCGCAGGAAGCGCTGCCCCTTCTCTCCCTCTGACTTCACGATGAACTCGTAGAAGCTCCATGACTTACAGAGGTCTGCCTCGTTGAGCTCGAATCGGATCTTGGGGATCAGCTTGTCGTAGCGCGGTCCGTCGGCGAGCGCATGCTCAACGAAGAAGTCTCTGAGCCCCATACGCAGGGGCTTGTCTCCCTTCTTCTTCTCTTGTTCCTCTCGCTTAGCTCTGCCGTAGCGGTCCTTCTCTGGGTCGTAGTGGCCATGGCATGTGACATTGTTTCGGCCGAGGTACTCGATGCTTAGGTAGTAGCCGACGGCCTCTTCAAGCCAGTCTTGCGTCATCCCGTAGAGCCCGCCTCCATAGTGAAGGTCGGCGAGAGTGTGTCCGAGGCCGTGCGCGACCAGGCCGTCTAGGTCTGTGCCTGCGTTGAGTCGCCAGTAGTTCACGCGCCGCACAGGGGGACCCATGTTCGTCGAGGTGCCCGCCATCTGTAGACGCTCCTCTTTGCGGGGGCCCCAGTTCTGTCCGTAGTAGGACTCCCAGATCTTCTCGTGCATGTGAACGTCATCAGGCCCGAGATAGAACTCTTGGAACCAGCCGTCAGGGATGTTGTCTGGGTAAGAGTCAGAGCGGTATGGGTCTACGAGGTCGACGCGGAAGCCTTCTATCAGGCGCTCAGCGAGATCGAGGAGCCCGACTGCGACCTCGTCCGAGACCATCTCGACGCAGTGGGTGATGCGAACGTGTTGGCTCTGATGAACTCTAAAGCTCCACTTGCCACCACCATGCTCTTGCGCGCTGGACTCTAGCAGTGCGGGGGTGGGAACCTTCTCGATGGACTCTCTGGCACGGAGTGCGCGCGCGTCGACCCCGTCGACCAGCTTGACCTTGCGCTCTTTCTTCACGTCCCTCGAGACGCCGTCTGCAGCGGCTGGGAAGGCGGTGCGGCGCAGCCAGTTCTCTAAGCGCTCTAGGTGTACGACGAGCCGCTCCTGCGCAGCGAACCACTCGACCGTGCCCTTAGAGTGGCTCTTTCGGGAGTCTTCGAGCTCTTCCAGCTCTGTCATCCTGAGCTCGTACTCCTCTGCGAGGCCCATGAGGCTTTGCTCAGGCAGGTGCGCGTGGATGGCGGCGATGTCCGCACCTTGGATAGAGACCTTGCCCTTGCTCCCAGACGCGACGCGTTCGCCGCGCTTGAATCGATAGGGGACTTTCCTCGGGTCCTTCGGGTCTGGGACGAAGAGGACGTTCGTACCAGAGGCTTGATAGTTGGAGGTCCGCGTCGCGCTGTCCCAGCTGATCCCGGCCAGAGGCTCGCCGACGATCATCTTGCGGCCGTTGATCTCGACGATGTTCTTCTTGTACTTCTTCGCCGCCTTTTCGTCTCTGAGCTCGACTCCGAGGATCTGTGCGTTCACAGGGGCAGAGAGAGCGCCCAAGGCCAGAGAGAGCGCAAGGAGCGGGGAGAGGCAGGTTGAGGAAGGCTTCATGGAGACCATAGGAGAGCTAGGAGGTCGCGCAGATCGCTGTGAGGTGGTGTGGGGAGGAATTGAGCTGGACCACCTTCATTCTACTGGAGACGCCTGGGCTGCATAGGCAACCTAGTGGGATGAGCGTCAGGCGCTGTCTGCAAGGGATGCCCGCTGCTATGAGTCTCTGCGCAGCTTCGTATGTGCTATGTATCTCAGGGTGTATGGGGCCCTCTGTGCCCGCAGGGTGGGAGGTCGCAGAGCCAGCAGATGTGCCCGCAGACCCCCAAGGGGGGGTGTCGAGAGTCATGGAGCGCCGTGACCCCGAGACCGGCGCGCTCTTGCGCCGCTGGAGCACGCTGAGCGGGCCCGACGGAGTCGCGCTCTTGGACGGGAGAGACGAGGGGTGGTGGCCAGACGGCGTGAAGCGGCATGATCGCCGCTGGACCCTCGGGGAAGAGTGCGGTGACTGGAAGAGTTGGCACCCGAACGGGGCGTTGCGCTCGACCGCCTCATTCGAAGAGGGAGGTGGCGTGATGCGCTGGTGGCACCCTAACGGCGTGATCGCGGCGGAGGGGCCTCACCATTCAGGGACTCGCACAGGTGTGTGGACCTCCTGGCACGAGTCTGGAGCCAAGCACTCTGAAGGGATGTATCAAGAGAACAACCGAGAGGGCGCTTGGAACTTCTGGGACGAGGACGGGGAGCTCAGCGCCGCGGGGATGTACGCCGCTGGTGATCGGGTCGGGGATTGGTATCTCAGGCCTCGTCCGGAAGAAGAGGCGGAGCGTGACTCCTAAGTCAGGCGAGGCTCCGACAGGGGGTCGCGGCGAGAGGGGCGCGCTCTGGGAGCGCCTCGCTTGGCTCCCCCTCATCGCGCTCGTCGCTGCGCTCCTGTATTTAGGCGCGCGGCCAGGCGGCTCAGGTCCGATCTTTGTGTATATGACGGGGCGGCTGCTGATCGGCTTGCTCTCGCTCGTGCTCTTTGTTTGGGGCCTCGCGGTCTCGATGCTCCAGCGCCCCTTCATCCAGGGCAGGCGGGTGCGCGCCTTCACCATGATCGTGCTGTCTCTCTTCGCGTCGAATTATCCGCTCCCTTACCCCTCCTCTCGCGAAGGACGTCCAAGCCGCGTTGAGATCGAGCTCCCCGTTGATGGTGAGTGGGTCGTGCTTTGGGGGGGAGAAGGTCGGGACGCTAATCGGCTCGCGGGGTTCTATCCAGACCAGCGCTGGGGGATGCACCTCGTCAGAGAGGTGGACGGGTCGACACACAGGGGAGATCCCTCAGCCGCGGTTGAGCACCACTGCTACGGCGAGCAGGTCTATGCGCCAGCTGGCGGGGAGGTGGTGCGATTGCTTGACGGTCTCGCTGATGATGCCCCTGTCGCTGCCGGTGAGGCGACCTTCGGGAACTACCTCGTGATCCGAGTCGCCGATGGGGAGTACCTCTTCCTCACGCAGCTCCTCGCTGGCTCCCTCCTCCCAGCCCTAGGTGAGGTCGTAGAGCGAGGCCAGCCGGTCGCGCGGGTCGGCGCGTCTGGCTACTCGCCTGTCTCTCCGATGCCGCACCTCGGCCTACACCTCCAAACAACGCCCACGCCCCTCAAGGGAGAGGGGATTCCCTGGAGTCTGCGAGGCTACCGGGCGGGTGGTGTAGAGGTCTCGAAGGGCCTCCCAGAAGGCGGTGTGGGCCGTGATGGGGCCCTCTTAGGGGTAAGAGTGAGCCATTCAGGACCTTCACGGGAAATTTGACCCCGTTTCCACTTCCGCTTCCTTGACGCATCAAATCGTCATTCTAGAATTTTTCGCTTCGATCTGCGGCGAATAGCTACCGATCAGCCATTGAAGGGCCCCTCTCAGTTAGCTGGTTTGGCCCCTGCAGACGACTCTTAAGCTCCTCCTGGGCACCCAATTCGGCCGAATTTTGGCCATTCCTCGCCAAAGAGATCCGGACGTGGCGGACGCTCCGCCAAGACTCCACTCATGACGATTAAGACAGAATCACCTCGTAAGACCACCGCCAAAGGCCTCCAAGCCCACCGGAACATCGGGATCATGGCCCACATCGACGCGGGCAAGACCACCGTCACCGAACGGGTCCTTTTCCTCGCCCAGAAGATCCACCGCACAGGTGAGGTGCACGACGGCGCCGCCACGATGGATTACCTCGAGGAGGAGCAGAAGAGGGGAATCACCATCACCTCTGCCGCGACCAGCTGTGAGTGGAACGGGCACTCGATGAACATCATCGACACGCCTGGACACGTGGACTTCACGATCGAGGTTGAGCGCTCTTTGAGGGTGCTGGACGGAGCGATCGCGGTCTTCGACGCGGTCAGCGGCGTCGAGGCTCAGTCCGAGACCGTGTGGCGCCAAGCGAACCGCTATGGGGTCCCGCGGATCTGCTTCATCAACAAGATGGACCGGGTCGGTGCTGACTTCGACAGCGCTGTCGACTCTATCCGGACTCGACTGGGTGCTCGCCCCATCCCGGTCCAGATGCCGGTCGGCGCGGAGAAGGAGTTCGAGGGAGTGATCGACCTCATCCGCATGAAGTACATCCGGTTCGTCGAGGACGGCCAGGACCGCAGCTATGAGGAGCACGAGATCCCTGAGGAGCACCTTGATGAGGCGCGCATGCGTTACTCAGAGGTGGTCGAGGCAGCGGCCGAGTTCGATGAGGCCTTGTTAGACCTCTTCGTCGAGGACGCGGACTGCCCTGAGGAGATGGTGCTGAGCGCGCTGCGTAAGGGCACCCTAGCGATGGAGCTCACTCCTGTCTTTGTCGGCTCTGCTTTGAAGCACAAGGGTGTTCGCTTCCTGCTCGACGGCATCGTCGACCTGCTCCCGAGCCCGCTTGACATCCCCCCGGTCCAAGGGATTGACCCCCAGACCGAGGAGCCCATCGAGCGAGAGGCTTCGGTTGACGCTCCTCTCTCCCTCATGGTGTTCAAGACCATCGCTGAGCAGGCCGGAGACCTCACCTTCGTACGGGTCTACTCTGGCAAGCTCGACAAGGGCGTGCGGCTCTTAAACCCGCGAACCGGCAAGTATGAGCGCGTCGGCCGCATCGTGAAGATGCACGCGAACAAGCGTGAGGCGATCGACTACATGGGGCCCGGCGAGATCGCGGCGGTCGTGGGGCTCAAGAATACGAGCACGGGTGACACGCTCTGCACGGACGATGACCCGATCTTGCTCAGCAAGATCTCTGTGCCCGAGGGCGTCATCTCGATGTCTGTCGAGCCCAAGGAGAACAAGGACCGCGACAAGCTCGGCGACGTGCTGGGTCGAATCATGCGTGAGGACCCGACCTTCCGGGCGAAGACGGACGAGGCGACCGGCCAGATGATCATCTCTGGCATGGGCGAGCTTCACCTAGAGGTCGTCATGAACCGCGTTATGTCTGAGTTCAACGTGGCCGTCCTGACAGGCAAGCCGCTCGTCGCATACAAGCAGCGCTTGAACAAGAAGATCGATACGGAAGCTCGCTACGTGAAGCAGTCCGGTGGTCGCGGTCAGTTCGCTGTGGTCAAGGTCGTCATCGAGAACCACGAGACCGAGGACACCGGGATGGAGTTCGTGGACAGCGTGAAGGGCGGCAACGTCCCCCGCGAGTACATCCCCAGCGTGGAGGCCGGTCTCCGGGATGTGTTCAACACTGGCTCGAGCAGTGGCTTTGAGTTCGTGAACGTCCGCGCGACCCTCTACGACGGAAAGTCACACGAGGTCGACTCGAGCGAGATGGCCTTCCACAACGCTGGAGCGCTCGCCTTCAAGCAGGCTATGGAGAACAACACCATCCTCCTTGAGCCCTACATGCTCCTCGAGGTGCGCGTCCCGGAGGACTTCCTCGGGACCGTCGTGGGTGACCTCAACTCGCGCAGAGGAGAGGTCAGCGACGTGGACACGCTCGGAGACGAGCGGGTTATCCGCGGGTTGGTCCCGATCTCAGAGATGTTCGCCTACGCCTCGGCGCTCCGCGGAGCGACGCAAGGTCGGGGCTCCTTCTCGATGGAGTTCTCAGAGTACCGCGACGTCCCTGCTGCGATCGCCGAGAAGGCGCTCAAGCAAGACACGGAGTAGTCGTCTGCGCGCTTGGCCCGGCTGCCCTCTGTGACTAGCATCTCAGTATGACGACGACGGCCAAGCGGCGGTGGGCGAAGGAATTCCACTCCGAGATTGATGGGATCGCGATCGGTCCTACCGGTCCGGTGCTCGTGCACGGGTATGACGCCCCAGCGGGGGGGATGTGGACCGACGACGTAATCCCCGGAAAGCTCGGAGCGATAGACCGCAGCGGCGGTGAGTTCCAGTGGCGTTCACCTTGTGAGGTCGGCTATGGCCGGGGCTTCGCAGCGGCGATCTGTGACGGCGTCGAGGGGACGCCGAGCGCCATCGTGATGGGGCCGAGCAGCCACGGACACCGGATCTTGCGCATGTCGATTGAGACCGGGGAGCTGCTCGGAGAGTCGAACATCGAGGCCTTCGACGAGGCCATCATCAGCGACAACCTCTGCGTCTCCATCACAGCCAAGAAGGTGACAGGGATCTCCACCTCGGACCTCTTTGAGGCCTGGACCTACCAGCGCGAGGGGGAGCGCTACCACTCTGTAGCGTTCTGTGGCGGTCAGGTGGTTGTCGTCTATAGCGACGCGAACACGAAGAAGTACGGCCTGCTCGCGCTGGATTCAGAGGACGGTTCTTTCGACTCAATCCTCTTGCCGCCGAAGCTGCCCATGATCCATAGCATCGCTGGCGACTCGGGCGCAGTGGTGCTGCTCACGAACGACCTCCTCCAAGTCCTCGGGCCTGACCAAGCTGGGCAGTTTCTCGGGGAGCTGTCGATGCTCTCAGAGGATGACGTCCTCACTGATACGCTCTCTCTCCTCGCGCTCCCAGGTGGTCACACTGATGGAGAGCCTGCGCTCTGGTGGAAGGTGCTCTCAACGGAGGCGATTGAGGACATCCCTGAGGTCAGCATCAGCGCAGACAGCGGCAAACTCTACGTCGTTCGAGGCGCGATGCTTGAGGTCTGCGATATCTTGAGCGGCCGCACCCTCGGGGAGTGGACCGTACCAGGCCTGGATGAGCAGGTCTGCTGGAGCGTCGCGAGCGGCGCTGGGTTGCTCGCTGAAGAGCACCGCCTGACAATCTACGAGCTCCCCGCCTGAGGCGAGCACCCAAGAACTGACTCACCAAAGCTGACCTGATGGCTGACCAAGACACAGACAAGCCCCTCGACGACGACGGCGTTGAGATCATCGACTACCTGAGCACCGTTCTGGTCGTCCTCCCTCCGCAGGGCTTTGACGAGCAGGTAATGCGCTGCGCGCGCTCGAGCTTGGCGGTGCTGCACATCGCGACACGCTCCGTCTCCTCTGAGTTTGACGAGATGGTGAGCGGGCGCTTGCAGGATGAATTCCTCGTTGAAGGAGTCCTCGCAGATGAGACCATGGAGGGCTACTCAGGCCTCGTGATCGTTGGCGGCGAAGGGGCGAAGACGCTCTGGACAGACGCAGACGCGATCCGCTTGGCCAAGGAGGCCGCGGCGCAGGGCAAGATGATCGGCGCTTGGGGGGACGCAGTGGGAGTGCTCGCGAGCGCAGGGGTCGTCTCAGGGGTCAAGGTCACCGGCTCGTCGGATTGCCACGTGGCGTTGAAGAAGGCTGGGGCCAAGCTCAGCACGCGTCAGGTCGTCTCCAGCGGGATGATCGTTACTGGCCTTGATGGGACCGTCGGGATGCGCTTTGGGAAGGCCCTAGCGCAGGTGGTCACCGTCTGAGGACCCGCCGGCCTCTATAGAGGGCCTGCCTCCGGACGTGGATTTGCTCCCCGAGATGCTCCGGGGGGTACAATTTCGCACCCGCTGTTCAGCGGGATCCCAGCCCCCCTCCTAGCTCTTGGAGTGGGGCCGCCATCAAACTGACCGCTACTGGCGCGCGCTGCGCGTCATGACCCCGCGACCCCGTCCATGAGAGGGGGAGACGCCGTGACCGCAACAGCACTACTAGACCGAATCGCCCGCGAGCTGAAGACCGAAGCCGCCCACGTCCGTGGAGCCATCGACCTCCTCGATGCCGGCCTCAGCGCACCCTTTATTGGCCGCTTTCGCCGCGCTGAAGTCGGCGGCTTGAACGAGAATCAGATCCGCCGGATCGACCTCAGGCGGCGCGCGCTCGAAGAGCTTGATAGACGACGAAACACGATCCTTCGTGCGCTTGAGAAGGAGGAGTCTGCGAAGCCGGCGGACATCGCGCGGATCGAGGCTTGTATGGATCGCTTCGAGCTTGAGGACCTGTTCCTCCCGCACCGCCGCCCCGAGCCGGAGGTGCAGCTCTCTCTAGATCGAGGCCTAGGCGCTCTAGCCGACGCGCTGGTCGTCGCTGTGCCTGGGGCTCCTGAACCTGAAGGCGCGCCCTCTATGGCCGAAGAGGCGACCCCCGAGGCGAACCCTGAGGAGGCGCCGGACGAGGCTCCTGCTGAGGAAGAGGCGGCCCTCGCTTCCACGGAGTCAGCAGAAGCCGACTCCGCCGACTCTGACGAAGGAGAGGTTCCTGCGGAAGAGGCCGGCGATGTGGAGGTGGCAGCGGCTGACGAGGCTGCTGACGCGGATGAGGCTTCCGATGCGAGCGAGCCCGTGGCTGAAGACTCTACGCCCGATGCGAGCGAGTCGGCGGCTGAAGACGCCGCGCCCGCCGCGGAGTCGGCCGCCCCTGCGCCAGCGGCTTCCCCGAGTCCCGAGTCTCTCGCTCAGCCGGACCTGACGCCTGAGCTCGCGCTCCTCTGCCGTGACTATGTGAACCCCGACAAGGGCATCCACACGGAGGCTGAAGCGCTCGAGGGGGCGATCAGGATCCTCTCTGATCGTCTCGGGAGGAACCCGCGCCTGCGGAGCACCTTGCGGAGTCTGATGCGCAAGCAAGGAGTCCTTCAGGTCAAGCCGATGGTCGTGGCCTCTAAAGCCGGTCGCCACAAGTCGCTCCTGAAGCTGAATCAACCTCTGAGGCAGGTCCAGGGGCATAAGCTCCTCGCGCTGCGACGCGCGCAGAAAGACCGGGTCCTCACGACGCGCATCTCAATCGATCACGAGCGAGGGATGGAGAAGGTGCTAGGCGCGCTCTCCAAGCGCCCGAACCCGGCCTTCTCAGGTGTTCATCGGGTGATCGCTGCCCGCGCGCTCGAGCGCAGGTTGATCCCGATGCTCGAAGAGGAGATCCGTCTAGAGCTCAAGGAGCGCGCGGATGAAGAGGCGCTTCGCTTCCTCGCCCAGCACCTCCGTCGCGTCCTGCTCACGGACCCTCACACGCGCCGCTCTGCGACTGCAGGGCTCCACGTAGACCCCAAAGGCGATTGGGTGATCGCCGTCTTGGACCCAGACGGATCGCCTTCCGGTGAGCCGCTGCAGGTCGCGGTGGGAGATCGCAGCATCGAGGAGCTCGGGGCTGACCTAGCTGCTCTCGCTGAGCGGAAGATCGAAGCTATGGCGCTAGCGAATGGGAAGACCTCTCGCGCGGTCCTGATCAAGCTGCGTAAGGCCTTCGCTGCGGCGAAGCTCGACTGCTTCTGCTTCCTGGTGAGCGATGCAGGCTTGGCTAGCTATGCGAACTCTGAGGTCGCCCGAAAGGAGCTCGCAGATATGAGCGTCCACGTGCGGATGGCTATCAGCTCTGCGCGACGTCTACAGGACCCGCTGCGTGAGCTCTTGAAGGTGGATCCGAGGCACATGGGGCTCGGGCCCCAGCAGGGGTTGGTCTCGAAGGCCAACGTGAAGCGCGTCTTCAGCGATGTGATCGAGTCCTGCGTCTCATACGTGGGCTGTGACCTAAACCTCGCCCCTGCGGTCCAGCTCGCCCACCTCCCCGGCCTAGACGCTGCGATGGCTGAAAAGCTCGTCGCGCGACGTGCAGAGAGGCCCTTCGAACGACTCGAAGAGCTTCGAGAGGAAGGCCTCCTAGATGAGTCCGCTTGGGCGAGCGCGGCGGCTTTCTTGCGCATCCGTGGCTCTGCTGAGCCGCTGGATCGGACGAACTTGCACCCGGAACAGTATGCGGTCGCGCGTCGCCTCATCGAGGCCGCAGGCTCTACGCCAGAGGAGGCTGTGGGCAAGCCGAACGTGCTCAAGGGATTGAAGCGCGCAGACTTCGACGTGGATCCCGACACGTGGCGTGACCTCTTGAGGGAGCTCGCTTACCCGGGCCGCGACCCTCGCAGGAGCCTGCGTAGGCCTGAGCTGCTCGACCCAGAGACAGATCCGTCACGCCTCACGGCTGGTCGTGTCCTCGACGGTGTGGTCGCGAGCGTCTCTAACTTCGCAGCGTTTGTGGACGTCGGCCTTGAGCAAGACGCGATCCTCCACGTCTCTGAGATCACGGACAGGTACGTGCGTGATGCTCGTGAGGTGCTCTCCGTCGGCCAGGTGGTGCATGCCAAGATCATTGAGTCTTCTGATAAGCGAATGACCCTGAGCTTGAAGCGTGTACCGCGGAAGAGCGATGGCGGCGGAAAGGGCGAGCGCTCTAGGCCGCAGTCTGGCCCGCAGATCCGACCCCGACGCGACGGGATGGGCGGCGCCAAGCAGCCTCGCCAGTTCGGCGGTGCTGGGCGAGGACGCCGCTCCGGCCCTGGCGGTGGTCGGCGTGACGGACGACGCAAGAAGGGCGATGAGGACGTCCGGGTTGACCTCCGCGAGGTCAATAAGCCCGGGCAGGATGCGAACTACAATCCCTTCGCAGACTTCTTCAAGGACCAAGACAGCTGAGGTGATGAGGCCTCAGACGAGGTCTTCATCGTCCCAGTCGAACCAGCTGATGTTCTCCGTGTTCGACGGAGGGTCGAAGCTCGGGGCTGTCTCTGCTTGAGGCTCTTCCTCTGGTGTCTCGATCTCTCTCGGCTGGTCTGTCCTGCTGTCTCCCTGAGGAAAGTCCCACGCGAAGCTCTTAGGATCCACCGAGACGTCTCCGCTGAGCCGGTCTTCTAGATCTCCTAGCTCGACGAACTCAGCGTGCTGCCTCCACAGCCGCGCCTCGTCAGGGGTCTGCTCCTCTATCTCGAGCGTCATCTCGAGCTCCTCGTCGTCAGGCTCCTCAATGCGTGGCTCGTTTGAGAGGGGTTTCGGCCCAAGACGCCTCGGCCCGAGCTGGTGTTGACGGGGGGTGAGCTCTGCACCTGCAGCCAACGACCACTCAGCTTCGCTCTCAGCGTTCTCACCTAAGCGTGCCTCCAATCGGGCCGACATCTCTTGTAGCTCATCCTTGATGCCCTCGTGTCGTCGCTCTAGCTCACTGATCAGGCGCTCTTGGAGCTCTCGAATGTCAGCGCTCGCAGGGGCGCTCTCCGCTCTCTTTGAAGGAGGGCCAGCAGGCGCCTGGCTTGGGACGGACTCGAAGGGCTCCTCCTTTTGTACGACCGAGGCGAGGGTCAGGAGGAGGAAGCCTGCTACGCAGAGGGTCCCTGCGGGGAACCCGAAGCCTTGCAGCGTCTCTGAGAGAGCGCCGAGGCCAGAGAGCGAGTCCGCGAAGAGCGAGAGCACGAGGCCGCCGATCAGCAGGGCCCATCCGAGGAGTCTAGTCGCGCTCTTGAGCACGCTGGGGGGTGTTTTGGGGGTAGTCACAGCCAATTTGGACCCGAATTTGGGCTCACAAGAGGCGCTATCGAGTGAATGCAACCCTGAACTTAAGGAAATGGGCGTTCTCTCAAAGCGCCTAAGTTCAGAGGAGGCTTTCGGATGTCGACAGGAGCAAATCCCCAGGAAGAGGGCGCTAGGACTATCTAGAACGGGCCCTAGATGATAAATTCGACATCCTTAGGAGGTAGATGAGCTCACAGGAGCACGGCACAGCTTCAGCTGGCCGCGCCCTGGGGGTCTGGGATCGTTCCCGCTAGTCAGCCTCCTGGACATATCGAATCCAGAATGAGCAGACAGCGACACATCAAGGGGACCCCGGTAGCGCCCGGAATGGCCATGGGCCCGGTCCATGTCGTGAGGGCTGCTCGCGACAGAGTCCCTACCTGGTCTATCCCAGAGCAGGAGGTCATGGATGAGGTCGGGCGACTCCACGAGGCTATCGATCGTGTTTGCGAAGAGCTCGAGAGCCGGCGCGTCATCGTCGCAGAGCAAGCGAACGAGCAGGACGCAAACATCCTCGCGGTTCACGGGATGATTGTCCGCGACCCCTCTGCGATCTCAGAGGTAGAGAAGAGGATCCGTGAGGATCGCTTGAACGCTGAGGCTTGCGTTCAGAGCCTCATCGAGCGCTTGGTCAGCTCGATGTCTGGGATGGATGAAGAGAACATCAAAGGCTACGCGGCAGACGTCAGCGAGCCATGGCGTGCTGTATTGGAAGAGCTGATGCAGACTGAGAAGCGCGACTTCCTCGCTGGGGGAGAGAAGGTCGTCCTCGCGGCCTCCGAGCTCACTCCGCAGGTCGCCACGACCCTAGACCGGGACCGCGTCCTAGCTGTGATCTGCGAGACTGGTGGGCGCTTCTCTCACGGCGCCGTCTTAGCGCGCTCATTCGGCTTCCCTTGCGTCGTCGGCTTGCCAAATCTTCTGGGCAGGTTGGAGCAGGGGATGAGGGTGATCGTCCGCGGAGACCAAGGGACCGTTCAGTTGCAGCCCACGAAAGAGGACGTCGACAGCTTCCTCGTGGAGCGCTCCCGCCTGCAAGCTCGCGCTGAGGCGCTCAGCACTCAGGCTGGCCTCGCCGCAGAGACTCCGGATGGTGTGCGCGTTGACCTGAGCGTCAACATCGAGAGCATCCACGACTTCGGCACCTTCGACATCAACCACTCAGACGGGGTGGGGCTCCTGCGGACCGAGTTCCTCTACATGGAGCGCAGCCAGTTCCCCTCAGAGGAGGAGCAGTACCGCCTCTACCGCCGGATCTTCGAGAACATGGGGGGTCGCTCCGTCACCTTGCGGACCCTCGATATAGGTGGAGACAAGCAGCTGCCCTACTTCGACATGCCGAAGGAGCTCAACCCGGCTCTCGGCTGGCGTGGCATCCGGGTCGCGCTGCAGTGGAAGGACCTCCTGCGAGTTCAGCTCCGCGCGGCACTGCGGGCTAGCGCGCACGGGCGCCTGAAGCTGCTCCTGCCGATGATCACGACGCTGGATGAGGTCTTAGAGGTTCGCGAGATGGTTCGTGAACTCCGGATCCAGCTCCTCGAGCAGGGATATGAGGTAGCGGAGGATGTCCCCTTAGGGATCATGATTGAGGTCCCCGCGGCAGTCTTTGCGCTCCCGCAGCTCATCCAAGAGGTGGACTTCTTGAGCGTCGGGACCAACGACATGGTCCAGTACCTCTTGGCTGCTGACCGAGACAACCCCTTCGTCGGTGAGCTCTATGACCCTCACCAGCCGGCCGTGATCGAAGCGCTGAGCTACATCGCGCGGATCGCGAAGGCCGAAGGGAAGCCCTGCTCCGTCTGTGGCGAGATGGCGGGTGATCACATGAACGCACTCCTCCTGATGGGGATGGGCTTTGACGGCTTGAGCGTCGCGCCTAACTTCGTCAGCGAGGTCAAATACGCCATCCGGCGCACAGAGATGAGGACCGCGGAAGAGCTCTTCCGTTCGGCCGCGCTCGAGCGTTCGGGAGATGGTGTCAGGCGGGTCCTCCAGGACGCGAGCGAGCGGTTGATGCAGGTCACTGCCGCGGAGTCCGTGAAGGGGGAGCTCACTCCCGAGCAGTCGCTCGGTGAGGAGACCGGGCAAGAAGAAGGAGGCGCGTCATGAGCAGGAGAGCGCGCCATGAACAAGCGATGAGGTGCCATGGGAGCGCCTAAAACGAACTCAGCCTGAGGCTGTAAGAAGGAAGGAAGAAGGAGGAGATCCTGTGAAAGGAGTAATCTGGGGACCGGAGAGATCCAAAGCCCCCCGTAGAGGCCGCTGGTCACAAGCGGAGATCGGGAGGCTGCGTGAGCTGTATGGACTTCGCGATGACGAGAGCATCGCGAAGGAGATGTGCAGACCCGTTGAGAGCGTGCAGAAGATGGCGGAGCAGATCTTCGCCACGACACGTCGTACGGGGCCTTGGACCGCTGGTGAGATTGAGCGCCTCAAGCAATACATCGGCGCGAGCACTCCCGAGGTGATCGGGCGCGTGTTCGGCCGACCCGTCGAGGAGGTCCAGTTCCAGATCAACGAGCTCGCGCGCATGAAGCGCCAAGGGGTTTGGGATCAGGACGAGGTCGTCGCTTTCAAGCGCCTCTACGGGACCCGCACAGAGGCTGACTTGGCGATCATCTTTGGTCGCACCGAAGAGTCTGTGCAGCGGCTCGCCACGAAGCTCTGCCTCGCCAAGGACAAGGCCTTCGTCAGGAAGCTTCAAGGCACGGCCTCCACGAAGATGCCGCGCTGGTCTGACGCTGAGATTGAGCAGCTGAAGGAGCTCTACAGCACGAGCTCCAACTTAGAGATCGCCCAGGCGCTCAACCGCTCCGTGAAGAGTGTCGTCTCTAAGGCCCACAACTTGGGTCTTAAGAAGTCTTCGAACCGCCTGCAGGAGATGGGGCGTCAGAACGTCAACCTGCGCTATCGTCGCAGCGAGGCAGAGGGCGTCGCAGATGAGTGAGCGGCGCTCCCGCCCTCGCGCAAGCACGCTCCCCTGAGCCCCACACGAAAGACCCGCGCCCCGCGGGTTCAAGATCAACCCTCCCTCCCTCGGAGGCAGTTTCCCTCTAGAGAGTGCGACTGCCTCCTCTTTCTTTTCTCAGAGGATCTTCTCTGCGTGCAAGGTGACAGCGCCTAGCTGGTCGTGGATCACGCCGATGACGCGCTGCGTCCCGCCCTCGGCGAGCCGAGCTCCGTCGCGCTCGTAGACGTCGGCGAAGAGGACGACCTCTGCTAGGCCTGTCTCGTCTTCAAGGGTCAGGAATCGCATCCAGCGCCCGTCGGAGGTTCGCACCCGCCTCGTGGCAGCGGGCCAGCCAGAGATCGTCACGCGCCCACCGATCCGGCGCGGGAGCTCGGCGCAAGTGCACGGGTTGAGGAGGGGCGCGCTCGAGCGCTCGTCCGCGGGGCAGCCGAAGACGAGGGTCGGGTGCCCTTCGAGGGGGAGGCCGAGGAGCTCGTGCTCTAGAGTTGCGCGCTCGGCTGGCGTGAAGTCAGGGAGTCCAGGGAGCGCGACCGCGGGGGTCTCTGGGTCGGGGAAGAGGGTGGCCGATTGCCCCGGCGCGAGCTCGACGGCGCCGAGGCCTAGCCCACCGCCCCAGCCTCGAGTGTTTGCGCGTGCGGTCGCGACCTTGTGTTCGTCACGGTCTGCGGGGGTCTCACGGCAAGCGGCGAGCGCCGCTGGATCGAGCTCTCTACCTGTGAGCGCGCGGGCCTCCGCTTGGCTCTTCTTGCGCAGCGCGGGCTGTGGTCTCCGCAGGAGGTGCAATCGCCACAAGAGCTCAGGCCGCGTCCTGTCAAAGCCGTCGAAGGCACCGCACTGGATGAGGGCTTGGGTCTGCTCCGCGCCGGCGGCTGTTCGCGAGAGGAAGTCGGGGAGGGAGAGGAAGGGCCCGCTGTCTCTTCGGGACTCTAGTAAGCGCTCTGTGAGCTCCTGGCTCATCCCTTTGATCAGCGAGAGCCCGAGTCGTATCGCAGGACTCTCAGTGTGCCGCTCTAAGGTGTAGCCAGCATCGCTCCGGTTGATGTCTGGGCCGAGGATCCCTACGCCCATTCGACGGGCCTCCTCCAAGTAGACGCGGGGCGCGTAGTAGCCGGTGTAGCTCTCGAGGAAGGCGTGCATGAAGGCGGCGGGGTGATGGGCCTTGAGCCAAGCGCATCGATAAGCGATCCGCCCGTAGGTGACCGCGTGCGCCTTGCAGAAGCCGAAGCCGGCGAAACTCTCGATGAGCTCCCAAGCACGGGCGGCGTCCCGTCTGGAGATGCCCTCAGCCGCGCACCCAGAGAGGAAGTCGCGCGCTGCCTCTCGACCCTTCACCTCGTCACGCTTGGTGAGAGCGCGCCGCATGAGGTCTGCCTCTGCGAGGCTCATGCCAGCGAGGAGTGACGCGGCCTGCATGACGTCCTCTTGGTACAGCATGACGCCGTGGGTGTCCCAGAGGACTTGGGTCAGGCGCGGGTGGGGCGGGGTCGGCTCTTCGATACCGTTGGCGCGGCGGACGTAGGCGTCCTTCATCCCCGAGCCTGCCGGGCCGGGGCGGATCAGCGCGACGGACTGGATCACGGCGTCCATGGCCGTGAGGTGTGACTCCTCACTAGGACGACCGAGCTGCTGCAGGAGGTGGCGCATCCCAGGAGACTCGATCTGGAAGCAGCCGATCGTGCGCCCCTCAGCGAGGAGTTGAGTCGTAGAGGGGTCGTCCTCATCGAGGAGCGAGAGTTCCGGCGTCTGACCCTCTGCGCTGAGCGTCGCGAGGCAGTCAGCCAAGACCGTGAGCGCTCGGTTGCCTAAGAGATCCATCTTCACGAGCCCGATGGCTTCGACGGCGTCTTTGTCGAAGGCAGCGGTGATGACGCCCTTGGGCGCGCGACGGCATGGGACGTAGTCCGTGATCGGGCCTGGCGCGACGACGACCCCCCCAGGGTGGAGGCCGAAGTGCCGCGGAGCGCCGACTAATGTGGCCGCCCGCGCGATGACTCGCTGCCAGCGTGGGTCCTCGAAGGGGAACTCGCGCGCCTCTGGAGCAGACTTGAGGGCGCGGGTGATGGGGTCGCCTGCCTCTCGGGAGGGGTCCGGTGTGGCATCGAAGGAGGTGTATGGGAGGCGGCGGGACCAGCGGTTTACGACAGCAGGCGGGAGACCTTCTGCGAGGGCTGCTTCGCGGAAGGCCGCCCGCAGCCCGAAGCAGTTGAGCGTGGCGATCATGGCCGTGCGCTCACGACCGAAGAGGGTGTAGACGTGCTCGATGACCTCGTCGCGGCGCCGCCAGCAGAAGTCGAGGTCGACGTCTGGTCGATCGCGACGCTCGGGGTTGAGGAAGCGCTCGAAGATCAGGCCGTAGCGGAGGGGGTCGGCCTCCGTGAGACCGAGGCAATAGGCGACGAGGCTGTCTGCTGCTGAGCCGCGTCCGACGCAGGGGATCTCCACCTCGCTCGCCCAGCGGGCGATGCGCTCGCAGAGGAGGAAGTAGGGCGCGAAGCCGAGACGGTCGATCGTGCTGAGCTCGTGGTCGAGGCGCCGGATGACCTCCGGGCGCAGGGGCTTGTAGCGCTCGCGTGCGCCGTCGAAGGCGTGACTGCAGAGCTCTGAGTAGGGGCTCTCACCTCCCTCTAGATCGATTGAGGGGAAGTGGGCTTGGCCGAGGTCTGGGGTGTACTGACAGGCCTCGGCGACGGCCCGTGTCCGGGCGACGAGGGCGGGCTCGACGCCGTTCGTCTCTACGGGCCACGGGCCGGGGACGTCGGGGATGCCGTCGAAGAGGGCGCAAAGTTCGGCGTGAGCGGGGAGGTGGCTAGGGAGAGGGGCCGTCCACTCCATTGGGAGCTCGCAGAGGAGCGCGCTGGCGCGGATCGCGGCGCGGAGCTCGTGGTCGTCGCGGCCGCCTGGGGCTGCGTGGTAGACATCAGGGACCGCGACGGCGGCGAAGCCTGTGGCGCGGGCTGCGTCGAGGAGCTCCTCAGCGTCGAAGGCTCGCGCCGGTGGCGGAGTCTTGTCGGGATCTAGGGGGGTCACCTCGGACTCAGCTTCGAGCAGCCGCGCGCGCTCGGCGTTGAGGCGCTCTCTTGCGATAGGGTCGAGGTGCGTGTTGCGAGAACCCCAGCGGGCGCGGGGGCTGCGCTTCGTGAGCGCGGCGGGGGAGAGGGCCGCGAGCACCTGTCGCGCGGGGAGGCGACCCATCAGACCGAGGAGGAGCCTCGGGTGATCCACGAGGAGGATCAGCCCCTCGTTCCATTCGCGCAGGGCGTCGATGAGGTCAAAGCCCTGGGGGCCTGTGAGCTCTGCGTCGGCGTCCCCGGGGTCTGCGCCGAGCTGGCGGGCGGAGAGCAGGCGGCAGAGGTTGCGCCAGCCCTCGTGGCTCTCGACGAGACAGATCGCGCGGCCTGGACGTCCGCTGGGGTCGGAGAGCTCGGCGCCGATGATGGGGCGAGCTCCTTGGAGGAGCTCTGCGGCTTGGATGAGCTCGACGGCGCCGGCGCAGTGGTCTATGTCGGTGAGCGCGAGGGCGGGGAGCCCGAGGCTGTTTGCGCGCTGGAGCAGAGCGGCTGGTGCGTCGACGCCGGCGAGGAAGGAGTGGTGTCCGTGGACTCTGAGCGGGACATAGCGTGCCCCGACGTGACCAGCGCCTGCTCGGCTGGTCCCTACGGGGAGGGGGTGGGGGGTGGTGGGTCCAGAAGGCATGCTTTTGGAAAACCTAACAAAAACCTAAAACTTATCCAAGCCGCACCTGAGCCAGGTCGGGATTCTTCGGGTCGGGTGAGACCCGTTAGAGAGAGAGAACCTCTACGCAGCTAGGCCTGATGATGTCGTCCGCTTGAAGGAGGCCATCGCAGCTTGGTCCCGGGACCACCCGACTGAGATCCGTCTCCAACGCGAGAAGGACCCCGAGACCATCGAGGCCCTGGAGGCCCTCGGGTACCTCGGCACAGGCGACTGAGCGATCGCTCACTGGTTGAGCGACGGCGTCCTGAGTCCGAAGCCGTCCTCTCCCAAGTCATGGTCCTCGCCGAGCAGCGCGCTCCCGCCACGGAGGATGCGCCCGAAGCCGTGGCGCGCGCGGAGAGAGTCGAGGGCGGCGTCGAGGCGTCGGTGGCGGTCCGCGTGGCTCGTCCTCTGCCCGTCTCCAGCTTCGTCGAAGAGGTGACCCTGCCAGCCGCCAGCGGGCTTGAGGTTGAGGAGCGAGAGGCCCACGCGCTTGGTGAGAGCGCGGCGCCTGGGCAAGCTCAGGAGGAGCGCCTTGGAGTGCTGCCAGAGCGCGTTCGTGGAGTCCGTCGGCTCCTCAAGCGCGGCGCGCCGCTTCAGTCGACCTCCACGCGAGCTCTCTACGCGCCGGAGTGAGGGAGCCCGCGTGTCGACATAAGTGACGCGCACCTCGACGGAGCGGCAGATGAGCCCGTGCGAGCGCAGCTTGTAGGACGCGCGCTCGACGAGGTAGCAGAGCATCGCCTCGACGGCCTCGCGGCGAGCGACCTCGGGCTCGAAGGTGCTGTCGCGGCGGATGGAGCGCGGCGGGCGATGGACGAGGCTGCCGTCCTCTGCCTCGGCGCAGGTGGCCTCGACGGGCTCCTCATCGCGACCGCGCGCGCGCTCATGGAGCACGAGGCCGAGGCGACCGAAGGTGGCGAAGAGCACCTCACGCGAGGGGAGGGTGAGGTCGCCGATGGTGCGGATGGCGAAGCGCTCAAGGAGAGCGCTCGTCGTGTGCCCGACCCCGCAGAGCTCGGTCACGGGCAAGCGTGAGAGGAAGGCGCGCTCGTGACCGGGCAGGACCTCAGCCACACCAGCCGGCTTCGCGAGCTTGCCGGCGAGGCGCGCGAGGGTCTTGTTGCTTGCGAGGCCGATCGTGAGCGGCAGGCCGACCTCGCTACGGACCTCTTTGCGGATCCGCACGCCGGTCTCAAAGGCGTCTCCAAAGAGGCGGGTTGAGCCCGTGAGGTCGACGAAGAAGTCGTCGATGGAGGAGATCTCGACCGTGGGGGAGTGGCGCAGGAGGACCTTGGCGGTCTCTTCACGCAGGCGGTTCGCGGCCTGGGCGTCGCCGCGACGAAAGACGGCGTGCGGGCAGAGGCGGGCCGCCTCCGCGAGGCGCATCCCCGGCCGGATGCCGAACTCTCGGGCGGCGTAGGAGGAGGTCATGACGAGGTTGCGCTCGTCGGGCATACCGCCGATCACGAGCGGCTTGCCGCGGAGCTCGGGGTGCAGCACCTCCTCGACCGAGGCGAGGAAGGCGTCCACGTCGAGGTGCAGGACACGCCGAGTGCCAGGCGGCAGGCGCCTATCGCGTCCGTTGGATGCGGGGCGCTCTTCCGGGCGCTGCTCTTTCGCGTCGATTCTCTGGCGCATGTCAGAAAACCTAACAAATACCTAATATTTGTATAGACTCAGGCGCCCTAGGTGATTTCAAAGCCGTTAGAGAGGTTGAATTGCGCACCAGAGGGCGAGCGTGCGCATGGAGAGCCCTGATTTGAGGCCTTGAAGACGGCCTCTTTGAGGGAGGTCGCTGCTCAACTCGGTCTACTTCGGCTCTGTAGATTCGGGGGGGACGCCGTCTAAAGCAGGGATAGGGAACACCTCAGAGGGAGTTCGGCTCTCTTCAAAGAGGGCCTCCATGCGCGCGAGGACCTCCGGGCGCTCCTTCGCGAGGTTCTTGGATTCGGTCGGGTCAGCGGCGAGATCGTAGAGGAGGGTCGTCAGATCGTTCTTCTTGAGCCGCTTACGGACAGCCTTCCAGTCGCCAGAGCGCACGGCCTGCTGGTTTCCGTACTCCCAGTAGAGGTGCTCGTGCTCTCGCTGAGGCGCGTCACCGGTGAGCGTCGGGGCGAAGCTGATGCCGTCGATCCCCTCATGGGGAGCTTGCCCAGTGAGCTCGAGGACCGTGGGCAAGATGTCTTGGAAGGCGCTCATATGATCACTCACTGCGCCCGCTTCGATATGGCCCGGCCAGCTCGCGATGAAGGGCACTCGGATGCCTCCCTCGTGCACGCTGCACTTGAGACCGCGCATCCCGCGCGCGCTGTCGAAGAACTCGGAGTCCGAGCCGCCGTTGAAGGTCGGGCCGTTATCGCTCGTGAAGAGGACGAGCGTGTCTTCAGCGATCCCGAGCTCCTCGAGGAGGTCCAGGACGCGCCCGACGTCTCGGTCGAGGTGGCTGACCATTCCTGCGTAGGCGCGGCGCGGAGAAGGGTGGGGGAGGTAGGCCTTCTGACCGAGGTAGTGCGCCTCGTCCCACTCTGCGGGATATACCTCTACGTCTTCGCGAGGGACTTGGAGGGAGACGTGGGGGATGATCGAGGCGAAGTAGAGGAAGAAGGGCTCTTCAGCGCTCTCGCGTATGAACTCCAGCGCGGTGTCGGTCATCACGTCTGGCGCGTACGTCTCGCGCGCGTAGCGCTCGTAGTACTCGTCATCGCTCTCGAGAGGAGCCTCGATCTTCTGGTGAGACTTGAACCAGTCATTGCCCTCGAGCATGTCCTTCTCTTCGTTCAGCCAGAGGTGCGTGGGGTAGTAGTTGTGGGCGATGCGCTGGCAGAGGTAGCCGTGAAAGAGGTCGAAGCCTTGCCGGTTGGGGTGCCCGCTTGTCTCTGGCCCACCGAGGCCCCACTTGCCGACCGCGCCGGTAGCCCAGCCGGCCTCTTGCAGGGTGCGGGCGAGGGTCGGAGTCCCCTCGGGCAAGGGGTACTGGCCCTCGGGTGCGCCCTGCTCCCAGCCGCCGCCTTCCCAGTTGTTGCGGACGATGGAGTGCCCAGTGTGATAGCCCGTCATCAGCACGCAGCGCGAGGGCGCGCACACCGGGCTGCCGGAGTAGTGCTGCGTGAAGCGCATCCCGCTCTGCGCCAAGCGATCAATGTTAGGGGTGCGGATCCTCTCTTGCCCGTAGCAGCCGAGCTCTGAGTACCCGAGGTCATCGGCGAGGAAGACCACCACATTCTTTGGCCGCGGAGGCTCCTTGGTCGTTGTGCATGCGCTGAGAGCGAGAGCGACGATTGCGAGGGTCGTATGAAGCAGCCTTGACCTCTCCTTAATTTTTATTCGAAGAATCTTCACATTGTCCTCATGGAAAGCGCGCGCATCACAGCGCACATTCTCGCCTATCGGAGCTGGCGCTAAAGTTTGCGCCAGAGACCCCCACACGGGACCACAAGAATCCCTACGAGAACAAAGCAAATGAACCGTTTTCTGAATTTGACCCTGGCTGCGAGCGCGACCCTCTTGGTCTCTGCTTCTGCCCAAGCGAATGAGCTCTCGATCGCTAACAGCCCCTTCCCCAACCTCTCTCTGGCCAGCGACGGCCCCAACTTGGGTGGCTACATCCTCGTCCACTATGGTGATGATGATGACGGCGCTGAGATGAAGTTTCGCTCCGTCCGAATGGAGATGAAGGGGACTCGCGGTGACGTGAAGTATGCAATCAGCGCGGACTTCAAGGGCACCCTTGATGACTTTGATGGCGCTGACGACGAAGCTGTATCTCTCAAGGATGCGAAGGCCGCCTGGTCTATCTCTGATGGCATTACGGCTACCTTTGGTCGTTTCAAGGAGCCGATTCTCCATTCTGGCCTGCACAGCTCATCTCGGCGCCTTTTAGTTGAGCGTACTGGTAACGGCGGGGCATTCGATGACCGCAATGCTGGTGTCATGCTTAACGGAGCTTTCGGTGACCTCCAATGGTGGGTTGCAATGCAGGAGGGAGATGATGGCGCTGGCGCCATGGATGACACCCAGACCACGATGCGTGCTGTCTACAACGTAATGGGCTCTGCTTTTGGCAAGTACCAGGGGGCTTACGGCTACGAGGGTGGAAACCTTTCAGTCGGCCTTGCGAACGTTGAGGACGACGCTACTGGCCTCGAGGCCACGGCGATGGAGTTCGGCTACGTGAACAGCGGCTGGAGCCTCTACGGGGACATGGTGGACCAGGACGGCGGCGACAGCCCGACCTCCTTCACCGTCAGCCGCATGATGAACTCCGAGTATGAGATCGCGGTCCGGATGGAGGACGACGATGACGCTGATAACACCACCCACATGACTGCCGGTCTGAACTGGTACCAGGGTGGGGACGGCCACAACCTCAAGTGGCAGCTGAACTTCACCGACACCGAGAGCGACGACGCAGCCGAAGAGGGCTCTCGCGTCGACTTCGGCTTGGTCTGGCGCTTCTAGTCCAGCCAGACGTCAACCTGCCCAGCCGCTGGCTGGGTAGGTCTCGGGTAAGATCAACCACAGAGAGCCCGGGTTCCGGCCGCGGACGCCTAGCGTCGGCGGCCGGTTTCGTTTGGCGCTCAAGCGAGGGCGCGCTCGATGACGCCGAGGGTCTTCTCGAGGCCCTCGCTCGCGACCTCTGAGGGGTCGCGCTCCCAGTACGAGGGGTTGTAGAGCTCGAGCGAGACGCAGCGCTCAAAGCCGATGTCCCGGAGGTCTCGGAGCGACTTCTCGAGGGGCAGGATTCCGTCGCCGGGGAAGACCCGGTGCGAGTCCTTGAGCTCTCCCATGGGAGGCGAGGCGGGGGCGTCGTTGAACTGGAAGATGGCGATCGCGTCCCCGTCCATGTGACCGAGCCCCTCGAAGCCAGAGCCGCCGATGTGCATGTGGAAGACATCAGGGATGACGCGCGCCTCGGGGTGCTGGGACTGGATCGCGATGTCCATCGCCTGCGAGAGGCGCTTGCAGCCCTCGAGAAAATCGACGAAGACGAGGCCGGGAACGACGCCGTAGTCGTTGATCCCGATCTCAAGGAGGTCGTGGTAGCGCTCTGCGACCCAGACGCGGTCGAACTCGGCCGTGGGTCTGGCAGGGCCAGGGATCACTTGAGCTTGCTCTGAGCCGACGGCTGAGAACATGCGCAGGCGCTCACGAGTGTGGGGGAGCTGCGCCTCCCAAGCGCCTCTCGTCGCGGGGATCGCGTCCCAGAGACCGATGACGCTAGGGACAAAGAGCCCGGCGTCTCGGATCTTCATCCCTAGGTCTTTGAGGTCGCCGCCTGCTCGCTCGTAGTCTCGAAGCTCACCGTCCCAAGGCTCGATAGCGTCGAAGCCCGCTGCTGCCGCGACCTCGATCTTCTTCTCGAGGGTCTGTGGCCGGAGGGTCGCCGTGTCCATACAGATCGGCCACGGGCTGCGGCCTCCCTGGTAGCTTGGGCGCGGCTTGAGGCTCGCGCAGGCGGCGGCTGCGCCGCCTGCGGCTCCACCTAGGAGGAGCTCTCTGCGGGTGGCTCTCACGCCTTAGTCTCTGACTGCGCGGACCTCGGCTTGGCGTTCCAGATGCGGAGCGAGAGGAGGAACCCGATCACAGCCACGGGCAAGATGACGATGAGCCAGATGCGCCAGTTGGCCGGGTCTGCCTGTGCGTCCCCAGTAGGGAGTACGTATCCGAGGAGGATCGATTGGACTCCGAAGCCTAGGTAGACCATCCCGTCGATGAGGCCCACCGCGAGGCCTGCGTTCTTGCGTCCGCCGAAGTCCATGCTGGCTGTGCCAGAGAGCATGCCGTGGACGCCGATCACGCTCAGGATGCCGAACAACACCAGCACCCCAGCCAGCGGGGAGGCGATCATGGCGGCGCCACCTGCGACGCTCACCGTGGTGAGGGCGTAGAGGATGACCGCAGAGGGGCCCCGTCGAGACTGGAAGACGCGGTCTGAGATCACGCCGGCGAAGACGCCGCCCAAGATCCCAGCGATGCAGAGGAAGACCCCCCAGTTCTCTGACAGCCAGCTCTGGCCGGTCTCCTTCGCGAAGATGAAGCCCCACTTCATGATGCCGCCACGGATGTATCCGCTGCAGGTCTCGATCAGGATGATCGTGAGGATGACGGGGTGGCTGATCATGCGCTTGGCCATCGCGGCCACTCCGATCCGCTCTCCCTCTTCGGAGAGCTTCGCGTCGCCGGGGTCGAAGTCATCGTGTCCGGCGTCGCTCGGCTTGTCGAAGACCAAGAAGTAGTCGATCCCTGCGAAGAGCAAGAGGATCGCGGTCGGGGCGTAGAAGGCCCACTGCGCGCCGTAGGCGTCGGCGATGGGGCCGCCCCAGTCATAGGCGAAGTAGAGGCCAAGTGAGATGAGGATGCCGAAGATCCCGCCGAAGGTGCCGCGCTCCTTCACGTGGAACCAGTGCGCGTTCACCTTCACGATGGAGACCGCGCCGAAGCTCTGGAAGTACATGTTGAGGGCGTAGAGGAAGCCGAAGGGTCCGACCAGGCTCCCCTCATAGCCAGAGTCGAGGACCCAACCCATCCCGAAGTTAGCCACCGCAGCACCGAGGGCAGCAGCGAGGATTGTCTTTCTCCCGCCGAAGCGGTCGGTCAAGGGGCCGTTGATGAGGAAGGCCACCGCGTAGGTCGTCGTGCCGATCACTGTGATCAGGCCGAGGTCTGCCTTCGTCATGAGGGCAAGCCCCGTCTCCGGGTCCGTCATCGTCTTCGCGACGTTGATGTTGTACCGACCCATGTAGAGGAAGGCATATGTGAGGCCGAGCGGGAGCCAGTTCATGACCCGGCGCCGCCTATAGACGGTGGAGTGAGTCACGTCGCTCTTCGGGAGCACGTAGAGGACGATGGAGATCGCCACGAGGAGGAGGGCGATCGGCCAGAACTTTTCGAGCCAGGGGGGGAGGGCGGCGAGGGTATGCATGGGGTGTCCTTTGAGCGGGAGTGCGGTGCCCGTTATCCTGCCCGAATGTTACGCGCCGTGCATGAATCTGTTCGAGAGGTCTCGGAGAGGGGCGCTCTGCCGGTCCTCGTCTTCGACCTAGACTCGACCCTCTTCTCGACCTGTCCCCGTAATCTCAAGATCCTCGAGGACTTCGTCACAGCTCGCGGGGAGGAGCACCCTCTCCTAAAGGAGATCTGGCCCACCCTCACCGAGGAGGACATGGGCTGGAACGTCCATGAGAGCCTCCAGGAGCGCGGGGTCGAGGATGAGGAGCTCCTCGCAGACCTCCGCCAGTTCTGGGCCGCACGCTTCTTCACGGACGAGTTCTGCGAGATCGACACCCCCATCCCGGGCGCGCCAGAGTTCGTCTCGGCCTGCCACGACGCCGGCGCCTTCATCTACTACCTCACGGGGCGGCACGTGCACGGGATGGAGAAGGGCACCGTGAACGGCCTCGTGAAGCACGGCTTCCCGCTCTTCACGGGGAAGGCTACCTGCCAGCTGAAGCCTGACTTCTACGCCAACGATAAGGAGTTCAAGACCGCCGCTCTCGACGCGGTCCGCTCCCTAGATGGCGAGGTCGTCGCGACCTTCGAGAACGAGCCTGGGAACGCGAACCTCTTCATGCGGGCCTTCCCAGAGGCCAAGCACTACCTCCTCGACACCGTCCACTCGCCAGAGGCTGAGGCGCCCGACCCCTCCCTCATCGTGATGGACGACTTCACGAGCTTCCAAGCTGATTGAGTCGCTGTGCGCCTCATCGCCTCACTCCTCTTCGCCTGCGCGCTCTCCTGTCACGCTCCAGAGCCGCCCCTCGGCTCCTCAGAGGTGAGCCCCTCTGGGCCTCTGCGGATGGAGGAGGACGCGGACTCCCTCCGCGTCTTCATCGGCGAAGAGCTCTTCTGCGCCTATGACCGCAGGAACGAGCGACGCCCGATCCTCTGGCCGGTCAACGGCCCAGCAGGAGCTGCCGTCACTCGAGCCTACCCTCAAGCTGAGGCAGCGCCCGGCGAGGCCTCCGATCACCCGCACCATCAAGCGGTCTGGTTCGGCCACGGCGCTGTGAATGGGCACGACTTCTGGCACGCAGGGCACGGCGAGCGCGTCGTCGACCTCGGCGAGCTGGAGGTCGAAGGACCGGTGGAGCAGGGCGTCCTCGCAAAGGGCTTCCTCATGAGCTGGCAGGTGCAAGGGGAGGAGCTCTGCCAGGAGGAGCGCGTGATGCGCTTCCGAGGGACGAGCGAAGAGCGCTGGGTCGACTTCGAGCTCACCCTCCACGCTAACCAGGGAGACCTGACCTTCGGTGACACGAAGGAGGGGACCTTCGCGATCCGTCTCGCTCCGACCTTGCGCCTGAGAGGCGCGGTCGCTGAAGGGAGCATCCGGAACTCAGCTGGCGACAGCGACGGGGCTGTGTGGGGGAAGCGCGCCGCGTGGGTCGAGTACTCAGGCCCCGTCGGAGGTGAGACCGTCTACGTCTCTCTTCATGACCACCCGGAGAACCTCCGCCACCCCACCTGGTGGCACGCGCGGGACTACGGCCTCTTGGCCGCGAACCCCTTCGGGATCCATGACTTCGAGCGAAAGGCGGCCGGGACAGGAGACTTTACGCTGACAAAGGGCGAGCGCCTCACCCAGCGCTACTCCCTGCGCGTCGCGAGGACTCCCTACGGGAACTGAGTCGTGTCGGGCCGCTTGAACGGCTCGCGGGCGCCAGGGAAGGGCTCGACGTCCTCAGGGGCCCACACCTTCACGTTGGCGAAGCGCCCAGTGTCATCAAAGGAGCCGAAGCCGATGAGCCCCCAGTTGATCGTCTCGTTCTTCGCGGAGAGCACAGGGGTCTGCATGTCATCGAAGTAGACCTCTGTGGTCCCAGCCTCGACGTCTCGTTTGAGTCGGACCTTGTGCCAGACCCCGGTGCCCCAATCGACGCCGCGTGCGCCCACCGGCGCGGTCTTTATGCGCGGCGCCTCATCGACGATGAAGATGTTGTGCGCGTGATCATCTGGCGTTGAGGCCATGTGCACGTAGTGGAACTTCTCTGGGTTCTGAAAGCCGAAGAAGAGGCACAGGTCGCGGTGCCCGTACTCCTCACCTGTCTGCATCAGGTCAGCTTCGAGGATGAAGCTCTGATAGACGCGCCCGTGCAAGAGCGCGATGCAGTAGGGCGAGCGGTGCTTCGGTCTGTAGAAGCTCTCGCCTGCGAGCTCGAGCGCGCCAGGGACGCCCTGCGTGGGCGGCGACCAACGCCAGGCGCGGTGATCGCTGAAAGAGAACTCCTCGAGGGACTCGCCCGCCGCGAAGTCCTGCGAGTAGACCAAGGGCCAAGCATCCTCAGGCCTCTCGACGACCTCCTCCGTGCTGGAGCAGGCGGCGAGCGAGAGGACGAGGGCCCAGAGGTGGCGTGACATCAGACGTAGGTCGGGACCTTGTAGGGCCGGCGGTACTCGCGATCGACGAGCAAGTTCGCCTCTTCGTCACCGACGAAGGCCTCTGTGGCGGGGTCGAGCTCAAGGCGACGGCCTAGGGTGAGGGGGGTCGCCTTCACGTCCACCTCGTTCGCGTCGAGGTGAGCGAGCATGCGGTCTACCGACTCAGCGAAGTGCGGATGATCTTCGGCCATCGCTTCACGGATCTCTTCGACGCTAGCCTCTCCACCGAGAGTGTGGGAGACGACGCCCATGTGGCAGCAGGCGCTCGAGAGGTGCCCCTCGATGATGTCGCCGTTCAGCTCGTCGACCTTCCTGCTGCGGACGCAGTCGATGAAGTTTTGGAAGTGAGAGACGCCGCCGCCGGTGAAGCTGCGGAGCTCTTTGTCGTCGTTGTCGTAGGCGTGGATCGGACCGCCGGTGCCGTTGAAGCGTACCCAGCCATCCTCGCAGTGGGCGACGACGCCGATGCTGGTGCCCATGTAGCGGTCCATGCTGCCGCCGTTCCAGTTGGCTTGAGAGGCCTTGTCCTTAGGCAGGCCGCGCACCTCGAAGATGAGGGGCACGCCGTCGAAGTCGAGCATCACCACCTGCGTGTTCGGCGTGTCGCCGTCGTCGTCGTAGCCGAGGCGGCCCCCGACAGAGAGGACGCCGCTGGGGAGCTTGTCGGCGCCGAGGACCCAGCGGGCCACGTCCATCTGGTGGACGCCCTGGTTGCCGACGTCGCCGTTTCCAGTCTCAGAGACCCAGTGCCAGTCGTAGTGGAGGCGTTTGCGCATCAGGGGCTTAAGCGGCGCAGGGCCGGTCCACATCTCATAGTCGACGCTCGAGGGGACGCCGCTGGGGCCGTCCACCTTGCCGATGCTCCTGCGCGGCTTGTAGCAGGTGCCGTGCACGGCCAGGACCTTGCCGAGGTTCCCAGAGCGGATCCAGCTCACGGCCTCTTGGGTGGCGGCGTGAGATCGAGACTGGGTCCCGGACTGGCAGATGCGGTTGTACTTGCGCGCGGCGCGAACGAGCTGCCTGCCCTCCCAGATGTTGTGCGACACGGGCTTCTCGACGTAGACGTCCTTACCCGCTTGGCATGCCCAGATGCCCTGCAGGGAGTGCCAGTGGTTCGGCGTCGCGATCGCGACGGCGTCGAGGTCCTCGCGCATGAGGAGGTCGCGCATGTCGGTGTAGGTCTCGAGCGAGTCACCCTTGGCCTCAAACTCGGCCTTTCGACGCTCGAGGACCTCCTCGTCGACGTCGCACAAGGCGACGAGCTTCACGTTCGGCAGGCGACGGAGCTCGTTGGCGTGACCGTTCCCGCGGCCGTTCAGGCCTACGACGGCCACGCGGACCTCATCCGTCGCAGCACGCGGCGGGGTCACCGGCGTGGTCTGACAAGAGGTGAGCTGTGCGGCGAGGCTACCTGCGGCGGCGCCTTTGAGGAGGTCACGACGGCGGAGTTCGGTCATGGTTCCGGGAGGTGGGGAGCTGTGGTGGAGCGCGCCGCAGCGCGCAGCGCGGGACATACTGTACGCTCTCAAGATGCCCCTGCCATGGGGCAGCAGCCCATGACGGATTCACAGCGAGCCATGATCCAGATCGCGCGCCTCGGTCGTGAGGGCGGGGACGCAGAGGGAATGCAGGCGCTCGCGGAGGCCTTCGCCGCGCGAAACCCAGGCTACGTCATTGAGTCGGCAGCGGCGCTCAGCTCGATGGAGCCCCGCGAGGGCGCGAGAGCTGTCTTCATCACTCGCGGGGAGGCGCAGGCCGAGGTCAGCGGGCCGGAGGCAGGAGAGCGCTCATCAGAGCTCAGCGTAGGCGACCTCGTGTGGCTCCGTGGCGGAGAGTCGCTCTCCCTAGACCGACCTTGTGACGTCGTCGTCTTTACGGTCCCTAGCGAGCTCCCTGCGCCGCTCCCGACCTTCATTCGACCCGACCACGACCCGAAGATCACGGACACGCCTGGCGGCTGCGCTGAGGAGGAGCGCGCCTATCGGCGCATCCTCGTCACCTGGCTCGTTGAGAATGGGCCCTACACTTTCGAGGGCTTAAACGCTCACCGCGTGCGCATGTGGAACTCATTCAGCCACTATCATCCACCCTCAGGTGGCTTCGACGAGCTCTACATTGTTCAAGATGTAGAGGAGAGTGGCCGCATCCACATCAGCCCTGCGAGAGAGCAGATCGAGTCGGCTGAGACCGTCTCTGTTGAGGACGCGGCTGGGCTGATTCAGACGTTCACTCCCGAGGTGGGTGACCTCATGTACATCCCACGCGGCGTGATCCATCGGGCTGTCGGTGGTGTGCTCGCGCAGGTCGTCACGGTCCCAGGCTTCAAGCCCGGTTTTGAAGTCGGGGTGGATCACCACCTGCGCGCGATCAACGAGCGCTTAGGCCTCGAAGGCGAAGACGCGCTGCCTCTCCAGCAATCCTCTTCCGTTGGCCCGGTCATCAAGTGATCTGATGGAGCTCGTCCTCGTACATCCGGAGATCCCGCACAACACCGGCTGCGCCGCGCGGCTCGCGGCGGCGCTCGGGCTGCCGCTGCACTTAGTGGAGCCCCTCGGCTTCAAGCTCGAGGACCGCTACTTAAAGCGCGCAGGCCTCGACTACTGGCCCAACGTCGAGCTCTGTGTTCATAAGGACTGGGAGGCCGCGCGGAAAGCGATCGCGGCAGGCTCTGCGCGACCCATCGCTGAGCGGCTCAGGCTTTTCACCGCGCGGGGCGGAGAGTCTCTCTTCGAAGCCTCTTTCTTGGAGGACGACGTATTGGTCTTTGGGAGTGAGAGCGCAGGCCTCCCTCCTGAGCTCCTCGCCGAGCATGAGGGGGGGAGGGTTTACATCCCGATCGAGCCCTCCGTGAGGAGCCTGAACCTCGCGAACGTGGTCTGCCTCGCTGCCTACACGGCCTTAGACCGCGCAGGGGTGCCCATGCCCGACAATGACGGCGGCTTCGAGCCGCACCCAGAGGCTGGCAAGATCTCTCCAAGAGAGCGGGTCCGGGAGTGAACCGCGAGAAAGCAGGGGATCTCGAGGCCCCTCTGTGGCTCCGCGCGTTACAACGCCGGAGATCATGAGCGCGACGAGCGAGAGTCCGGTGACCACACGTCAGGTCTTCACGGCGTGGTGGCCCTTGGCAGCGAGCTGGCTGCTCATGGGGGCAGAGATGTCCCTCGTGAGCGCTGCGGTCGCACGACTAGCGGACGCCAAGTTTCACCTCGCGGCCTTCGGAGGGATCGTCTTCCCGCTCTCGCTGCTGATCGAGGCTCCCATCATCATGATGCTCGCTGCGTCCACCGCTCTCTCGGTGGACAAGGACTCGTTCAGGCGACTCAAGCGCTTTACGACGTACAGCGGCGCGGGGCTCTCTGTTCTGCACGCGCTCGTGGCCTTCACTCCGCTTTACGACCTCCTCGTCATCCCGATCCTCGACCCCCCGACCGAGGCCATCGAGCCTGGGCGACTCGGGCTCATGTTGATGACGCCTTGGAGCTGGGCGATCGCTGATCGTCGCTTTCACCAAGGCCTCTTGATTCGCTTCGATCGCTCGAAGGCGGTCGGGACTGGGACGATCGTGCGGCTGATCGTCACGTGCTCGATCTTAGGCGCGGGCGTCATCCACGGCGGCTTTCCCGGGATCGCGGTGGCGGGCGTCGGCTTGAGCTGCGGTGTCACGGCTGAGCTCATCTCGGCGCGGCTCTTTGCGCGCTCAGTGATCAGCGGCCCGCTCGAGCGTGCGCCGCTAGCCGAGCCGCTCACCCTCTCGCGGCTGCTCAAGTTCTATGTGCCCTTGGCCCTGACCCCGCTCCTCAACCTGCTGGTTCAGCCCATCGGCTCAGCCTCTATTTCGAGGATGCCGGTGCCCCTCGAGAACCTCGCTGCTTGGCCGCCCGTGAGCGGCCTGATCTTCATGTCTCGCTCGACGGGCGTTGCCTTCAACGAGGTCGTCGTGAGCCTTTCGGGGCGGTCAGGCGCGAAGCCCGCGCTTCAGCGCTTCGCCCTCTGGCTTGCGGTCGGCCTGTGCGCGCTCCTCGCTCTCATCTCGCTGACGCCGCTCTCCTCGCTCTGGTTCAACGGGATCTCAGGCCTCAGCCCCGACCTCGTCGAGATCGCGCGCTTGGCTGTGCCGCTAGGGATCCTCCTGCCGGCCATGACCGTCTACCAGAGCCTCCACACGGGCTACCTCGTCAACGCTCACAAGACGCGAGCAGTCCCCGAGTCCGTCGGGCTCTTCCTCCTCGTGACGACGGCTTGTCTCTCCATCGGCGCGTGGACTGACGCGCTCCCAGGGGTGAAGGTGACGCTGCTCTCGATCACCGCTGGCGCGGCGGCCCAGAACCTCTGGCTCTGGTATCGGCAGCGAGCTCTCAGTGAGTCAGACGCTCCCGTGAAGGCTTAGGGCTGCTCTCGCAGGGCGCGCTCCCAGTAGGCGCGCGCGCTGGCTGTGTCCTCGGTGTAACGGAGGAGCAGCAGGCTGCCGTCATCGCCAAGCGGCGCGATCTCAGGGATGCAAGAGTCCCTGAGGACATCGTCACGAGGGTCTCCCGCGATGACGTTCCGCATCACGAGGGCTGCGGCTTCACGCGCGGCGAACTCGTCAACTGAGCTCAAGGGGCGCTTCACAGCGCGGGCGGCGAACCAGGTCGGCGCGCGGTCGAGGGGCGGACGGAGGAAGCGCTGTCTTGAGACTCTCCGCTCGTGTCCAGCGCTGCGTCCGGGGACGCGGACAGCGACGCGCGTCACCTCGGGGTCGATGAGCCCGTTGCGATCATGGATCCGGATGCCGGACTCGTAGCCGATCGCGCCGATCGCGCCGAGGACGATGCTGTCACCTTCCTGCGCGTGCTCTCTCAGGGCGCGGCCGATCATCCGCCAAGTTGGAATGTTGCGGCGAGCTTTCTCGAGGCGCTCAAGCTCGGTCTCGTAGCCGTCCTTGAAGCCTCGGAAGTCGAGGGCGACGCGCGCCTGAGCGGGGAGGAGGTGGAGGCCGAAGGCGCTCAGGCAGCCGAGGAGGGGGAGGGCCGCGCGCCAGCCGGCGCGCCCGTCTCTCCCGTGCAGGCCCGCCGCGATGAGGACCGCGAGGAATGGGACGGTCGGGGCGAGGAAGCGGAAGAAGGGCATCCAGTCTCCCCCAGAGAGGAGAGCGAAGAGCACGCCGCCGTCGACGAGCACGCCAGCAGAGAGCGCGAGCTTGGCAGCAGGGGAGCGCAGCGCGCGGAGAGCGAGGAGCGTCGCGATGAGCGGGGTGATGGAGACCACGAACCAGCTCGCGATGTATCGGAGCCCGCGGCTCAGAGTCTCACCGTCCATCCCGGCCTTGGCGTGCACGGTGTTGGGCAGCAGCTCACCAAAGGTGTACATGCGCCAGGTCAGCACCAGCGCGAAGACCATGAGCCCGGGGAAGATGAGCTGCAGGTGGCTCCGCCAGCGTTGCCTGTCAGCGACCGTGACCGCGAAAAAGACACCGACCAACCAGAGGACACCCTCAGCGCGCGCGCTCACCAAGAGGCCACCAAAGAGCGCCGCGAGGGCTGCTCCGCCGCCGTCGCGGGTGAGCTCACGCCAGAGACCGAAGAGCGCGAGGGTGAAGAGCGCTGTCTCTAGGCCCCCCGTGGTCCAGGCTGCGAGGTCCGCGGAGAGACCGACGCTGAGCGCGCCTCCGTAGCGGGCGGCCTTGGAGAGCGGCAGTCGCGCGAGGACGTCTGCTGCGAGGGCTGTGGTCGCCAAGGTGCAGAGGCCTGAGAGGAGGTGCGCGCTCGCGTCGAGCGGCGCGCCGAGGCGAGCCGCGAGGCTCATGAGGAGGACCCAGGCGAGGTCACTGAAGCCCTCGACGAGCTCGCCCTCGTGATAGACCGGGCCGAGCCCGTTGGCCCAGTTCTCCGCGTAGCGGAAGACGATGAAGGCGTCGTCTACGAAGAAGCGCAGGTGCCATGCCAGGAAGGCGAGGGGGAGGATCGCAGCTGCGAAGAGCGGCGCGGCGCGTCCAGGGGGCGTGGCTGTGGCAGGCGAGGTCATCGTCGGAAACGTACGTCTCCAAAGTTCTCATCGGTAGGGAAACCACAGCGAAGTTCATCGGGTGCTAGGCTCTGCGCCATGGACACCGTCGCGAGGAGGCCGAAGAAGGGGGAGGAGGTCGAGGTCGCGGTCGAAACGATCGACCGCCGCGGCCGCGCTCTCGGTGAGACTGGAGGTCATCCGATCGCGCTCCCGCGGGGTCTACCGGGTGACAAATTGCGGGTGCGAGTGACCCGGCGGCGGCGTAAAGAGCTCTATGGCGTACCCCTAGAGGTTCTAGAGCGCGGGCCTGATCACGTCGACGCGCGCTGCGCCCACGCGGGGAGCTGCGGTGGCTGCCGCTTTCAAGACCTCGCCTACGAGGCGCAGCTTGAGCTGCTTCGAGGGCACATCAGCGAGTCTCTAGCGGAGGCCCTCGTCCCGATCGCGGAGGTCGACCCTGTCATCGGCTGCCCGGAGCCATGGTCTTATCGCAACAAGATGGAGCTGAGCTTCGGAGCTATCCGCTGGGTGGAGGAGGACGAACCCGAGGGCGTGGATCGTGACTTTGCGCTCGGCTTTCACGCCCCGGGTCGCTTCGACCGAGTGCTCGATGTCCATGAGTGTCACCTTATCTTCGATAGCGGCATTGAGCTCGTGCGCACAGCGCGCACGCTGGCTAAAGAGCTCGAGCTGACGGCTTGGAATCAACACACGCACGAGGGCTGCCTGCGTCACCTCGTCTTGAGGCGCGGCTTTCATACGGGAGAGACCCTGGCCTACTTGGTGACCTCGCGGGACGGCGCTGACGTGGACGAGTTCCTCGCGCGCTTCGCTGAGCTCCACCCCGAGCTCACAACCCTCGTTCACGGAGTGAACTCTGGCGTGGCCGACGTCGCGCGGGCGTCAGAGCGGCGGCTCCTCCGAGGGGATGGGTGGATCACAGAGCGACTCCACGGCGTCGAGTTTCGCATCTCGCCAGAGAGCTTCTTCCAGACAAACACCCTCCAGGCAGAGCGGCTCTTCGAGGTCGTCCTCGAGGAGGCCTGCGCCGAGGGCGCTGAGCTGGTCCACGACCTCTACTGTGGAGCAGGGAGCATCTCGCTCCTCCTCGCGAGGTCTGCTGGGCATGTCAGAGGCTTCGAGCTCTCAGGTGAGGCCGTCGCTGACGCTGAGGCCAACGCGCACAGGAACCAGATCTCGAACGTGAGCTTCGTCGCGGGTGACCTCGCGGAGACGATCGGAGAGGTGAGCGAGACGCCTGAGGTCTTGGTGTGTGATCCGCCGCGTGCTGGGATGCATGATCGGGTTGTGGAGAGGATGATTGAGCTGGCTCCTCCGAAGGTCGTCTACGTCTCGTGCAACGTTCACACGGCTGCGAGAGATCTTGGACATCTCGTCCAAAGTGGCTATGAGCTAGTGCGCGCGAGACCCGTGGATCTCTTCCCTCACACGCCGCATGTAGAGTGCGTCTTCACCCTCGAGCGGAGCGAGTCATGACCGGCCTCTGCCCTGGCTGCGCGCACGTGCGTGTCATCGAGAGCGCGAGCGGCTCACGCTTCTTGATGTGCCGCTTGGCGAAGGAGGATCCGCGCTTTGCGAAGTATCCGCCGCAGCCTGTGGTGCGCTGCAGGGGATATGAGGCGGCTAGTTCGCCTGAGGGGCCGAAGGCATGACCGAGCTTCGCGCCGCGCGAGGGACAGTGCTCGCGGCCTCGCCGAATCTTCCGGACTCGAGCTTCTCCCACTCAGCGATCTTGATGTGTGAGCACTCGACAGAGGGAGCCTTTGGGCTGGTCTTCAACCGTCCCGCGGGGCTCGCTCTGCGGCAGCTCTTTCCAGAGCATCCGCTCCTCGCCTCCTCTGAGCACACGGTCTATTGGGGAGGGCCGGTCGGGATGGACAGCGTCCAGTTCCTCCATCGCGCGCCTGAGCTGATCCAAGGGGGTGAAGAGCTAGCGAGCGGTGTGCACCTCGGAGGTGACTTTGAGCAGGCCGCGCTGCTCATCCATGATGACCCCCTGCGCGCCACCTCATGCGTGCGGGTCTTCGTCGGTTACTCGGGCTGGGGCGACGGACAGCTCGAGGAAGAGCTCTCTAGCGGCTCTTGGTTACCAGCGGTCTTAGACCCTTCGCTCCTCTTTGGAGAGGGGGAGGAGTCCACATGGCGCGCTGTGATCAGATCGATCAACGGCCTGGACGGCCTCTCGCATCAGCCGCCCGATTCGAGCTGGAACTGAAGCGCGCCGCTCAGCTGCCGTAAGGGTAAGCGCCCAAGTCAGAGCCGTCCTCTGAGGCTCCGCGCGCTGGGGAGAGCGCCCTGAGGCGCATGTCTCCGCCCTGTGCATCTACGAATCGCGGGTCGGCGTCAAAGTTGTTTGTGCCAAGCCAGCCGCCTTCGATATTCGTGAAGGTGACGCTGGTGGTGTTGGGGCCGGTGCCAGGGGTCTCGCTCCCGATCACGAGGACGATCTCTGCGCCGACGTCGCCCCACATGATGCTGTTCTTGATCCTCGGCATGGAGAGGTTGCGACCGTAGATCGCAGAGCTCTCAAACTGCCCGCCGTTTAGGGTGAAGGTGCAGTAATTGATGAATGGAGAGGTCGACTCCAAGTGGAAGGCACCACCCCTGCCGCTGTTCGCGAAGTTCTTCGCGAAGCCGCATCTCAAGAAGCTGGAGTTGGCGCAGTTCACCGCGTAGATCCCGCCGCCGTCATAGCGGGCCATGTTGGTGAGGAATTTACAGGTGTCGATCACGAGGTCGTCTACCGAGTCCATGTAGATCGCGCCCCCGTGGCAGCCCTTGCTGTGGTTGCGCCGGAACAAGGCCTGGAAGATGCCAATCTCCGCGTTGTTGATCGCGGCCATCCCGCCGCCGTTCCTCCCACAAGAGTTTTGGATCAAGTGGGTTCGATGTGTGGACACCTGAGCTGCGCTGATGAGGACGCCGCCGCCGTCGCGCATAGCCCTGTTCCCTTGAATCCGTACCTCAAGGAGCTCGACGATGCTCCCGTTCTGGAGCGAGAGCCCGCTGCCGTCTCTGCCAGAGAAGTTTCTGCGGATGGCGCACTTGCTCGCGTCGAGGGCGGAGTCATTGAGGTAGACCCCGGCCCCGTCCTGATAGAGCGTGTCGTTCCAAGAGATCTCGCAGCCGCTGAGCTCAGCCTGCACGTCGTTGCGCAAGTAGATCCCGCCGCCGTTGTCTGTGGCGTGGTTCGACGTGACGTTGGTTGAGCGCAGGACGAGCGCGCCGGTCTCTTGGAAGAGGCCGCCCCCGTCGATCGCGCTGGAGTTCAGCATGACAGTGCAGCTCTCGAGGGTCACGGCTGAGTGGTTACGCGCGTAGAGGCCGCCGCCACGCCCGATGGTGTGGTTGTTCGTGATGACACACTGAGTGAGCGTGGGTGAGGAGCCGTCCACATGGACGCCGCCTCCGCGCTGCTCAGTGCCAGAGCCGCCGGTGAGCGTGAAGCCTTCTACCAGCGGTGAAGTCCCCGCGCCGTTGCTGAAGCGCAGGGCGCTGCCCTGGCCGCCGGCGTCGATGGTGGTCGAGAGGGGGCCGCCGGTCGCGATGATAGAGATGTCCTTCCCATCGATGAGGACGCGCTCGTTGTAGACCCCAGCTGAGACGTGGATGACGTCTCCGCTCGCCGAGGCTTGCACCGCGTCCTGGATCGTGCAGAAGGGATCCCTCGCGGTGCCGGTGCCAGGGCAAGCCGGGTTGGAGTGATCGACGTAGAGATCTTCAGCGAACCCAGCGTGGGAGAGTGCGCATAGAACGGGCGCAATCAGCGCGACGCTCCGTGAGCGGCGGTTCTCTTTGATCATCCTCGATCTTCTCCTTCTTGGTCGAGCGCTCTCACGCTCTGTTTGACGTGTCACATGAACTGTGAGCGGCCGAAAATCCTATGAGCGTTCCAAGGAAACGTCTAGAAATCAGCAAATATGGCTCTTTTCGTAGGCTTTTCGTGGTTGCGGCTCGCCATCTCTAGAGCTCGCTCACAGCTTGAGAGGTGGCCCCCTAGGCGTATCCTTGTGGCTATGGAGCGTCCCCCTAGCAGGCGAGTCTCATTCGACATAGAGATCGCAAACATCTTCGAGCTTGGGCCGGGTGAGGATCTCGATCAGTACGGCCCCTTCGACATCTCTTGTGCGGCTGCTGCAGATGATCAGGGAGAGGTCACGCACTGGACCAGCCTTGCCCCGAACGGCTCTTACGCTGAGCACTTAGACCCCGCGACGGCCCATGAGTTGCTCGCCTGGTTGCGTGAGGAGCAGCTCGCTGGCTCCAGGCTCTTCGCTTGGAACGGACTCTCCTTCGACCTGCGTTGGATCGGGGTAGCGGCTCATGACGTAGCGCTCGCGGCAGAGGTCGCCCTGGACCTCTACGACCCCATGTTCCAGTTCTTCGTCCAACGGGGCTTCCCCGTGGGCCTCGCTAAGGTCGCGGGAGGGCTCGGAGTCCAGGAGACCAAGCTGATGGACGGCGCCGACGCTCCCCAGCAGTGGGCAGACGGGAACTTTGAGCTCGTCCTCGATTATGTGGCTGGGGATTGCCGCATCACCGACGCCGTCGTAGCGCGGATCGAAGAGACAGGCGGCGTCACGTGGAGGACCAGTCGAGGCTCACTCTCGACCGAGCCGATGCCCAAGCTGCTGCAAGTCAAAGACCTCCTAGACGCGCCCGAGCCTGACACCTCTTGGATGGACGCGCCCTTGCCGCGCTCCAAGTTTACGAGTTGGCTCCCCTGAGGGCGCGCTAGCGCTGCAGCTCAGGCTTGTCCTCTGCCGCGGCCTCGGCTGAGTGCTTTCGCAGGCCGCGGTGCATCGCCTCGAAGCCGACGTTCGAGGGGCGGTTGAGGTAGTCGAGCTCAGGCTGGATCCGCTCGACGCCGCCCAGCTCTAGGACGCGGTCGATGAGCCTGATTCGCTCTTGCATGGAGAGGGAGTCCACAGGGATGTAGGGGACCTCGAAGAACTCGAGCATGAACTTTACCATCCCGTCGATCCGTAAGACCTCCTCCCAGGAGACGCCGGCGCGTACGCCGTCATCGCTGAGGAGCTCCTTATGAGGGCGGAGGTAGAACACGACGCCGCCCGTGAGGGACTGCATATAGGTCTTCAGGCGCTCATCCTTCGCGACCTGTCCCAAGATCGTCGCGTGGTGTGCGGCGTAGGCCAGGTTGCAGAAGGCGCGGTCAGAGACGAAGGAGCCCTCTTGCTGCATCTCCGCCGAGATCTGTCTCAGGTAGACCTCGGTCTGGTAGTGGTTGACCAGGTCTACGTTCGTGCGCAGGGAGTCGAGCTGAGCCTCCATCTCACTTAGGACACCACGGGCGACCTCAGCGATCATCGGAAGTCCGTAGCGGTCGCGGACCCAGCGGGCCATGGTGGTCTTGCCCGTGGAGTGGGCGCCGACGAAGTAGATGCGGTCTTGGCTCATGTCTCTTCTCCTCTGTGGGGGCGGGGAGAATACCACATGTTGTGGTGTCGCGCCGAAGCGACTCCCCACATGTTGTGGATAACCTGTGGAAACCGTGCGCCGGAGCGCCCCCTAAAAGGTCTCTAGGAGCTCGTGAATCCGAGCCAGTCCACGCTCGAGAAGACTCGTGTCTTCGCCGTAGCCGACGCGCAGCCAGCCGTCCATCCCGAAGTGATCACCTGGGACCAAGAGGAGGTCCTTCTCCACTCGGAGGCGCTCTGCGAGCTCGCTGGAGTTCATCTGGTGGTCGTACTCCATCATGAGGAAGGCGCCAGCCTTCGGCCGGATGGCCTTGAGGTGAGGGTCGGCGTTGACCCAACTCATGGTGAGGTCGAGGTTGTGCGTGAGGAGCTCCTTCGTGCGCTCCAGGATTCGCGGTCGGACCTCGTCAGAGAGGGCGAAGATACCCAGGTCGTTTGAGAGTGAGCCGGGACCGATCGTCATGTAGTCGTGCTGGCTCCAACAGTCCGCGATGGTCTCAGCAGGCGCGAGGATCCAACCGAGCCGCAGGCCGGGGAGTCCATAGGTCTTGGAGAAGCTGTTGGTGATGACGACCTTGTCATGCCGGCCCCACATCGTGGGGGTCGGCGTCCCGTCCTGTTCGGTCCCGTGGTAGATCTCGTCCACGAGGACCCACGCGTCGTGCTTGGCGGCGATGGCGGCGACGCGGTCGAGGGCGGCGGCGTCCATGATCGATCCCGCGGGGTTGTTCGGATTGCAGAGGCAGATCATTTTCGTCTTGGGACCCACGAGCGCCTCCAGTTCGTCCATGTCCGAGCTCCAGTCGCCTGCCTCATGGTCGGGGAGGAGCTTCCAGGGCTTCACCTCTGCGCCTACGCCGCGAAGCATCCCCCAGAGCTGCATGTAGTTGGGGATCTGCATCACGACCTCATCGCCCGGCTGAACGATGGTCCAAGCAGCGACGAAGTTGGCCTCTGCGCCGCCGTTTGTGGCCTCGACGTTTGCCTCCGTCGCGCCCTCATATAAGCGCGCGATGGCGTCTCGCAGAGGCCTGGTGCCGTTTGACTGGGTATAGACGAGCCTGTGGCTCATGAGCTCTGGCACGCCGGCTTCGCTCACGAGCTCTCCGATGGTCATCGGAGACACGCCTGAGTCAGAGAGGTTGATCTCCACCTCGTTCTCGTAGGTGGATTGCCAGCGTTCCATTCGGAAGGGTTCTATGCGCATGCGCCCTCTATACTCTTCGCGTGCGCTTTCCCCAAGACGTGACCGCCGCTGCGGAGCGAATATCTGCTCATATCCGCCGCACGCCAGTTGAGCGCTCCCCGGCCCTCGAGGGCAGCTCTGGGGCCCGCGTCTGGCTGAAGCTCGAGAATCTCCAAGAGACAGGGTCTTTCAAGCTCCGGGGGGCTTACCACAAGCTGCTCACGCTCACAGAGGAAGAGCGAGGGCGTGGGGTGGTGGCAGCTTCGACAGGGAATCACGGCGCTGGGGTCGCTGCGGCGGCCTCTAGCTTGGGTGTGGAGGCCACCATCTACGCGCCGCTGACCGCAGAGCCTGGGAAGCTAGAGGGGATTCGCCAGCGCGGCGTCTCCGTCAAACAGGTCGGGCAAGACTGCCTAGAGGCGGAGTCGGCGGCGCGTCAGGAGGCGGAGGCGAGCGGGCGCAGCTATGTGTCGCCCTATAACGATCCGGACGTGGTCAGCGGGCAAGGCACCCTCGGATGGGAGCTCCTCGAAGACATCGCGGGGCTCGACGCGGTCTTCATCGCAGTGGGCGGAGGTGGCCTCATCGGTGGTGTCGGTAGCTACCTCAAGTCCGTTAGGCCTGACGTCGAGGTCATCGCTTGCTCCCCTGAGAACTCCTGCGTCATGCACCAGTCACTAGAGGCTGGGGAGCTCTTGGACCTGCCCTCTCTCCCGACGCTCTCGGATGGGACCGCGGGCGGCGTGGAGCCGGGTTCGATCACGTTTGAGCTCTGCCAGGGCTGCGTGGACAGATCAGTCACCGTCACAGAAGAGGAGATCGCGAGCGCGATGAAGGCTGTCATCTCAGCACATCACACCTGCATCGAGGGCGCGGCTGGGGTCGCCGTGGCGGCTTTCCTCCGCGACCCTGAGCGTTACTCCGGGATGAACGTCGCCGTGGTGCTGTGCGGAGCGAACGCCTCACTTGAGGTCTTGCGGGAGGTCCTCTCATGAGCAGCATCGTCACTTGGAGGGAGATCGAGCCGACCCTACGAGGCATCGACCTCCTCGAGGAGATGTCTCTAGGCTTCCAGGCCTACTCGTCAGGTCGTTGCGTCGTCCCGCCCGTCGGTGAGCTCCTCCTGGACCAGAGCCGGGGCGAGGTCCACATCAAGTACGGATATGTCCGTGGCGAGGAGCACTACGTGATCAAGGTCGCCTCAGGTTTCCCAGGGAACCCTGCGCTCGGGCTGCCAGTGGGGGATGGACTGATGCTCCTGTTCCGCCAAGACAACGGCGCGCTCGCGCGTGTCCTCTTGGACGAGGGGCACTTGACGGACGAGCGGACCGCCGCCGCTGGAGCGCTCGCCTCGAAGACTCTCGCGCCTCCCGCGGTTGAGGGGGTCGGGATCATGGGCACTGGAGTGCAAGCGCGCCTCCAGGCGGCGCATCACGCGTGCGTCTTTCCAGAGGCTGAGCTCCTCATCTGGGGGAGGGACCCGGGGAAGAGCGCGGCTTGCCAGGCTGAGCTCAGTGAGATGGGCTTGCGGGCCCGCGCTGTGCAAGACGTGGAGTCTCTCTGCAAGGAGAGCCAGGTGATCGTCACGACCACCGCTGCTAAGGAGAGCGTGCTCGCCTCTGACTGGGTCCAGGCAGGGACCCACGTCACGGCCGTGGGCTCAGACACGCCTGAGAAGCAGGAGCTCGAGGTCGGGCTCCTCACGCGGGCAGACAAGGTCGCCTGCGACAGCCTCGAGCAATGCCGGCTGCGGGGCGAGGTCTCGCAGGCGCTCCGCGCAGGAGCCCTAGGAGAGGAGGAGGTCGTTGAGCTCGGTGCGATCCTGAGCGGCGATGCCGACGGCCGTGGAGCCCCTGAAGAGGTCACGATCTGTGACCTAACTGGCGTCGCGGTGCAGGACCTTCGGATCGCTGAGGCGGTCCACAGGGCCTTAGCTTAGGCCTCTGTGGTTGACGTGAGCCCGAGGGCCTCCCTCGCGGCGCGCTCGCCCTCCGCGATCAGCTCGGGTGTGCGATGGAAGTCGAACATCCCGACACCCTGCATGCGAGGGACGATCATGAGGTCCGGTGGCGTGAGCGCGCGCTGGCAGGCAGCGAGCTGATGCATCATGTTGATCGCGACGTCAGTGAGGGAGTCGACCATGCCCGGGGGACGAGGTGGATCCTCCGTTTGCTCAGGCATGATGCGCTCCCGAACGCGCTGCACCTCCATAGCGATCCGCTCGCTCGCTGCCGTGCCCCGAGAGCGCACGCTCTCTGCGAACTCATGCAGCGCGGGGTGGAGGTTCTCTGCCGCGAGGATGCGGTCGAGCGTACCTGGGGAGGCCTCGACCTCTGCGGCCTCTGACGGAGCAGCCTGGCCCTCAGGGGGACCGTGGCTCTGGTCGTTCACATCGACGGCGATCACAGGCAGCTCACCGAGCGCTGCTGCAGCAGCGAAGGGGACAGGGCTGCAGACGCCACCGTCGATGAGCCAGCGACCGTCGTGGTGAACTGGTGTGAAGACCCCTGGGATAGAGCCTGACGTTCGGATGGCGTCCACGAGGTCTCCGTCACGGAGCCAGACCTCTTCGCCGCCCTTCAAGGTCGCCGCGACAGCGATATAGGGGAGCTCGCAGTCTTCGATGCGCGCCTCTCCTAGGATCTCACGCAACAGCTCGGTGATCTTCGTTCCAGCGAAGAGCCCTGAACGAGGCACGACCGGGTCGAGAAGCGAGAGCACCCCCTTGCGGGTCAAGCTCCTCATCTGCTCCTCATATTGAGTGAGCTTCCCCGCGGCGAGGACGCCGCCCACTGCTGAGCCGATGCTCGTCCCTGCGACGCCAGCGACCTCGAGGCCCTGCTCTTCGAGGACATGGCAGACGCCGATGTGGGCCATCCCCCGAGCCGCTCCCCCGCCGAGGGCGAGGAGGACTCGGTCGCCGCGCCTGAACGGCGCGCCCTGGGTCAAAGCCTTACCTCGCGCCCGATCTTCTCCGAGATCGAGCTCGAGACGCTCTCTGTGAGCGCGTGCCCGTCCCGGTCGCAGACCCAAGCGCTCCCATCCCAGTTGTAATGCCACGCACGCGCTCCCGCAGCGAACCACATCTGTGATGCAGCGGTCTGACGGTTCAGCACGTAGCGGGTGCCGTCAGCGAACTCGATGGTGAGCACGCCGTCTGTGCAGGAGAAGTCGACTTCGTCAGGGTCGAAGTCTTCGAGCGCGGCGGCGAAATGCTCGAGGCAGGCGTCAGCTAGTTGAAGAAATTCCTGTTGGTCCATTGGTGATCAGTCTACATCAGCGGCGCCCCTCTTCGGCGATGCGCTTGGCCGTCGCTGCCCAGCTACAGATGGGACAGGCCTTGAGGTCGTGCCCTCGAGCGGGGCAGTGCTCCCTCCCAAAATAGATGATCTGAAGGTGCAGCTTGATCCATGTTTCCCGCGGGAAGACGCGCTTAAGGTCCCTCTCCGTATGCTCGACGCTCTTGCCCTTCGACAGGCCCCAACGGGCAGCGAGGCGGTGAATGTGAGTGTCTACAGGGAAGGCCGGGACGCCGAAGGCTTGGATCATGACCACACTCGCGGTCTTGTGACCGACGCCGGGCAAGGCCTCGAGGGCGTCGATGTCTTCAGGGACTGCACCGTCGTGTCGCTCGACGAGGAGCTCTGAGAGGCGGCGGATGTTCTTGGCCTTAGTGGGGGCGAGGCCGACGGTCCGGATCTCTTTCAGGATGTCCTCTACAGAGACCTGCGCCATCTCGCGCGGGGTGCTCGCCAAGGCGAAGAGCCCCGGCGTGACCATATTCACGCGCTCGTCTGTGGTCTGCGCAGAGAGCAGCACTGCGACGAGTAAGGTGAAGGGGTCGTCGTGATCGAGCGGCACCGGGGGGTCAGGGTAGAGCTCGTTCAACTGCTCTAGGATTCGCTCCGCCTTCTCAGCCCGCTTCATGTTGGGCATGGTACCTAGGCCGCGCGGAGAGCAGAATGTCATCGTGGAAGAGAGAGCACTGATCGAAGACTTCTTGAGCGGAGAGGTGTACGCCGTCGCTGGCGCATCGACGGACCGCAGCAAGTACGGGAACAAGGTCCTGCGCTGCTATCAGCAGGCGGGCCGTCGCGTGATCCCTCTCAACCCGCGCGCCATGGAGGTGGAGGGGCTCCCCTGCATTGCCGAGCTTTCGGAGCTCGAAATCGAGGTCCACGGGCTCTCCATTATCACCCCTCCTGGGGTGACCGAAGGGGTCATTGAGGCTGCTGCCAGGCAGGGGATCGAGCGGGTCTGGGTGCAGCCTGGGGCCGAATATCAGGGAATGGAGAAGCGCTGTGCTGAGCTAGGGCTCTCATGCATCTCTGGAGGAGCGTGCCTGCTCGTGGTCTTGGGGTTCTCGGAGAGTCTGTAAAGGCCTCCTTACAGGCCTCTAGGACCGCGTTTTTTTCTACTCGTGATAGGCTTTGAGTCCCCCTAGAGGTCTGACCCAAGCCTCCTCAGGGCTCAATCAGAGCAGAAGAATCATGCGCCTCACTACCTTAGCTGCCCTCGCACTCCTCTCTCCGACGGCTCTCTCGCAAGATCCCGTCATCTCAGAGTTCTTAGCGAGTAATGACAACGGGATCGTCGACTTCGAGGGTGACTCCTCTGACTGGATCGAGATCCATAACCCGGGTAGCAGCGTGATCGACCTGGGCGGCTGGCACCTCACCGATGACCCCGCTGCCAGGACCAAGTGGACCTTCCCCGGAACGACCTTCATCGCGCCCGGTGGTTTCCTCATCGTCTTTGCCTCCTCCAAAGACCTCACGAACCCTGCTGACGAGCTTCATACGAATTTCAGGCTGACATCAGCAGGTGAGTTCTTAGGCCTCTACGATCCGACCGCGAGCTTCGCGTCGACCTCCTTCGACAGGGCATACCCGGAGCAATTCGAGGACGTCTCGTATGGCTTTGAGTTCTCCCCGAACATCACCAGCAACGAGTACTACTTCTTCACGCCGACGCCTGGGTCGGAGAACATCTCCCCGGGCCCGCTCCTCACCGAAGTCAGCCACTTCCCCGAGCTGCCGAGCGATAACGATGACGTCGTCGTCACGGCGCGCCTCGCCGGCTCCCTCGGCGCAACGGGCTTTGTACAGCTCGACTATAGGGTGATGTACAACGGCGCCCTGAGCCTGCAGATGCTCGATGACGGTGTCGCTCCGGACGCCGTAGCAGGAGACAGCATTTTCACGGGCGCGATCCCGGCTTCGGCCAGCGCGCCAGGTGAGATGCTGCGTTGGTCGATCACCGCGCTAGATGCGAACTGGAACGGCACCCGAGAGCCGCCCTTTATCGACCCAGAGCGAGACCCCGAGTACTTCGGGACCATCGTGGAAGACTCCTCGATCGCGACGTCGTTACGCACCTATCACTGGTACGTTCAGAACACTGCTGCGGCGAACTCCACAGCTGGCACGCGCGCTTCCCTCTGGTTCGAGGGGCGCTTTTACGACAACATCCGCTGCAACGCCCGCGGAGGGTCCTCACAGACCTACCCGAAGAAGAGCTACAAGTTCGACTTCAACCCTGGAGAGCGCTTCTTCCTCGAGGAGAGCGGGCGCAAGGTCGATGAGTTCAACCTGAATACGACCTGGGGGGACAAGTCTTTCATCAGGCAGGAACTCTGCTATGAGCTTTACGCGGCTTGCGGCGCCAAGGGTGGCCTCTCCCACATGGCTCGCCTTCACCAAAACGGTGAGTTCTTCAGCGTCTGCGCCTTCATCGAAGAGCCTGACGAGGACTACCTAGCTCGTCTGGATCTCGACCAAGACGGCGCCCTCTACAAGATGTACAACGCCGCTACGAGCGGCAGCTCGAGCGTAGAGAAGATCACCCGTGTGGATGAGGACACCTCTGACTTGGAGAGCTTCATCGACGGGATCCAGCTCACGAACTCAAACCGCCGCAGGAATGTCTTCGATACGGTCGATATCCCGGCGGTGATCAGCTACCTCGCCGCGACTGCGATCATGTTCGATAACGATCACGTCGCGAAGAACTACTACCTGTACAGGGACACGGATGGGGACGGCGAGTGGCGTTTCTTACCTTGGGATAAAGACCTCACGTTGGGGCGCAACTACACCGTCGGTGGTGGTGTGTTGAACGACTCGATGTTCGCGGTACAGGACCCGCTCTGCCATCCGCTCTTCGGCGACCGCTTCCGTCCGAAGAATGACGGTCCTTGGAACAGGCTGATTGATGCCATGTACAGCGAGCCTGACATCGTCGAGATGTATGGCCGCCGCCTGCGTACGCTCATGGATCAACTCTTACAGCCGCCGGGGACTCCGGTGAGTGAGCGAGTCCTAGAGAGCTATCTCGACCAAAAGGTGGCACAGCTTAGCGGTGATATCGCCCTCGACGTCGCGCGCTGGGGGATCCCGTCTTGGGGTACGAGCTACAACTTCACGGACAGCATCGCGCGCATCAAATCACAGTACCTGACCCCCCGTCGCACACACTTCTACGTGACCCATAACGTCTCGAATGGCGGGATCATTCCTGATGCCGCGATCCCTGCGCGGGTGAAGATTCGGTACATCGAGGGGAGCCCTGCGTCTGGCATCCAGGATGAAGAGTTCATCGTCCTGCACAACCCGAACCCCTTCGCTGTTGACCTCTCTGGGTGGACTCTAAGCGGTGGCATCGAGTTCACCTTTGACCCGGGGACAGTCATCGTCTCGGACGGGACGCTCTACGTCTCACCAAACCTTGCGACCTTCAGGGCACGCCCGACGGGTCCCTCGGGTGGTCAGGAGCTCTTCGTTGTTGGACCTTATGACATGCACGTGGGCATCGGCGAAGAGGTGATCCTCTCTAATCCGACTGGGAGAGTTGTACATCGTCGAAGCTTCGGTCCCTTCAGCTCAGGAAACTAACAGCCGTGACCGCTCAAAAGTTTTTCCTCGTAGCGCTCTCCCTGACAGGGCTCTGCGTTGAGGGCTGGGCTCAAAAGACGGCTGTGGGTGCAGGGCCTCAGGTGCTCGCGCCCGGACGGGTCCAGTGGAAGATGGACCACTACGCGATGGAGGCGCGCGACTGGGACTGGGTCCTGCAGATCGACACGACCCAAGGAGTCGGCGCCTATGCAGACCTCTACGTGCGTTTTGGCGCGCCGCCGACCCGGAGTGAGTACGACTTCGCGAGTTTGAACAGCGGCACGAGCACTGAATCCATAACCATCAACGCGCAGACGACTCCGCCTGTGGAGAGCGGGACGTGGCACATCGGTGTCTGGCGACCTGAGGGGACGAGCTACAACATCCTCTACTCGCGTGGACCGGGACCCTCTGTCCACGCCGGTATGGGGGCGAACGTCTATGAAAAGGGGCCCGCTGGCTCACCCGGGACCTCCTTCCGAGTCTGGGCACCTAACGCGAGCGCTGTGCATCTGGTCGGGGAGTTCAACGGGTGGTCTGGTGCGAGCTCGCCGATGGTCCGGGATCTGGCCGGCAACTTCTCACTAGACGTGCGCGGTCTAGGGCACGACGCGCCCTACAAGTTCGCGATCACGAATGGGGACAGCACCAGCTGGAAGAACGACCCGCGAGCGCGCGCTGTCTCTAGCTCCGTCGGTCACAGCATCGTCCAAGACACCGAACTGGTGCACGGGGGAGACCCAGGCTTTCAGATGCCTGCTTGGAACGAGCTTGTGATCTACGAGATGCACATCGGGACCTTCAATGACCAGCCCGGCGGGGGGCCGGGGACCTTCGCGAGCGCGGAGCAGATGCTCCCTTACCTCGCAGACTTAGGTGTGAACGCTGTGGAGTTGATGCCTATCTCTGAGTTCGCTGCTGACTTCTCCTGGGGCTACAACTACGCCCACCCATATGCGGTTGAGACCGCCTATGGTGGTCGTGAGGCCTTCGCCTCCTTTGTCAGTGCAGCTCATGCGCAGGGCATCGCGGTCTTCTTGGACGTGCTCTACAACCACTGGGGCCCCTCAGATATGGATCTGTGGCGCTTTGACGGCTGGTCACAAGGGCCTTGGGGTGGCATCTACTTCTACAACGACGACAGGGCATACACCCCTTGGGGTGACTCTCGCCCAGACTTCGGCCGAGGCGAGGTGCGCTCATATATCCGCGACAACGTCTTCGCTTGGCTCGCTGAGTGTCGGGTGGATGGCTTGCGTTGGGACTCAACCTCGACGATTCGAAGAGACCCCGCTACGGGCTTCGACAACGGAGATGGTTGGAATCTGATGCAGTGGTGCAATGACGAGGTCAACGCGACTCAGCCCTGGAAGATCCAGATCGCTGAGGACATGTACAACGCCCCGAATGACTGGCTCACCAAAGACACGGGCGCTGGTGGTGCCGGCTTTGACGCCCAGTGGGACGCGATGTTTATTCATCCTGTGCGCGCTGCGGTCGAGACTCCTAGTGACTTCGACAGGAACATGTTCGCTGTGCGAGACGCGATCCTGCACTCCTACAACGGAGATGCCTTCGAGCGTGTCATCTACACCGAGTCCCATGACGAGGTAGCGAACGGTCGCTCGCGTGTGCCTGAGACGATCTGGCCTGGGAACGCGTCCAGCTGGTACTCCAAGAAGCGCTCGACCCTCGCGGCGGCGATCGTGATGACCTCTCCTGGTATCCCGATGCTCTTCCAAGGGCAAGAGATCCTAGAGGACGGATGGTTTGATGATCAGGACCCTGTCGACTGGAGCAAGCTGCTCACCTATGGAGGGATCCACGACCTCTACCGAGACCTGATCCGGCTGCGACGGAACTGGTGGAACAACACCCGCGGTCTGCGTGGGCAGAGCACCAGCGTGCACCACGTCAACAACTCAGCGAAGGTCATCGCCTATCACCGCTGGGACCAGGGCGGCCCCGGTGATGACGTCATCGTCGTGGCCAATTTCTCGGGCACGCCCTTCGACAACTACACCATCGGGCTGCCGCAATCAGGCACCTGGTATGTGCGCTTCAACAGTGATTGGGCTGGCTATGACTCGAGCTTCGGCGACCACCCTGCATGGGACATCTCTGCTCAGTCTGGGGCTTACGATGGTATGCCTCATAACGGGACCCTCTCGATAGGGCCTTACAGCGCTGTCATCCTCACTCAATGACTCCAAGATTCACCCTTCAAGGTAGGCTTGAGGGGCAACACTTCCCTAGAAAACACAATCCACGAACGACTCTCGGTAAAAATAGGACTTATTAAGATGCGCTGTATATCCAAGCTCTCTGTAGCCCTTTTGTCTCTCTCTGCTGCGGCCAATGCGCAGGTCCAGCTCTGTGAGGACTCCTTCGATTATCCGGCTGGTAGCTCCATGCACGCTCAGGCTGGTGGCACCGGTTGGGTAGAACCCTGGTGGAGCAGCCCGACTGGCGTGAGCGGCATGGACGTCTTCGCTCCTGGCATGGACGGAGTCGGGAACAAGGTGCAAGTCGTCTTTGAGGGCGAAGGCGCTTACAGGAAGCCTGACACCGCCTTAGCGCCTGACCTCGAGGAGAACGGTCTGCTTGGTAAGGACGGCGGCGTGCTCTGGGTCTCCTTCCAGTGCGTCCGGCCCGCTGGCTGCCTAGAGCAGTTCGGTGGGATATCTCTCTACGAGCAGTTCGTTGGAGAGAAGCTCTTCATTGGCTCGCCCTGGGCCACAGGCCAGTGGGGCCTCGGCGTTCCCGGTGTTGGAGACTTTCCTATCGTAGGCACCTCCTGTGATGTTCAGGCCAACCTTGTCGTGCGTATCGACTTCCTCCCCGGAGATGAGCGCGTGAGACTCTATGTCGACCCCGCCGGACCTTACCCGCAGACGGGGGAGATCCTCGATATAACCGTCCCTGACTTCCGCATGAACGAGATCGGTCTGCGCTCTGGCGGGACGACTTTCGCTGGCGGAACTTTCAACGGCGGATTCGAGTTTGATGCCCTCACCCTCAGCTCTGGTGGACCTTCGCCTGTGGTCGGTGTCCCTTACTGTGACGGCGCTGGCGGCATCTGCCCTTGCGGAAATGACAACGACGGCTCGCTCGGTGTAGCGGGATGCGCCAACGGCTTTGCTGCTAGCGGCAGCTCTCTCAGAGGCATGGGGACGAACTCTGTCTCCGCAGGTGACCTCGTCCTAGAGGCAGAGGGCATGGTCCCTTCGCAGCCTGGCCTCCTCTTCCAGGGGAACAACGCCATCAACTCTGGCAATGGCAACCCGTTTGGTGACGGCTTACGCTGCGCTGGCGGTGGCGTCGTGCGCCTGCAGGTGATCTTCGGAGCGCCGGACGGCACGGGCTCTAGCTCAGTCAACGTCGCCTCAAAGGGCGGCTGCGCTGCTGGCGACACGAGGCGTTATCAGCTCTGGAGTCGCGACCCCCTCACCAGCCCCTGCGGCTCAGACTTCAACCTCTCCAACGGGTTGGAGATCACCTGGGACGCTTAGTCCTCTGGCGTTGACTCAGCGACGACGAAGGCCAGCGCTAGGCCTGCGTCGTGGGTGATCGTCAGGTGCCAGCGAGCGATCCCTCGCTCGCTGGCAAGCTCGCTCGTGCGCCCGTGCAGCTTGATTCGGGGAGCCTCCCCGGGCTCTCGCAGAGTCTCGATGTCGACCCAACGAACCCCGCTGCGCCAGCCTGTCCCGAGCGCCTTCATCACGGCCTCTTTCACGGCGAAGCGTCCCGCGTAGTGGCTGGGACGTGCGGCCTGCCTGCGGTCGCAATAGGCCCGCTCTGCATCCGTGAAGACACGCGCGCAGAAGCGCTCGCCGCGGCGCTCGAGCACGTCAGCGACGCGCGAGATCTGGCACAGGTCGCTGCCGATAGAGACGATCGCCATGAGCCTCGCGCCTCAGTCGCCTCGCTCTTCGGTGACGACCTCGATGTCGTGGAGTGACCAGATGCGCGGGTTCTTGACCCTCCGATAGCCGCTGGCTTGATAACTAGCCTCCGCGAAGAGCTCCAGCCAGTCTCGGATCTCATCCAAGCGCACGATCTCGTCGACGTCCATCCTGGCAGCAGCCTTGTAGGGGTCCATGTCGCCCTCGATGCGCTCCTCCATGTCCTTCATCCCGGCCTCGATCTTGGCGCGCTCCTCAGGGTCCTCAGTCGCGATCTCGAAGTCCTCGTCGAGCTTGGTGTTGTAGGCCGCGATGGCGAGGGTGCGACCCTCCATGACGGCGAGGCGGGAGATGGGCGTAGCGAGCTGGAGGACAGGGTCATACGGCATGCCCGCCATCGCGTAGTAGCCAGCTCCAGAGGCTTTGCGTAGGAGGACCGTGCACATCGGTGTGGTGTTTGTGCTGTTCGTATAGATCAGGCTCGAGCCGTAGCCGAGCAGCCCTTGGCGCTCTGCCTCTACCCCGATGTCGAAGCCTGAGATGTCTTGCAGCCAGACGAGGGGGATCCCGTCGTCGTTACAGGAGCGGCTGAAGAGGCTCGTCTTGGCGATGCCCTCGCGGTAGAGGATGCCAGCGGGCTTCTTCCCGCCGGGGAGGTCGCGGTCGTCGATGAGGCCTTGGCGATTGGCGACGAAGCCTACGTGCAGCCCATTTACTCGGCCGACGCCTACGAGGACCTCTTGCCCCCGCTCGGGCATGAGCTCCCAGAACTCCCCGTCGTCTACGAGACGAGCGAGCACCTCCTCAACGTGGTAGGTCATGCGGTGGTTTGCGGGGAAGAGTCCCGTCAGCTCCTCTGGGGAGTGCGCTGGCGGCGCGGGCGCGACGCCATGACGGTGGAACTCGACCGCGCTCGAGCTGAGGCGCTCGACCTCCGCCCTGAGGATCTCGATGGCGGCCTCATCATCGGCGCAGCGCATGTCTGCACAGCCTGACTGCTCCACGTGGACGTCAGCGCCTCCGATGTCGAGGCTCGAGAGGTTCTGTGACTTCGCGCCTTTGATGAGCGCGGCGCCGGCGATGACCATGTAGGCCTGCTCGGTCATCACGACTCTGTCAGAGATGATCGGCATGTAGCCGCCGCCCGCGATGCAGTCACCGAAGACACCGGCGAGCTGTGGAACGCCCGCGGCGGAGAGCTCGCTGTTCTTCTTGAAGATGTGTCCAGCTCCAGTCGCGCCAGGGAAGGAGCGCGCCTGCTCAGGCAAGAAGAGTCCAGAGCAGTCGACTAGGTAGACGACGGGCAGCCGGAGGCGTAGCGCCATCTCCTGCGCGCGCTCGATCTTCTCAGGGGTGCGCGGCCACCAGGAGCCTGAGGCGACGGTGTTGTCGTTTGCGATCACCATGACCCAGCGCCCGTGGACCTTGGTATAGCAGGTCACGACGCCCGCGCCGGGCGAGGCCTGCCCTGCGAAGTCCTCACCGTAGTTGACGAAGGTGCCCACCTCTCGGATCGGCGCGCCCTCGTCCTTGAGCGCCTCCACGCGCTCACGTGCCGTGAGCTTGCCCTTCGCGTGAACGCGCTCGACGTACTTCTCACCCCACCCTGCGTGGACCTCGGCCCGTCGCTCCTCTAATAGGTCTACGCGGTCTGCTGAGGCGCTCGTGTTCAGCTGATAGCTGGTCTCGCGCAGGAAGTCGTCTCGGGCGCTGCCGATGCTGTGGAAAGGGATCTTTGCCATAGTCGTGGGAGTAGGGGGTCCTCGAGGGGGGAGAGAGTATCACTCCTTGGCCCCCGCATCGTTGCGCGCCTAGGGTGTCGTGTCCGAAACTCATAGACGACCCCAGTCATGACACTCTCCGTCCTCTCTCTCACCCTCGCGCTATGCGCTCCGAGCGAGCTCGCGGCCGCTGATGATCTCGCGGCGCTGACCTCGCCAGACGCGGGAGCGCGAGAGCTCGCGACCCGGCGACTGTGCGGCAGCCTCTCTGCTATTCAGCGAGCAGCGCTGTTGGAGCTCTCGGTGGGGGCTGACTTTGAGCTCGAGCGGCGCATCACCCGGATCGTGGCGGCCCAAGAGGAGCGTCTAGGCCTGGCCGTCACGCTCCTGGGCTCTCGTGACAAGCGCGCCCGCGCGATCGGCCGCGCGAGCTTCCACGAGCTGCTCGTCAGGTGGGAGCCTGACTACGATGACCCTCCGCTCCCGTCACACAAAGCCAACGCGCTCTTGCGCGAGTCCCAGCTTGGGCTCTTCTTCGTGCCCCCTTGCGAGGGAGAGAACATCGCGCTCCTTGAGCGCCTCGCTGAAGGAGTCAACTTAGGAGCGCCGCTTGTCATTGACCCGAGCGTTGATGGCCGTGAGGGGGCGTGGGGGAGCGCGGAGGGGTCACCGCTAGAGCACTTGAAGCGCATGTGCCTCGACGGTGGGCTGAGCTATGAGTTGCGCGGGCCAGAGAGTGTCGACGGGGTGGTTCACCCTGCCCTCGGCCACTGGCTAAGGCTCTGCAGCGCGCGGGATGCGACGGGCGCACCCACCCTAGAGGTGTTGATCTCATGGGCGCTCGAGGTCTCTTCCGGTGGAGCGGGCGGAGCACGCGCTGCGAGGGCGCTCGCGACCACAGGTTGGACCGCGCCGCTGGCGTGGTTCGAGGAGCGCTGGCGCAGCGAGCGTGACCCCGTCGCGCTCTCTGGGCTCTTGGCCGCAGCAGCGCGCGGAGAGGTCTCGCTCGCGCTCAGTGAGGCTGGCGCTCATGTAGAGGCGCGCGCGCTGCTGGAGCGGGTCGCGGGCTCAGCGTGGGAGGTCGAGCGGATCGCCAGAGGGATGGCCGAGGCGCGCGCGCTCGCGCCTGGGGGGGAAGCCCCTAGCGCTGCTTGGGAGGCAGAGGGTGCCTCAAGCGAGCGCTCTGTGCAGTGGGCGCGTCTGCTCGTGCTCGAAGGTCACGGCCGCGGCGATCGAGCGTTCGCGCGAGAGGTGCTCAGCGGTGAGGAGCTCTCGGATCCCTTGCTTTGGCGGAGAGCGCTCAGGGCCTACGCCTCAGATCCTAGGCGCGCTCCGCTCGAGCTCTCTGTAGAGGGCGTCGGCCTCGTCGTGAGGGGTGCACATCGGGACGGCCTCGCGCGCACGCTCTACCTCGCAGGGCTTCGGGCCAGTGACCTCAAAGGGCTTGAGGGCGCAAAGCTGCTGGAGGCCGAACTGAGCTTGCGGGCTGGTGATGACGAGCTCTGTGCGGCGAGCTTCTTGGAGGCTTGGCGGGCAGAGCTTTGGCCTGTGATGGAGCTCGAGGCGCTGCTCTCGAGCTGGTGTAGCGAGCTCGGGCGAGCGAGGGTCGCTTTAGCCCTAAGTGGGGTGAGCCTTGAGGGCGACGAGCGCGGCGCTTGGATGCGACTCCTAGAGCTCGCCGGAGTGCTCACGCCTGGGGCCTCAGGAGCGAGCGTCGATGACCTTGAGCTCATCGCATGCAGGGCAGGTCAGCGGGAGGGTGCGCTGGTGAGGAGCCTCCTCCTAGAGGAGCTAGAGGCCCTAGATCTAGAGGACAGGGGGCGCCTCGAAGAGTTCGCTAGGGCTTGGCAGCGAGTCGGTTGGGCCTTGCAAGAGGCCGGTGATGCGGCTGCCCTGAAGTCCTTCGGAGCTCAAACACGCCTCATCGTGCGTCAGGCGGAGGCTCAAGAGCTCCTGCTGGATCAGTTCCCGCCGTCGCCTCGTGGGCTCATCACGCCTCTCGATGTAGGCCTCCTCAGAGTCGATGAGCCCCGCTGAGGCCCTCCTGCAGCCGGGCCGAGTCCCGTGAGAGCATTTTTAGGGGTCTGGAGGCTGAAATCCCCTCCCTAGTTGGCCCTAGAACTGCCGAAAGGACATGTGGCGAGACACATCCACACACTTCCCTATGGCCAAAAAGACCACACGTCCCCAAGCGCTCACACCCGCAGCCCCTGACGAGGGCCGCAAGGTGCCCATCGAGCGAGACGAGATCGCGCTCGTGAAGGACCCCCGCGGACGAGTCGCGGAGCAGTTTCGTGGGCTGAGGAACTCGATCATCGCGCTCAACCCAGAGGGGGCGCCTCGCTCTGTCGTCCTGACCTCTTCGTCGCGCGGCGAAGGGAAGACGGTCGCCACGATCAATCTAGGGCTCGCCCTCGCCGAGCTACCGGGGACTGAGGTGCTCATCATCGACGCCAACCTCCACAGCCCAGGCGTCGAAGGCTACCTCGGGCTGGAGCCTCGACAAGGCCTCGCTGACGTGCTCTCAGGCAGCTGTGACCTCGACTCCGCGATCAGGCCGACCTCGGTCCCTGGCGTGCAGGTCATGGGCGCAGGCACTCTCCCGGACAATCCCTCCCAACTCCTCGGCTCGGAGCGCATGCGCACCGTCCTAGGGACCCTCAAGCGCGGCTTCTCCTACGTCCTCATCGACACCCCTGAGGCCCTACGGATTTCTGACGCTAGCCTCCTCGGCGGGATCGCGGATGGCATCGTTCTCGTTGTCCGCCTCGGCCTCACGCCGCGTCACCACGTCGAGCAGACGCACAACACCCTCGAAGCCTTGGGTGGGAACGTCCTCGGCACCTGCCTCACGGGCGCCGAGGAAGACGGCGGCTTCGACTAGGTCTAGCTCCTGAAGAGGCCTCTGCGCAGCGGCTTCCCCGTGCGCGCGGAGCGAATGAGGCGGTCCAGGTTTTTACGCTCCCATGCGGTCGCGCGCTCGAAGTCAGGGTGCGCGCGCTCTCTGGCGCGGAACTCCGGCCCGTGGTGAATCAGCCGCCTGCCGACGCGCCTTGAAGGGATCAGGGCGTGCAAGAGCTCGTGGTAGATCACGAAGGCGACGACCCACTCAGGCACGGCCTCCTGGTCGAGGACCGGGTGGATGCGCACGAGATCACGAGAGCTGTCGTAGCTCCCGAGGCGCAGCCCGCGACGGGCAGTACTCCGCTTCCGTGCGGCCCAAGTGATGACAGGTGTCTCGCGCTCGATGAACTCTCCTGGGAGGTGCTCTGCGATCACCGCAGCGCTCAAGCGCGGGAGCAGGTGGTGGTCGCCAGGGTGCCCCGCTTGGACTCGGCCAGGCGTCGGATCAGCCCGCAGCCCATCTAGCCAGGCGTCGAGTCTCTGGCATGCCTTGCGCGCGCGGCGCCCTGCGCGGAGCCACTTGACGAGGTCCTCCCAGACGAGCGGATCTGCACTCTGGAAGCGCTCGTGGAGCACGAGGACGCGTCCACCCTCGAGCCGAGGCTCCCGAGCGAGCTCCGTCGCCGTAGGCCCCCGCGCTACGACTGGCTGGGAGCCCGAGCGGCCATAGCGGAGCTTTATGGGGATGCCGAGGGCGCGCTCGAGCTCATCCTGGCGCTCGGGATTGGAGAGGGGGAACAGGTAGGACACGAGAGCACTCTAGCAAGGTGGCGGCAGCGGGCGTGGACCTCCTATAGACCTCTCGGGAAGCCTTCGGTGGCATACTGATCCCTGCAAGGATGAGGGCTATCGATGAGCGCTCACCCCCCATAGCGATGAAGGATCGAGAACAGAGCCCAGAGACCCTCCCTCCGAGCGCGATAGAGAGCGCTGCGGAGAACGTCAGCGATCTCTTGCGAGAGGCGCTGCGCTACAGCCCTGGAGACGCCGCCCTCGTCGTCTCGGATGCCCAGTCCCCGCTCGCGATCGCGCTCACAGAGGCTTATCGCCGCAGCCTCCCAGAAGCTCGCTTCATTGACTTCGACAGCGTCCCTCCAGAGCAGGTCCTCAGCGCCTTTGAGGATCTCAGCGCAGGAGCGCTGGTCGTCCTCATTCAATCCACGAGCTTTCGGCTCGCGGCCTTCCGGATCCGCCTAGAGCTGTTCAAGCGCTCCATCAAGGTCATCGAGCATCCGCACCTCGCGCGGAGTCGAGGCGCGGAGGGCTTGGTCTACATCGACTCCCTGGCATATGACGCCGCCTACTTCCGCGGCGTCGGTCACGCCCTGAAGCGGCGCATCGACGCTGCCTCAGGCGGCGTCGTGCTGAGCGGCGGTGAAGAGCTCGTGTTCAACGCAGCCTTCGAGACCGCCAAGCTCAACATCGGTGACTACACCGGCATGGCGAACATCGGCGGACAGTTCCCGATCGGTGAGGTCTTCACCGAGTCGAAGGACCTCGAGGCTGTGAACGGGCGCGTGCAGATCGCGCTCTTCGGCGACCTTTCCTACAGCATCAACCGACCTCCACACCCGATCACCCTGGTGGTCAAGAGCGGGCGCGTCGTGGCTGTGGAGGACTCTACGCCGGAGTTTGATCAAGTCCTCGATAGCATCCGGGCTGATGAAGGAGAGGTCTGGATGCGGGAGCTAGGCTTCGGCATGAACCGCGCGTTCAGCTTTGAGCGCACCGTCAGCGATGTAGGCGCGTTCGAGCGAATGTGCGGCGTGCACCTCTCCTTAGGGGCGAAGCACATGAGCTACAACAAGCCGAACATCAAGAAGCGCGCGGCTCGCCAGCACGTAGACGTCTTTGTCCACACGGACTCGGTCACTCTCGACGGTGAGGTGATCTACCAGGGCGGGGCCTGGACGGTCCCAGTCGACTGAAGAGGGGGCTCGGAGCGGAGGGCGGCTCAGCCGCCGATGCGCATGTCGATCTTTGCCTCTTGCCCTTCACGGACGCTGACGCGCTGCTCGCTGCGCTGCTGGTCGACGAGGCCGCCGAAGACGTCATCGCCGGGGTCCGCTCGCATCGCCATGACCTTGTAGTTTCCGGCTGGCACGTTCGCGAAGGTGTACTTGCCGCCACCCGAGGACTTAGTCTCACGAGGCTCAAAGACTGAGACGGGGCGCCCGTCCACGCGCAGGGTGACGCGCGCTCCGACAATGGGCTGACCGGCCTGATCGACGACGAGGCCTGAGACGGCGCCACCGGCCACCATGCGGATGGTGCCGAGGTCCGTGTCGCGACCTTCGCCTACGAGGACGTCTGTCTTGATGAAGCGAGAGTGTCCAGAGGCTTGGATGCGCAGCTGGTAGTTCTCTGGGGTGAGCCCGTTGATCTTGAAGCGACCGTTCTTGTTACTGCGCACCTTCTTGGCTGTGGCGTTCGTGGGGAAGAGGTCGCCGAGCGCGCGGGTGAACGCGTCATCGGTCCAGGTGTTGTCGTGGGTCGAGACCAGCGCTCCTTGGATGGGGTTGCCGTCAGAGTCCACGATGCGGGCCTTTATTGAGCCGCCCTTGCCGGCCTCGACGGTGATCCCAGAGAGCGACTGACCCTGTGAGACCGTGAAGCGCTGTGAGAAGGAGGCTGCGAAGCCTTGGGCTGACGCCTCGACGACATAGGTCCCAGGGGGCACGTCGGTGAGGGTGTACTCGCCGAGCGGGCTGCGGAAGTCTTCGCGGATGTCTGTGGGGCTCGTCACATCTGTGTTGTCGTAGGCGGTCCGGAGGACGCAGGTGAAGGTGACGAGGGGCTCACCGGTGATCTTGGAGACCACCCGGCCTGAGACGCTCGCTTGAGGCGTGAGCTCAAGGACCAAGCCGGTGCTGCCAGTCGCGACGCGCTGTGCTCGCTCAGGGCGGAAGCCCTTCGCTGAGACAGCGATGGTGTACTGGCCAGGGTTCAGGCGCTCGAGGCAGAACTGTCCGTCAGCGTCTGTCTCGATGAAGTCTCTGCACTGGGTGTTGCCAGTGGAGTAGGAGAGCGCGATCACCTCAGCGCCCTGAATGGGGGTGTTGCTTGAGTCGATAACGCGGCCGCAGATCATCTCAGCGACCTCCAAGGTCACGTTACGCTCGATCTCGCGGGTCTTCTTCCCGTGGATTCTGATGCCTGCGATCAGGACGCTGCCGTAGCCCTCTGCTGAGACGAGGAGGGTGCGCTGACCGTTAGGGCAGTTCGTGAACTCATAGCGTCCAAAGTTGTCGGACTGGGTACTCATGCGATCAGGGCTGGGCTTGTTCCCGAGTCCTGCGAGCATCCCGTCTAGGTGGACTGTCGCGCCCGGCACTGGGTTCCCACCTGAGTCAGAGATGAGGCCGCTCAGGCGCGTGCCCTGAGTCAGCGTGATGGGGGGCTCTTCAAAGGTCCCTGTGACGCCGACGCGGACGCTACCGACCTCTTTGCGCGAGTACTCAGGGTGGTCGACGATGAGCGTGTAGTTCTCGTAGGCCTCGATGCGGACGAAGCGGAAGGCCCCCTCGCTGCTCGTGACGCTCTGGATGTCTCCGCTGCGGTCGACCGTGTCATTCACGAAGGCCATCGCTTGCAGCGGGCGCCTGCTGAGCGTGACGGTAGCTCCAGCAATGGGCTCGCCACCCTCGCTCCGGACCATCCCTACGAGCTCGTTCTCGTAGAGGGCTACCTCACCATCCATGGTCTGCTCTGCTGCGCCCTGAGTCCCGTCCGTTGTGGGGGCCGCGGTGCGCTCAGAGTTGCTTTCCGAGGGGAGGGCAGAGATGTCCGGCCCAGAGTCTCTTGAGACCTGTACGGGGGCGCTTGTGATGTCCTCAGGGGTGTTTGGGTCGTCTTGATTGACGAGGACGAGGACGAGGGCCGTGACGGCGGCGAGAACCAGCAGGATGACGGCTGAGGGCTTCATAGAGGGATCTTTGGGGCGAGTTACCAGAGGTCTTCTGTGAGACAAAGACGCCGGAGGTGGCCAGGGATTCCCAAGAGTTGGGAACTTCGCATGCTCGGCGCTCTGATGAGTCAGGCGGTCGTGGTGCGTGTCTGGGTGTCGTGGATATCTTCGATGAGCGGCCCAGGCCACCAAGACTCAACGCGTGTGAGGTGGCTTAGGAACAGGGAGAAAATTACGACTTCGAAGTCCATCCTTCTGAAGACATCGATTTTCCCCTCTTTTCCCAGTCGGACTTGAGCCATTTGGCCTGTCTTGGGGGCGTGAAGCGCCCAGCCAGCGCAGAAGCCGGGGAGCGGAATGAGGCGCATGGGGCGGGTGCCGGTCGAGAGGTCGACCTCTCGCCCAATGAAGGACCAGCGCAGGGAGGCTCCTAGCCACTCACGCCCCTCACTCCAGAGGGAGAATTGGCTCCTCAAGATGCCTGGATCACGCCTGATCTCGAGCTTTTCGCCCTTCTCGGGGGTGTAGGCAGCGCTCACTACCATGCCCCAGCGGTTCCTAGATACCTTCAAGACGCCGACGTCACCGTCAGGGCCTGAGATGTGGATGACAGGGCTCCAAAAGCCCTTAGCGTGGATCTGATAGCTGGCAGTGGGGACGGGCATGAGATTATGGGAGGGAGCCGCAGACTCCCTTGTTCCCGAACTATCGGGTCTCTATGCCACCCGCCTTTGGGCCTTTCCAGATCCCAAAGGTCCGTTGCCCGCTTTGGATACTCCTTGCTGCAAAGTGGAGCGAAGGCAGCTAAAGGCCGCTCGGGGGCGCTCATCACCCATAGTTGAGTGAATGGAGCTAGAAAAGCCCGCTGAGCACCTCTGGGAGGCACTTTCCAGGCTTCTCGCAGGGCTCGCAGTGATTGTTGTGCGGGCCTGGGGTGACCTCGCACTCCTTGAGCTTCTCAGTCGCTGAATCGAGCTTCGCGATCTGGATCTCATCGAGGGTTAGCCCGAGCTTTTGCAGGTTCCGAATCAAGGTGATTCGGTTGAGGTCCTCGCGCCTGTAGTACCTGATCCCCCCCTGAGAGCAGGCGGCAGGGCTCAAGAGCCCGACCCCCTCGTAGTACCGGAGAGCCCTCAGATTGGTGTTGGCGTGCTTCGCGAAGACGCCAATCTTGAGCAGCTTGCGAGTCTCAGTCATGGGGAAGTGAGCCTCCTCATCCCTTCTGGGATCCGATGGCCACTTCCCAACCAAGTCTCTCTTGAGGCTGAGAGGGACGAAAAGTTCTGCCTGCCCCTCTGTGGTGCTGTTCGTGTAGTTTTTTGGCGCGTGCAGGCCGCCGCATCGGTGGTATCTGCAGTGGAGCTTGAAGGCCTGGTTCCACCGGCTCAGGGAGAGTCGCAGTCTCAGGCTGCTCAGGAGGAGACATGGACAGAATCACCCTCGACCTCACAAACGCGACCTCCGACGCCATCGGAGCCGAACACGGAGTCAGCTCTGAAGAGCTCGCAGACCTCCGAGATGCTGCGGGCCAAGCTCAAGCCGCCGTGGAGGCGCGTCGGGCAAAGGACTTGCGCTGGATGGATCTTCCCTACGCACACGAGGTGCATGACGAGGTCCTCGACTACGCGGGCTCCGTCGCTGGGCGCTTCAAGAACGTCGTCGTCCTCGGGATCGGAGGATCCGCGCTCGGAAACACCGCACTGCACGCCGCCCTTTCGAGCCCATTCCATGACCTCGCTCCTCCGAGCGGGCTGCCGCGTCTCTTTGTCCTAGACAACGTCGACCCTGACCTGGTGGGCGAGTGGTTTGACCACTTCGACCCTGCGGAGACGCTCTTCAACGTCATCTCTAAGTCCGGAGGCACCGCCGAGACGATGAGCCAGTTCTTGCTCTTCCGCGACCGCCTCATCGAGGTCTTAGGAGAGGAAGGGCACCGTGAGCACATCGTCGTCACGACGGATGCTGAAAAGGGCATCCTGCGAGAGATCGTCGAACGTGAGGGCTACCAATCCTTCGTCGTCCCGGACGGCGTGGGTGGGCGCTTTAGTGTGCTCTCCCCCGTTGGGCTCCTCTCTTCCGCCCTCGTTGGGATTGACATTAAGGGAGTGCTCGCTGGCGCGGCCTCAATGGATGAGCACTGTAAGTCCGCGCCCTTTGAGGAGAACCCCGCCCTCACCTACGCCTGCTTGCAGTACTTGATGCAGGAGAAGAAGGGCAAGAACGTCGCCGTGACGTTCTCTTACAGCCACCGCCTGCGCGCCCTCGCGGACTGGTACGCCCAGCTCCTCGCAGAGTCGATCGGCAAGCGCGTGAGTCGGAGCGGTGAGGTCGTTCACGCTGGGCCTACCCCTGTCCGCGCGGTCGGCGTGACCGATCAGCACTCACAGGTTCAGCTCTATGTCGAGGGCCCCTTCGACAAGTGGTTCACCTTGCTCTCTGTCGCGCAGCCTGACCACGCTGTCCCGCTCCCCTCTGCTTACCCCGACCTCGAGGGTGCTGAGTATCTCGCCGGCAGGGACCTCGGAGAGCTCTTTACGGCAGAGCGCGAGGGCACCAAGGTTGCGCTCACGGAGGCCGGGAGACCCAATGTCTCTGTGGTCTTCCCCCGAGTCGATGCTCGCAGCGTCGGACAGTACCTGATGATGATGGAGCTCGCGGTCGCAGTGATGGGCGAACTCTATGACGTCGACGCCTTCGATCAGCCGGGCGTCGAGGCGGGCAAGGTCGCCGCCTACGCGCTCATGGGGCGCGCAGGCTATGAGTCTCGGCGCGCGGAGATTGAGGGCGCGGGTCCTTCAGATCGGAAGACCATTTGATGACGGAGACGCCGGAAGAGCTGCCTGGGGAGCCCTCCTCGCCCGACGAGAGGTCTGGCCTACGCGACAAGGTCAAGGGGAAGATGAAGGACTCCATCGTCTCCCTCGCGACCTCTTCCTACGACGCGAGGGCTGATGACCTTGAGGAACGCGCCGTGCGCGCTATGCGGCGCGCGATCCAGGAAGAGGGCGAGCGAATCCGTGAGCTGCTGGAGCACTCGCTCGTCGTGAAGCGTCGCGAGGTGCGGCTCTCTCTGCTGGTGATCCTCGTCGCTAACCTCCTCTACCTCGCGGTCTGGTGGTTCGTACGAGGTGACATGTGAGCGAACTCCCTGATCCCGTCTATGTCTGCCGCGTCACCACGATCTCGCTCTTCCTCTACTGGAGCTTGCGCGGCTGGCTGCACTTAGGTCGCTTTATCCGCGGCCTCGAGGCGAGCGCGCGCGAGTTCGGTATCGCCCCGCGTGAGGTCCGCAAGCAGATGCGCCGCGTCGCGGTCTGCGCCACCGTGGGCGACCCGGTGAACGCGCTCCTCATGTGCGTGATCGCTTGGTTGTGGACCGCGCCGCGTCTGTAGGAGGCTAGCCCTCCCCGTCCAGCCCGCACTGATTCTCGAGCGTGTTGAGCGTCGAGAGCCCGAGGGCGTTGCGCGTCTCTAAGAGCTTCTGCACTGCCTCGTCCGGTAGCGGGTCGATGCCGCCGCGCACGGCGTGGGCGAGCCAGAGGATCCGCGCCGTGTGCTCGATCATGTCGAGCTTCTTGTAGGCGTCGAGGAGGTTCGTTCCGAGGGTGACGGAGCCGTGATTCTTCATCACCAGCGTGTCTGAGCAGCGGACGACATCGCGGATGGAGTCGGGCAGCTCGTCCGTTCCAGGGGTCGCATAGGGGGTCGTTGGGATCCCACCGATCGTCACGACGATCTCTGGGATGATCGGGACCTGCAGGTCGATCCCTGCGACGGTCATGGCGACACAGTGCGGCGGGTGGCAGTGCAGGACGGCCTTCATCTCAGGCCGCTCCTCATAGCTCACGATGTGAATCCCGACCTCTGAGGAGCACTTCGGCCCGTCATCTAGGACCTCTCCCCGCATGTCTACGTGAGCGAGGTTGCGAGGGGTGAGGAAGCCCTTCATCGCGCCGGCGGGCGTGATGATCAGGGTCCCATCTGAGAGCCTGCCGGAGATGTTTCCGTCGGCGCCGACGATGTAGTTGCGTTGATAACAGAGGCTGCCGATCTCGCAGATCGCGTTCCGAAGTCGCGCCTCTTCGTCGCTCCATCCGAAGCGCTCAGCCATCTCTTGGATGCTCATGTGCTCACCCCCTCACAGTGGTCATAGACGCTCTCCCCGCCGACCTCGACGTGATCGATCACGCCTACGATCAGGGTCTTCACCGGGGCGTCCGGGGCGCCAAGGATTTGGCGTCCCGAGTTCCCCTCATCGATCATAAGGACCCTGTCGCCCTCGCCCGCGCCGACCGTATCGATCGCGATCCGCGCGTTACCGCTAGGAGACCCTGCTGGCGTGAGGGGCTGGATGAGGAGCAAGGTCCGACCATTGAGTGAGTCGACTTGTATCGGGCTCGTGACGTTTCCCACGACCTCGGCAATGAGCATCAGCCACCTCCTCCGATGGAGCCTGAGATGACCTGCCCTGCGTTCGTCGCCTCTTCGACCACACCCATGATAGTCGCGTCGACGGGGACGAAGGTCTCTGGGCAAGCGATGGCAGCCTCTCGGCCATCGATGAAGTGGACCGTGTCGCCAGGGCCTGAGGGCACGACAGCGCACGCTACCAAGCTCGCGCCGGCGTCTTGCCCGCTCGCGTCGAGGGGCTGCACCAGCTGGAGCGGGACCCCTTCGAGGCCTGGATAGCGGTGGGTGGCGACGAGGCGCCCGATCACGCGGCCGAGGTGCAAACTCTCCTCCCTAAGACCACTTCTCGTAGACGTTCTCGCCGCCGAGGTCCCAGGAGTCCACCACGGCCATGGCGACGGCGTCGCAGGGCCTGTCTTGAGTCAGCTCGGTCTGGCGCGCGCTCGACCCGGTCGCATAGAGCACGAGATCTCCCGTGCCAGCGCCGACCGCGTCTACAGCGACGACGTACTGTTCCTTGGGCTTGTTGGCGTGGTCGTGGACCTGAAGGACGAGGAGCTTCCGGTCGGCGATGCCCGGATCCTTCTGAGTGGCGACGACGCTTCCGACGACTTTGGCGATCAGCATGGTGTGTGAGGGGCGACGCTGCGGCGCGCCCAGGAACAGAGCCTAGCGCTTGGTCGAGAGCGGCGCACGGCTCAGCTGCCTTCAGCCCTGCTTCCCTTGGGAGATGGTGACCTCGGAGGGCTTCAGGGTGTCCTCAACGAAGCGCCTGCGCATGTCTTGGCGGACTTGTTGGGCCATGAGCTCCCAGGCCGGGGCAGGTCGTCGCGAGCTGAGCCACAAGAGGACGCAGCCCTTCGGGGTTCGGGTGGGGCCTAGGAGTCGCTGCTTCGGGTCCTCTGGCAGCTCCGTGAGTCCTCCCCAGCGATCGAAGGCGGCCGCAACGAGGTCTGAGCGAACCTGCTTATCTAGCTTGGGCATCCAGTGCAGCGCTCCCTTGGCTAGCTCGCCCTGCGCCTCAGAGCGCGCCTGGCTCACCGCGAGGAACTCCTCCTCGCTCTCTAGGACAGAGAGCATCTGCTGCATGTCTGCCTCTGCCTTCTCAAAGGTGCGCGGGATGAAGTCGTTTGTGAAGCGCGCCGCGCGCAGGAACAGCACGCGCACGCCCAGCGCTTCGCCGTAGTTCCCGTCGAAGTAGTCTCTGTCCGTGTTGTAGGCCGCCCGCAGCCCGTCCTCTCCGTAGACGCGATCCACATAGAGGCCAGAGAGGGCCGCGATCAAGACCGAGGGGTCCTTCGCGAGGGAGGCAGGCGTCAGACCTTGAGAGGCCAGCAAGCGCTCGAAGGAGACGCCAGCGTAGCTCGGGTCAGCCTCTGCCTCAGATCTTCGGCGGGCGACCTCAGCCTCGATCGCGCGCGCGATCTCTGCGGGCGAGAGATCTGGGAGGCGCCCCCGCACTCGCTTAGCGAGGAGGAGGTGATAGCAGGCCTCCTTGAGCTCCTCAGGCGGGAGCTGGGAGCGCAGGTGGGTGAGGAACTCCGGGGTTTTGATCTGAATCGGTGGGCAGGTCAAGACGACCCCTCGCTGGAAGGGAGGCTCCTCTTCTGTGACTCCGCGCTCGGCGATCTCGCCCTCCAACCACGCGCGTTGCTGCTCACCTGTGACGTTTGTGCCCTCGGGGATCCCGACGGAAAGGCGGGTTAGCTGCTCCTGCAGGACCGCGAGTCGCATGTACTCGTAGAACATCGCTTGGTCGACCCCGCTCGCCTTGAGGTAAGCCTCGAGGCTCTCAGCCTCTCCGCTCCGCTTGACCTGCTCTTCGAAGGTGTCGACGCGTGCCTTCAGCTCTTCCTCTCTCACGCGGACGTCGCGCTCAGCGGCGATCGCGTCGACCATGCGGCCCTCGAGGAGGTGCTGGAGGATCTCTCGCCCGCGCGGGGAGCGCCCGTGCCTCAGGATGAGGAGCTCATCCAACTCGAGCTCGGTGAGCTCAGTCCCGCGCCCCGTCGCGCAGATGGCAGGCTCCTCCACCGAGGGCGCCTGGAGCGGCTGGAAGAGCGCGATGAGGGGCAGGATGAGAGGGGCTAGGCTCATGTGAGAGATCTTACGCGGTCTAGACAGCGAGTAGGATCTGGCAACGGACTGATCCGCTATCTTTGCCGCCTAAGACAGGACGCACGTCCAGTCAAAGCGCCCTCGCAACGAGAACACGACTTATGAAGCACACCACAAAGACCCTCTCTATCGCCACGCCTCTCCTCGCGCTCCTCTGCCTGATGCCCTCGAGCCTCAGGACGCCCTCAGCTCCTCAGCCTGCGGCGGCCGAGAGCTACACGGTCGACTTGGTGCACTCGACGCTGCTTTTTAAGGTCAATCACCTCGGGATCTCCAACGCCTACGGTCGCTTCAACAAGTTCTCGGGCGATATCGAGTGGGCACCTGAGGACCTCGGCGCGACCTCCGTCAGCTTCGAGGTGGATGCCTCGAGCGTCGACAGCAACCACGAGGGTCGGGATGACCACCTGCGCGGCCCCGACTTCTTCAGCGTGAAGGAGTTCCCGACCTGGAGCTTCACCTCGAAGGAGGTCAAGTCACTCGGTGAGAATCGCTACTCCGTCACGGGCGAGATCACGGTGCGGGGTAAGACCCAAGGGCTCAGCTTTGAGATGGAGAAGACCGGTGAGGGAGAGTCCGAGCGCTTCGGAAAGAAGGTCGGCTTCGAGGCGATGTTCACGGTCAAGCGGTCAGAGTTCGGAATGAGCTACGCGACCCCGGGGATCGGTGATGATGTCCACGTGACGCTCAGCATCGAGGCCAACCTAGCTAAGGACTAGCGCTGGACCTCATCAGGGAGGTGATCTTGCCTGCGCTCGCGCCGGCGTTGGTCGGCGGCGCAGTGATGCTTTGTGCGCGGCGCGTGGGCGCCGCGCTGGCGTCGCTCGCGGGCTCCTTGGGGTACCTCGCTGCGCATGTCGCGCTGCTAGGTCTGCCCGAGCTCTCACCCGTCGCAGCGGTAGAGCGGCTGCCGTACGTCCTGCTGGGCATCGGCGGGATCGTCGCTCTCTGCGGGGCCCGCACGAGCGCCCTCGCCGACGCCGCCCTCTTGAGCGCTTCTCTCTGCGCCTCTTGGTGGCTGACCGAGAGTGCCCGGGCTAACGAGCTCGCAGGGACTCCCGGAGTGTTGGTGCTCGGTGGGTTAGCCCTGGTCGGCTTCGGCACAAGCCAGCTCCTCGGAGCGGTCTCAAGGGCCAGCGAGGCGTGGGCGGCGCCGCTCCTCGTCGCTGTCCTCGCCCTCGCCCTCGCCCCGGCGCTCATCATGGGGCGGTCTGGCTCCCTCGCGCAGCTCGCAGGTGCCCTCTGCGCCGCCTCCTCCGCGGCAGCGGTGCTCTGCTGGCGCGGGAGCTCAAAGGAGGAGGGGATGATGATGGCGAGGGGCGTGGCTCCGGCGCTCTCCCTCCTCGCTGTCTGCGGCGCCCTCTACGCGTACTTGGACCCTTGGGCTGCTGCTTGTCTGGCTCTCGCGCCGCTGCTCTCTGGCTTCGGCTTGCGCATGGATGAGGAGTGGTCCTTGGGCCGCGGCTTCATCGCGAGCTCGCTCTGTGCGCTGCTCGGGCTCTGGCTCGCCTACCAGGGGATGCCTGCGCCTTCCCCCTACGACTATTAAGCGCCGCTCGCGCTCGCTAAGTCTCGGGTCGCCAAGGCCGGGCCCCTGCGCTTGAGGTAGATGCAGACTCCGACAGCGACGAAGAAGAGGCTCACAGCCAGACCCCACCAGATCCCTGGCAAGCCGTGCCCGAGGTGGAAGGCGAGATACCAACTGAGCGGCAGCCCGATCCCGTAGTAGCCGAAGAAGTTGAGCCAAGCGATGGCCTTAGGGGTGGCCATGCCGCGGAGGATCCCGCCACCGATCACTTGGAGGCCGTCGAAGACCTGGAAGGCAGCCGCGATGGGGAGGATCAGCGCGGCCAGCATGGCCACCTCAGGCTCTGCGCCGTAGAGCGCAGGGAGCTGGTGGCGCAACAAGATGAACAGGCCAGCGAAGCAGGCCATGGCGGTCGCGCCCATACCTAGGGCGGTCCATGCGGAGCGCTGCGCGTCCTCTGGACGCTTGGCGCCGATGAGGTTCCCGACCCGTGTCGAGGCCGCGATCGCTACGCCGAGCGGGACCATGAAGGTGATCGAGCACAGGTTGAGGACGACCGTGTGGGCCGCTAGAGAGGTGATGGACAGCAGGCCCGAGGCGAAGGTGGAGAACTGGAAGGCGAAGATCTCAAGCCCGAGCTGAGCGGCGATGGGGAAGCCGATCAACAGGACCCGCGCAAAGCCCTGCAGCTTGAGCGCGTCTCGTGACCAGCCAGTCCAGCCGCCGCGTCCGAGCCTCGCGCTCTTGATGATCAAGAGCAGGGCAGCGAGCATCGCCCATGAGGTGCAGCTCGTCGCGATGCCAGCGCCCTGCACGCCGAGCTCGGGCAGGCCTAGGTTGCCGAAGATGAGGCCGTAGTTCGCGACCGCGTTCACCACGTTCCCGACGAGTGCTGTCATCAGCGCCGGTCGTACGATGCCGCGCCCTTGCAGCCAAGCTCGAAGGGTCGCGAAGACGTAGAAGGGCAGCATGCCAGGGATCCGGGCGGTGGCATAAGCCTGCGCGCGCTCGAAGAGGACGGGGTCCTGCCGGATGAGCTCGAGGACCTCTGCCGTCCAGAGCGCGAGGGGCGCGGCGAGGAGCGCGGCGACGCCGGCTAGGATCAGTCCGCGCTGTAGCGCGAGAGACACTCCGCGCTTGTCGTGTGCGCCGTGCGCTTGGCTCACGAGCGGATCGATCCCAAACAAGAAGCCCTGCAGCACGAGCTGACAGCCGGTGATCCAAGAGTTCGCCAGCGCCGCGGCGCCGAGGGCCTCTTTGCCGACGTGGCCTAGCATCAACATGTCCACGACGCCCATCGCCATGAGGGCGAGCTGGGTGACGGCGACCGGGACTGCGAGCCGGGTCAGGACCGAGAGTTCACGGCGGAGGGGGGTGGACATGGTCACGCGCCGGGCGAAGCGGCCGCGGCAGAGCGCGGAGATCCTACGCCGGAGCGACGCGCGATGGGGCTAGTCTTCGAGCTCGAAGTAGAGCTCCCCTGCCTGAACGCGAACCCGCACCATCTGATCCGCGCAGGGCTGCTCGGAGAGGAGCAGGGCGGCCAGCCTAGGCTCGACCTCGCGCTGGATGACGTGCCTGATCTCGCGGGCGCCGTTCTCCGGGTTGAAGCCGCGCTCTGTGACCCAGCGCGCGACCGAGGGCGTGAAGGCCACGATGGTGCCGGTCCTGCGAGCGCGGACAGCGAGGTCCGCCAGGCGCGCTTGGGCGATGCGGCGCGCGGTTTCTTGGTCGAGGTCCTCGAAGAGCACGGTCTCATCCACTCGCCCGAGGAACTCAGGGGTGAAGGACTCGCGCAGCGCAGACTGGGTGAGCTCGAGGCGGCTTTCCCTCGTGACAGGGCTACTACGGTCGAAGCCGACCGCGCGTGCTGCGGCTTGGACGTCCTGTGCGCCTGCGTTGGAAGTGAGAATGATGATCGCCCGCTCAAAGCTCACGCGCTGGCCGCGACCGTCAGTGAGAGCGCCCTCCTCCAAGACTTGCAAGAGGAGGTTGTGCATGCGGGGGTGAGCCTTCTCGATCTCGTCGAAGAGGACCACCGACTCCGGGTTGGCTTGGATAGCCTCAGTGAGCTGACCGCCAGATTCATGTCCGACGTAGCCTGGCGGTGCGCCGGTGAGCTTGCTGGCTTCGTGCGGCAGTCCCATCTCGGAGCAGTCGATTCGTATGAGTCCGTTGTGGGACTCCGTCCCGTAGAGCTCGCGGCTGAGCGTGCGGGCGAGCTCGGTCTTGCCGGTGCCGGTGCGACCGACGAAGAGGAAGCAGCCCAAGGGTCTCCCCTCGGTGGAGAGCCCGACGGAGGCCTTTGCGACGGACTGAGAGAGCGCGGTGACAGCCTCATCCTGTCCAAAGACTTGGCGCAGGAGGCGGCCTTCGAGGCTGCGTTGCTTAGAGCGCAGGCGCTTCAAGAAGTCTGTGTAGGAGTCGGTGTCCGTTTGGAGGGCGGTGGAGGCGCCTCCAGGCGTGGAGGTGATAGAGACCTTGTGGATCGCGAGCTGCGGATTCACATCGACGCAGAGCTGGTAGAGGAGGTCCTCAGCGAGGAGCGGGTCTTCAGGGAAGAGCGTCGAGATCCTGTCACCCGGGTCCGCGTCAAACTCCGGCAGGCAGGTCGAGAGGACGAGCTGTCTGTAGGTGCTGCGGTCGAGGCTCTTCGGGGAGTTGAGTTCGAGGCCGTCGCCACCGAGCTCACGCACCTCCACGAAGGAGTCGGCGAGCTCAAAGTAGCGGTGGACTGTGCGGGGTTGGAACGGCTTCACGGGGAGAGGAGGTCTGTGGTGGCTTCCTTCCTTCTCGGAATCCCTGCGCTCTGAACTTGATGCCTTGGGGCCTTCTTGAGCCCTTGTGGTGGTCCAACTTGGGTCTAGGATCGGGTAATCTCAGGCCCCCGCGGGCGCCGCAGGGAGCTCTCTAGCGATGTCCACCCAAGACGACATTCAGTTTCTCGCCAAGCTGGTTCACAATGGCCACTTAAAGCAGGAAGACGCAAAAAGCCTCTTGCCGAGTTTGCAGAGCGGAGAGGGCTTGGATGCGCTCTTGGTGCAGGTCCTGGATTGGGACTCTCGCGAGGTCGAGCGGCTGCGTCGAACCAATGCGGGCGAGATCCCGGAGGTCCCCGGCTACCAAATCTTGGGCAATTTGGGCACGGGCGGGACCGCCGACGTCTGGCGAGCTAAGGAGAAGAAGACGGGTAAGACCTACGCGCTGAAGTTTCTGAAGCCCGCGGCGCAGGCCATCCCAGCCACTCTGAAGGGCTTCATCTACGAGGCCAGGCTCCTGAAGGAGCTCTCCCACGAGGGCCTTGTGGGCTGCGAGGGGGTCGCCAAGTACGAGCTCGTGAGCGGTGCTGGGAAGTTCGCTTACTTCAGCAAGCTAGAGCTCATTGAGGGGTCGACCCTGCAAGAGATCCTAGACAGCGGCAGCCCCTTCAAGGAGAGCGACGCCCTGAGGATCATCCTCCAAGTCGCGGAGGTCTTGCGCTACCTCTCAAGCGAGCAGATCGTCCACCGTGACGTGAAGCCTGCCAACGTGATGTTCACGAGTGATCACAGCGTGAAGTTGATTGACCTAGGGTTCGCGGCAGAGGACGGCTCGCAGGCCTCGGCTGAGGGTATGGCTGCGGGGACGAAGGAGTACCTCTCGCCAGAGCAGGCGCTCGGTGGCGCCTCAGCGGATGAGCGCTCGGACATCTACAGCCTCGGAGTGACTCTCTTTCAGCTCGTGCTAGGTCGCTTGCCTTTCGAAGAGAGCGATGACCAAGACCTCTTGCGGGCGCACATCATGGATAAGCTCTCCTCGCCAGAGCTGAAGACCCAAGGCTTCTCGCCCCACCTCCAGTACTTCATCCAGAAGATGATGACCAAGAAGATGGAGGATCGATATCAGGGCTTCGGTGAGCTCATCGAGGCGGTGAAAGCTCAGCTCACAGGCTTCGAGCGCCTCGACTACTCCAAGCCCTCGCCCAAGGGGCCGGTCCGTCGCCCGCGGAAGCGCTGAGCGATGACGCATTACGAGACGGACCCCGGCCTAGAAGGGGTGGTGCCCTTCACCTTTGACTGTCACCGGTGTGGGCACTGCTGCTCCGGCGGTAGCGGCTTCGTTTGGTTAGAGGAGGGAGAGCTAGGCGACCTTGCGAGTGCAGCTGGGATGGAGGAGCAGGCCTTTGTCGATCGCTACGTGAGGCGAACCCCAGACCCGCGGACGGGTGAGCTGCGCTTGAGCCTCCTCGAGGAGGGTGGGCGCTGCGCTCTGCTGGTCGGCGCGAACGAGTGCTCGGTCTACACCTCTCGACCCAGACACTGCAGTCAGTTCCCGTACTGGTCGAGCGTCTTGAATGACCCCGAGGCCTTTGAGGCGGCGAGAGAGACTTGCCCGGGGATCGCTGTGGAGGTGCCAGAGGAGGTCAAGGAGCGCGCCTTCGCGGCTCTCGAGGCCCTCTATGCGGAGGTAGATGCCTTCGTCGAGCGGGCCCGCCCTGTCTGCATTCAGCGTGGGGTCTGCTGTCGCTTCGAGGAGGCGGGGCATGAGCTCTTCGCGACCGCCCTCGAGGCGGACTATGCGGCGGCGCACGCTCCTTTGGCCGAGGCGCCTGAGGAGTCAGGGCGCTGCCCCTATCACTCCGGCGGCAAGTGCACCGCCCGCGCGGCGCGCGCGCTCGGCTGCAGGACCTACTTCTGTGACAAAAACACCGAGGGAGTCTTGGCCGAGGCGCACGAGCACTTCCTCGCGCGGGTGCGTGGGATCGAGCGGGAGACTGGCTACCCCGCGGCCTACGGTCGCTTCCCTGCGCTCTTGGCTGCCCGTGGAGTCGGCGCGGAGGGAGGACAGTGAGCGGCCTGCGCGCTTGGGGTTTCGCTCTGCTCCTGCTCGGGGCAGGGGTCGCTTGGCGGCTCTGGCCGCGGGAGGTCACGCCGCCCACCCTCCCTCCGGAGGTCACGCCCCCCGTCATCGAGCGCGGCATCCGACGTGCAGCGGTCGCTCCGCCACCACAGCGCGTTGAGGACGAGTGGACACAGAAGAACAGGCGCGCGATCGAGCTGTTGGAGGCGGGTGAGCTTGATGCCGCGGTCGAGCTCTTCGAAGAGTGCGTCGCGGGCGACTCAGCAGAGGGCGTCTTCCGTGGCAACCTCGCGGAGGCCCTAGCGCGCCTCGCGCGCGCTGAGTACGAGGACGTGGAGACCCGGCCCGAGGCGATTGAGCACCTCACTCGAGCGGTGGGGCTGGCGCCCGAACGCGATCAGCTCGCCGAGCTGCTCGCGCGCTGGAGAGCTGAGGCTGCTGTGGAGGGAGACTTTTGGACTGACCGCTCACTCCACTTCCGGCTCTCGTATGACGGCGACCGAGGACAGCTCTTGGAGGGCGGCTATGACCTAGTGCTGCGTACGCTTGAGGATGCCTACGGTGAATTCGCAGACCTCTTCGGCGTGCGTCCCGCCGAAGGCGGCGCTCCTGCTATTGAAGTCGTGCTCTTGGAGCGCGAAGAATTCAGCGAGCTGACCGGGTTGGGGCATTGGGCTGGCGGCGCATACGACGGGCGTATCCGGGTTCCGGTCGTCGACCTCTCTAGGGAGGAGCGCCAGCTCGTGCGGGTCCTTCGGCATGAGCTCGTGCACGCCTTCGTCCAGGAGGCCGGTGGGCGCGGCGTCGCAGGGTGGCTCAACGAGGGGATCGCTGAGTACTTGGAGCAGCCAAGGGGCGCAGAGCGTGAGGCAGCGGTCCGTGAGGCGCGCGCGCTCGCGGCAGAGCTAGAGCTGCGCTCTCTGGATGAGCTTGGCGGCACCCTCGCCTCACTTGGGAGCGTGGAGGAGATCCGCGCGGCCTACGTCCAGTCTCTGGCGTTCGTGGGGTGGATCGAGCACTGGTATGGGGAGCAGGTGCTGTTTCAAATGGTCAGCGGCTGCAGGAAGGGAGTGAGCCTAGAGGCGAGCTTCGAGGCAAGCACCCGCGTGCCCTTGGCTCGCGCCCTCGAGGACCTCTCCCTCGACCTCAAGCGCTGAGCACAAATGGAACGGGCGGCCGTCGCTCGAGAGCGGCGGCCGCCCAGAAGGCTCCACACACAAGAAAGTCCCCCAGCGGCATTTGGAGAGACGGCGAACCGTCTATCCGGATCCGCTGGCCGGATTCGGTTGGGGCTTCGGCTCCTTGATTAGGAGCGTCCGAAGGCCCTGTAAGAGAGAAGGAAGAGAGCTGTTTCCGTAACCCAGACGCCAGAGAGGAAGAGGATGATTCCGTAGAGCCAGTCGGGCATGGGTGGGTGGGGTTTTGTGGAAGCGGGCTCTGTGAGCAGGGCTTGCGTTCCTTGTCTTGTCCTATCGGCCCAAGTTCGCCCTCCTTGCCCTGAACTGAGTTTCCTGTGGAACTTTGTCGACGAGGCGGGAATTTGCCTCACTCAGGGGCTGCTTGAAGGTGCGCGCTGGCTCATAAAGCGGCCTTTAGGGGTCGGGACCGCTCGGGGGAACACAGACAGAATCGGGGCAGCTCAGGGGCCGGCGGGCGCGCCGCGCTCCGATGTAGGCGTGGTGAGGAGTGCCTGCGTTCAGAATGTCTCTGTCGCCGACTTGTGCGAATCTCTGAGTTCGGCTAGCCTCTATAGGAAGTCGCAAAATGGCGCACCGCGCGCGCTGTGGGCTCGACTGGGAGATTTAGGACAGGAGGCCTAGGAGGCTGATGAACGGGACGGAGAGCTCAGCGGTCACGCCGTTGCAGACAGACTGGGTGAGGCATGGGTTCAACCTGTGTCTCATGGGTCTAGCGCTGTTTGCTAGCTTGGGTCTCACCGGTTTAGTCCTACAAAGGGTCGCAGCGAGCGCGAGCGGTCCAGAGGTCTCTGCCTCTTCACGAGGCGTGGCTGGGGCAGAGCCCATCGTGTTGGCATGGACCGCCTCTGAAGCTCTTGAGCCCGCCCATGGGTCGCTCACGGCAGCCGAGTCACAGGACTCGAGCCCTCTCGCCCTCGTCGCAGAGAGCCTCTCCAACTTGGAGCTCACGAGCAGCTCGGACGATTGGCTCGTTTTAGAGCCAGACGGGAGCCTGCGAACAGAGGCGGAGGGAGCTCTCGTGGGCTTCTTGCATGGAGGGCTCGCTCTGACCATAGGGGACAAGCTGCCTGGCCCAGGGCTCATGAGCTTTCACCTCTTGCACCACGAGGCTTGGTGCTCCGATGACGTCTTGATTCCTATCGTGGAGTCGGACGGCGCTGGCGCTTGGATCGTCATCGAGCAGCGCCGCTTTGAGGTCAGGGTCAGCCGTGAACTCCTGCCCGCTCATTCGACTGAGGCAGGTGAGCTCAGGCTACACTCGCGAACAGGCCTCCCGACTGTCTCGTTAGCGTCTAAGGGCGTATAGCAGTAACTTACCTAGGATTGACGAGCATCGGCGCCGAGTAGTTCGTAGCCTTTCATTCATAATGGCACTCCTAGAATTAAGAGATCTTCAAAAGCACTACCCGTCACCCGAGGGCGGCAGGAACACAGTCCTCGACGTGCCGGAGCTCACTTTGCAAGCTGGCGAGCAGGTCGCGCTCGAGGGGGCGAGCGGGAGCGGTAAAACGACCCTCTTGCACATTGTGGCGGGCATCCTGACGCCTGACTCCGGCAGCGTGTCCCTCGCAGGCAACCTGCTGAATTCGCTCACTGAGTCAGCCGTGGATCGCGTGCGCGCCGAGCACATCGGATACGTCTTCCAAACCTTCAACCTGCTTCAGGGATACACCGCGCTTGAGAACGTGCTCCTCGGGATGGCCTTCAGCGCAGGGCAAGACGTCGGCAGGGCGCATCAGCTGCTCGAGCGGGTCGGTATCGCTGACAAAGCGAACCACCTCCCGAGCCAGCTCTCGGTCGGTCAGCAGCAGCGTGTGGCGATCGCTCGCGCTATCGCGAATCGTCCCTCCCTGCTCCTCGCCGACGAGCCTACGGGGAACCTCGACGCCGACATGGCGCAGCAGGCGCTCACGCTCTTGCGTGAGGCATGCGAAGAGGTCGGCGCCGCGATCCTCCTCGTGAGCCATGACCCCGCAGTGCTTGGAGCCTTCGAAGATCGCCGCTCACTCACCGAGCTCAACCGAGCGGCCAAAGTGGGAGGTGCAGCATGAAGACGATCATCATGATCGCAAAGAAGTCTCTCGCGAGGCACAAGCTCTCGACGAGCGTGACCGCCGGTTCGCTCGCTCTCGCCTGTGGCCTCGTGATCGGCGTCTTCTCTATTCAAGAGCAGTCTTATCAGGCCTTCACGACAGGCGCGCCTGGCTTCGACGCGGTCCTCGGAGCGCGCGGCAGTCAGCTACAGCTCGTCATGAACAGCGTGCTGCACCTGGACACCTCACCAGGGAACATCCCCTACACCGCCTACACTGAGATGCGCGATGATCCGCGCGTGAAGCTCGCGGTTCCCTACGCGGTGGGCGACAACTACAGAGGCTATAGAGTCGTAGGGACGACCCCTGAGCTGCTGACAGAGTTCGAGCTCTCCGACGGCGTCGGCTACCAGATCATGCCCGGCGGCCGGGTCTTTGATGACCTCAAGATGGAGGCCGTGGTCGGGAGTCAGGTGGCGCGAAAGACAGGGCTTCGTGTCGGTTCACATCTGCACTTTGAGCACGGCGTCGAGGAAGAGATGGGACATGACCACGAGGACGAGTACATCGTGGTTGGCATCCTTGAGCCTACGAACACTCCGGCAGACAAGGTGATCTGGTGCCCGCTCGAGGGGATGTATCGCTTAGATGGGCACGTCCTGCGAGGGGGGGGAGAGGTCTACATTGCGAAGCCGGACGAGGAGATTCCTGACGAAGTGAAAGAGGTCAGCGCCGTGATGTTGGCCTTCAAGAGCCCTCAGGCCGGTTTCCAGTTCTCTCAGCAGATCAATGGCGGTAAGGACATGACCCTCGCTTGGCCCATCGCGCGCGCCATGGCGCAGCTCTTCGACAAGATCGGCTGGGCACACAAGGTCCTGAGTCTGGTGGCTTACCTTGTCTGCGTTGTGGGTGCTGCCTCGATCCTTGCGAGCCTCTACAACGCGATGAACGAGCGCCGGAGGGAGTTCGCTATCTTGCGTGCTCTAGGCGCACGACGCTCGACGGTCTTTGGCGCGATCCTCACGGAGTCCACAGCGATTGCTGCCCTTGGCGGCCTCATGGGGCTCCTCGTCTATGGCCTCGTTTTCACGATCGCAGCTCAGGTGATCCGCGCTGAGGCTGGGATCGTCTTGGACATTTGGCAGCTACATTCGAGCATGTGGTTAGCGCCCCTGGGGGTCACCTTGCTCGGCGCCCTCGCTGGGATCGTCCCCGCGATGAAGGCCTACCGCACTGACGTCGCCACCCACCTCGTTGCTCACTCCTGATGAGGAAGCTCATCGCTAGCTTTACGGCCCTTCTGCTTGCCGCTTGTGGGGAAGATCTCTCTGAGGTCAACGGACCTCCGCCCGAAGGTGCTTCGCTCCGAGGGAACAGCGTGGTCGCGTCCATCGAGCCGGAGGAGCCCGAGCCGGAGCCGGAGCCCTTCGATGAGGAGGGCTATGAGACCATCAACTTCGATCTGCTTGGCGAGTTCGAATACCCGGTCTATGTGAAGATCAAGGAGGGGGAGGAGCTTCCGGCGATCCCGGAAGAGGTCCGCACCCAAAATGGCAAGAAGATCAAGATCACGGGCTTCATGAATCCGGTGCGCTTTGATCGAGAGGGTGTCAGCGAGTTCTTGCTCGTGAAAGACATCCTCGGCTGCTGCTTTGGCGCGACCCCAAAGATGAATCACTGGATCCGTGTTCGGATGAAGGAAGGGGAGCGCGCCAAGTTCTATGCCTACGACCAGTTGACAGTCCTCGGAGAGTTTGAGGTCTCTGAGGAGGTCGAAGACGGCTACGTCATGAGCATCTATCGCATGACGGTCGATCACCTCACGAGGGAGGAGTAGGGCCTTGCGCCTCGCCTTCACAGCTGTCGCTCTCGTCGGCGTAGGCCTTGCCGCCCGCTTCAGCCTCGCATCCGAGGACATCGGCGCGCCTCTAGTTCCTTTGGATGAGCTCGAGGGGAATGCGCTCCGGCGCGAGCCGAGCGAGCTCACTCCTTTGGAGGGAGAGAGCTCTGGGGAGCTCGTCGCTGAAGAGGCTGAGGCAGCCTCCGGTGTCGTACTCGAGGGCGGCTACTTACCTGACGAGATCGAGGAGCAGTACGAATGGCTAGAATTCAGCTTCCTAACGAGCTTTGAATATCCGGACCTCGTCGAGCTTGATGCAGAGGAGGCCCCTCCGGAGCTGCCTGCGGATGTGGCAGAGCTCGATGGCTTGATGATCGCCATTGAGGGCTTCATGAACCCTCTCGCCTTTGACCGTGAGGGTGTGAGCCAGTTCGCCCTCGTTAACGACCCCTTGAACTGCTGCTTCGGTAATACGCCGAACATGAACCACTGGATCGACGTCACCCTGCCGGAGGGCGAGCGCACAGCCTTCTACTCCCTGGATCCGGTCGCTGTATATGGCCGACTGGAGGTCGGAGAGGCCTATGAGGACGGCTTTGTCGTCAGTCTCTTCAGGATGCGCGCGGATCACGTGATAGGGGACTTCTAGGCCTGCTGAGCGGCTCTCGCTGATTCAGGGCAAAAACGCCCCTGACTCACCCCGAATTGGACTTTAGGATGGTCCCTCCGCTACCTGCCAGAAGGCGTCAGCAAGGCGCTTTGGCGGGGTTACTCTGCTCCACTCTAGGGGTAGGCCACGCGGCCGACTTCTCTGCCCCACTCCAGCCCCCTCCGTACTCAGTTCACCTATGAGTTCTCGCTTCTCCCTTCGCATCACCTCGGGTGTTCACGATGGTGAGCAGCACGAGTTAGAGGGACCGCGGGTGACCGTCGGCCGCAAGCCCGGAAACAGTCTCCGTCTTGAGGAAAGCTCGGTCTCCGGGACCCACGCAGAGCTCTTGATCGAGGGCGGGACCGTGACCCTCCGAGACCGCAACAGCACCAACGGCACAAAGGTCGGCGGGTCAGCTATTGATGAGCGCGTCTTGGCGCACGGCGACCAGGTCACCTTCGGCTCCGTGCAGGCGCTCTTTGAGGACGCAGAGGTCGGCGGAGCAGCGAGCGAGGCTGAGGCTGACGCTGTCGGCTCCTTGAGCGCCGCTGCGCTCGAAGACAGCGGCAAGCGCTCACGCTCAGGCTTCCTCATCATCGTCGCGGTCATCCTCCTCCTCGGAGCTGGCGTCTGGGTCGGGCTCGGGATGCTGGAGGGTGAGGGGGGCGGCAGCGCGCTCCCTGTCGCAACGGTTGAGGGCGACCTCCTCGATGGCAGCGGCGCCTTCGAGGGAGAGAGCAGCGCTTGGACCAACGACGGAGCTGCCGCGGTGGAGTTCTTCGACTCTAGGCAGGCCGCCGCGACGGGACTGAATGGAATGAACGCAGAGCTGATCTCTGGCGAGGAGGCGCGCCTCTTGAGCCCCAAGGTCAGCACTCGCGCAGGCACGAAGATGGTCGCACGGGTGAGCGCTGACGCTGACGCGGCGGTCGGTGCGCGGCTGGGTGTTCGCTTCTCCAGAGGTGACGGCGGCCAGGGGACGGTGGCTTGGAGCGCAGTCATGGACGGCAGCGGAGAGGTCATGGTCGAGGCTGTGACTCCCGCGGGTTACGACAGCGCGCAGGTCATCATCGAAGCGCGAGCGTCGGGTGATGGCGCTGTGAGCGTCGATGACGCCAGCCTCACCAGCGCTGGGACAGGGCAGGCCGCACAGGAGCTTGGCGGCTACGCCTTCCACCTGCTCGGTGAGCCTGCCCAGAGCGTCTGCCTCACGAAGATCAGCGCGCTCTCCTTCGGAGGCCTTGAGGTCGAGGGCGCCACCCTCACCGGCGCGCTCACAGAGAAGGGCATGGACCTCAGCGCGAGCCAGGCTGGCGCGCTCAGCTTGAGCGTCGATGCCGCCCTCGTGTCGAAGGGGGTCGCTAGCGTTGGCGCGAGCGGGCACCAAGTGCACGGCGCGGAGTTTGAGCGCGAGGGCGTGACCAGCGTCCTCCTCGGCGAGGGCAACGACCTCGTCGCCATCCACTGGGGGAGCCCCGCAAAGGTGCGCGCTCGCTCAGAGGGGGAGGGGATGGGCTTAGAGGTCTCTCTCATAGACACCTCCTTCAGGCTCCAAGTCGACTTCAAGGAGGAGCGCGTCCACGCAGGCGACCTCGCCTATGCAGCGCGCGGTGCGGAGCGAGAGGGACAGCTCGGTGACTGCCTCGGCTCGTGGGCCGAGCTCCTCGAGCGCTACCCCTACCAAGAGGCGCTCGTAGTGGAGGCCGAGGGCGCGCGCGGCCGGCTGGTCCAAGCGGGCATGCTGGAACTGCAAGAGGTGCGCGCGGAGCTTGAGAGAGCCTCCTTCTTCCGCCTCGTTGAGCTCTATCGCGCTTGCAGGTCGCAGGCCGCCGCGGTCGGCGAGCGGTACGCGGGGAGCGAAGTACAAGAAGAGGCTGACGCCTTGGTTGAAGCCGTCGAAGCAGAGCTGACACTCCTCGAGGTTGACCTCGACGCTGGCGAGGTCTCTCGCCTCCAAGCGATCCACGCCGTGCTCAAAGCGAGCGATTCACCGAAGCTCGCCGGCGAGGTTGCGAGTTATCTCGAGAGCGAGTTCAGCGCGCCCGCTGATAGGGGAGGCGAGTAGATGGCACGTCAGGTCACAGGGGTCGATGTCGGGACGCGCTCTGCGCGCTTCTTGAAGGGCTACTACAAGGGCAACACCTTTCACGCTACGGGCTTCAGCGTCTCGGACGACCCGGGCGGCTCCATCGACTCCACCTGGGAGTCGGCAGAGCCTGAGTTCAAGCCGACCGCTGCTCGCGTAGGGATCACAGGCCGGGAGATGAACTTGCGCTACACGCGCGTCCCTCGCGTCCCTGACTGGCAGCTGCGGCGCCTGATGCGCTTCGAGGTCGAAGAGGTCGGCGGCTCCTCCGGAGCGGCGGTAGCGAGCGACTTCAACCTCTTGCCGGACCTACCTGAGGTCGAGGGAGAGGACGTCGTCCTCCTCGCGATGGCTCGCGAGGACCTCCTCGAGACACACGCAGACAACTTGGCTGATGTGGGCGGGACCCTCGACAGCTTCGCCCCCGCGAGCCTAGGCCTCTACAACGCCTGGCTCCGCTACGGAGTGATCGAGGACGACACGGTCCTCCTCGCGAACATCGGGCACGAGAACATCGACGTCGTGATCTGCCGCGGACCGGATCTCGTCTTCGCTCGCAACCTCTCGGGCGGCTCAGAGCTCTTTGACTCTGTCCTAGCTGCGCAGTTCGGTGTCAGCCCCCGCAAGGCTGAGGACTTGAAGAAGCGCCTCGTTGACCTCACGCCGGGCGCTCAGTTCGCCGACTCAAACCACGAGAAGGCGAGCCGCGCCGCGCTCGCGCCGGCGGGCCAGCTGCTCTCGCTCTTGCAGTCCACGGTCCTCTTCTCGAAGGGCCAGCTCAAGATCCCGAACCTCAAGGTCGACCGCGTCCTGCTCTGCGGCGGTGGCGCAGCGCTGGAGGGGCTCTGCCCGTACCTCGGACAGGGGATGGGCGTGCCGGTCGAGCTCTTTGACCCCTTCCGGGTCGTCGAGACTGAGGGGCTCTCGCCTGAGGAGTCGGACCTGCTCGAGGAGTATCAGCTCGAGTCCGTCGTCGCATTAGGCCTCGCGACCATGGCCTCGGACCCCGAGGGCTACTCGATCGAGATCCTCCCGGAGTCCGTCAAGAAGCGCCGCGACCTGATGAACGGGACGGCCTTCCTCGCTGCGGCAGTCGTCTTCGCTCTCGCCTACCTCGGCTGGAGCGCGATGAGCTTGTCTAGCAGCCTCGGCGAGCTCGAAGGCGACGTGCGGGTGGCTTCGAGGAAGCTGCAAGACGCCAAGCGCACAGAGAAGCAGGCCTTTGATCTGCAGGAGCGGAGCGAGGTCCTGAGCGGCTACGCCGATGAGTTGATGACCACTCTCGGTACGGGAGAGCAGCTCGCCCGCAGCCTCGAGGCGCTGCACAAGAGCTTGCCCGAGGAGTTCTGGCTGACCAACCTCGAGACGAGGGTCGGGGAGGACAAGGACCTCCTCGATGAGAAGGAGGAGCAGCCCTTTCTGCGCGTCGAAGGGCGCGCCCGCGAAGGGACTCGCTCTATGTCTGTCCTGTATGAGCAGTTCCTCGCGCGGCTGCGCGCTGAGCTCCCGATGGCGCGCATCACGGCCTCGCCCAACGTGCGCGGGACGCAGTTCGAGCTGGCGCTGACCTTGTTTGGGGGCCCGCCTGAAGGGGACGCCGCGGTCACGATAGGGGAGGACGCCTGATGGACCTCAACGACTACTGGCAGGAGAACAAGAACTTTGTCCTGTGTGTCGCCGCAGGCTTCCTCGTGTTCTTCATCGGCAACGGCCTCATCCAGAGCAACATCGGCGCAGACGTCACGGCTGCGCGTGGGCGGATCAACTCCACCCAGCGTGAGCTCGGGAAGATCACCCTCACCAAGGCCGACCTGAGGGAGGCGGAGCGAGAGAATGAAGAGCTCCGCGCAGCCGTCGGAGAGCTCGTGCAGCGCGTGGGCTTCAAGGCCCGCCCCGAGTTCACCCTCGACCCCTCGAGGGGCTCTGCGAGCAACCAATACTTTGCTCAGGTCTCTACCATCCGCGAGGAGCTCTCGCGCGAGGCGGGCCGCCTCGGGGTGACCATCCCTGACGACCTCGGCTTGCCCACCCTCGCGCCGACACGTGAAGACGAGCTCGCGCGCTACCTCGAGGCCTTCGACCTCGTTGAGCGTGTCGTCCGCCTCTCGTTCGACGTCGGCGTCCGCAAGGTCGACAAGATCAAGATCAGCCTCGACCCCAAGCTGCGCGGGCCCAAGGGCCTCGAGTCCATCGAGAAGACGCGGGTGAAGGTCAACTTCGCAGGGAACTCCGGCGCCTTGGTGCAGCTCCTCGCTGCGTGCCAGGACGTCTCCGAGGGGCAAGTGCTCCTCGTGCAAGATTGCGAGCTCACGCCTGAGCGCGCTCGCCCCACGGAGGCGGTCATGGAGATCAACTTCATCGTCGCCCGACCGCGCCTTGAGCTAGAGGAGGACGCCTGATGAACATCCGCCAAGAGCAAGTCGTCTTCCTCGTCGCCGCTCTGATCCTCGGTGTCATGGTCTACGGCGACATCAGCAGCGACACCTCTGGACAGCGGAGCCGCACCCGCCGCACCTCCGGCGCGCAGGCTGTGGATCCGATGAGCTTTCCGGCTCCGGACCTAGCGCTCGTCACAGCTCCTGAGCGAGATCCCAGCGCCTTGAGCCGCTCCCTCTTCGAGCCCCCGCGGGACACGCGTCCGCTCCCGCTGCTCGCGTTCTCGCTGCCACCCCGTCCTGCGCTGCCTGGACTCACCCCGCCCACTGAGCCGGGCCCTGCGCCCAAGCTCTATGGCGCGCATCTCCGGCGTCAGCCGAGCGAGGTCGACCCGACGCCTGGGCTCTTCGATGAGACCGGCGCAGCTGAGGGCGCGATCGATGAGTTTGAGACCCTCGAGGATCCCTTTGCGGATCCAGAGCCTTTCGAGGAAGCCTCAGGGCTCGGCAGCTCTGGCGGCCTAGGCGCGGACGAAGGACTGCCCCTCGACACCGACCTCTTCACAGCCGACGAGATCGCCGAGCGGATCGCGAGCTATCAAAAGCTCTATGACTGGATTCGTCTCGAGAGCCTCCGCTTCGGCCACATTCAGAACAAGGACCGCTTCTCCCTCGCCTCTCGCCCGAACGAGCCCATCGAGTTCATGGAGCTCGACATGGCGACGGGTAAACCGCGCTATCCGGGGCAGGGCGCGATCTCCTTTGAGCGCGATCGCATCGAGGAGTTCTCCTTCGCGCAGACGGTCCCGAACGAGATCGAACAGAAGCGCTTGCAGTTCACTGGTGAGCTGCGCACTGGCCAGTATGTAGACCTCCTCGCCTTCGCGGACTGGTGTGTCTCGCAGCGGCTCGAGACTCCTCGCGCTCTCGAGGTCGCCGAGGAGATGTACACCGCGGCCGTCTCGATCTCAGGCGGTGAGCCTGAGCCCCGCTTGGGACTCGCCCGCTGCTACGAGGCAGGCTTCCGCTTCGAGGAGGCCTTCGCTGTCTACACAGAGCTCCTCGAGGGTGGGCTCGACACTCACCCTGCAGTGCTCGCTCGTCTCGGCGGCCTAGAGCGTCGCTTCCGCATGTACGAGCGCGCCCGCGTCCACCTCACTGAGGCAGAGCGCTTCGGCCGCACGAGCTGGGAGGCTCAGTGGGGCTTAGGGAGCTTCCTCCTTGAACAGGGCGAAGAGGAGACGGCGAACGCTCACCTCGAGCTCGCCGCGCGCTTCGAGCCCTCAGCTCCTGATCTCAAGCAGACCCGGGCTGCCATCCGCTTTGACTATGGCCGGGGCTTGATCGCCGCCGGTCGCATCCGTGAGGCGCAGAACTGGTTCTCTAAGTCTGTGCAGGCTGACCCTGAGTTCGCCGCAGGCGACGCGGGCGCCTTGGCCTGCGCGCTGCTCCTCGGCGAGGTCGACGAGCTAGAGGTCGGTCGAACGAGCACCTTTGAGGGGCTGCTCAACTCCGGACTCGCCGCCGCGATGGACGGCGACTGGACCTCTGCGAAGGAGCAGCTCACCCTCGCCGCCTCGGCTGACCCGCTGCGGGCGGGAGAGGCCTGGCGCGCGCTGTCGTGGGTCGCGGGTCGCACCGGCTATCCGGAGGAGGCGCTGAGCTTCATTGAGCTCGCCTACGAGAACGACCCGACGGACGTGTGGACGCTGTACCACCGCGGGCGAGTGCTCGCGGAGCGAGATGATCTTGAGGGCGCACAGGACTCTCTGCAGGCTGCCCTCGACCAAGAGCTCATGCTGCCCGACGCCCTCGCGCTCCTGGGTGACCTCGCGTTCCGACAGGAGAACCACGAGGCGGCGGAACGCTACCTCGAGCGCGCGGCGACGCTCGACGATGAGGTCGCCGCCTTCCATGAGCTGCGCGGTATGAACCTCCTCAGGCTCGGTCGAATCATGGACGCGCGCGACTCCCTTGAGCGCGCGCTCGAGCTCGACCGCTCACGGACTGCGGCGCGCAGCTCGCTCGCATGGACCTTCTACGCCAGCGGTAACTCGCAAGAGGCGATCACTCGCCTCCGCGAGCTGGATGATCAGCTCCGCGATCGCGCCGAAGAGGACCCCGAGCGCCTCTACGCGCAAGGTCAGATCGACCGCATCGTCGCGCACGAGGAGAAGGTCGCTTGGACGGACCGCTTCGAGCGCCGTGAGCTCCGTAACGGATGGATCACAGATGAGAACGCCGGTCCGCTGGTGCGAATGGCTGACGGCGGCGTCGTGATCGATGGCTCCTTCACGAAGCGCGGCCGCGCGAGGGTCTTCCGCGAGGAGCTCGCCGGGAACTTCGTGTCCTTCGAGAGCACTGTCACGATCGAGCCCGGCGCCCTCTGCCGCGTCGGTGTCTTTGTCAGCCGCGAGCGCTCGCGTCGTGGCTCCCTAGACGTACAGAACGAGGTCGCGGTGGCGCGCCATCACGACGGCAGCCTGCAGACGCGGGTCCTGAAACGCTCGGAGGGTGAGCAAGAGTGGACCGATGTCTCCGTGATCAACTGGGAGACGGGACAGCCCACCATCCTGCGCATCGAGCGCCTCGGTGAGAGCACGAAGACGACCTTCAGACTCTTAGTGGACGGCGTGCCGGTGGCTGATGGTCTGCGCGTGCCTGGGATCGGCGCGACGACTGAGCAGCTGCGCTTCGGCGTCTTCGTCGAGGGCGAACCCGGCCGCTCCGCGAGCGTGCGCGTCGACGACGTCGAGTTCATCTACAAGGAGCGCGGCTGATGAGACGCACCCTGCACCCCTCGCAGAAGAGCGGCTTCACGCTCATCGAGCTCCTCGCTGTGATCGTGATCCTCGGGATCTTGCTCGCCTTCCTCCTCCCGCGCCTCGGACAGCAGGAGGACATCATCAAGGCGGGCCTCACAGAGAAGCGCCTGCACGAGATCGCTGTGGCGATCTCCTCCTATGAGCAAGACTACGGCGACTGGCCAGCGAGCTCTTGGCAGGGGGAGTGGGGTCCTGTGCCTGACACGACCAACCTCGGCGTCGAGTGCCTCGTGATCCAGCTCTGGTCACCTGATGTGGGCGGCGCGATCCTTTCAGAGGACTACCTCGACAACGCTGACGGTGACTCTGCGCGGAAGAGCCTCACGGTCTTCCCCAACAGGCAGTGCCTTGAGCTGGTCGACATGTGGCAGAACCCCATCGCCTACCTGCACAACCGCGACTACACCCGCGAGGACGTCTACACCACCTTTGACCTCGTGACTGGGGAGCTCCTTGAGACGAAGGTGAAGGGCTGGGAGAACCCGCTCACAGGCGCGCCCTACAACCCCCGCAAGTTCCAGCTCATCTCTGCTGGGATCGATGGTGCGTTTGGGACGGAAGACGACATCACCAACTTCAAGCGCCAAGACAGGTAGGCCTCTGGTGCATGGTGCGAAGCTCAAGCTCGGGGGGGAGAGCGCGGCGCGGAGCGGGATGACTCTGATCGAGCTCCTCGTCGTCATGGGGCTCATCGCGCTGGTCCTCGGAGCAGGCCTCGGCGCGCTCGCTGGGATCGAGACCGGAAGTGGGCCCGCGGTGGCTGTCGTGAACTCGAGCCTGCGCTCTGCGAACAATTGGGCCGTCGCCCGCCGCGCGCCGGCGCGCGTCACCTTCGACGCGGAGACGAACACCATTCACGCCGAGGGCTTGGACGTCATCGGCACCTGGCACTTCGAAACCGTGCCGCCGCGCGGCGCCTTCGGCCTTAACGGGAGCATGGAGAACATCGACCTGCACCCTGAGGGATACCTCGGTAAGGCGATGGACCTCGAGAACGCAGTCTCTGGCGGCGGATACTTCGTGCCGGTGCAGAGCAGCCCGACCTTCGACCTGTCCTCAGGCTTCCAGATCGCCTTCGCAGCCATGCCTACAGACAATGGCTCGGGGCGAGTCCTCTCGATCGGTGAGTCCGTCGGCGTGGAGTTGACCTCCTCCGGGGCGGTCAAGGCGCACTTCATGGGCGAGCTCCGTGATGAGAATGGCGCCGTGACGCCGACCGGCAAGGTGCAGGCGGAGACCTCTCCCGGACTGCTGCGGGTCGGGAGCTGGAGCCGAATCCTCGTGAGCTACGACCAGTCCGAGCTCGTGATCTTTGTCGAGGGCGTCCCCGCAGCGCGCACCCCCGACGTCGCCTGGGTGGTGAAGGTCGAGGGCCCCTTAGTCGTCGGAGGTGCGCGCCGTCAGTGGCCTGGACGCATCGACTCGCTCGTGGTGAGCGCCGTCGCGGCGGAGGAGGAGGTGCAGCTGCCTGAGGGCGTGAGCTTCACCGAGACCGCGCCGAAGGAGGTGGTCTTCGCCGCGGGCGGTGGGCTGGATCGCAGGGTCCACTCCGAGCCCGTCCGCTTCTCGTTGGAGTTCGCCGACTCCACGACGGAGGTGATCGAGGTCGGTGTCTACGGGACGGTTCAGTAGGGGACAGGTCGGGATGATCATTCAAAGAGCAAGGCATACACAGGAGACCAGCGGGCTCGCGCTCGTGACGGTCATCCTCGTGCTCGCTGCGCTCCTCGTGATGGTGACGCCTTTCCTCCTCACCTCCCGCAACGCAGATCGCGCGAGCGCACAGCTCTTCGACCGCGTCCAAGCGGGGACGGCTCTTGATAGCGCGCGCAATCACGCCCGCGCGGTCTTGGAGTCCACGCACTCCTTGCACGACAGCACCCCCTGGTTCGACTCGGTAGAGGAGCTCCAAGTCACGAACGACTTCGCCGCGGACTTCCTCAACGCCAACGATGACCGCGGCGTGATGTGGGACCTCAGGGTCGAGGACCTCGCCGGGCGAATCGACCTCAACTCCGCAGGGGTCTACGCGATGGCGAACCTCCTGCAGTCCACCGCGCGCTTCTCGGAGGTCATTCAGGGCGACATGGAGGAGCTCCCGATCTCTGGAGGCACCTTGCCGGATCAAGGCTTCGTCTGGTCCCGCGGCGAGCTCATCGGCTATACGGGTATCGAAGATGGCAACCTCACGGGCCTGATCCGCGGCCTAGGCGCTCAGTTCGACGAGGACGGGAACTCACTTGCAGGGCCGCGCCCAGCCTCCTCTCATGGCATCGGAGCGGCGGTGATCGACCAGCGCTCCTTTGGGGTGGTCGGCTGGCGGATCATGGATGGTCCCTTCAGGACCTTCGACTCGTATGAGCAGCTGCGCGAGGTGGACGAGCTCGTCCTCTCCACAGAGGGCATCGGCGCGGACGGCTTCTTGCGTATGCGCGAGTTAGGCACTTGCTATGGCGCTGGTCGAGATGGCTCGCGCTGGCAGCGGCCACAGCGCCTAGTGAGCGGCGTCCAAGGCGGCGTGACCGGGACGATCCGAGTGGACTCGCCGCGCTACTTCAACGTCGGCTCCACCATCGAGGTCCGCGAGGGTGAGCTCAAGGAGTACGCCCTCATCCAGAGCGTCTCCAACAACGGCGCGCTGCGGCTGGACCGCGCCCTGACCAACGACTTCCGCGCCTTTGAGGCGGAGGTGAGGGTCTTGGCGCGCAGGCCTGTGAACATCAACACCGCCTCCAAGGAGGTGCTTGAGCTCCTCTTCACGAACCTCCAGATCCGCAATCGCAACTCTCGCGTCACGGCGCAAGAGGCTGAGCAGCTCGCGGACGTGATCATCGAGTCGCGCCCGCTCGCTGGCTTTGAGGACTTCCTGCGGCGGGTCGTCCTCCCCGCAGGGGGGCTCGACGACATGCCTCAAGACGCGGCAGTGGTCCCTGAGGTCTTCTTGCGAGGTGGAGGGGCCTTCTTGGATCCCTGGGACGCGGTCGCGGTCTACACCAACGCGCTGAATGCGAACGACTTCTCGCTCGAGTACTCGACCATGCCGGTGGCCTTCACGACGCGGGAGGTCTTTGACCTCGAGCTGCGCGCCGCCGTCAACGCCCGGAGCGGGGTCGAGCGCTTCTCGGCGGTGCGAGAGACGGTCGAGCTCGTCGTCCCGCAGCGCGAGCTGATGTCGCTCTGGGCCCGGCAGGCTGACTTCGAGGATGCGCTCCGGCTCACGCGCGCGGCCCCTTATTGGATGACGGGGCCCGCCGCGACGACGCGCTTCGACCCAGCGGGCTCCATCCCCCCGAGCAGGCTCTGGTCTCAGCTCGGGACCTATCAGGGCCAGCTGTACCTCCCGGGTGTGACAGGGAACTCAGCCCAGCTCGGCGATGAGGCGCCGACGCCGGAGCGGGTCTTCCCCTCTACGGAGCAAGACGACTGGGCGCAGCTCGCGCCCGCGCGCAGCGATGAAGAGGGACAACGTCAAGGTCGCGTCCTTCACTTTGATCACGAGACGCGCTCTGCCGAGGGACGCTTCCTTTATGACGGCTCTATCCGGCGCTCCGCTACCGACGAGAAGGTCCAGTACGCGGCGGATGACGACGGTCGGGCGCGACAGCTCTGGGTATCCATGTGGGTCAAGCCACGGGAGGTCGGCGACGCTTGCTATTTTGACCTCGCTGGTAGCTCTGTAGATACGGACCGGATCTCGCTGGTGATGGAGGGTGAGGACTTGGTCTTGCGCTTGCGTGATGCAGGCGGCGATCACCCCGATACGCCGGAGCAGGAGTGGAGCGAGCTGCGCTTTGCGATCGCTCAGGGCGAAGGGCCTGGGATCCCTGTGGACACTTGGACCCACCTAGCCTTTGACGTCGCGGGCTCGCGCCCAGACCAGATGTCTCTCTTCGTGAACGGCACGACCCACGGGGTGCGCACTCCTGGACTCACGCGCCTGACCGCGTCGATCGATATGGACTCCTCCTTCATACCCTTGGAGGACACCGAGGGCTTCCCGCCGCGCGGGGTCGCGCGTATCGGAGAGGAGCTCATCGAGTACGTCCTCTCGGGTAATGGGCTGGACGCCACTTACAACGAGGTCGGCCCTATGGCGGGCTTCGGGGGCCGTAACGCGAGGGTGCGATGGAGCGGCGGTGACGAGCCCATTCCGGACAACCTTGAGGACATCGACCTTACGCATGAGGCCGGCACGACCGTTCAGGTCTATGGCTACAGTTTGCCCTTCACCTCTGACGTCCCGAGCGGGAGCGCGACCCTCGCGAGCGAGCTCGGTCCTTGGCGCGTGGGCGTCTTGAAGGGCGTCGTGGGTGGTTCAGAGACTCGCGGGGATCCGGTCGCGGTTCAGCTGCTACCCCCTGGTCAAACCACCCCTGTGCAGTTCCCCCTAGGGTGGGGCATCGGCGGGCCAGAGAGCGCGGTCACTGGCCTCATCCTCGGCGCGGCGGAGCGCCCAGACGCTGAAGATGCAGAGGCAGACGCTGAGGTGATGGCGGCCTTCAGCCCCGACGGCGGCTACGCAGCGATGATCCAAGTCGGCGTCAGCGTTGGTCTCAACGACGTGAACGAGACGATCAACAACGTCGAGATCGGTGGAGTCGAAGTCTTCCGCTACTCCGGCTGGGATGGGCAGACCCTAAACATCGCAGCGCGCGGAGACTCTTGTACAGAGCTTGAGAACCTCGTCAGCGACGAGGATGTGCCCCTCGGCGGCACTCGTGCCTTCTTGAGTGAGTGGTCGGTCTCCAACGCTGAAGGAGTCTTGGTCCAGACGATCCTCAGGCGCCGCTGCTTCGTCGTTCCGATCTCCATCCCCGTGCCTGGGACGAGCGAGGTTTCCGGCTTCCTCGCCGCAGACGCGGAGAACCCACAGTTCGCTCAGCTCACCCAGCAGGATGAAGGCGAGCTCACAGAGTGGGTCTGCTACAACTGGTTTGAGCCGACCTACCAGCAGCTCGTGCGCGATGATCCGGGCGCCCTTGAAGAGCTGCGCGTCTATCTCCTCAACAATATCGATGAGGAGGACATCAACGACCCCCAAGGCCCCGGCGCCGGCGGACCAGGCGGGGGCGGACCAGGCGGTGGAGGGAGCGCTGGGCTCCCCAGCGCTAAGAGCAGAGCGCCCTCTGTAGAATCGGCGGCCCTCGGCGCACAGTGGCAGCCCATTCTGGGTGAGCCTAGCGACGAGGAGCTCCCGATCACCCGGGGGGCTCGCGAGCTCTTCCAGCATCGCGGTGTCTTGGGCACCTACCCCCAAGAGCACGCAGCAGGGACGCAGATCCTGCCGGTGGTGAAGGTCTTTGAGGGCGGCACCGACACCGGAAACCCCGGCCGCTTTGACCCAGCCTTCGTATTTCAAGGGGACATCGCTCACCCCGGCTGGCCGATGCTCGTTCACCGCTATCACCGGCCTGCGACCCAGGTCATCGTCCACGGCTGGGAGCAACCCGACACGAACACTGTCGAGGCGAGCGACTCCGGCGTGACCTTCTCTACGAGGACTATGGGGCAGGGCAACGCGACGGCCTACATCGCCTTCGACCGAGCCTGCCCAGAGCCGCTGCTCTCATTCCAAGGAGAAGGAGGCGGGCGGCCGATTCATGAGATGCGGAGGGTTTGCCGCGTGACCTCCTTCCCCTCTGGTGAGAGACCTCGAGAGGTGACTCAGGTGGCGATCGGCGGTAGCGTTCGCGAGGGAGAGCTCCCTGTCCCGGCTGCGCTCGTGGACGAGGTCATCTTTGGCGCGACCGAGTTTGGAAAGAGCGTGATCCCCTTTGAGATAGGGACAGCGGATGAGGAGACCTTCCAAGGTGGAGCGTTGCGCCTCTCGAATGACTTTGGAGAGGGAGCGAGCTACTTCAACGTCGCCTCCTCATGGACTGGTGAGGAAGGAGATACAGCAGCTGTTGGTCAGGTGATCCGCTTCCCTCAAGGTTCCTTCGGTACACCGATTCTCTTCCTCAACCAGCTCCCAGAGGACGGGGGGCTGCTGCGCATCGGCGATGAAATCATCGCTTACGAGTCACGCGACCCGGAGTCAGCGGAGATCACGATCGCACCGAACGGCCGCGGGATGCTGGGGACGACCCCTCAGCCGCACGCGCACGGGGAGCCGATTCAGTTCCTCTCACACTTCACAGTGAGCACGCTCTCCGGTGGCTTAGGGGGCGGTGACTCCACTCTCCCGCTCGCAAGCACTCAGGAGTTCCCGAACGAGGGGACCGTGCTGATCAACGAAGAGCTCATCCACTACACCAGGAAGCGCTCCGGCTCCCTCGAGATGCCCTCGGCCTCCACGGTGCCTGGCACGCAGGACGGTCGGGGCCCCGGGCTCTTCCGCGGCCGCTACGGCACCCTCGCCCAGAGCCACGGCGCGGGCGAGCCCATCATCCTCTTTCCCTTCCGCTACTGGGATCGCTGGGCGCAGCAGGCCGATGCGCCGGAGCTCTCGTACTTCTCCTTCGAGGTCGCTCAGCCGGGCGCATGGCACGAGAGCCTCTACTGGCAGCATGAGGATGTCCAAACCGGGGGGCCCTCTCTACGCGCGCTCGTGCGGACGGATGCCTCGGTCCCTTGGGACGCCTCACCGAACGACACGCCTGGCCTCGACCTCTACACCAAGGGGCTAGAGGGCGGCGACACCATCGCTACCGGCGCGGCGACGGACCTCTTCGAGGCGCGCTTCTTCGTCGAGTATGCCTCGGGCTCCTTCGACGCGGTGACCGGGATGTCGCACGGCTGGAAGGCCGCCCCGCGTCTCAGCGAGTTCGGCGTGTTCTATCGCGCCCCCTCCATGACCCTGAGGAGCGTGAACCGATGAGGTCACTCAGGCCGAGAGAGCGCCGCCGCGGCCTCACCTTGCTCGAGCTCGTCCTCGCGGTCGGGCTCTTCGCGCTCCTCTCCCTCGCGGTCTTCGAGCTCCTTGAGGGGACGCTCGTCACTTGGCGCAAGAGCGAGGTCCGGAGGAACCAGATGGAGACCTCGACGGCTGTGCTCGAGCTCATCGCTCGGGACTTCCAGAGCCTGGAGGGTGGCTCACGCGGAGACCTCGTCGTCGAGTGGGAGACCTTTGACACCAACTCAGACGGCGGCCGTGAGACGGTCTGGCCGCGTATTCGCTTGGTCCGCCAGGCATCGGCCTCCGACGCGGCGCGGGTCGCGCTGCAGACTCAGCAGACCGTGGATGGCCCTGACCTCACAGAGGTTTGTTGGGCGGTGCTCCCTAGCCGGGATGACGGCAGCGTCGGCACCCTCTGGCGAGGCGAGCGCCTCGTCCATGGCGGGCTCAGCGCGTCCGCTGAGGCGCCCAAGCCGAGCGTCTCCTTCTTCGACGCGAGCTATGTGAAGCGCGACGGCAGCGTGGCGGCTGGCTCTCTCGATGAGCTCACCGGCGGCGTGCTCTGGTTCCAGGTCCTCCTCGCGACGCAGACCAGCTCCGTAAACGACGGCTGGACCCTCGGGAGTGGGCTCGAGGACGCCGCGACCTCTTGGGACGCTTGGCGCTCGGCCCGGCCAGACGAGACCCGGCACGAGTGGAATGAGCCGCCCAGCGGGATGCCCCGGGTGGGGGAGGAGGCCTTGCTCCCGCGCCGCGTGCGGATCGCTATGGAGTTCGAGGACCCGACTCAGCGCCTCCGCAGGACGCGCATCTCGAGCTACATCGCGGCGTCAGACGTGGCCATAACGGTGGATGATGAGACGCGTGTGCCCAAGGTCGGCAGCTACATGCGCGTCGACGCAGAGTGGATGAAGGTCAAGTCGAAGAGCGGCCGCCGCCTCACCGTCGAGCGTGGCGCGCGCGGCACAGAGGCTGAGCCGCACGACTCGGGTGCTCGCATCTCTCACGGTGAGACTGTGGTGCGCGAGGTGATCATCCCGACCTACCGAGAGGACTGGAAGCTGTGAGGCTCCTCAAGAGAGACGCTCAGGCCGGCTTCACGATCGTCGAGGTCGTGCTCGCGATGGGGATCTTGCTCGTCGGAGCGGCGGCGATCCTCTCGATGCTTACCTTCGGCGCCTCTATGACTCGGGCGGCCCAGCTCAGGACCGCGGCGGCCACCGCAGTGGAGGCCGTGCGCGCAGACCTCGAGGCCAACATGTTCCCCTATGACCCGCTGCTCGACGGCGAGGATGGTGAGGTCGGGCCACCAAAGACCTTCGTCGACCGCGCGGTCCCTGGCCTCTCTCAGGTGGTTTACTCCGCCACACCGACACAGAACCCCAACCTCCCGCGTGAGTACCGCGTCGACGTGGACATCACCTGGACCACTGGCGGCGTTGAGCGCAACAAACAGATCACCTGGATCATGCTCCGGGAGATCTCCTTCGGAGAGCGCCTGAGGAGGCGCTTCGTGGAGAAGTCCGGCGCATTGCCTGGACAAGAAGTAAAGTGATGAGACCTATGACTAGAACCACCCTGTGTTCGTTGGCGGCCCTCGTCGCCCTCAGCTTCGCGCCTCAAGCGCAGCCCTCCGATGGTACGCCTACGATGTTGCGCCTCAGGAGCGGCGCGATTCAGTGGGGTGAGGTGCTCGAGCACACGCCCGATGGGATCGTCTTCCGCCGCCTCGACACTGGCGGGGTCGCACGCCTCTCGTGGACCTTCTTGGATCCTGCGCAGGAGCGGTCGCTGCGGACGGACTATGGCTACATCGACACCTCTAGCGAGGTCCTCTACGTAGACGCAGACCGCCTCGTCTTAGTCGATGGCAAAGAGGTCACAGGGCTCATAGTGGACCAGGGCGAAGGTCGGATCCGCGTGAAGACAGAGACTGGGCTCATCGACGTCCCTGCGGCGCGAGTCCGCGCGGTCTCTAGCGGTGTGCAGGTCCCTGCCCTCGAGGTCTACACCCGAGAGGAGCTGATCCAGAAGCGCCTCGCTGAGGCGCCGCCGCTCGACGCGCAAGGCCTCTACGACTTCGGCGCCTTCTGTGAGCAGGTCCTCGCCTTCACCGAAGCCCTCGGCGCGTACATGGCGATCCAGCAGCTTGACCCTGACTTCCGCAGCGCTGAGATGCCTGGGCTGATCGCGCGCACGACCAAGAAGGTCGAGCAGCAGGTGCAGCTTGAGTACCTCGCGGAGGTCGACCTGCTCAAGCGCCGGAAGCAGTTCGATGAGGCCTTGCAGAAGCTCTCTACCTTTTCTGACAGGTTCCCCGACAGCCCCCTCGAGGGTGACCGCCTGAAGCTCACGAAGCGCGTCGAAGACGCGCAGAAGGACTACGTCCGTGAGGTCGTGCAGCGCGGCTGGTACCGCTGGACAGAGCGGCTCGCTGCACAGGCTGCGCGCAAGATGGGCTTCTCTCAGGCCCTCGGCTTCGCTGAGGAGCAGCTCCATCAGGACATCCTCACTGCGGTCGTGGACGACGCGCGCGAGTGGGACAAGGAGCTTGAGGAGGACGAGGTCCTACAGATGTGGCTGGAGCGCAAGGTCTCGCGATATAGGGTCGCGTCCTACGGCCTGGGCACTTGGCTGCTCGGAGAAGACTCCGCCCTCGCGGGGAGCCCGCAGTCTTCACAGCCTGCAGCTGGCACGAGCGAGGTCGACGCAGAGCGCGCTGCCCTCGAAGAGAAGATCCGCAAGTTCCTCCAAAGTCAGAAGACCGCGGGCCGGAGCTCTGCGCTCGCCGGAGGAGAGGGAGACGATGACGTCGAGGGCTTCTGGAAGACCCTCTCTGCGAGCGCCCGCTCGAGCTGGATCGTCGCCTACTACGCCGAGAACTCTGGCGACATGGAGATCAAGGATCCGCCGGAGCTGCGCAACTGCCCGACCTGCGCAGGTCGCGGAGTGATTGAGGTCGTCGTCTCAGACTCGCGAGGCTCTGCCAGTCAGGGTAGCGGCGGCAGAGGCGGACGCGGAGGCGGTCAAGAGGCGCGCGGCCGCGGCGGGCTCGCGACCCTCGGGTGTGACACTTGCAAGGGCATCGGCCGCGTACGTCGCATTCGCTATCGCTAGGGAGGCACGGATGATCACGCGCACCCAGGGCGCCCTGCTCGCGCTCGCGCTCGCGGCCTGCCAAGGTCCACGCCCGAACCCGCAGGCTAGCGCGACCGCTGGCCCGGCTCTGACCCCGACCCCGATCGTGGTTGAGGCCAGCATGCCTGTCGTCGCCACCGTCGGAGGGAAAGAGATCGGAGTCGACGACTTCATCAAAGAGTGCATGCACGAGGACTCTGCCCTGATGCGGCAGACCCTAGAGCGCTTGGTCCTCGCTGAGCTCGTGGCCTTGGAGACTGAGCGCTTGGGGATCGTGCTGAGCGATGAGCTCTTGGCGACAGCCCAAGCAGCCGCGCTCGGGCAGGTCGCCGAGCAGGTCGAGGAGAGCGCGCCTGGGATGAGCTTGGACGAGTGGATCTCAACCCGCCTCGGCTTAGACCCCGCTCAGTTCAAGGACCGCTTGCGTGGTCGTGTCCAGCGAGAGCTGCTCGCCCAGCGGGTCGTACGCGCTTGGTTCCTGAGTCAGGACCGCGCCGACGTACGGATCTTGCTCACCGGAGACTTAGAGAGCGCGCAGCAGGCCCTCGCGCGGCATGCCAAGGGGGAGGAGTTCAGCGCCCTGGTGCGAGAGCTCAGCATAGACCGCTCCGCTGAGGAGGGCGGCCGCGCACCGGCTGTGATCCGCGGGGAGACCCTCTTGGGTACGGTCGCCTTCGAGGCGTCTCTGGGTGAGGTCGCAGGGCCCTTCGAGGAGCAAGGCCGCTTCCTCCTGGTCCGCGTCGACGCGCGCTATGAGGGCGCTGGGGGCGCTTGGGCCAAGGTCCGAGAGAAGGTAGAGGCCAGCCTAGATGAGCAAGGTGTCGAGGACGCCGAGTTCTGGCAGTGGAAGGAGAGTATGGAGGCCATACACCCCGTCGATATCACTCCCCTGTTCCAACTCGCGGGAGAGCCGGACCTGTAGCGTCCGATTCTGCGTCTCTGCGGAAAATGCACGCTTGAAACCGGCCCCTCTCTCCTAGATCCTGCCCACATGAATGAAGAGTCGAGCGAAGCAGGTGTCCTCGTGAAGGAGAACGAAGCTCCCGAGGAGACCCAGCCCGAGCAGGAGGCCACGCCTCCGGCAATGGGCGAAGAGGCGAAGGAGGCCCCCTCCAAGCTCGGACCTGGTGAGGACCTCTCTGACGAGGAGCTGGATCGACGCCTCGTGGCGCTCATCTACGCCTCTCCTGAGCCGCTCTCTAGCCGAAAGCTCGCGGAGCTACTCGGGCGCCCCGACCCGAAGCGCGTCACGACCTCCCTCAAGCGCCTTGAAGAGCGCTTAGGGGGCAGCGGGCTGCCTCTGGAGCTCAGGAAGATCGCGGGCGGCTGGCGGATTCTCACCGCCGCTAATCTCGACCCTGTTTTGGGTGAGCTGGTCATCTCCCGCCGTACGGAGCGCATGAGCCCTGCGAGCCTCGAGACCCTCTCGATCGTGGCTTACCGACAGCCTGTGACAAAGGGCGAGGTAGAGGCGATCCGCGGCGTCGGGGCAGGCCCCATGCTGCGCAGCCTGGTGGACAGAGGCCTCGTAAAGGTCGTAGGAAGGGCAAAACAGCCCGGCAGCCCGCTCCAATATGGCACTACTCGTGAATTCTTGGAGCGCTTCGGCCTAGGAGCCCTCAAGGACCTGCCCAGAGATGACGAGTTGACTAGGGACTGACCTCTAGAGGTCCCCTCCTTGCGGCCCCTTCCGAGGCCTCCTTACACTCTGCGGCACGACCAATCCCCGGGACCTCTCCCGGCACCCCTGATTCATCATGTCCAAGAAGCCCAAAAGCGACGTCCCTAGTTTCGAGAGCCCCGAAGAGCTGGCCCGCCAGCGTGAGGCCGAGGCGATCGCGATCCCCAAGGGTCAGAGCAAGATCAAGACCATCCTCGTGTGGTCGGCGATGATCTTCGGCTGCCTCGCCTTCGCTATGACAGGGCCGATGCTCTCTACCTTCGAGGGTGGGGGAGACACCGGCGAGGTGTACCTCTCATGGGAGGGTATGGATGGCACGGCCAAGTCTCTCGACACACGTGAGTTCTTCGCCAAGCGCCGCGAGTACTCCTTCCTCGAAGGCATCCTCGGACAGAACCAGTTCACTGGTCAGAGCATCTCCGTTCTCGACCAGCTCAACAGCGTCTACGGCCTCCAGCCCGTCGACCTCCGCAAAGATGAGCACGTCGCTCGCTTGATCGTCATGTCAGACCTCGCTCGCGAGGCGGGCGTGCGCGTGACAGATGAGGACCTCAAGAACCTGATCCTCAGCATCTTCCCCGCAGAGATCGGCGGCTATAAGAATTGGATCCAAGGTCGTCGAGGGATCACCCCGAAGCAATTCGAGGCCACCCTACGCGAGGTGCAGCTGGTGCAGCGCTTCACCACTTATCTCGCTCTAGGGGTCGGCTCTGTTGACCATGAGCAGCTCGTCAAGAACTGGCAGGTCGGGCACACCGAGTACTCCTTCGATTATGTCGAGGCGAACACCGCAGACTTCGAGCCTGACGTCCAAGCTGATCTGCCCGACACCCAAGGTCTCAATGCGTGGCTCCTAGCCCTGCCGGTCTTGGAGCAGAGCAAGTTCTTCTCGCCTGAGCGCCTGGACGCTGAGTTCGCCGTCCTCCCGCTGCCCTCTGCTGAGGGCACTGGAGAGCTCCTCCTCGCGGCCTATCCGCGCCCTGAAGACGAAGATCCCGCCGCGAAGGCGCGCGACTACTACAACGGCTTCTTAGGCACGCGCTTCCAGCGCCCCGCCGAGGAGGAGGCCGCCGCCGAGGGCGAGGCAGCAGAGGGCGAAGAGGTCCCTGCCGATGAGGCCGAGCCTGAGAGCCCGTTCTTCACCTTTGAAGAGGTCGAAGCGATCTGTCTGCAAGAGGCGCCGATCTACTACTCCTTCGCTGACTGGCACCTGGACGTCCAGCGACGGGTCACAGAGGGCGAAGAGATCGACCTCGCTGCAGAGTGTGAGCGTCTGGGGCTCAGCTTCAGCGCAGATGGAGTCGCGCGTTCCCTTGAAGACTGGAACGAGTTCGAGGGCGACTGGGTCGGAGAAGACCTGGGCAACTCCTTGCGCTTCACCCAGGCTGCGAGCTTCTCGCCGAGCCTTCGCGTCGGCTCTGGCGGCCTCGTCGCGAGCCGCGTCAAAGAGCGCTTGCCTCGCGCCTTGCCCGACTTCCCTGAGATCGAGGCAGATGTCGCGCAGGCCTGGGTTCAGGATGCCGCGGCTACCCGCGCGAAGTTCACACTTGAGGGCATCCGCGACCGCGTCGGTGAGCGCACGACCGGAGAGGCCGCAGAGAACTGGAAGCCTAAGACGACCCCCGAGCAGTTCGCAGAGGCTGCGAACAACACCGGCGTTCACGCTCAAAAAGACCTGACCGTGAAGCGCCGTGACTTCGCTGAGCGAAACTTCTCCTTCACGCCTGGTGAGGAAATCCCCGCCATCGAGGAGTTCCTGCGATTCAACCCGCAGTTCTTCTCTGACGAGGAGGGCGTCGTCTCGATCGCCAAGCCCTCGCGTGAGAAGGACAAGGTCTTCCTCGTGCTCGTCGGTCCGACTCGCCCAGCGGATGTCTCGAAGATGCAGCCGCAGGACCTCAACATCCAGCGCGCACAGCTCGAGCAAGAGTCCATCTCCAGCTTCCTCTCCTCGACCTTCGACTTTGAGACGGATGAGTCGAAGGGCTTCCTCGCGGAGAACTTCGCGTACTACCTCAACAGCGCAGAGGACTCTGCGACCAGCGCTGAAGAGGGTCGCTGAGCCCGGCTAGCAGCAGGCGGTTTGAACCCTGCCGAGCTTCGGCAGGATGCTCTCCCTCGCGCGGGCCGGCTTGAGCCAGCCCGTGGACTCGCGGCGACGCGCGATCGCGACCAAGGTCTGACCGAGGGGGAGGTCTACGTGCCTCGAGAGGAAGCGCTCCGCTGCGAAGGCTTGATAGCAGAGCTCGTCTGCGAGCCTCGGTATCGGGAGGTGCCGCTCATTGGGGACGTCGACGAGCCTCGCAGCGAGGGTGGCAGGGGCCATCAGGGCGAAGAGCAGGCTGTTCGCGTAGGTGTTGCGTTCGGTCATGAGCTCACACTCCGTGAGGAGCTTCGCGAGCGAGCGACGCGTGTAGCGCCGGCGGGGGCCCGCATCGTCGTCGCTGTAGAGCCAAGGGTGGGCTGGCACAGCGAGCAGCAGGAGCCCCTCAGGGGAGAGGATGCGCCGCAGCTCGCAGATGAGGGCAGAGTCATCAGCCGCTTCGCTGAGCACGTCTAGGGCGCAGATGAGGTCAAAGCGCTCATCCTCGAAGGGGAGGGGGCCTTGACGCTCCTCTAGCTGAGAGACCGAGCCGGCCTCAAGGCAGCGGACCTCCTGGCAGAGCGGCTTGAGCTCTGCGCACAGCGCCTCCGCTCCAGCGCCGAGCACGAGGGCACGCTTGGCCTCCCCGCTGGCGAGCTGTCTGCGCAGGAGGTCGAGCGAGACGGCGCGTCGCCCTCTGGACCACCACGGGTCAGGGTGGGAGGCGGCTCGTTCCTTGTGGGAAGTGCTCATAGATGCGACGGGGGACAGCTGGGAAGGGCTCCGTGAGACCCCGCCTTTGGCTGCGTCGCAGGCCCTCTCGTGCGCCGATCCATCTGAGATCGCAAGCGGAGGCCTGTTTTCGCGCTTAGAGGTCCTTTTTTGGGCTCCTAGGCGGGCTCGTCTGTTTATCTATCGGTCCATGATCACTGCTGCATTCCTCCTCAGTTTCGCCGCCTTCTCTGACGGACTCTCTCTCGGACCCTACCTAGGGCACGTGGATCATGAGCGCGCCTATGTCTGGGCGCGAGCTGCTGAGCCGGGAGAGCTGAGCCTCACCGCCTCCCTAAAGGGAGGAGAGCGAGAGCTACGAGTCAGCGCGGTCGCGTCGGAGGAGCAGGACCTCACCGTCACCTTCCTCCTTGAGGGGCTCCCTTCGGCCAGCGCCTGGACCTACCGCATCCACCGCGGTGAGGAGCAGGTGGGAGAGGGAGAGCTCAAGACCGCGCCTGCATTGGGGGCGCCGTCCAAGGTTCAGGTGGCGTTCGGTTCCTGCGCGAGCGAGCGCCGCTTTCCAGAGCTCGCGACCTTCACTCAGATACAGCGGCAAGGCTGCGACTCGATGGTCTTCCTCGGGGACACTCCGTACATCGACACGACTGATCTCGCTGTCCAGCGCAGCCGCTATCGCGAGTTCCTCGGGCACCCTGCTATCAGCGCCGTGCTCGGACGAGTGCCGTCTTGGTCTACGTGGGATGATCACGACTTCGGCAAGAACGACACGGACGGCAGGATGGCTGGGAAGGAGAACTCAAGGCGAGCCCACTTGGAGTACCACGCTGGACCTCCTGCGGGGGACGGCTCGGGGGGCATCTACCGGAGCTTCCGCCGCGGACCAGTCGAGGTCTTCCTCATGGACGCTCGCTGGTACGCGGGGACGGCACCATCGGTCTCGGACCCTGAGCGCCTGACGCTCCTAGGCGCTGCTCAGTGGAGCTGGCTAGAGGAAGGACTTAAGTCCTCGACCGCGCCTTTCAAGCTGCTGACGACCGGCATGATTTGGAATGAGTCCGTGCGCCCCAACAAGTCAGACCATTGGGGGAACTACCCGCACGAGCGCGAGCGCCTCTTCCGCTTCTTAGGAGAGCATGAGATCTCTGGCGCCGTCCTGATCGGAGGCGATATCCATCGCTCGAGGGTCGTCCGCCACGACGTCGAGGAGTGGGTGGGCTACCCGCTCGTCGAGCTGATCACCTCGCCGATGGCGAACTCCACCATCCTCACAGCGAAGCAGCCTCACCCCGGGCTGCTCTTTGACACTGGCAACACTCAAAATTTCATGGCCTTTGAGGCTGACAGCACCGTCGACCCCCCGCGCTGGACGGCGCGCTTCATCGACCACGAGGGGAGAGAGCTCTTCAAGATCTCGAGATCCGAGGCGGAGCTCACAAAGGGCAATTAGGGCCGCTCAAGCGGGATCTCGGAGGTGTTTTCGCTTTCTTGACGTCACTTCTCCTCGGGGGGCTGTTGAATGGGGCCCGACCCGCAGGGTCCCCGATTCCAAATCGCTCAACTCAAGGAGCTCCCCAATGCGCAGCCTCATCCTCCTCTCGCTCGCCACAGCTGTCCTCTATGAGGGCGTACAGCCCAAGACCAACTACACAGCTGAGCGCGAGCTGCTCATCGAGAGCGAGAGCACTCTCGAGATGACTCAGGTCGCCTTCGAGATCGTAAGAGACGGGGAGCCGATGGAGATGCCTGACCGAGGGGACATCAGCTCGAGTGAGACGCGCACGGTGGTTATCCGTGAGACGATTCAGGACGTCGACAAGGCCGGCGCACCGACTCAGGCGCTGCGTGCCTTTGAGACCGTCGAGACCTCCGCGGTTCAGGCGTGGGGTGACGAGGAGATGGAGAACGAGCGCGAGGGTCGACTGCATGAGGTCACCCTCGCTCTGAAGATCGAAGAAGACGAGGTCGTCTGTGAGGTCGAGGACGGGGTCGAGCCCGAAGAGGAGGAGGCGCTCGAGGGGCACAAGCTCGGGCTCGCGCTGGACTTCGCGCTGCCCACCGAAGAGGTGGGTGAGGGCGACTCTTGGGAGCTCGACAACGACGCTGTCCGCGCGGTCTTGGGCCTCGACATAGAGCGCGCCCTCTACGGTGGGCGCGTCGGGACTCCGGAAGGCGAGGGCGGCGGACGTGGTGGGCGCGGCGGCCGTGGCGGGCGGCGCGGCGGCATGCGCGGCGGCGGCAGCTTCGGCACCCTTGTCCAAGCCGAGTGGGAGGGGGAGGCGACCCTCGAGGCGATGGAGGAAGACCTCGACGGGGTGAAGTGCTATCTCATCGCGCTCAGCTTCGAGGCCTCTGGAGAGTATGAGCCCCCGCAGCGTGAGTGGGGCGGCGGCCGCGGCGGTCGAGGCGGACGCGCTCTAGAGCTTGAGGCCGGGGCCTCGCTCGTGGGGGTCAGCTACGAGGCGGAGCTCGAAGGCAAGCTGTGGTTCGCGATCGAAGAGGGCCGGCCTGCGCAGCTCGAGCTCGAGGGTGACGTCAGCGTCATCTCTGAGACCATCAGGGAGTGGGGCGAGAGCTCCATGGAGATGTATCGCGAGAGCGAGGGCGAGTTCGAGCTCAGCGTCACGATCACCGAGGAGTAGTGCCGTCGCCTGTGCGGAAGCGCAGGATGAAGCTCGCGCCGCCGCCTTGGCGATCAGTGACCTTTAGCTCTGCCCCCATGGCACTCGCGTGCAGGGCTGAGAGGTGCAAGCCTAGGCCGATGCCCTTCGCCGCTCGTCGTTCCTCATCGCCGGTCCGGTAGAACGCGTCAAAGATCTGGCTGCGTTCCTCCGAGGGGACGCCTGGCCCCTTGTCCGAGACGACCAGCGCGGGGCGTCCGCCGATCATCTCGAGGGTGACCTCCACAGGTCGAGCGGCAGTGCACTTGGCGTACTTCCGCGCGTTCTCGACGAGGTTCTCGAGGATGGAGCGCACTCCCTCAGGGTCAGCGAGGGCGCGCGAGAGGCCTGGCTTGATCTCAAGCTGGACGTCGTCTCTCCCCGCAGCCAGCCGGGCGACGAGCTCAGTGACCAGCGCGCCGAGATCGATCTCAACAGGGTCAACGGTCGTCGACTCGAGGCGGGTCTTCTGCATCACGCGATCCACCAGGAGCTCAAGGCGCTCGCTCTCACGCACGATGCGCTGGTGATACTCCGCGCGCTTCTCCTCGTCTTTTGCCCAGCCTTCGCTCAGCATCTCTCCGTAGAGGCGCAAGGCCGCGACGGGTGTCTTCAGCTCGTGGCTCACTGCCGCAACAAAGTTGCGAGTCCTCGAGGCGTCTCTGACGCTCGAGCGGACGCTGCGCAGGAGGAGGAATAACCCTGTGCCGAGGGCGCCGGAGAGGATGGCGAAGGTGGCGAGGAACTGCTGCCAGCGGCGGTCGTAGACGGCCTCGACATCTGCGATGTCAGAGGAGATGAAGAGCTGGTCTTCTCTGGCGTCCGTGGCTGCGCCGTAGGTCTCGATCTCGAGCTCCTCAAAGAGAGAGCGTGAGACCTCAACCAAGCTCGCCGGAGCAGGCTCAGGCTCTGTCGGCCGACAGGGGGCGCGGCTGAACTCGAGGTGAGCTGGGATAGTCGTCGACGCGGTCCTTGCGGGGAGCTTCTCGAGGAGCCAAGCGCGATCGAGGAAGAAGCCCTGGACAAGGGTGGTGCCGTAAGAGGCCTCTTGGAAGCAGTCGGGCAGCGCACCAGCGAGCCCTTTAGGAGAGTCCACGAAGACTCGGCGTGTGGCCACCAGACGGGGAGTGTTGTCTCGGTCGAAGAGGGACCTGACTCGAAAGCTCGTAGTGAGGGTTGTGACCTCGAGCTCTTGCAGGTCAGTGAGCGCAGGGAGGCTGTCTCTCAAGCAGTCAATGTCCGTCTCTCTAGAGAGGTTGACGGCAGCGTGGGGGAGGGGGATCTTCTCAGAGCGACCGTCTAGGGCGGCTGCAACCAGTGGCGCTATGACCGCTGACCAGTTCACGTCTGTGAGGGCTTCAGACGAGAAGAGTGAACCCTCGTCATAGTCACGGCCTACGAGCTCTTCCGCGACTCGGGTGAGGTCCTCCTCCATAGAGTCGTACATCTCAGGCTCGATGTCGGAGCCGAGGAAGAGGTGGACCATGGCGTCTCTACCCTCGTCCATCGTATAGGCGAAGTGGGCTTCGACTCCGGCATGGAGCGGCTCGGTCAATAGCGGCGAGGGGACGAGTGCGAGGTCTTTACCTTGGGTGGAGATCGGGTGGTACTCCTTCCGGTAGTGCCAGAAGGGACGGTGCATCTCAGCCTCTAAGAGCTCTTCATAGCGTGCTCTGATCGCTAGTACGAGACGGTCTGCGCTGCCAATTACCTCAGTGGGGAGCGCGCTCAGCGCCGCTTCGCGCTCGTCCCGCATCGTGCGCCACTGCTCGTAGCCGAGGTAGGCCCCTGGCAAGACGAGCAGGAGGATGAAGAGCTGGGTCGCGTACCAGAGTCCACCGCCGCTCCCTCGCTCTGCTCCGTCGCCGAACACCATGGGCGATCAGCGCCGCTAGGTGGCGTCATGCCAGCGGTAGCCCTTCCCTCGAACGGTCTGTATCAAGACCGGTTGCGCGGGCTCGGGCTCGATCTTGCGTCGCAGGCCGACGATGTGGATGTCGACCGTGCGTGTCTCGACGTTGCCGTTGGCGTAGTTCCAAACATCGACGAGGAGGTCGTCACGGGTGACGATCTTGCCGCGATGCTGGACGAGGTAGCGGAGGATGTCTCCCTCTCTTGGAGTGAGCGCGATGACTTCCTCTCCACGGTGCACCTCAAGTCGCTGCAGGTCGACTGAGAGGCCCGGGCCGAGCTGCAGCTCGGGGGGCGGCGCGGTGTCCATCTCGAAGCGCCGGAACTGAGCCTCGATACGCGCGAGCAGCTCACGCGGTGAGAAGGGCTTACAGACATAGTCGTCAGCGCCCAGCTCGAGGCCTCTCAAGATGTCCGACTCCTCAGACTTAGCTGAGAGGACGACGATGCGGAGACGGGAGCCCTCAGCCCGGAGTCTCTCAATGAGCTCGAAGCCAGAGAGCCCCGGGAGCATGAGGTCTAGTACCAAGAGGTCATAGCGGCCGGCGCGGGCTCGCTCTAAGCCAGCTTCGCCGTCCATACAGATGTCTACCTGGTGACCGTGGTGCTGCAGGGCGTCTCGGACGCCAAAGGCGATGCTCTCCTCGTCCTCAATGATGAGGATGTTTTGGCCAGCGGAATCAGCTTTCAGCATGTCAGGGGTGGGGTCCTAAGGGGCAGGGGGGGGCAGAGCCAGAGCACACGTCCAACACACTACCCAAGTTACAGACGTCGGTTATCCTTCAATGTTCACAAGATTCCTCTTTCAATCGCTTCCGAAGCGACAGTCTAGGGCCTCGCCATGATCAACAGCCTCCTCCTCTCTTCCGCTCTCTTCGCCGCCCAAGAGTTCGACTTCACCATCCAGACGGCGGCGAGCTCCGTCTCCTTAAACGGCAGCACCACCGCAGGGATCGCGGGTGATCTCATTGGTGACTATGACGCAGCGACCAATCCTGGTGGCACCCAGACGCTCCCTGGCATCTTCGGTGGGTCTGGAAACCAGCCTGTTACCTGTGACTTCGACTTCCAGGTCGCGATCGCGAGCACCGGAGCCCCCGAGGGCTCCTTCCGCCTCGCGGTCGACGCGGAGAGCCTCGGTCTTGAGGTCAATGACTTCTCTCTCGCACCCTTTGGCGACGCCGGAGGCAATGGTGACGTCACCCTGACCCTGGCATTTGAGACCTTCAGGAGCATCGCCCCGGACTCCCTGTTCATCGGCGGAATCCCTCTCCCCATCCCGCTCGGCAATGTCTCGCTCACCGACGTGAGCTTTCAACAGACGGGACCGAGCACCCTCGCCGTCCTCACCCCCGATCCGCTGATCGCGGACAGGTATGCCTTCTCAGTGACACTCCCCACTGAGCTCAACGGGAACATCGATCTCATGGGCAACCTCTTCCCGATCGGGCCCACACCCAACGATTATCTCCTCGCGGGGACCCTCGACATCTCAGGCAGCGCGGCGACGATCGCGATCTCTGTTGTCCAAAGCATCGACGAGACCATCACGAACCCCAACCCTGCTCCCTTTGGTCCGCTGCCCTTCCCGCTCCCGACGATCCTTCCTCCCGGAGGGACAGCGAACTGTCTCTACACAGGTGTGCTGAATGACTTCATCATCGCGCTTGATGTCGCGATAGACGTCACAGCAGAGGGGACCTCCGCTGGCTGCGGAGTCGTGACCTACTGCACAGCCGCGCCGAACTCGGTTGGTGGGGGGGCGAACATCTCTGTAGCGGGCTCGACGAGCGTCGCTTCCAACGACCTCGTCTTGAGCGCAGGCCCTGTCCCGAACCAGCCGGCGATCTTCTTCTATGGCCCGAATCAGATCGAGGTGCCCTTCGGTGACGGCTTCCGCTGTGTGAGCGGGTCGGTGAAGCGACTACCTGTGGTGTTTGGCAGCGGGAACACGCTCACTCACCCGGTGGACAACACGCAGACTCCCTCCGCAGGAGTCATCGTCCCTGGCTCTACCTGGAACTTCCAGGCCTGGTACCGGGATCCGTTCGCGGGGGGGCAGAGCTACAACTTAAGCGACGCGGTCCAGATCGAGTTCTGCCCCTGATACCTCAGGCGTCACGGGCGCACCGGAATCCGGTGTGCCCGAGGCTGGTGTCGGCTGTCGTGCGCATGCGCGCGCTCGGGCGATAGCCGATGCAGTAAGAGTCTGCGCAGAGGAACGAGCCGCCGCGGGTGACGCGCTTCTTCGCGTAAGGCTCCGTCGGATCATAGGGAGCCTCCGGCCCCTTAGGGTCATCACAGAGCGCAGGATCGGCGGCGCGCAGCGCGTATGCGTCAGGCCGGTACCAGTCGGCGACCCACTCCCAGACATTCCCTGACATGTCGAAGAGGCCGTAAGAGTTCGGGGGATAAGAGCCCACGGGCGCGATCCCTGGGTGCCCGTCCCTCCCTTCGTCACGGTAAGGGAAGGGGCCCTGCCAGGTGTTCGCCAACCACGTGCCTTGCGCCGGCTTCTCATCACCCCAGACATAGACGGCGCCGGCCAAGCCGCCGCGAGCGGCAAGCTCCCATTCCGCTTCCGTCGGCAGGCGACCGCCGACCCATGCGCAGTATGCCGCAGCGTCATCATGGCTCACGTGCACGACGGGGTGGTCCCAGCGACCTTCGAGGTCGGAGCCGAGACCTTCTGGGTGACGCCAGCTCGCGCCCTCGGAGACCCTCCACCAGTCGAGGAAGCCGCGCACTCGCTGGCCGGATTGGGGGGGAGCGAACACGAGCGAGCAGGCCCTCAGGTCAGCGGCGTTTGGAAGCTCAGCCCCTGGCGGCAGCTGCTCTGCGAGCTCCTCAAGTGTCGGTGCGCGCTCCGCAGTCGTCACATAGCCTGTGTCCTCAACGAAGCGCGCGAACTCCTCGTTCGTGACCTCGTGGGCGTCGAGCCAAAAGCCTGAGACGCTCACCTCATGCACAGGGCCCTCGTCGTCTAGAGCGAGGGGGCCCTCTGAGCCCATCATGAAGCGCTCGCCGGGGATCCAGACCATCCCTTCAGGGGCTGCGCTGGGTGGGGCTTGAGGAGGCTCATGCCCCCCTCTGCAAGCGCTCGTGAAGAGGAGCGAAGCACCGATCAGGAGCTCAGCTGTCCTCATCGCTCCTCTGAAGGTCCAAGAGGGCTTCTCCTGCCCAGTCAGGCAGCGCGCGCCAAGCGACCGCGTCATTGCCTGCGCGCTGGAAGGCGTCGCGAGCGTCAATAGGCATCTTGCAGCGCCACAGGATCGCAGCGAACTCGAGCTCGAAGCGCGGCGGGAGCGAGAGGTCGTCGCGGCGGGCGAAGCGCAGCGCTTGTCGGAAGCTACGACGAGCTGAGTCCCAGTCGCCGCCCTCTGCGTGCCGTCGCGCCCAGAGCCTGTGTGCAGTGCACTCGAAGGCGTCAGCGACGCGCGCCTGGCGTGGGTCTCCGCTGGAGCGCCTGTATTCGATCGCGAGCTGGTAGCACTTCTCTGCGGTCAGGTCGCGGAAGCGCAGTTGGATGCGCTCTAGGACCACGCGGGCCTCTTGGTGCATACCCTCGAGGAGCAGGTCTGTCGCGAGGCCTAGGCGCCAGAGCTTGTCGGCGCGCCCGAGCTCCTCCAGCTCATCCAAGAGGTCAGCCCCTGCGACGGCGCGAGCGCTGAAGAGCTCGACGCGCGCGAGGTTCCTGATGAGAGAGGGGTGATCACGGTCGAGGTCACGCGCCTCGCTGAAGCGCTGCCGAGCGCGCTCCAGTGAGCCGTCTTTGGCCAAGACCACCGCGGACTGCATGAGGGCCTCCACGCGATGCGGGCGCAGCTGCAAGACCTCGTCCCAGGCCTGGAGCTGCTCCCCGCTGGAGGCGCCGAGGTAGGGGAGCAGTCGCGCGCGGCGCGAGCGGGCGATGACGGAGTCAGGGCAGGCCGCGAGCATGCGGTCTACTACTTCGAGCTGGGTCTCTGCGTCCTGCTCTTCCGCTCTGAGCTCGCTGAGCGCCTCGCCATGTCTAGCGATAGCGAGGGCTCGCGGCGCGTGGGCGCAGAGCACGACTGCGAGGGCGACGGCGAACCAGCGCGTGCCGCGCAGGCCATCGCCGCTGATAGTCCCTGAGGTCGCGCCGATCAGGATGAAGCCGACCGCGCTCGTCGCGGGGTGATGCAGGAGGGGCGCATGAAAGAGTGAGGCGACGATCAGGCCCGCGAGCCCCAGCGCGAGCCCGGCCTCCGTGTCATCTCCTCGGGAGAGCGCACGCAGGATCGAACGGAGCGCATGGAGCAGGAGCAGCCCGAACGCTGCGAAACCGAGCCAGCCAGCCTCGACTAAGGCGAGGAGGAGGTCGGAGTGAGCGTGCTCGACCTCCGTCTCTGCGGCGACAGCTCGCCCATGTGAAGACAGCTCGATCTCGCGCTGGTCTCGGTAGGGGGGGAAGGAGGCCACGAATTGGCCCGGACCGTGCCCCAGCAAGGGCGCAGCGTTCGCGGCCTCGAGGCTCGAGCGGGCGATGAGCTTGCGGACCTCGAGGCCACCGAGGTCGGAGCCCTTCGCTCCTTGTGTCAGGACTGGGTTCGCTTGCATGGGCGCTGCTGGTCCGCTGGGTAACGCGCGCAAGGCGAAGCGCCCCGCGCCGAGGGCGATGGCTAGCGCTGCGAAGAGGAGCATCCCACGAGTCCTCGCGCTGGGGAGGCTCTGTAGCTTGCTCGCCATCGCTCCGAGGAGCCCTACCAAGGCGGCTGCGCCCAGGGTGGTGAGGGCGGGGGCGAAGGCGGCGTGGAGGAGGAGGCAGGTCGCGGCCAGCGCGCCGAGGGCGCGCCAAGGGCCGGCGCCGCGGTTCGCTAAGAGGACCCCGAAGAGCGCGCCAGGGAGCGCAGCGTTAGAGAGCTCTCCGGCGTTCCCTAGGACACCGGAGAGGGTCCCGATCGCGTCGGCTGGCGCGCCTCCTTCGAAGAAGAGGCGCGCCGCACCGAGACCAGCCTCGACGAGCGGCGGCAGGAGCAAGAGCAGGCTCAGGAGGCAGAGGAGTCGACCGAGGGTCGCGCGTCCGACCTCTCTGAGGCCGCCGGCCGCTGCGCAGAGGACCACGCCTGTGAGCAGGGTGGAGAGGGCGCGGTCGCGCTCGAGCGTGTCAGGGGTCGCCTGGGTCATCGCCGAGAGCTCGAAGACCAGCCAGAGCCCGATCACAAGGTAGGTGCCAAAGACAGCGCGTTTGTTCGGGCGCAGGGCGACGAGGCAGGCGACGGGGATCGTCGCCAAGAGCGAGACGCCTGCGCCTGTGAGTTCGACGGCGGTGAAGGCCTGGTGCAGGGGCCCTAGGTCGCCGGGCAGCGCGAGCAAGAGCGGACCGAGGAGGAGGAGGACCGCGACGAGGCCCTCTTCATACCGAGCTCTCGCTTGGGCGCTCAAGCGCGCGTTCCCTCCCCGCTGCCGTCGGGCACGATCGCGTCGATGAAGGCCCCAGGGTCAAAGAGGTCGAGGTCTCCTAGGGACTCGCCTGTCCCGACGTACCGCACAGGCAGGCCGAGGGCGTCACGTATCCCGAACACGGCGCCGCCGCGGGCGGTCCCGTCGAGCTTGGCCAAGACGAGGCCAGAGACCTCCACCGCGCTGGTGAACTCCTTCGCTTGCTGGACAGCGTTCTGGCCGTTGGTCGCGTCGAGGACGAGCCAGGTCTCATGAGGCGCTCCATCGACAGCCTTACCTAAGACGCGCCGCACCTTCTCAAGCTCCTCGAGGAGATTGCGCTGGGTATGCAGCCTGCCAGCCGTGTCGACGAGGACGATGTCCGCGCCGTCCTCTTGGCCGCGCTTCGCGGCGTCGAAGGCCACCGAGGCGGGGTCGGCGCCATCCTTGTGGCTGCGGACGATGTCTGCGCCGTTGCGCTCAGCCCAGACCTCTAGCTGGTCTGCCGCGGCCGCGCGGAAGGTGTCCGCTGCGCCGAGCAGCACGCGTTTGCCCTGCTCAGTGAAGCGGTGCGCGAGCTTCGCGATGGAGGTCGTCTTGCCGGAGCCGTTCACGCCGACGATGAGCACGATGAGGGGACCGGCGCTGGGCTGGGTGGGGTCTTCCGCGCTCTCATCTAGTCGGGCGCTGAGCTCTTTGCGGAGGTGTGAGCGGACGTCTTCCTCGCCCTTCAGCTCTCCTCTGCGGTGGAGTCGCTTCAGCTCTTCGCAGAGCTCACCCGCGACAGGCCCGAGGTCTGAGGTCCAGAGCAGCTCTTCAAGCTCATTGAAGAGCGAGGCGTCGATCTCGCGGCCGCCGCGGAAGAGACCCGAGATCCCATCGCCGATGGCCTCTCGGGTACGGCCGAGTCGAGCGGCGAGGCGCGCGAGGACTCCCATGCTCAGGCGTCCTCCTCCTCGGCAGCCGCCTCGGACTGCTCGTCAGCTCCGGCCGGCCGGTGCTGGTTCATGATCTTGTCGAGGATCCCGTTGATGAAGGCGCCGGAGTTTGTGGTGGAGAAGCGCTTCCCGATCTCGATGGCCTCGTTCACCGAGACCTTGGGCGGGATGTCGTCACGGTGGAGGAGCTCATGAGCTGCGAGGCGCAGGACGTTTCGGTCGATCACAGCCATGCGCGAGATCGCCCAGTTCTGCGTGACCTCCGCGATGGTGCCGTCGATCTCTTCCTTGTGCTCGAGGGTGCCGTGGACGAGGGAGCGCGCGAACTCGCGGGGCTCGTCTTCCGCGTCTTGCTCATCGAGGAACGCATCTATGTTCGCGCGCTCGGTCTCTCGGGTGAGGTCGACTTGGTAGAGCGTCTGGAGCGCGAGCTCCCGCGCTCTAGAGCGCCGCTTCATCTTGCTAGCCATGGGGTCAGGATCCTGCCTGGGGATTGTCTGCCTCGAGCTCGTCGAGGGTGTTCAAGAGCTGGACGAGCGCGAGCGCGCACTCGCGCCCCTTGTCGTGCACGCCGCCGTCTTCTGGGGAGAGCGCGCGAGCCTGCGCCTGCTCGAGGTTGTTCGTCGTCAGGACCCCAAGGAGGACAGGCTTGTCCTCCTCTAGCATGACCTGCTGGATCCCGTACGTCGCGCCGGTCGCCACGTGGTGGTCGTGGGTGGTCTCGCCTTTGATGACGACGCCGAAGCAGATGACTCCAGCGACCTCTGCTCTCTTCGCGAAGCGGCGCGCGACCAAGGGCAGCTCAAATGAGCCGGGCGCGTCAGCCTCGATGATGTCGTCGCTCTTGACCCCAGCCTCCTCGAGCGCGCGGCGGGCTGAGGCGGTCATGGCGCCGGTGAGGTCGGCGTGGAAGCTGCTCTTGACGAGCGCGACGTGCGCGCCACCTCTCTTGAGGTGCTCAGCAGGCTGGGCTTCGGTCGGGCGGGCCATGGCTCATAGGGTCGGGGTGAAAAACAGCGGGGCTTGGAGCAGCTCTGGTGCTCCGGTCGCGCAGATTCTAGCCGCTCTCTCGGCTATGCGCACCGACACAACCGCTCTCATCAGTACACTTCGTGACATGCTGACTCCCCAAGAAGCGCTGGACAGAATTCTCGCCGAGGCCGCGACCACTAGCGAGGTCGAAGAGGTCCCCCTGTCAGAGGCTAGCGGCCGCGTCCTAGCTCGTGATGTAGAGAGCGATGTGGACCTGCCGCCCTTTGAGAAGAGCGCGATGGACGGTTACGCCGTCAGGCTCGCTGACTTCGCCAGCGCTGCAGGTGGGGAGGTAGAGCTCGAGGTCTTGGGAGAGTCCAAGGCGGGCGCTCCCTTTGAGGGCCCCATCGGTGACGGGCAGTCCGTGGCGATCTACACCGGCGCCGAGGCGCCCGCAGACTGTGACGCTGTCGTGATGGTCGAGAAGACGCGTCGCGAGGGAGATAAGGTGTGGATCTCCGATGAGCCCTTTGATCGACAGAACATCTGCGCGAAGGGGGAGGACCTCTCTGTCGGGCGCGTGGTCCTCCGAGCTGGGCGCAGGCTCAGGCCTGTAGACCTCTCGGTTCTCGCCGCGGTGGGCTGTGAGCCCGTCAGCGTCTTTCGACGTCCACGGGTGACGATCCTCACCACAGGAGATGAGCTGGTCGCGCCCAGTGAGCGACCCGGCCCCGGAGAGATTCGCGAAGGGAACACGCTGCACCTGGCTGCGATGGCCAGCGCCGCAGGAGCCGAGGTCGTAAAGGTCG
>Ga0208624_1000007_pt1 | contig 170968 bp, 153 predicted proteins | sample Knorr_S23_td_DCM_FD_185607 | JGI IMG/M metagenome (GOLD analysis project Ga0208624, IMG submission 185607) | Marine microbial communities from Southern Atlantic Ocean transect - Knorr_S23_td_DCM_ad_71m_LV_A (SPAdes) (version 2) | ecosystem: Environmental > Aquatic > Marine > Oceanic | place... | reverse complement strand
GCAACACCTAAAATCAGACAGCACGCGGAGCATAGTGTTTCAATCAAACCTGTGGAAGTCATTCTGTATTCGGACTGGCCAGGTCGCGCAGCACACCCTATTCTCCACAAGGGGCATCATGGAGAAAGGAATATGTCGATAACATCACCGATTCCAACCACCGAATGGCAAGCCAGAATTGACTTAGCCGCATGCTACCGACTCATCGCACTGTTCAACATGAACGACCTCATCTACAACCATGTCACCATGCGGGTCCCGGGTGATGCGGCACATTTCCTGATTAATGCCTATGGTTTGGCTTATGAAGAAGTGACGGCTAGCAGTCTGGTCAAGATTGATCTCGATGGAAACATTATCCGGGATTCGGGAACAGGCTATGGTATCAATCACGCAGGATTTGTGATCCACAGCGCGGTTCATCGAGCTCGCCATGATGTCACTTGTGTGATTCATACTCATTCTGTTGCTGGGATGGCTGTCTCTGCACTCAAGGAGGGGTTGCTGCCGTTAACCCAGAACGCCATGTTCTTCGGTGAGGTCGGGTACCATGACTACGAGGGACCTGCGATTGATCTCGATGAACAGGCGCGCCTCGTGGCTGACCTGGGGCATCGCAGTGTGATGGTTCTTCGCAACCATGGTTTACTCGCAGTTGGGACGACGGTCTGCGAGGCATTTGTGGTCCTTCACTGGCTCGAGCGCGCCTGTCAGGCCCAGGTGATGGCGTTGTCCTGCAATGCTGAACTCAACCTGCCTCCCCCCGATGTCGTAGCACTCACCCAAGAACGTTATGCGCCGGGTCAGCGACGAAAGATCACAGAACTGGAATGGGGCGCACTCCTCAGAATGCTAGATCGCCGAGATCCATCCTATCGGGACTGAGCACCCCCTGATGCAAGCCCGACGCGGTCCTGATATTCTCGGATGTCGCAAAGCGAGAGAGGGAGATGCCTATGTATCCTGGCCATTGGGCAGAACTAACACCAGACAAACCCGCCATTGTTCATTCTGCAACCGGTGCAACCCAGACCTATGGTGAACTGAACGATCGTTCTAACCAACTCGCGCAATTGATGTACGAAGCAGGACTCCGACGGGGCGGCCACGTTTGCATCTTCATGCAAAACGATATCCGATTTTTTGAGGTTATCTGGGCGGCGTTGCGTTCAGGTCTCTACCTGACAACCGTTAATCGTTATCTCACGTCCGAAGAAGCGGGATACATCATCGATAACTCAGAGTCTCAGATCGTCATCACCTCGGACTATCTGAAAGATATCGCATGTGATCTCCATCCACATGCGCCAAACGTGAAGCGATGGTTGATGATGGGCACTCCGATCGAGGGTTACGAAGATTATGAAATGGCCATTGGCGACCAATCGTCAGAACCACTCAGCGAGGAACCGGCCGGGGCCCTAATGTTATATAGCTCCGGTACGACAGGGAAACCGAAAGGTATTTATCGACCCTTACCCGATGCCAGCATTAGCGACAGCAACAGTGGCAGTGTGATGCAACAAGCTCTGTGGGGATTTGATAGTAATACTGTCTACCTGTCGCCAGCACCGCTCTATCACGCTGCACCTATTGGTTTCTGCAACGCCACTCTCACCCTGGGCGGTACCGTGGTGATGATGCCACGATTCGACGAAATAGGTGCCCTCAAAGCGATCTCGGAACATCAAGTGACACACAGCCAATGGGTTCCAACGATGTTCACGCGAATGCTTAAGCTACCGGCCGAGGAACGTGAACAGTTCGACCTGTCATCCCACAAGGTCGCCATCCATGCCGCCGCTCCCTGTCCTCGGGGCGTGAAAGAACAGATGATGGATTGGTGGGGGCCGATCATTTACGAGTACTATGGCGGAACCGAATTAAACGGATTGACCCACGTCGACCCCCACACGTGGCTCAAGAAGCCTGGAACTGTCGGCGCACCGATTCTCGGCACGCTGCATATCTGCGATGAGGAAGGTACCGAGTTGCCAACGGGCGAACCAGGTATTGTCTATTTTGAGCTACCGGAGATGCCGTTTCGCTATCTGAAGGATGACGAAAAGACCAAGGAAGCCCAGCATCCGGTCCATCCCAACTGGTCAAAACTGGGCGATGTGGGCTACGTCGACGACGATGGCTACCTGTTCCTCACCGACCGCGCGACCTTCATGATCATATCGGGTGGGGTGAACATCTATCCCCAGGAAATTGAAGATGCCATGATCATGCATCCCAAAGTTCAGGATGTCGCCGTCGTGGGGGTTCCCGACGAGGAAATGGGCGAGGCTGTGAAGGCTGTGGTTCAATTGATGCCGGATCTCAAACCCGATGAGGCCGTCACGGAGGAGATCATGGCATTCACCCGTGAGCACATTGCACACTACAAGTGTCCACGAAGCATCGACTATGAAGATGAACTTCCTCGGTTACCGACCGGTAAACTCTATAAGCGATTGTTGAAAGACCGCTATTGGGGTAAAAAGAACACTCGAATCGTTTGAAAAATGTAATAACAAGAAGCCGTTAAGGACTGGTCGGTGAAAGGACTTCAACAGTCGCTGTATTTTTTTAGCCGATTTCTGAATGACCCACATTCGGTGGCGTCTGTATTACCAAGTTCCAAGGAACTCAGCCAGCAGATGTTTCAGGGGATGTCATTCAAACCAGGTGACACTATATTGGAATACGGACCAGGAACCGGATCCTTCACCCGTGTTGTTCACGACCTCCAACAAAAGGGAAGCGAACTCAATTATCTTGGTATCGAGCGCGATCCAGGGATGTATAGTCATCTCGTGAAGCGGTTTCCGGACATGGTATTCGAACAAGGTGATGTCATCGACGTACGCAGCATCTGTAAAAAACATGAACTGGCCCCTATCGACTTTGTGGTGTCTGGACTGCCTTTGGTATACATGGGATCGAGCCTTGATGCCCTGCTATCGGACACATGCCGTGTTATGAAACCCGGCGGAATCTTCAGAACGTTCTCTTACGTTCATTGTTACCCTTTGCGGCGTGCAAACCTGGTTCGCACTGCAATGCGACAAGCTTTTTCTGAAAGCGGCGTAAATTCTCTCGTGCTGAAGAACGTTCCGCCTGCCTTTGTACTTCATGGACTTAAAGAGTCCATATAATCAAAGGGTTATAGTCTATTTCTAAATCTATTGGTTACGCATTATTTGCTCCTCTTATTTGGCAACAACATTACGTCACGTCCGAAACTTGCTCTGATTCATGAACGACCTTTATTACGCAGCTGCGTGTCAAACGGACTTTCCCGCGGCAACCACCCGCGACGAAATTAGTCATCGGGTTGATCGTATGCTCGCTATGATTGAGCAGACAATTACGGGTTATGAGCCGTTTTTTGACGTACGCCTGCTCGCGTTTCCGGAGTTCGCACATACCGTCCCGATCTACACGACCGTGGACGAGCTCATCGATAAACTCGCTGTTCGCTTACCCAACGAGCATACACAGCGTTATGAAATGATCGCTGCACAATACGGATGTTTCATCCAGACTGGCTCTTTTCTTGAAATTGATGACGCATACCCTGGTCATGTCTTCAACACGACGCTGCTCATTGGACCGGATGGCATTCTGAGCAAGTACCGGAAGGTGAACCCCTGGATTCCTTGGGAAGTCCACGCAAGTCCGCATGATATTGAGGGATACAACGAAGATGCCTTCCCGATTGCAAATACAGAACTGGGCAAACTCGGTGTCGCAACCTGCTATGACTGGCTTTTCCCCGAAACCATACGCGAATACGCATTCAGAGGCGTTGAAGTCATGATTAGGATCTCGGCCTACATGGACCCATGGGGGGCGACGGAACCCATGGACTGGTGGAACCTGGTCAACCGAACACGAGCACTTGAGAACATGATTTACGTTGTGGCCGCCAACCAAGGAGCAACGATGGAACACTATCCCCCGTTCAGCTGGCCTGGAGGCAGTATGGTGGTGGACTATGATGGTCGAGTCCTGGCCCAGGCTGACCCAGGTCCAGGAGAGAAAGTGGTCGTCGCGCCGATCAGCATGGCCGCCCTCAGAGCAGAAAGAGAGCGTCGCGTTGGTCATAACACGGTCGCACATGCGCGAACGGGTCTTTATACCTATTTACATCAAGAGCAGCTGCAACCGGCACGAGGGAATATCACGATTGAGAGCCTGAACGCGCGAATCCGCTCAGCCAAAAGGGGTCACGACCATGAGGTCGATGGATAATCGGCAACCTATTTTCCGGGTAGACTCATCATCAGAAATCCACAAAATGCAGCATTCGAGGGAGCAAGAATCGGATTCACCTGGGACCGCATCGAGAGAATGTGATTCCGATAATCGCTGTAGAAATCCCACGTAGGCTGCGGCTTGTACTCAAGGTCTAACTCAAACTGTTTGATCACCCCTTTGACCGTTGTTGGTTTGAGGAACACTTCGTCGTCTGGGAGCACATAGTTTGGGATGATGGTTACCAGTGACCAACGCGCCAGCTTCCCATCACGCAGAATGTCCACCAGTGTCCTGAACCCCTTCACCCGACCACTCCCCTTACCGTAAAGCTGTCGCTTCAGCGAGTTGGCAAGCAACCCTTGCTCCGCACCACTCAGACTGTGCAGGTGGTCACGGTACTTTGGCTTTTCGAACATCGAGACCATGGATGACCGGGCCACAACGCGAATCATGTCTTCAATGATGGCACCGGGATGATCGAAGGCACGTCGAGTGAAACAAGACCCTGCCATCTCGACCATATGATCCATCCGATGACGATTGCCAATCTCTGATAGCTCAGGGTCCTCGAATCCTCCGGGATATCGGGAAAGAAAGTCCTCTTCGGCTTCGCGTAGACGTCGCTTGTTCAATCGACAGGTTCCCTAGCGCCGGCTGATTTCATCCGCCACCCAACTGATGGACCAGTTGTGTCCCAGTCTTCGGCCGTTATATGTCTCTGGAAGGCGAGTCACATGACTGCCTTTCAGTTCGATGATTTGAGGGTCCACTGGGCGGTCTTTAAACGCCCCATCCAGGTGATGCAGCGTCCGCCATTCGTGGTATGTGACGTTGCTGTCAATCGTCGAGGGTGTCTTGTATGGGCAAGGGTTTTCGCCCTCCGCTCGTGCAAGGGGTGCAGCAATAGCATGAATCTCTACCGGGATGTCCAACGGCCAGTTATCGACCAGTGATGTCACCAGCACTCCACCATAACTGTGCCCAATGATGCGCACGCTGGTCAGTTCCGGTCGCGCGGCCAAGGTATCTTGTATCGCGGCTACGAGCATCTCTGCAGCCGGAACCGCACACCCGTTATAGTCCCAACGATACCAATAGGTGGCGTGATAATCGGTATCCATAGTCTGTAATGGGTAGACCCATTCAAGTCCTGGACTGCGCGAACCATGGACACCTACCTGCAGCGTCTCTTCAGCCCCAGTGGCTGCCTGCTCTATGTTGTGCAGCCCTTTAGGTACTGCCATTAGTCGAGTGCCGGAATCGCGTACCTTATCACCCAGTTCAAGTTCATTCAGCCAGGGGAAGGCTTGTGGCCCATCGGTGTTTGTTTGTGCGTCTGCGCACGCAACAAGACACAGTGATATTGCTAGTGCGCGTATCCATCGAGCTGCCATGGTGCGACGCATGTTTCCCTCCCGAACCTCTTCTAATGACCATTCCCCGGGCGACCAGCAACGCGTAAACCAGCGGCGATTGGCACGGACATCAGGGCAAGGTCGACATCTTTGCCTGCAGTATGACAGACACTGTCCTACCGGAAAACTTGGCTAGATCTGCGACTAATCATCAAGGACTATGGATATGAGTTTAGCTTCAAGGCTCCGCGATCCTCAATGAAGCGAAGACTCAAGAGTTCTCGCCACCGCACGTACTGCTGTGCAAGTGAGCCCGACAACTCAACCACGGTCCCTTCAAGTTCAGCGGATGTTGATCGCGATTCATCTCTGAACGACTTCGTGAGGACACGTAGACGATCCTCGTTGAGCCGAGCTTCTTCATACTGTCGATATACAGACTCCGTCGCCGCCCAATTGCCGCTTTCACGTCGACGCTCGTTCGCGGTACCGCTCAGTTCGTACAGGTATCGGCGCCAGTATGGGTACACACTCAGCAAGTCCTGATGAAATCGAAGATATTGCGTATTGATTAACTCAACGATCGCTTGTTCTCTCAACAAGATCTCCTGGACTTGTCGAAACACCGGGTCATCTAGCGCGGGTAATCCTTCCAGTTGGTATACCGTTCGAAGCGTGTCATCGATCCGTAATTCAGAGGTTGTTAAGTAGCCTGAGAACGCATCCGGCGCAAGTGTTTCAGCAAATCGCATCATCGAAACCTGTTTTATATCCTGTCGGTCAGATGGTTCGAGTGATCGTTGTAAAGCTCCAACGTCGTTAGCAATCTGGTGATACAGGTGGGCAAACACCTCTGATTCTGGCAAAGCGTCGGTGCCGTAAGCTTCATCATCTATTCGCGCCCGATATTCGCGATCGATCCATACACGCTCCGTAGCATCGTGTACCTCAACCTGAAGATGAAGCAAGCTTGCATCAGAATGCAGGATACGAGCGGATATCTGGACCTCACTGTATTCGTTCGCAATTGGTAGTACATAAACGCCAGCCCACTGACCGCTGTCCTGCAGGATGTTCGACAGTGTCACCGCCATATAACCAGACTCAGCTTCCCGAATGGGTGTAAGCAGTCGTTCTGGTACGTCGTAGTCAAACACAACAACATTAATCGACAATGGTGTTTTCGGTGCAACAGGCATGTCCAACCGTGTTGTTCGCGGTATTTCTGATTCCTCGAATGCCGACGTGACTATCGGCTGGTTTGTAACCGCGCAACCTGCCAAAAGGCCGACACAAAAGCACACAGCAAGGACCCCGTAGCGTTGGGAGAAAAGAGCCAACAGCCGCCTAATCATTGCCCTGTTTCACCGCCTAACCAGCCTCTTCCACTGCTACTTCCGGATCATCGCTCCTGAACCAGCATGTTGTTTTCTTTGCGAGAGTGAACTCGCACTTCCATGCTGACTCCCCTTCCTCATAGGGCATGAACATCCTTCTCAAGGTAACAGGATAAGGTAATCTCGAATGATCCAAGGAAGTAATCATGCTGATTCGGGACCGGTCATGCGCCATTACAAATCGGTTAGTTACAGTGAGCCCCTCTCGAAGACGAACCACGAACACCAGCTGGCCCGTCTCATCAAAGCCACAATATTCAACACCTGGACCTATCAATCGGCGACTTGTCTCTCGACTGCTGAAATCGCAGACAAGTGCAAAATTTTCATTGCGTCGGACTTCGACGTAACCGCGTGACTGGTCAATATTGATGGCCGTGCTTCGTGTCATTTCCTCAGCAAGTTGAAAGATGCCGGACAGATCTTCCTGCATCTGTCGGATTTCGTACCGGGAACGGCGGTCGGCCTGCAGCGAGACACGCTCTGCCATCCGATCAAATAGCAATAGAAGCTGCTGCCTTGGATCATCAGATCGTCCGAAATCGACCTCCCAACTCCCGGAGAAATCTACCACTCTGGGATGGTGTTCAACGGGTGGGGGTCCGCTGTTCAAACAGCCTGTCACGGACAATGTGACCATCAATACGCAACCGGAGAAACGAATCAGGTGTGTCATTCGAAAGAGCGCCTGATTGAATGCACCTGCATGCATTTATGACCACTGCTACAGGCGTTGGTTTCCGTTTGGATCACTTCAATGGCAGCGTGGCTCACACATTTTTCATTTCCCAATCCGGCACGATGCCGTGATATCGAGCAACCTCGGGTATGGCTTCTGGTTGTTCCTGGGCCTGTGTTCGGCTCATCTCCGAATACCGGTATCCGTAGTCGCGACTCAACTCCTCGATAGAGGACTTTGGAGACAGTTCCCGAACACGAATATACTCGCCTCTTTCAATCGCAAGCCTTTGATTCACTAAATATTCGTTCCAAACTCCTTCAATCCCACCGAGCCCGCCTGGTCGAGCACCTAGTCGATACAGTAGTTTCTCGGATGCGTGCTCAAGGACTTCCGGAGCAACAGACAACATGTGAAGTTCCTGCTGGCGCATGTTCGCTTTAACGCTATTCATGACCAGGATGATGCGTTCCTCATCGCTCTGATTGACTCCTGTACCATGCAACAGCCGTCCTTCGAACATCATCACTGTGCCAGCTGGGGCTTCAAGATTGATCGCTGGCGGGAGTGGTTGTGTCACAGGATTGCCAGAACCGATGTCGGACAATAATCGATGGGAACCTGGAACGACTAGTGTCCCACCGTTGAATGCACAAAGGTCATCCATAATGTACATCGTATTCACTGTAAACGGAGCATTCGCGTCAACAAATGGAGACATCCCCTGATCCTGGTGCATGCCTTGCGGCATATTGTACTTGTTTGGAATGATGCCGATAAAAGATGACATTAGGAATCCGCGCCCCATCGTTTCATTCAGAATCTGTTCAATCACAGGACCGCCCTGCACACCTGCGGGATCATGTTCGACACACTGGGCAAACTGTTCACCCTTGTTCATCAAGGTATGCAGAAACTGCGTGCGTGGCAAATTGTCTCCGGGTGCCGGAGCGGTGCCCATCCAACTGGCAATCCCCGCCTTGCGTTCACCTGCCGCCTGATCACGCAGTCGTTTTTTCATTCTCCGATACTGATCAGGTGACAACCCGTCTTCGATCAAGCAGTACCCCCATTCTTTCAGGTCAGCGCGTAGTTGACGAAGTTCCTTGCAGGGTTTTGGCAGATCAAACTGTGACCAGTACTCGGCTGCACCACCCGTCGTGTTGTAGTACAGATCGTCGTCATCGAGATCCAGTCCGGGAATAGCGGCATCTTTGGGCGCTTTCTCCGGATCATGTGCATAACCGAACTTGGCTCCCTGGTGGAAATGATGGCGGTTGATGCTCCGATAAGGCTCGCCGGAATTCAGAAACGCCGAATACAACTGGGATTCAGGAGTGCTGTGCTCACGGACATAGTCTTTCGTAAACTCAACGGGCACGTCGGCCATCACTCACCTCTAGGACTGGATAACGAAGCGATGAAGTATAGCGGCAATGTTCGACACCAGCATATCCAACATCGGCAGAAATAGATCGCCAAAAAAAAAGCCGGATCAAAGATCCGGCTAAAATTGCTGTTTGGGGGAGACCAAGTCAGCAAAACTCGTAGCTATGACTCCCAGAGTTGGGGAAAGTTCACAGTCGAAGTCCAATTTAGGGATTTAACCAGTAGTTGAACTTCACCATAAAAACATCGTCAGCCGGTTCATCAAACAGCGTATCGAGATTGTCGCCAAGATCAAACTGTCCTGTCTGCTCAAAGTGCTCTCGTCCCTGCGACCAAACCGCAAACAGCGTTGATCCTGGTCGATATTCCCAACGTAGCACTACGTTCGAACGAAATTGTTTAAAATTGAAGTTGCGATCAGCAATGAACGATGTCTCGCCAGAACCATCAAGATCCACAATGTAGCCACCCTCATCGGCAGTGATATCCAGATCTTCAAACCGGGCTTCGTATTCCCTCGATAGAGGATCTGCGACCCGTCGGAAGCTATCGTAGGTCGCCGCGGAAACGTAGGGACGCAAGTAAACTTCTAGTGTGAGGTCTCTTGAAAACGCCAGATCCATACGGGTCGTGATGGCTGCAGTTCGTTGGGAGACACGTCCAAAGATGTAGTGGGCTTCGTCCTGATCGATACGTGTCACCCACTGATCTCCGACAGACCGATTGACGGAGGCACCCAGACTCAATCGAAGCTGATCCGAAGGACGCCAAGAAAACGAGGGCGCAAGACTAACACTGAATCCATCAGACGCTGGTCTGAACATCGTGTTTAAGTTCAGGTTCACCTGGATTGGCTTACGCGAATCAGTCATCACTGAGGCACTGAACCCCATACGGTTGGGTAGCCTCATTCGAGGTCCACCCCTCAGAGCATACACACTTGGCAAACCATGACTGTAGATTCCAGTGAGCGAAACATTCCAAAAATTTTTGAGCTGAAAGTTGGCCATGACATTGGCACCCAGACTCCACCTTTCGCCGCCATGTGTCACCGATTGCCATAGATTCCAGTTCACATTCCATGAGCGTAGATGCCGACTTGGCCGATGCTCGTTGTAGCCCACTCCGACCCAAGACGTCGTATAGTCCGCCTCTGTCATGAAACCCATATCATTGGCTTCGAACCCGGCCGTTCGAACACGACCACCGATGTCGTAACGCCAATTATCACCGCCGACCTTCGACAAATTGATGAAACCATTGACGCCATTCAGGGAGGTTCGGTTGGAGTCATAGTTCAGATGATCCGCATCGGGTCGATGCATGTACCGACCAGGAGATCGTTGCGTTCTGGCGATAGTCGCCTCGGACCCGGAAACGCGCGAACCGACAATCTGTCCAGCCAGAGAATGCGTGTCATTCCAAAAACGATGTCTGAAGTCGAATCCACCTGTCAGCGCTGCCCTGTGCAGACCGATATCATCAGCAGCGATCGCATCCCGATGGACATGTGTACTGACAAAGCCAACGGCGCTTCGACCACTTCGGAAGTCTTTTTGAACGCGGGCGTAACTGTACTGTGTCCCAGGTTCGATCACTTGAGTCAGTCGATCACCCTCACCGGTCACGATATTCGCAATCGCCTCTTCAGTCTGCGCAGTCAGCAGACCCAGCGTCCATCCACCTTCGGTTTTGCCCGAAAGTTTGGTCGCAGCGTTGATCTTTGTGACGTCCGGTGAATCGCTATAGCCACCTAAGACATTGGCCCTGCCCTGAGGTCTGCGACCAATACGTCGAGAGTGAAACAGGTGGTCCGTGTAGCCAATCTTCAATTGATAGATATCGGTACTTTCCAGGAAAAATGGCCGTTTTTCTGAGAAGAACGTCTCGAAAGCGCTTAGGTTTACCTCCGCGGGATCAGCTTCCACCTGACCAAAGTCTGGATTGATGGTCATATCCAGCGTCAAATTGGATGTCACAGCATATTTGAGATCACCTCCCAGTTCGCTCGCCGCCGCATTGTTTTCATAAAAAGGATCTGCCGCGTCCCCCGGAGCCTGACGTAATCTGGATAAAGCATAGGGTACGACTTCTAGCCTTGAGGGCTTACTGAGGTTGTTCATCCCTGTCAAACGCCCATAGCGGGAAACGACCCCGGGATCTTGTGCTGTGAGTGGTGCCCAGTAACTCGATTCATTGGTTCGTGCCAACCAACGGCTGAATTGAACCCCCCAGGTCTGCCGATCACCACTGTTGAAGCGCAACTGTGAATACGGGATTCGAAATTCTGCCGTCCATCCATCATCACCCACCTGGGTTGCAACGTCCCAGATCGCATCCCAGTCCCTGTCCCGCTGTGAATCGTCATAACGATAGGAATCACGTTTGACGCCCACAGGATTGGTCCCAAACTGAAACGCGGTTCGACGATCATTGTATGAATCTATAGCAACGAAAACCCAATCCGAATGCGAGAACTGATCGCGTCGAGTCAGCTGTGCCTCGATTGCGGAAGGATCCGAATCCAACGCGTGAAATCCAACATATAAGGCATCTTTCCCGTACAGGACACGAACTCTGGATCGCTCTGAAGCAGGTTCCCCTTCCAAAGGTTGTAGCTGGACAAAATCCGTCGCAACGTCTGCACCTTGCCAGGCCAATTCATTCAGCAATCCATCGATTCGAATTTTCTCTTCAACGGAAAAAGCGGTCAGCTCATGATTATCAGCAGACAGGTCGATAGGTGTTATCAGGAGCAATACGCCCAATATGAGAGGAATCGCTGGAATCTGAAGGACAGTAATCAACCGTGAGCTGGCGACGCAATATGAGAGGGACGTGCCTGGGAGGGGCATCATGATCCGAGCACACAGTGTATTTCGATGAACCCATTCTTCAGGTATCAGCCATAATGTCTAATACCACTTAGGGTCATAACCATAATAATAAGTTATATACATAAGACACCATAATCGGGTACATTAGCCAGCTTCTTCGGCCCCGCTGAATATTGCGCGCCGCAGATATCATGCAACTGTTTGATTTCAGGACTGTTCTATGGAACTGATCGCATCCACCGCCGACATCCCCGAGGGAGAACTCATCGAGAGCCGAGCAGGAGATAAAGAAATACTCATTGGTTGCGTGGACGGCCAGTATTTTGCGTTGGAGGACGTATGCCCACACGCCTGGGTCCGGTTCGGGTTCGCCCAACTAGACAAGACCACACTAACCTGTCCGTGGCATGGGCTTCAGTTCAATGTCCTGACCGGTGAATGTCTCAGTTGGGAAGGCATGCCCGAGATCACTACGTTTCCCCTGACCATCGAAGATGGGCAAATCTTTCTGAATGACCCGGAATCAAAAGACGAAGGCTCCTAAGCGAGGATCGACGCAGATCTTCAGCGTCTTCGCAACGGCGCTAACCGAGCGCCATATCATGTGGGACCGCGTTTCCCATCAGATCTTCAAAGTTGTGCCTGAAAAAACGGTCTTTCACACCATCACTCAAGTCAGCTGTTGAGGAAGAAAAACGTCCATAGGGATTTCTCCCCCCTTCCAGATGTGGATAGTCTGAAGAGAACATACAGATCTCCGGACCCGATTGTTCGATGATCCAACCTGCGGGTTCGGTTGGATAGGGCGTCACCCTTACCTGCCTTGAAATATACTCCGAAGGTCTCAAGGAAAGATCCTGGAGTCGTGATTCATGTCTTCCGAATGCTTCCAACGCGGAATCGAGTTGTCGCATGAAACCGGGTACCCAGGATGCGCCCAATTCGATCACACCGACCTTGAGCGTCGGAAAACGCTCAAGCACGCCGTCTAGTATCAACATGGCGAGCGCCTGCATCGGACCATGTGGAATCGCCATGTAAGAAATTGATCGGAAGTTCTCGTCACCGCCATGAAAATCTTGGACTTTCGGCAGGCCATTGTTGGCGTGTGCTTTTGGCAACACCCGATCAGCGACACCTACATGGAAAAGAACGGGTAATCCTGCGTCTACAGCCTGCGACCACACTGCATCAAGCCTCACATGACTAGTCGAGTGGTGTCTAGGACAGGCCCAGGGTAACAGTAGCGCCTTACACCCACTGTCAATGGTTTGCCGTGCAGCCTCATCGACACGATCAAGATCAGCAATAGGTACATAACCCACCGGCAATAGTCGATCGCTGACCTCGCAAAAGGCGGCCTGGGCAAGATTCGTGGCTTCCGCGATGCCATACAGCAGATCCATATTATTACCGGATTCAAGTTCCTCAAGCAGTACGTTAAAGTAAGTTGGGAACACCAACTGCGATGACACACCAATAAGGTCCATGGCTGTCACACGGTCTGACTTTTCGAACGCACCAATCGCCCGATAGTTCTTTCGCGCCATGACTTCAATTGAATCTTTGGCCCGATGTTCTGGATCGCGCTGCAACGCCCTCGCCGTTTCAACCTCACCGTGTCGTCCCATACCAAAATCACGATCGAGCAGACTCGCGAGTTCAGATTTCACCGATTTAGCAACAAACGGATCTAACCAGTCCTTGGGTTCCATCACATGCGCGTCCGCGTCATGGGCAATTCGGTCTTCGATATGTGGCATCGCGAGTTCCAGCATGTACGTCATCGGCCACTATCTGAAAACTCATCAGCAGCGTCAAGCTGGGTCGTGTTTCTTTTTATCGACGTGGATGTCAAGGTCGGTGGAGTGTTAATGTCCTTATCCTTCTGAGGCTTCACACGTGTAAACCCCATGAAGACCATTGATTTCAGTACGGCCGAGATCCAAGGCATCGGACGGTTTGTCGCTGGTGAAGACCATCTGGCGTTTGACTGGCCAGGCACCCAACTTCATTTTGCCTTGAGCGGCACAGCCACACTCACTTTGGTCATGGACGGCGCGCGTAACTGGTTCAACGCCGACATCAATGGCCGTCGTCAGCTAATAGAAACAGGCAACGGAACAGCCCAATACACCTTGACGTGGCCGGCGGAAGACACTTCGGCCTTGTCGACCGTAAGGATTACTCAACGTACAGAAGGCGTCGCAGCAACCCCAGAAGGCAGAACTGGCACCGTGCGATTTAAGGGATTGATCGTCGATGATGACGCCTCTATTTCTGCAATACCATTCCCCGCGCGCACGATGGAATTTATCGGTGACTCCGATACCGCGGCCTACGGTAACATGGGTCCACGCACCGGGCTTCGTCCAACTGATCGTAGCGTTTTCGCAAATCCCGCTTATCAGGACGCATCTGCCAGCTGGGCAGCAGTGACCGCAAATGCGTTCGGTGCCGCCTATCACAACATCAGCTATTCCGGCATGGGTGCGGTGTGGAATTCGCCAGGACATAGTGAATCTAGGGCGATGGACCATTTCTATGGACGAATGTTGGTCAATGACGTTGCCAGCCACGTCATAGAAAACGATGCGTTATCGCTTCCGAAAGTTGATCTGATTGTCATGTACATCGGGGGCAACGACTGGTGGTCGATCACCGACCAAGAAGACGCGTTCAGCCAGGGCTATGCCAATTTCCTTCATCACATACGAAGTCTTCGCGGCGACGTCCCTATTCTGATTGCATGCGCCAACGGTACGTCCGGCTCCTGCCTTGAAACAGAGCCAAGACAACGGCAGTTCAGTGAACAGATGATCAAGCTCATCAGTGACGCGGTGGATCTAGCTAGCCTGCCGAATGTTCACCAACGAGTCATTGTCCCCACACCAGACATTAGCGTCGATGAGGATCTTGATTGGGGGGTCATGGAACATTGGTCAGCAAAAGCTCACATAAAATGGGCGGCATCTGTCATCAAACATGTCGCAGACATCACAAAATGGACGCCAACAGACCTATAGAGGTGCACGCCATGTCCAATCACCAATCAATCCCGGTTTTGGAATATGGACACGAGAAGACTGCCCTTGCGGCAGCACTTCGTCTCGCCGAGCGTTTTGGTTATTCAGAAGGAGTCTGCAACCACTTCAGTCTGCAGGTCGACGACGAAACCTTTCTGCTTAGCCCTCATGGTATTCACTGGTCTCTAATCAGGCCAAACGACATTCTGACCATTGAGGGCGATGCAACATCAGACCAGGATACGGATGCGGAAATCACTGCCTTCTGTATCCATGGGTCAATCCATCGTCAGCATCCAAACGCACGTTGTGTGCTGCACACCCACATGCCTAACACTACAGCCCTGACCTGCCTTTCAGATCCACGACTGCGTTACATCAGCCAGAACAGCCTGCGATTCTTCGATGACGTGTCTTACGACAATGATTACAACGGGTTGGCTGAAGATATGGAGGAAGGCAACCGCATCGCGGCGACACTCGGCGACAAACGCGTATTGTTTATGGGCAATCATGGTGTGATCGTGACTGGCCCAACTGTAGCTGATGCCTTCAACCGACTTTATTATCTGGAGCGTGCAGCCGAGTTGCAGATTCTTGCCATGTCAACTGGACAAACTCTGGCGGAAGTACCAGGTACTATTGCTCGAAAGACACGGTCCGAATTCGATGCGGGAGGCGCTTACGCAGACGCGCACTGGGACGCGTTATTGGCATTACTGGAGCACGACACACCTGGATGGTGCTGCTAGTCCTTCACCGCTTATACGACTGATCAGTCGCGTCCAGAGACCTCAGTGCGGCGGCCCAGGACATGGTGGCCGAACGGTTCGGAGCGTCTCCCACCTTGCCGTAGCGAGCCAGTGTGTTCGCCGCGTTCTCATCTGGCAGGTGAATTTCCTGACCACTCGCTAAAGCATCCACCTGGACCTTGCAGGCGTTCTCCAGGGTATACATCAGGAAAAAAGCTTCCCCAACGGTCCGCCCGCAACCGAGAAGACCGTGATTGTTCAAAATCATGAGGTGCTTGTCCCCAAGGTCACGACCAATACGCGCACACTCATCATCGGTTGCAACCGACAATCCATAGTCATGGTATGCGACGTTCTCCATCATCTCATTGGCTTGTTGTGTGAGCGGTAACAACCCACATTTCATCGTCGATACTGCCATACCAGCTCGCGTATGGCTGTGCAAAGAGACATTCAGGTCAGGTCGATTCTTGAACACTGCTGAATGAATAGCGTGTCCTGCACCATTGAATGGGTAATCGCCCAAGATCACATTGCCATCAAAATCCACCTTTAACAGATTAGAAGCACAGATCTCATCGAACAACAATCCATAGGGATTGATCAAGTATTGATTTTCAATACCAGGGACCCTCGCGGTCAGATGCGTAAAGATCAGATCTGTCCATCCGTAACGGACAAACAGGCGGTAACAAGCCGCCAATTCACAACGCATAGTCCATTCTTCATCGCTGCATTGTGCACGGATAGAGTCTTTTCTGATCGCTTCAGACATGATTATTCCTTATTCGCGCACATTCGCGTAAGTGCTGTTGAGTCTCTAGTCGGCCGATTCCAACAATTGTCGCGCAATGATGAGACGTTGCATTTCATTGGTGCCCTCTCCGACTACAAGCAACGGCGCATCACGATAGTAACGTTCCACCTCATTCTCTGGCGAATAACCATAAGCACCATGGATGCGCAACGCTTCCTGAGCGTTGTCCATCGCCGCTTCGGTTGAAAATAGCTTCGCCATCCCCGCTTCCACGTCGCAGCGTTCACCAGAGTCGTAGGCAGCGGCTGCGCGCTGCACCAGTAGACGTCCAGCCTCTACCTTTGTCGCCATATCGGCGAGTTTGAGCTGTATCGCCTGGTGCTGGCTAATCGGTTGACCAAAGGTCTCACGGATTTTTGAGTATTTGAGACTCGCGTTCAATGCCGCACTGGCAACGCCGACACCTCTTGCTGCCACGTTAATACGCCCGAGAGCAAGTCCGGACAGGATCTGCTGCAAACCACGGCCTTCAGACTCACCAATCAGGTTTTCTGCGGGCACGCGAATGTCATTCAGGACCACCTCTCCCGTGTCAATGCCACGATAACCAAGTTTGCTGAGTTTGTGGGTGTTATAACCCATGGACTTTTCTACGACGAGCAGGCTCATGCCGCGATGTCGCGGATTTGCCTTTAGGTCGGTCTTAACAAGTACCGCGAGTACGTTCCCCTTTACGGAATTGGTGATCCATTGTTTTGTGCCATTAACAATATAAGCATCACCGTCTTTGTCAGCTCGCGTGCGAATAGCCTGGAGATCCGTTCCGCAATCCGGTTCCGTCAATGCAATACCACCACGCAGTTCGCCACTAGCAAGTCTCGGCAGATATGCGGCTTTTAAAGTTTCGCTGCCAAATTTTTCGATAGCGGCACACATAATCAGATGAGAATTAAAGATGCCGGAGACGGACATCCAGACAGCCGATACCTTCTCGACAATTTTGCTGTAAGTCACCGCATTTAGACCCAAACCGCCATACTGTTCAGAAATCGTGGCACCAAACAGGCCAATCTCTTTCATCTTCTCGACGATATCACTCGGATATTCATCAGCGAGTTCAAGGTCTTTAGCATAAGGTGCTACATCCCGCTCCAGGAAGCGGTCAATCGTAGCGAGAATCAATCGTTCTTCATTTTGTGCGTTCACGCACCCTCCGTTACACGTCGGCTCAATATCTTCCAGGCACGCATCATAAAGTCCCCTGCAAAGAAAAGCTCGCTTCTTATGGCGGCGTACACGGGCGATTACGCCCTCAAATAGGCATCTTGGGTTAAACAGTCGATCTGACTATAGAAAAGCATCTCCATTTAAGGTTCAAAACGTTAGCGTTCCTCGTCTTTTCGTAAGTCTTGACGGAAACTTTATCTTCTTCCGCTAATATCTTAGACACGGCGGTATTATTTGCTAGTTTCCGCGAGTTCATTTGACTGTCCAAACCATATCTAGCCTAGCCCGTTGGAATTTCGTAATCGATTTACTGAGTGCATCAACAAGTAACAAGACTCGATGACGATCAAACCCGTAAACACCTTTGCAATGGAATCGCCCATTGTCGACCAGACACAAAACAGCACACATGCATCAGATCATGAATCACCAGTAATCCATCCCAGATCAACTAGGATCTGTGACAAGGAGGATGCCCTTGAACGGACGCATCAGATACGATCAGAGATCAGCGTCATCACGGACAGGCAACTCAGCACCCCCACTCTCATTGTTCACTTTCTCAGCAGCCGAAACCGCACCACTCCGCACAAACCGAAGATCAGAATCTGACACCGCTTGCGTCACGATATCCCAGTTCAGGTGAACGCCATCGCTGCGATCTGGTCACCACCCACCGCTTCAATGTAGTCTCTCCATCCTCTTACATCTGCCTGGATAAACTATGGGCTATGCCTATCTTGCGATCGCGATCGTTTGCGAAGTCATCGCCACCACCTCACTGAAAGCATCTGACGGGTTCTCCCTTCCAATCCCTAGCGCGATCGTAGTCGTCGGGTGTAGTGCGTCTTTCTATTTTCTCGCGCTCGTATTGAAGACTATTCCGGTGGGCATTGCATACTCGATCTGGGCTGGTCTCGGCATCGTGTTAGTCGCGATCCTGGGTAGCATTGTCTATCGGCAAATCCCAGATTTACCCGCGATGCTAGGAATGGGACTTATCATCGGAGGTGTGCTCGTGATCCACCTATTCTCGAATTCAATTCACACCAGTTGAACGAGCGTAAGCGCAGCGCGGGTCCTCGACTTATCGTGAGTGTGGTCAAACGTCAGGCCCCGGGGTCGCTACGCGTCCCATAAAACTGCTCGGTCCGAAACGAGGCCCTTGCATGACGAGCTGACGCGGCTCGGGAGACCACCGGAGCAGGACGGTCTGACCGACTGTTGCCTATGAGTTCTTCGTGACTTCGTCGTCTAGTTTCTTCTTGAGAGCCTCTGCTTCCGCAGTCAAGAGCGAGTACTGTCGAACATTACCGTTCTGTTGCGCTTGGTAGGCGGCCTGTACCTTTTGTGCGTAAGCCTTCCTAAGGCGACTGGAGGGATCTCTCTTGAATAATGACAGCATTTTTTCTCCTTGAGGGGTTTGTACGTAATGGACCGTCTGTTGGATGTCTGAAATTCATATCTGGCGATGCAGTTAACTGTTGGCCGGTGGCCCTTTTGATCATTTCGTGCCCTAGGTGTAGCAAATATTTTCAAACTTTTGCGACTGCAGACGTACAGAGCGGGAGCATCTCAGCGGGTAATTAAGAACAAGACGGGACGGGTCGATTGATTTAAACACCCAAAATGATTAATTTTTGATCGATACTCAACCGGTCCGAGCCAGAGTGCCCAGCGCAATAAGGGTGATTACCCTCATCGGCATAAGGAATACGATCACACTGCCTCAAACATAAGAAGCTTATTTCAGAGCTTTGCAGTGCCCCGAGATTTTTTGTAGTCGATCAATTGAGTAAGAGACGTTTGTTACTTGTCAGATACCGCTCAAATGCCACCAGACACGAACTCGCGGCGTGCAGTCTCTTCTTATCAAACCCAAACACCACTTTCGCTTCACCATATATTCTAAGATAGCAGCCTTGGGAGGCAGCTCCCCGAGCGCTGCGCGGATAGGCGTACGCTGCCGCCACACCCATGTAACGTTGGCGAACCCCCTCTATATCCTCGATGATTAATCGCAGACCAGGTTTGACGACAAAAGATTTGAATTCCAGCCCACCGCGAGGCATGGACTGACAATCTTCACTATCTCCGCCCATAGAACACATAAAGCCGAAGCGGCCGTCACGAAATGATACAAAACTGTTTCGCTTACCACCCCCGTAGTATTCAGTAATCAGATAGGTAGGTTTCGGGAAGGTGTTTTTACAGGAAACGAAAAATGAACCCTCGTCGGCGGTGCCAACGCGAGACAACTCTTCGCAAAGAGCGAAGGATGTCATTGGCGTGATGAGTAGACACGCAGAAAATATTACTTTTCGGCTATGTGCTGAAAAATCAAAAATCATCTGCAAGAGAGCTTTTCTTACGATACCCTTCAGACGGCTTGATCTTCGATCTTTTAGCGTCTTCCCTACCACTAGAGTTGGCATGCTCTTCCATAACGCCAGCAACCCCCGCAGCGGCACGAGAAAGTTCTGGTTTCCATCCCATGCGAACCAAGAGATATTTGCCTTCAGCATCAACGCATTCATCCAGCTTCACCACGCCCCGCATTACCGCTGCGCTATCGTTTTTCATAAGGTTGAGTGTGCTTTCCAACTCGTCAGCCGACCCGGTGGTATTACCATCCTGATCTGTATTTTGCGACGTTTCGATCAACGAGGAAGCTACTGTAGAAGCACTAAAGTCACTTGTGAGGAATTCAGAAAGCGCTCGCCTTGCGCTGAGTTCCGCTTTCCGACGCGCATCGGTAATTAAGCTTCGCTTGGCAACAAGAAATGTACCTTCTCCATACATGGACATAGACTTAATGCTGCCATCTTCATTGAACTTGGGCACTATGCCTTCAAAGGCTTCCGCTTCGCTTTCAAAGGCATTGCAATTTGCAAATCCCAGAGACGCCAAACTCGAAAGAGCTGCGACCCAAATCAGTTTTTTACCAATCGTTTTGAACATCAGCTTTCATCTCCTCGAATTGTTCGTCAACTTCTTTTACGAGTCCCTTGACATCTGGTTGGCTTTCAAACGCACTGGTTATAGCAGAAGCGTCTGAACCGCCCACTTTTCTGCTTAAGTGTCGACCCAGCTGACTGGCCATAAACAGCGCCATCTCCTCTGTCGATCTATCAGTTCGGAATCTTTTGTTCCGCTGAGGAAACCGGCGACTGTCAATTAAGTTGGTGGTAGCGACTTCGATCACCTTGGTGGACACCGTCACGTTAAAAACCATTCGCTCGATCATTTGCTCGCCTACCTGTCGCTTGTCCAACTCGTATTTAAATTGTTCAACCACAGGCACAAGCATGAGATCCGCGCCGACCTTATTCCCAAGCTTCGCCATTTCCGCAACGTTACCGGAGGACTGAATACTCGCCAGTTCGCCGTCCGCAATACTCGTGTAGGCACGATCCAAAACCGTGACTTTTGCTGTGGCGTTCATGACTGTCTCTAACTCTGAGCGTAATAAATCAGCAAACGCCTTGAACACCTGATCCGATGCATGGACGCCGGAACCGGGCGAGGGCGGCACGACGATCATCGTAGATTTGAAAGAGTCAATCGCGGATTGGTACTTCGGCACCGTGACGCTAAGTACCACCCTGTGTTCGCCTCTTACAACATTTTTCTCAAGGTAGCTCCATGCTCGAATAACGCCGCTTGTACTGCTTTGAACCGAATTCTCGGAGGAAGATTGTTCAACCACAGCACTTACATCGTAACCAGCAAGATTTGCACTGAGGCTATCTACCGAATCAACGACCTTGGATTGGGAAGCGAACTGTTCACCAAATACTTGCGATACTGCCAACTTCAAAGCCTCGTTGGTCGCTGAACGAAGATTAACCCCAACACCGCTGGTTTCCAGCGTAATCAACTCCACACCTGCAACTTTACTATTACCGGCTTGTTCCTTCGCAACCGATGCAACGGATCCGCGACCCGATGCCTTCGCCGCGCCTCCTGCCGGCGCCGGAGCGTTCATTTGAGTGTTGGCTAACGCTGCCGCTCGGGACATCGATGGCTTCCATCCAAGGGTGACCGCGACGTATTTTTGATCCACATCAACGCATTCATCAAGTTTCACGATACCGTTTAACGTCGCTGTCGCATTATTGCGTATTTGCGTTAACGTGCTGCTCAACTCGGTAGCATCACCAACGATTTGTCCATCCTGACTCGTAGTCTGGGACGTCTCAACAAGGTCTTTTGCAAGGGTTTGGCTATCGAAGTCGCTCTTGAGAAACTCTGCGTAAGCTTGTCGCGCGCGAAGCTCTGCCTTCCGGCGCGCCTCTGCGATCAACGACCGTTTTGAGGTGAGGAATGTACCCTCTCCGTACATCAGCAGAGCACGCAGACTGCCATCTTCATTGAACTTAGGCACTACCCCGCTAAACGCTTCGGCTTCTGACTCGTAAGCAGCGCAAGTCTCGTTTGCAAAAGCATAAATTGGCCCGAAGTACGTCAACGCAAACATCACGATTAACATAGAACGTCGCATGGCACTAACTATCAATTAGACAAAACCAGCCAACTGAGAGTCCATTTCTGAAAAATCAGGAGTTGCGACGCCCTTAGTCTGCATTAGACTCATCAAAGATTTACCAGTTTTGGCAGAATCAATCAGAAACTGAATCATCTTGGGACCAAGCACAGGAATGTCTTTCGCAGCCGAAGCTGCCGCGCGACCGTCCCGGAAACCGGGCATGCCCATACTAGAGGCGCTCTGCACAGTGTCTTTCACCGTCATCGCGACTGAGATACCTGAGATCAGCGTAGGCATGTACTCAGCGGCAGCCTTGCCTAAAGCGGCTTTTTGCTCTTCCGTCAGTGCCTCTGACGCATCTAATTTAGCCTCGATTAGTGCTTGAGTAGAAGCGGAGTTTTCAGCCACGGCATCGAGGTCCCCCGATCCCATAGTGTCACCTTTTTCTGCAAGATTACTCGCTTCGCCCCTAAGAGCCTCTGCTTCGCTTTTGAGATCGAGCGCATCCGCAATATCTGCGGCGATAAGTGCCTGCGTTTGCGCAGTAGCAGTAAAGGACGCCTTCGCCTCCCCAAAGTTCTTGGCAATATCTTTCCATGAAGCCGCACCAGTATTCGCTTTGTCTCCACCCAGCGCACCGCCAATTCTATCCAATCCGCCAAACGCACCAAATGTTTGGGCGCTAAAGATCGCGCCAGCGAAAGCCGTTAATGCGCCTATAAATTTTCTTCTTTCCATATCGTCCATCCGTACTTTTAGTAATAATTAGCTGACCTTAACGAAAAGCAATCACACTCGTCATCTCAATCCCTTTTGTTGCAGCTGGGCCACCACCGTATCCATCGCAAGTTTCACGGCCTCGTTATAGGCATTGGTTTCCGCTACAGACGCATCCCCTCGGTCTTGACCGTAGACCACTTGAGGTCTGACGGATGCCGCAGTGCGAGCGCGTCCGTCGTCTAAGGCCCATACGCGAAAAGCGACCGTCGCTGGTACTCTGACGGTGCCGCGTGCGGTGTCCTCTTGCGGGGTTCCGATATCTATGGTCCCCATACCGAGGAACGTCCAACCAGCATAAATGGCAGCGGTCTGATATGCCTTTATGATGCGGGTAGGCATCCGTCCACTATCTCTCATCTGGTCAACAATTTCATCGAGAAATGGTACGTCATCGAGCTGATCAACGCCCATCGGTTCAAAGCCTGCGTCCACTAGGTATTCTTCAACGACGTAGGCAACTTCTTCGCTGATTTCAATAGAAGGCTCGTAAACCACCTCATCACGCTTTCGCTCGGACGAGCCCCCCGTGCGATTAATGTTCATCGATTTTGCTCTGGAGCTGTCAATACTCTGCTCCCCATCGGATGCACTGGTCTCACTCAAAGATGACAAAGAGTCCGTTTCAGAGACAGTCGTTCGTTTAACGTCGAAACTATTTCGGGAATCTTCCACACGCGCCACGAACATAGCTCCAAAATCACTGCCGTAGCCACTTCCTTGGGTTCCCGCAGCGGAGTTGTTTGCCAAATAGACATCAATAGCCGTGGGGTTAATTAGAGCAATAATGGCAATTTTGTACTGTTTTGACGATTTTTCTCGTTTCTCTTGCTGGATCCGAACTTCAGCGATATACGTGTTGATATCAGCGACTAGGCTATCGAAATCCGCCATAATCATGCGCTGCTTAGCCATTGGCATGGAGCTCAAATATTTTCTGAGAGCAACGTTTTTAGCGTCGGCGAGTGCCGCATCTCGGGTCGCGGTCTTCTTGAAAGAATCGTACTCATAGGTAACAACCGCAGTAACCGGAACCAATTCGTTGGCCGTCGCATTGACAGCGACCTGAACCATCGATGCAAACAGCACGCCCCGAAGAATCATTCCCAAACTCATATCTTGCCTCTCCCTTACCATCCCGCATCTAGCGCAGTCTTCCAAGCCACTGCAAATTGTTTTTCTAATTTTTTGTCTTTAGGCGCAGCACGTCTGAAAAAATCCTTGTCAGGCTTCGCTGTAAAATTCATAGAAGCTTCGCGCATTAAGCTGAAGAGCGACTGTGTAAAGTAGTATGTTTTATCCAGATCCTTGTCCGCAGCGACGACGCTGCAGCTCTCCTTTGTGCGAACAAGCGGCGCCTCAAGGAGTCGGTCCATGGGGCCATCTAAGATCAGGGTAATTGCGACAGCATGACAAAGAGTCTTTTGCTTGCGATCTATGGAAGAGATTTCCATTAAGCGTCTTAGTTTTACCGTGAATTCAAACGGCACGTATTTTGGTAACTCAATGCGGGTAGCAGCGTTGGCAAAGGTTGCGACAAATTCATCGGTAAGCTCAGCGCCTGAAGCGACTGGCACAAGCGGTGCGTTGGTCGCATCCACAATGTAACTTTCTAACAGTCTAGCAACCTGCAACTTCCAAGCATCTATATCTGTCACGCCCGCAAGCTCAGATACCGCTTCCGGCGAAATATCGGCCCTAGCAACTCTAATATAGCGATCCGAAAAAGTAATCGCACTGGCGTCCCTTGCCCGGCTAAACATCTCCCTAAAGGCATTGGGACCGCCATCCTGGTTAGACAGTAAGCGGCCAAAAGCCTTTCGTTTTTGCGCGCTGGTAGCCGGACTTGCCAGTGTATCTGTGAATTGGACGACCACGGGTTTTGCGTGGATAAAACGACCGGTACCAAATTCAAAAAACAGGAGCGAGCCGAATATTCGATAGACATGTATGAAGCTTGCTTTGTCGTCGGTGATGTCCTCCACCATCGAAAAAGATTCGCCAGTGATCATCGGCGTCATAATCACGCCCTCGATTGCACTACCCGAGATATAATCCATCGACACAGTAAAGCCGTCGAATTGAGCATCATTGATGGCCTTTAACGCCCACGTATCGATGGTTTGCTCGGGGCAATCGCTGCCACTGCAAAGAAAACTGGCAACGTTGGGGTACAACGCATCTCTGCTTTCCCAACCTGCAAAGGATACACCTCCCCAAAACACCATTTGAGCCAGCAATGCGTTAGACCATATCGCGGTACCAAACAAAATCAGCCAACGGGACACCGTCATTTTCTCTTATTCATTGTCAAGCTATCTAAAATAATAGTCGACAATGCAATTTTTATCATCACTTCAACGACCATTTTCCTATAGCAGACTGGACTTTCAAATGCGGTACCTTCGCCCGTTGAAAATACAGTGCACGCCAATATATGAGTCTGTAAACCTAGGATAGTACTGCTATGCGTACCGCGCGTTATCGATGTGGTCCGCGAGCTTGATCGTTTTAACGTCATTCAACACCCTAGCGATACTGATCGTTAAGCTTTATGTGTTGAAAAATACATAGTGGATATCCGATATCGAGCGTGAGTGGATGTATTCACGGCGTCTCAGTGAGTAGGAACCGAATCCATTCACAGTCGAAGCCTGTGTTCTTCAGGTCGATGCGGTCTTGCGTGGCGCCTCATCGTCGAACAGCGAATCAAAGAACCATTTCGCTCCCGCAGGTTCCTCCAGCAGGCGACTCTGTCGTTCCGTCAGCCTTGAGCCCTCCGGTGCCTGCACGCGCGTACGCGACCAGGTCAACTGAGATGCACAATATTTGTAGAGCAGTGTCCGGCGTTCATGTTCTGCCGTCCACATCCGCGTACCATGCGTGGTTGCTTCACTAAAAAAGACCATGCTGCCGGCAGGCGCTTTCGGACAGACGACGACATCCGTGAACTCATCGTTGCGAATACTCATTGGGAGCTTGAACTGGCTGTTGTGACTCGATGGTATGAGACACAGACCACCTGTCTCCGGGCCACTATCCGCCAGGTTCAGTGCTGCCACCCCAAAGCCGTGGAGAGCCTGATAGGCAGGTTGCGGATAACGCTGTCCTGGCCTCGCACCCGTAAACGGCTCAGAGGCTCCATAATCGGAGTGTAGCCTTCCAGCCGGCATATCCCGTTGCATGCGCATCCCGAACACGCGATCCAACCGGAAACAATCACCCATCTGCATCCGCATGATCTGCATGATCAGTGGATGGTCGATCAAATCAACAAGCGCCTGACCGAATGACAGGAAGCCAGGCCCTGAAGGATAGGAACCTCCCGCCATTCCGAACCGACAAAGATTGTAAGCGTGCAGCTTCTGCGCTTCTGCACCGTCCCGCCAATCATCAGGGAACGGTGGCAAGGCATCATCAACGATCGCATTCAACTCATCGACCTGCTCTGATGACAGCACGTCTTCAATGACCAGGTAGCCCTCCAAGTCATACAGGTAAGTCAGCAGTTCCTCCTGCCCTTCAATGTCGTGATAGGAAAGATTGGTCATCGCAGATCCCTCTCTCATGATGAGCGCAATTATGTTACCGTCTAAGCCGTTTTCTTGTCTGCGGGATTGACCTTGAACGGTACTTGCCAGTCAGATGGGCGGTCCCGCAGATAACCCCATTCCCATGGCGACTCCACCAGCCGCATTGGACCGTTCCGAATATCAATACCCATATTGGCAGCCTTGGGGTAATGAGAATAGATCATCATCCGGCGTGGGCCATCGGAGTCATTTGGTAACGATGTGTGAAGCAGCATGCTGTGGAACAACACCACAGAGCCGGCGGGTACTTCGAGCGGCACGGCGTTAGCCATCTCGACTGTTCCAGCCCGGACCTCAAGTCCATTACGAACCCTTTCGTGTTGAGTATGGGAACGATGCGTCCCAGGAAACACTAGTATTGTACCGTTACCCGCATGACAGTCATCGATGGTGATTGCGCTTGAGATGATCGAATCTGGATAGCCATTAAACAGATAGTAAGCATAGTCGTTGTGGATCGGAAAACGATCATCGTCTTCAGGCACCTGAAAGAAATCCATCGACGGAACCGGCTGTTTGTAATTGAGCTTTTCTTCCATCAACACAGGTTCGTCGTGCATGAGTGTTCTCATGACGCCTATCAGACGCTCATCGCGTGAGACCCTGGACAATGATAACGACAGATCAATAATCGGTTGAATCTTTCGAACGATCATACCTGCCTTGTTTCGGCGGATATCCAATCGTCGACTCTGACGTTCATGAAAAAATGATGAATTGATGATCAGATCAAGTATGAAATCGGCTTCCTGCCGCATCACGGCAACTTCATCGTCGTTGAACACGGTCGGAAGAACAACGTATCCGTCGTCGTCAAACTTTGCCCGAATTGAGTCATTATTTGTTGATGCGATCGCTTGTCTCATGGCTCGTCACGGTAAACCTTTCCTCGCAGTGTACTCCAGAACCAGTGTCGAGGGTTGGTTGTCAGGTTCAGGCATAGAAAAAGTGTGCGTAGGCATCCGTATTTTGGATACACTCCGGGCTCACGCGCAGGACGCCAGTTGTTGACCGATCTTTCACTCCACGAAGCGTACGCCAAAGCGGAATCCAGCCAACGCGACGAAGACGCACAGGATCAGCTGAACTTTTCAGCAGTCATGCAGATCTTCTTCCGTACGTGGCCCTTCATTCGACCCTCGCTGAAACACCTGATCTTCTTTGTCTTCATTTCAGGTGTTGTATTTATTTTTGTGGCTAGCCTCGGTTTCATTATTACTGGCCTTATGAACGGTGCCATCGTCGGAGCGCAGCCACTCGGCCCCCTGCATGTCGAGATCTACGGTCTCGATCCTGAGCTCTACGTGAACGTCGAGGTACTGTCTGATGACGCGAGGCGACAATTGCCGTGGCTGGTGATCTGGACGGCAGCGTTGTTGTTCGGGGTTGCCGTGCCCGTCGGCTTTGCCATGTGGTATTACACGGTCTGGATTTTCCAGGCCATTAACCAACGAATGCGGGTGCGGCTTATAGAGCAACTGCAGATGCAATCACTGGCCTACCACACCAACGCAGAGACCGGCGATGCCATCTACCGGGTATACCAGGACAGTGCGATGGTGACCCAGATCATCCGGTCAATTTTTCTCGATCCAATGCAGTTCCTCGGTCGTTACCTGTTCAGTATCGTTATTGTTGCTGCATTCGATCCCTGGCTGGCATTGGTCGTAGGTGTCACCGTCCTTCCGGTGCTGACGCTGGGTTACTGGTTTTCCTCACCGCTACGGCGCGCCTTTAGAACCGCTCGCGAAAACAACAGCAGTCTGACCTCCTGGATCCAGGAGAGCATCGTCGGTATTCGAGTGGTCAAAGCGACCGGACACGAACAAGAACGACTGGACACGTTCGTGAGTCGTTCTTCGGATGCCTTTGGGGCAGCGTTTCGAGCACGCGTTATGTTAGCTGTCCTAGGCATTCTAGTTTTTATGGTCATCAGCATCGCCATTCTAACCAACATCAGTCTTGCGGCGATGTTTTCAAATGACTCGGACGAGACTTTCGCTCGAGATCTACTGCTCGGATTCGGTTTCGCAGTCTGGAATCTGGGATCGTTTACTGCCTTCATGACCCGTTCGGCAGATGGCATTCATTCACTCAATGAGCTACTGGCCATCTGGGGTCGAGCACAGGACATGGCCGTCGGCCTCAGTCGTGTCTACGAAATCCTCGATCTGACTCCCGACATTGTGGATGCGCCAAATGCCATCGACCTGCCGTCATTCGACGACGGTATCCGATTTGAGAACGTCGGCTTCGAGTATCGCCCTGACATCCCCGTGCTGAAAGACATTAGTTTTGAAGCGCGACCGGGTACCATTACCGCGCTGATCGGTGCCACCGGAACCGGTAAGTCGACCCTCATGTCGCTATTGTTACGCTTGGCTGATCCCACTCATGGGCGGATCACTATTGATGGTCATGATCTACGTGAACTCACACTGACCTCGCTGCGCAATCAGATCAGCATCGCCACCCAGGAGAACATCCTGTTTTCCGAAACGGTACGGGAAAACATTCGATACGCGGTGCCGGAAGCATTGGATGAAGATGTAACCAACGCAGCAACAGTCGCCGCCGCTAACGATTTTATAGAGGCGATGCCCGGTAAGTACGACACCCCGCTCGGAGAACGCGCTACTCGTATCTCCACGGGGCAGCGACAACGCATCGTCATCGCACGCGCAATCATTAAAGACACCCCAATACTCATTCTGGATGAACCCACGGCGGCGTTGGATGCCGAGACCGAACTTCAGGTCATGGCCAATCTGGCCCTCTGGGGTGCAGGTCGCTGCATCTTTCTAATTACTCATCGTTTGTCGACGATTCGTCGTGCCGACAGTGTCCTCTATCTGAAGGATGGCTACGTTGCGGCGGCAGGTGCACATGATCAACTCATGGCAGAAAGCGAGACCTACCGGACGTTTGTTCAGGCCGAGTCTGGCACCCACGACGCCTCTACAGACGCACCATCATGAACATCAGCACGCGCGAAGTCTGGTCTCTCATCTGGCGGTCATTGCAGTTCGTGTGGCCTTATCGGTACCAGATTGGTTTCAAGATTCTGCTGAGCATTCTGGGTCTGTCGGTGGTGCTCTATCTGCCCTGGCCGCTCAAAATCCTTATCGACCACGTGGTGATGGGAATGCCGATCGGCGAGTCGCCCACCCCATTCCCACCGTATGTCCAGCCGCTGGTGGACGCCCTGAAAGGTTTGTCCCCTATTGCTATCACCTGGGCCATTGTCGGGATTTCACTTGTTGGAATATTTCTCATTGGCGCCTTTAATAACGACGTACGCGATAACGCCCAGGGTAACCTGGCTCAAGGTCTGGACACCGCCACACAGAGCGAGAATCAGGCCAACGAATCCGGTAGTCGCATCAGCGGCTTAATCGGGCTCTTTGAATATCGCTATCAGCTACGCATTACCCATCGCATCAACCATCGATTACGTGGACTTATCTTTGACCGATTCATGAGACTCCCGATAACCCGATTCGCAGATGAAAGCGTTGGCGATGCGGTCTACCGGGTAATGTACGATACACCCGCCATATCAAGAGTCTGTTACGACATCCTGGTGACACCTATCAGTAGCCTGTACGTCATTGGTCTCGTGATCTACACCACCGAGTACAGCTTTCAAGCGGTGCCCGCCGTCGTGTTACTTGCATGGATTGCAGCGCCGCTCACCCTGATCACTTCCTTCACGATGACGGGACTGTCCCGCAAAAGGTCACTCGCATCGCGCGAGGCAGGCGCTGACACCACCGCGACTGTCGAAGAAGGTATGAGCAACATTCTTGCAGTACAAAGCCTGGGTGCCAACGACAGGCAACGCGATATCTTCGACCAGGACAGCGAAACGTCCTTTGGCAAATTCAGAAGTTATCTTGCACTCAACATCATTCTTGGGGGCCTGCAATACGGATTGGCCGTCCTGCTGGGTTTCATCCTGTTCTTCGATGTCTGTGAGGCCGTGATCTCAGGAGCCATGTCTCCCGGCGACTTTGGACTACTGTTTGCGTACTTCCTGCAACTCTATGGCAATACAACAGCTCTTGGTGCGTTGTGGTTTTACTTGCAGGACAAACTGGTGGGGATGAAGCGTGTCTATCAAGTCATCGACACCGACATCGATGAGGACATCCATGGTAACCAACGGATCGATGGACCAGTTCGAGAGCTAAGGATCAACTCAGCTTCCTATGCGTACCCTGATGGTACCGAAGCGCTGCATGAGATTGACCTATCGGGCGAAGTCGGTGAGATGATTGCATTGGTCGGAGGCACCGGTGCAGGGAAAACCACCCTGTCGTACCTGATGCCCGGTTTCATCCGTCCCGCAGTCGGTAAGGTCGTGATCAATGACATCGACATACGAGATCTTGAGCTGACACACCTCAGGGAACTCGTCACCTTCGTGTTTCAGGAACCGATGGTCTTCGATGACACACTTGGCGCGAACATCCGTGTGGGGCAGCCGGACGCGGATGATGATGCTGTCATGAGAGCGGCTCAAACCGCAGGTGCAGCCTCATTCATAGAGGTCACACCCGAAGGTCTGCAAACCCGTTGTGGGCGCGCGGGTAGCATGTTGTCTGTCGGACAAAAACAACGGTTGGCCATTGCACGTGGACTGGTCAGCCAGTCACCGATTCTGATTCTCGATGAACCGACCGCCGCCCTGGATCCGGAAACCGAAAACGCGCTCGTCAGCGCACTTCAAAAGGAACGAGACCGACGACTTCTGGTCGTGATTGCGCATCGACTGAGTACGATTCGATCCGCTGATCGTATCTATTTCATGGAAGATGGGAGGATCATCGAGACCGGTAACCATGAGACGTTGATGAAAAAACCGGAAGGTGCCTATCGGCGCTTCGTGGAATTGCAGACCGAGGGTCACGCCGCCTGATCCATCCAAAGTGCGGTCGCTGCCTGGTATCGATCCCCCACAGGCAACTGCCTGTTCAATCAGGCTGGGGCCCGCGCATTCCGTATCGATTCCAGCTGGTCCTTCACACCGCGAGGGATCAACGTGGTAGCCGACAACATCTGAAAGAACAGATAGTTATCCCGTTTCAGCCATTCGACAGGACCACCTAGATGTTTACCGGCCTTCAGTGTGGCGCAGTTGATCCTAGCCAACAGCTCCTCGTGTCCGGGCGTGCCTTGGGGATGTCCTGAAAAGCTGGCCAGATCATTGGCAGCCGCAAAAACGACATCAACACCAGGGACTGCAGCAATCTTCTCGCAATTGTCAACGCCGGTGGGTGACTCAATCTGCGCGATGATCATCGTATTGTCGTTGGCAGTATTACGGTAATCGTTGCCCCAGAGCTCACGGTATTGCCCACCCCCATGGCTGCGCTTGCCCCGTGGAGGATACTTGGCAAAGCGCACCGCCGCTTCCGCTTTCTTTGGTTCATCAACCATGGGCACAATGATCCCAAGCGCGCCGATATCAGTGGCTTTCTGTATATCTCCCTCGGTCGCTTCTGGGACACGAATGAACGGTATCGCAGGCAGATCGCGCCCAGCGAAGATCAGAGTCGCGGCTTCCTGGTAAGTCATCGGGCTGTGCTGCATTTCGATCCACAGGAAGTCGAGCCCTGCCTTGGCCATCGCTCGATAGACCTTTGGATCCGGTGAATCAATGGTACCGCCGATCACCTGTTCGCCCCGGGCCAGTTTCTCTTTGACGGTGTTGTAAATGGTCTCTCTCGGATCAATGGAACAATCAGACGATGGTACCTGATCTGGCCGCTAACCTGTCCGTTAGGCTCATGAATTACGGAGAAGATTTGGCATGATCAACGTGTTGATCGCGATCGACGATTTTTCGCCCGAGACAGGTGAGTCCCACATCGTCCCAATTAGTCACCTGTGGGATTCCTCGATCGACCAAGGACACGCGAACATAACAGCCGATATGAGGCCAGGTTCAACCATTGTGCTGCATAGACTTGAGGAATCGAAACGGCGACAACACCCTTTATCCCGCATGAAAGGCATTGTCTTTTACGTATTGTTCGCGATAGTCGAAGAACGCCCGTTCATCCGACGTTGCGGAAAGCGTACCTGAGAAACTCATGCGGCTACTTCGCACAACGGTTTGACCTAGCCGCGTAAATTCCAGAGATAGTCACAAAAAGACCGTTGCTAACCGGTTCTATCCCTCCTGTCGGCGACCGATCGTCCGTCCCATTCTGGGACCTTCTTGCAGCTGGTGATCACTTCGCCAGTTTGACCAGCATCTTGCCGACATTCTCACCGGTGAATAGACCTCTGAAGGCCTCTGGTGCACGCTGGATACCGTCCAGGACGGTCTCTCTCCAAAGGATCTGCTCATTCTCGAGCCAGTTCGTCATCTCTTCCTGAAACGGTTCCCGCAGTTCAGGAAACATGCCGACGATAAATCCTTTGAGATTTAGGCCGGAACCAATGGCGACGGCCAGGTTACGTGGCCCGGGTGCCGGTGCCGTCAAATTGTACTGAGAGATGGCACCGCACAGGGCGATGCGCCCCAGCCGCTTCATATGGCCGAGTGCGGCTTCCAGGTGATCGCCCCCGACATTGTCGAAGTAGACATCAAGCCCGTCCGGTGCACCCTCGCGCAGATGATTCAGCAGATGGCCCTCGTGGTAGTCGAACATGTAGTCAAAACCGATCTCGCGACAGAATGCGACCTTGGCGGGTGACCCCGCACTGCCAATGGTACGGCATCCGCGCAGGTGGGCAATCTGCCCGGCGATGCTACCAACCGCTCCGGCAGCGCCCGAAACAAACACCGTCTCGCCGTCCTGCATGGTCGCCGCTCCCAGGAGTCCTTCATAGGCGGTGCGGCCTGTTCCGCCCAGCGGGCCCAGAAACGCAGACACCGGCAGTTTGGTTTCTGGCAAGGTCATGAGGCCGCGACCATCACTTAAAAATCCTTCGCGCCAGCCGTTGTTGCTCGATACGATGGTTCCTTCAGCGAAGTCCGGGTGGCGAGAAGCGACTACTCGACCCACCGCACCGCCATACATTACCTCATCCAGCTTGTAGCCCTCGGCATAACCCTTTCCCTCGTTCATACGTCCGCGCATGTAGGGATCGACACTGATATAAAGGTTCTGTACAAGCACTTCACCCGCTTCCGGATCCCCAAGATCCCGTTCCACAAACGCGAAATCCTCGGCTACCGGCATACCGTTGGGCCGCTGTTTCAGATGTACCTCGACTGATTGCATCGACATAGATCAGATCTCCTCGCTCATTGTCCTTACCGTCGTCAGTGTGACCTATACTTAGTTGATACTACGTAGCTGAGCTACTGCTGCACGTACCGCGTGCGAACTGTATACACCCCATCTCCAGTCAGAATCGCCCCACGACCAAACAAACGTCCATTCGCCCAGTTAGATAGACCCAGTTCCGGTTTCGACAGCGCAAACTGACCATCCACCCAACGAGTGTGATTGTCACCTACAAACGGTGAGTGCACCTGTTGCCAGAATTGCGTCTGTTCCACCTCATCCGAGCTAATCAGGGACACGACTAGGCGCGGACTGTATTGGTTAAACAGTCTGGTTGCTTCCTCTACGGAGTCCACCACCATGAGCGTGACCTCGGGTGACTCTTCCCACTCCCATTCAATGCCAAGGTCATTACGGGACAACAATGTCGCGCATGGTTCATCCACGGGCCCCTCTGCCCGCAAGACCTGCACCGTCTCGTTGAACAGAGCTGGATCCACCATACCTTCACTACCCTCCACCACATGCAGGCGATACGCCTGGCCACGATTTTCGCCAGCAGTGTGAATTCCTGCAATAAACGCTGGGACCAGCTGGTCTGCGGCACTGCGTTCTATGCAACACGTATTTAGGGTATTACAGACCTTCCGATCCAGGGATCGGGTCACCACCTGTTCAAAATGTGCGGGATCGGCTGTTGCCGATGCCATCATCCAGGCTCCACCGGTTCCGTGCAGGCTCACCGGGGTTCCCACGCTCTGCGCAAGTGCACCCAGTTGCGCGACCGCGGGCCCAGAACCGCGGGCCACGGCGAGACCGAGGCGTTGATCTAGGAACAACGCCCACCCGGAAGCATGGGTCGGACTGTTCACCAACGTGACCGCATGTTGCGGCAATCCTGCCGCCACCAGTGATGGGATGAGCGCCGCGGACATGATGGTGTTCGCGGTGGAAAGTGCATCACTGCCAATACGCATCACTACGGTATTGCCCCCACGCAGAACCCCGCAGGCATCAGCAAGTACATTGGGACGACCTTCGAAGACAAACGCAACCAATCCAAGTGCCGCTCCGACGAGTTCCACTCGGAAATCTTCATGATCGATCGTCTCCAACACTGCGTCTCGCTGCGATGGCATCGACGCCCATCCGTTCAGACCATCAATCATACCCTGACGCATCTTGTCCGAGACGACTAGCCGTGTCGTTGAACGTCCACGCCTTCGCGCGGACGCAACATCGTTCTTGTTCACCGACTGAATCTGTTCCCAGATCTCGTCGTTGGCAAGTGCGGCCGCAAATTGATGATAAAAGTCGATGATCTGATCATTGGTTACCGCCCCCATATCGTTGAAAGCCTTATGACACGCAGTCACTGCAGTGTTCGCGGTGTCATGATCCTTCGCAGGGATGCGCAGTAGACCTTCGAGGTCGGTAGCGATCAGCCGATCTCCGGGTTCAAATTCAGCGGACAGCGCATCGCTGACCGTGAATGCTTGGCCCGAAGGTGACAGTACCGTCGTTCCGGCGAAGAGTGCGTCAGACATGAGTGAATTAGTCGATCTTTCTAAAAGGTGAACGACAGCTTACACGCAGAACCGACTCAGACAACCGGAGACGTGCCGCCATCTACATTGACCGCGGTGCCCGTGACATAGCTTGCGACACCCGAACACATGAAGGCGATCACATCACCTGCTTCACTGGCCTCACCGACACGCTGCATGGGCACACCCTGGCCCATGCGCTCGTACATTTCATCCAGCGAGTAGCGCTGTTCGTTGGCGTTGGCGGCCTCCCAGCGGCGCACATGCTGACGACTCTTCAAGAGACCGACGCATACGGTATTGACGCGCACGCCGTCGGCTGCAAATTCCTTGGACCAGGTCTTCGTCAGCGAAATACCGGAAGCTCTTGACAATGCGGTGGGCTGGCTGCCCGGACCGGGTGCCTTACCGCCCGGGGTGGTGGTATTGCAGATCACCCCGTTGTTGGCCTTTAGCTGGTCAAGACAGGCACGCGTGCAGTAGATCGCCCCCATCACCTTCAGATTGAAATCTTCTGCGACCTGCTCGTCTGTCATGTTCTCAAACGTTGCGGCGGAGGACGTCCCTGCATTATTTACCAAAATATCTACACGTCCCCACTTGTCCATAACAGTCGCGACCATCGCTTTGACCTCATCTTCGCTCCTCACATCGCATGCGAGTCCTAGGACTTCTTTTCCTGATGCATCGGAAATATCTTTTGAAACCTGATCCAGGTCGCTCTGTGTCCGGGATACGATCGCCACCAGAGCACCTTCCGATGACAGCCGTTCCGCTGCAGCCCGACCGATGCCATCACTGCCACCTGTGATGATTGCTACTTTGCCTGATACGCCAAGATCCATGGTGTCCCCGCTCTATTGTTGGTTGTTCTAGTTCTGAAGTGAGGCGGCCATCCTACACCAAGGTGCACATCATATTCAGCATGACAAAGGACATCGGAGGCGCTCACAATGCGCAAAAACCTGAGGGAGCACCGTATGGAATGGGTTGGGGATTCGCAGAAAAACCGGGGCGTCACTGAGCGGGAATTCCGCGTCGAGGTAGACGGCCGAACCGTACCCGGCGTCCTCTGGACACCGGAAGAAGGTGCGAAAGCACTCGTCTTACTGGGCCATGGTGGCTCCAACCACAAACGGGCCGACTATATTCTCGCGATTGCACGTCAGTTGGCACGACGTCATGGTTTTGCGGCTATCGCGATTGATGGTCCAACACACGGTGCACGGCGCCCCGGCAGTGAAAACGGCATCGAAGAAGGCCCTCACGTCCAGGATGAGTTCACCCGGCTGTGGGCGGCCGATCGCACCCTCGGTGACGCCATGAACGCCGACTGGACCGGTACATTGAACGCGGTCCAGGCCTTACCTGGTATTGGGAATCAAATACCCGTGGGCTACTGGGGTTGGTCTCTCGGGACTCTGCTCGGTCTGCCGTTTGTTGCTCAGGAACCACGCATTTCCGCAGCCACATTAGGACTAATGGGTACGGGCGAGACGGGCCGGCTCGCGACAGCCGCGCGCAACATGACCTGTCCTACTACGTTCTTTGTCCAATGGGACGATCAACTGATTCCGCGTGAAGGTGCACTGAGATTGTTCGACCTGATCGCATCTGACTACAAGCGCCTGCGGGCGTGTCCTGGTGATCATGCCGAGACCCCTGCGGACGAATTTTCGGCAGGAATCGAGTTTCTAGTAAGTCAGCTCGCTCGCTGAGCAAAACGCTATTTTGGGGGAGCGAACGCGTTCATCATAATCCGTGTCCGTTCATTCAGTACGCCATAGAACGCTCGGGTTTCAGAATCTTCGTGATCACGCCAAAGGGTCGCAGGAATCGCAGAGTCATTGGCAAGCGGTCCCCGGTCGCGATGTCCGTAGTAGATCTGGACTGTCTTGCGGGACACATCAGTCGGCCGGGTTGTCGCAGTATGGAGTATTGAGGCATTGAACAGTGCACAGGTACCTGCAGGTCCGTGTAGGTCAAAGATGCCTCGTTCCAATTGCTTTGCGCTGTCACGTAATACAGGTTCATCCACCGACTCGGGAGACATGGAAATACAATGAGTATTGTCATCGACGTCAGTGAGGTAGACCATCAACTGGATGTAATCGAGCCGCAATGGGTGTTCTGTGTGGTGCGCACGGTCACGATGCCACTCCTGATGGAGGTCACCTTCATATCGGCCCATTCGGCGCAATCCGATTTCGCCAAAACACAACGGGCCACCCATTAGGTTCTCGATACGCGGATAAATCAGAGGATGCCGAATGAGTTCATCAAACTCAGGTGAGGTCACCAGTGCATCATAGTTTGCTGTCTGATGATGGCCGTAAGGATGCCAGAAATATGAAAACGCCTGACGATCATGCTGGTATAAATCCTGGAACCGGGTCAGTTCGGGTCCTTTTAGGACAACACCCAGATCAACGAACCCCTGACGAGCGAACGCTGCCGCATCCTCATCAAAGTGTAATGACGGATCGGTCATTTGACATCAACCCCTACCGGGCAGTGATCTGATCCAGTGACCTCCGGAAGAATGAACGCTGATTCAACACGTTTCATTGCAGTTGGTGATGCAAACACATAGTCAATCCGCCAACCAACATTGTCTGCCCGTGAATTGCCCCATTGCCGCCACCACGAATAGTGTCCCGGTTCGCTAGGGTGCAACCTGCGAAAAGTATCGTGCCAACCTGCTGCTTCCCAAGCATCCAAGACTGCCCGTTCCTCCGGAAGAAAGCCTGAGTTCTTGTGATTGTTTTTGGGTCGTGCCAGATCGATGTCCTGGTGCGCCGTATTGTAATCTCCCATCACATACACAGGTCCACTTTTTCGCATGGTCTCGATGCGTTCAAACACCGCACTGTAAAAATCCAGTTTGTAGGGAACTCGACTATTGTCGCGATCTCTTCCACTCCCTTTGGGGAAATAGCAATTCACCAGCCACATTCGGTCCAGACGAATCGCGATATACCGGCCTTCAGCATCCAGTGCAGGATCACCCAGAGAAGTTTCAACTGCGTTCGGTGCTTGCCGCGAATAAAATGCCACGCCACTGTAACCAGCGCGCTCAGCGGCTGCCTGGTGAAAATGCCAGCCTTCTGGTGCTCGCACCTCATCATCCAACTGTGTTTCAAAGGCGCGTACTTCCTGGATGCCCATGACGTCAATATCCAGTCCATTTAGAACCGTCAGGAAGCCCTTTTTCGCACACGCACGCAGGCCATTAACGTTCCAGCTGACGATCCTCATTGAAGTGGCGGCTCCTGTTCCTTTGTGTTTTTATCAGGCAGGTGAAGGCGCTCGCCATCGACTCTCACCAACCCGTAGCATTGCACATGAAATCGAAAGCAAAGCTGGCGTTCCGTCAACCTCGTTTCTGGTGACCAGACCTAACGCTATTTCGATATCTACCACGACCATCGCATCGGTTCCGAAGTGCAGCAGAATACACACGCTTCCTTTTGCCGTCGATTGACATTCTACAGAGCAACCGCTCCACGAAGCACCTTCTGCGTGTCTTATATCGGCTTAGAATTCATTCCCAGAGACGGCCACCGTCAAGTCGTGTGTAAACCTCAATGGTATCCCCTGCTCAATCCGGTGTGACCCTCACGCAATCTCCATAGGGTCGACCCATGGGCGGCAATAAACACGACACGTTATTGGTGATCAGGCACTGTATGTTTCATCAACATCGCCCACTCTGAAGATCATGTGGACGGGAGATGCGGATGCCGATGTTGAGCATTTACATCCTCCAGTCAGGATCGAGCGGCCCCGCGTAGGGCTCATATTCGAACCGGCATGGTTGCTCCATCAATCTCGGGTCATTCTGTTCTTCAAGAATACCCATCAAACGCGCTTCGAGTGACCGCCGTACGTTGGCATATTTTGGATCGTCAGCAACATTGTTCATGTAGTCCGGATCGTCGTTCAGATCATAGAGCTCTTCTCGTGGCCGCTTGCCAAATGCCAATTGATACAGAGGCTCCACATCCTGTTCCTCACGATGATGAATCATCCACGCTTTCGTAGGGCTCGCGTCCAAATCCGGGTAGGCAACCATCGTGTCATAGGCTAATAGATCAAAGTCCGGGGGTGTCGCTGACAGGTTATCCAGCCCTTTTGGGTCCCCCATGGGCCATCGATCAGGCTCAAAGTTCACGATGTAAATGAAGTCCTTGGTACGGATGGAACGTTGTGGGTACGGGAGGAAACCGTCTCGTGCAACATGCACATGGCGCTCACGACCCGTCACCACATGATCTCTCTTGGGATCAATCTGGCCACTCTCAGCACTCCTAAGTACAGGCATAAGGCTTTTTGCGGTCATGGTGGACGCAGGCGCAAGGCCTCCGGCTTCACAGAAAGTCGGCGCGAGGTCCATCAGGTTAACAAAATCATCTACGACGCGACCGGGTGCTATGTATCCAGGCCAACGAACGGCCAGAGCGACCTCACAGCCAATATCGTAGAGATTACACTTGGCACGAGGCATTCCCGGAATGCCATGGTCACCACTCACGACAAAGAGTGTATTGTCGAGTTCTCCTATCGCTTCGAGTTCCTCGAGTAAAATACCGAGACCGACATCAACGGCGAGACATTCCCCAAGATAATCAGCCGCATCTTCACGAACGTCATGGACATCCGGTAGGAACGAGGGCATTCGACCCTTGAGGTCGTCAGGTTCGATATCCCAAAGTGTTTTTCCCGAACCCCGCTCCCAGGTCCGATGAGTATTGGTTGGACCCCACCAATAGCAGAACGGCTGATCGTCTGGACGTGCATCCAGAAACGCCTTGAAGTTGTCTCTCGTCTCGTCAAACAGGACCTGCTTCGCAGCGTCGATACCCATTTCCTCAGCTTTAACGGAGACCCAGTGAGAGAACTGGTTGAAGTTCCGTCCCGCCGGTTGAAAGCGCGTCCGTTTACCACCAATCGGCGCGTTGGCCGTCTGCCCGGGACTCCAGACTTTGTACTGGTAGCCCACAAAATAACCGGCATGTTGTTCTAGCTCGGTGGCAAATGTCGGAATCGACTCGTCCCACACTGCACCCACAAGAATGGCACCCAGGCCCGTCTGCCAGAAGTACTGTCCTGACAAGACAGAGCTTCGACATGGAGTGCACGACGGCGCTGGTACCAGCGCGTTTCTGAACAACACACCTTCCGCGGCAATACGATCAAAGTTGGCCGTATGAATAAGCTCGTTCAGCGATCCTGGGCCCTCGTGCGTCGCATACGCCGAAGCGTATCGTCCCCAGTCATCAGCAAAGGCAAAAACAATATTGGGCTTCATGGCGATATCCCGTGCTTGAGGCGACAGTCTCGACGGACGAACCCATCGCGTCAACCAGCAACGATACCGTTGCCGTATTATGATTTTTGCGCTTCACACGAATCCTATGATCCTGTGGCACGATTACTGGATCTGGAAGGGCGTCTCACCCGTGCCCTTGAGAACCTGGAGTGTGATGAAAAACTCTGGTTGCGCAATGTTTGCGGCACTAGCCTAGTCTAGTGCCGCAAACCGGACTAGCGGGCGTCTAGCTATTCTGCAACGCCTCGGTGACCCTGATCAGCACTTCCTGCTGAACAACGGTTATCTCGCGATCGTTCCGAACCGAAACTGCCTCTGTCGGTCTCTCCAGCGTATCAAATTGACTCTGCACCAGCGACGATGGCATGAAATGATCGGACCGGGCGTTCAGCCGTTCCTTGGCCAGCGTGTCGGAGATATCCAGAAACAGAAACAGAGGTGGATCGTCAGCGGAAAGCTGCTGTCGATATTTATCCTTGAGGGCGGAGCACGCGACAACGATAGGTGCCTCGTCCGCCTGCGCCGTCTTCAGCAGGTTGACCAGGCGCGCCAGCCAGCCCGCACGATCGTGATCGTCGAGCGGTTCTCCCCGTGACATTTTCTCCACATTTCCAGGTGGATGAAAATCATCACCATCATGAAAAGGTCTTCCCAGCGCGTCAGCCAGCCATGACCCGATCACCGACTTTCCGCTGCCTGCGACCCCCATCACCACAATGCTACTGTTAGCAGGCATCAATTCAGCCAGTCCGAATGCAACGCTGGACCGTCCGGGTCTGCCAGTCGCCGATAGGTATGTGCACCAAACGCGTCCCGCTGCGCCTGTGTCAGGTTCTGAGGCAGCGATGCCGTGTGGATAGCCAGGAGCCATTGTCGCGTCGCTGACAGGACCGGTGCTGGGCGCCGGGCGCATTCATAGCTCGTAAGCACACTTCCCCAGTCCACATGTGTCAGATCGCGAACAACCGGATCTTCTAACAGCGAGAGCACACTGTTGTCACGTTCGAGGGCGGGGATCAACTGATCCAGAAGTCTAGAGCGAATAATGCAACCGTCAGTCCAGAGTTTGAGCACCGAAGACATTTGAACGTGCCAGTCAAATTGTGCGCTCGCGGTTTCGATTAGCTGCAGGCCCTGGAGCAGAACGCAGACCCGCGCGGCGAGAAGCGCTGCACCAAGCTGGCCGACCACCTGTTCCTGTTCGAGCAATACTTCTGAGCGCATCGGATTGAATGCTGACAATTGAACGCGCTGCGCTTTCATCGACGAAATCGCGCGTGCATTGACAGCCGCCGTGATAGACGGGATGGCTACACCAAACTCCAACGCCAATTCTACCGTCCAGCGTCCTGTACCTTTCTGTTCAGCCGCATCCAATACCTGGTCGACCAGCGCGCCGCCCTCGTTGTCCTGTTTGCGCAGCACCTGCGACGAAAGTTCGAGGAGATACGACTGCAGACCACCCGAGCACCAGGACTCGAAAACGTCTGCAATCTCCGATACCGGGCAGTTGCAACCAAATCGCAGCAGGTCATAACACTCCGCCAGCAATTGCATATCGGCGTACTCAATACCATTGTGGACCATCTTGACGAAATGACCGGCGCCATCTGGTCCGACTCTCTGCACACAGGGGCCCCAGTCGGTCGAGGCCGCAATAGGTTGGAGCATCGGAGCGATCGTCTCCCATTCTTCTTCACTACAACCGGCCATCAAACTTGGACCAAACCGCGCTCCTTTCTCCCCACCAGAGACCCCAAGCCCAACATAGCCCACACCATGTTGAGCACAACGCTCGCGTCGTTCCTGAGTCTCTCTGAAATGCGTGTTACCGCCATCGATCAATATGTCCCCGGTTGCCAGCAATGGGAGCAGTACTCCTAGTGTCTCGTCAACGGCGGGTCCGGCTTTGATCATCATCAGAATAGTGACAGCCTCGTCTCCACCGCGTAGAGCCGCCACCAGCGAAGTCAGACTCTCGACTATACGCAGTTCATCATCGTCACGCTCTACCGCCAACGCATGTGCAACCTCCTGCTCTAGGTTCCAGCCCACTACGTTGATGCCGCGGTCAAGGAAATTCAGCGCCAGGCTTCTCCCCATGGTGGCAAGACCTACGATCCCAATCCGGCTCAACTTCTATTTCCCATGCGTTTTCCTCATACTAGCGCGGCTTCGCCGGCGGACGGGAGTTTAGTCAGCCGAGCACACAACAGACAATACACCTGAAACAACAGTTTACCGCGAGTAACCCTCGACAGGAGTGAACATGGCAGAACGGATCGTAGTCCTTGATGGGTACACATTGAACCCCGGTGATATCAGCTGGGCGCCATTGTCCGAGCTGGGTGAAATCGAAATACACGATCGAACCCCCGGCGATCAGATCGTGGAGCGATCAAAATCGGCAACCTGTTTGTTGCTCAATAAGACGCCTTTATCGGCTGAAACGATCGCGGACCTGCCAGACCTTAAATATGTGGGGGTCCTTGCTACTGGATACAACGTCGTTGATATATCCACCTGCAAGGAAAAAGGCATCGTTGTGACCAATATACCCACATACGGCACCGACTCAGTCGCCCAACACGTTGCGGCACTGATGCTGGAGTTTGCTCGTGGCATCAGTGTCCACAACGAGGCGGTTCATAATGATGAGTGGACCCACTGCGACGATTGGTGTTTCTCACGACAACCCATGTTTGAACTCGCAGGCAAGACCATGGGCATTGTCGGTATCGGTCGAATCGGTCAGGCGGCAGCGCGCATTGGCGCCGCCATGGGTATGAAGATAATCGCACACGATCTGTACTGGCCGGATGCTGAAAAGCTCGCCGGGATGGATGTGACTCAGGTAGACATGGACACTTTGTTCCAAGAGGCTGACGTCATCTCACTGCACTGTCCCCTAACGCCAGAAAACGAGAAGCTTGTGAATGCCGAGCGATTGGCGCAGATGAAGTCTTCGGCGATCATTATCAACACGAGTCGAGGCCCTCTTATCGACAATGAAGCACTTGCAAATGCACTGGTCAATGGGGTGATCGGCGGTGCTGCGCTCGACGTGCTTGACGTTGAACCGCCACCAGCGTCGAACCCACTCCTCACTGCGCCCAATTGCATCATCACGCCACATATTGCCTGGTATGCAAAGGAGGCGCGGGCTCGTCTAATGCAGATCGCAGCTGACAATCTGTCAGCATTTATCGGTGGCAGCCCGAAAAACACGGTCGGCTGACGACCGCGACGACCGGCTCTATTACAACGGCCAATCGCCCGGAAGTCCTTGCCCGTCATATAAGACGCATCAGGTAAAGGGGCGGTGCTGAATAAAACAAGCACCACCAAAAAATACTTGTCTAACCTGGCGAGCACAGCAAGAAAACGGATCATCACCCTGAAGCGAAGCCCCGTATCTAAAAGGGCTCCAATGAAACATTGGATGAGCCATCGCTATACAGAGATGAGGATCGCATTCGCATTGAACTTGATCACCAGGACGCTGGTGCGCGAGCATCATGGATGTACAGATCAGTACCCGGACCGGGTCCCGTTCAGGCTACATGTTCGAAAGCCAGTGGGACACTGAAGGATTGACTCCAGTGCCAGGTTTCGGACATACCTCCATCGGGATCCAGCGAAGGGTCAGGAAGACTTAGAGCGCCCCACGCGAGAATATAAAGGAGCATAATGCTCGAGGCGACGGACACGGACAGAGATCAGTTCTACTAGATCAGTTGATCTGACCTGTATCGCGGACATAGCGCCGGTAATCAGACAACTGATCCTGATTGACCGCATCCGCCAATGGCTGTAAGTACCTCTCCGTCAGTGAATCTGCTAGCATTGCATTCTCGGACAACAGATCATCCCGCAACTCATCAGGATCGTTGGCACAGTCGAACAACTGAGCAGGTTTGTGATCGTCAACGCGAACCGTCAATTTGTACTCATCAGTAATTAACGTACTTTGGCCAAACAACTCACTGAGGACACACTCATGCCCCTTGTGTGCGGCCTGATCGACTGAATCATAGCCCGCAAAAGGCATCAGGGATCGACCCTCAACATTCTTCAGCGGCGACGCACCGGCGATATCGGTGATAGTTACTGGCACATCAATCTGCTGGACCAGAGCGCGACTCTGCCAACCCTGTTCTTGCGCTAGGTGTCCACGAGCCGGACGCATGATGCACGGGACGTGTACCGACTGGTTGTAAAAATTCGCTTTGCTCCACAAGCCGTGATCACCCAGCATCTCACCGTGATCTGAAGTAAAAATGATCCAGGTATTGTCCAGTTGATTGTTAGCCGAGAGTTGGTCAAGGATTCTTCCGATCCATGAATCGATCAACGTGATATTTGCATAGTAGTTCACCCGCCACTGTTGCCGCTGTTCAGTACTAGCTCCGATGATCGCCTGACTTCCCGCAAGACGCGCTCGCACGATCGGTGACCCGCCAGACGGGATTTCTATAATACCCGGATCAATGGTGTTCGCATCATATCGATCACGATAGGCCTCCGGACCATCATAAGGATCATGGGGCCCGGTAAATTGCACCTGGAGATAAAAAGGGTTGCTGTGATCGTGCTGCGCAAGCCACCGGACTGCTTCTCGCCCCACCCAAGCATCGATGTCCTCCCCGTCTGGCACCGGCGCCGGACTTTGATTCCACGGAGTGGGGTCGTTGCCACGATACGCCTCACGGACCCAATCCATGATGAAAGTACGGTGCGCATCGAGCAGTCCCTCGCGAGCAAGATGGTCGGTGTAGTGACAATCCATCCAGCCAGTCTCAATGGGATCGTTGATTTCCAGACAATCGTCAAATCCCCATGCCTTCAACCGATCTTCCATGGCAGCGACATGCAGACCTGCCTGACCTGCCGCACCGTGACGCCATAGGTGAGTCTTGCCAATAACAGCAGTTCGGTAGCCTTCATCGCGAATGTTGCGGACATGACTGGGTCCTTCTTCATGGGCGCCACTGCGGTTGCTCCAGACACCACTTTGCCTTGGCAGCTGCCCATTCATCAAGGCCGCACGAGCCGGTACACAAAGTGGTGAATTCGACATGCAACGTGTGAATGTCACACCTTCGGAGGCCAGTCGGTCCAGACAAGGGGTTTGAACCTGCTCGTTGACCACCCCTAGGCAATCACCGCGCATCTGGTCTGCAAAGATGTACAGGATGTTGGGTCGTTTCTTCACCTACTCACTCCTGTGATGCTAAGGCTGTCGTTCCTGAGTCAATAATTCCGGGTATTGCGAAAACCGAGTGTCCTGCCGGGTCGAGACCTCAATCACAACTACTTCGCCATTCTCATTCGCCTTTTGCGCTTCGGCAATCGCTGGAACTATCCCCTCAGCCTTGTCCACATGGATCCCTTTTGCACCGAGTGCCATGCCCATGCCGGCGTAGTCACCACCCTGATTCCCTGCACCGAATTTCTCCATCGCTGTTGGCATCTTGGTGTCATAGCCACCCATCGTCCGATTGTTGATGACCAGCGTGGTAATCGGCACCTCGGCGCGAACGGCTGTTTCAATCTCCGTGCCGGTGTGCCCAAAAGCAAGGTCGCCCATGAAGTTCATACAGAATTTGGAAGGATCTGCCAGCTTTGCACCGATCATGAGCGGAATCCCAAAGCCAAGGTGGGTCGTTTTACCCCAGCCTATATAGCTCAGGGGCGTCTTGCTCGCCTTGTAGAAAGGCATGATCTGATCACGTGGGTTGCCTGCATCATGTGTCAGCACTGTGTTGTCATGATCAACTGCCCGATTGATTTCATAGACAACACGATAGGGATTCACAGGGACCTCATCCGACGTCAGAATCGGCATCCAGTCTTCGAGCCATTCACGACGTGTCTGGGTAATCATGCTATGTAGCTCATCGTTTTTTGGCCGGCCGTCATCACCGACCTGTGCTTTGACTTCATCGATCATAGCCTCCAGTGTCAGTTTCGCATCACCGACAAGGCCAAGATCAATGTCGTAATCTTTGTTGATGTCCTCCGGTGATACCGTACTCTGAATCATGAACTTACCGGGTGGAACGTCCTGGCCGAAGGATGTTCGGGTCAGCGCGGATCCGACCGCGAAAAACGTATCGGAGATCCCAAGCCAACGATAGACACCTTTGGGTGCGGTTCGATTTGCAGATCCCAGTGCCAGCGGATGATCATCAGGGAACGCACTTTTCGCTTCCATCGTCGTGATCACCGGAATCTGCATCAGCTCCGCTAAGATCATGAGCTCAGAGGTCGCGTCCGCATACAGCACACCCTGACCAGCCCAAATCACCGGATGTCGTGCTGACAATAACTGGCTAACTGCATCTTTCACAGCATTGCGATTCGGCGCGTATTTCATTGGTTTGGAAGCCTCGTAATGCATCGCATTCTCTGGTACTTCCTGGGACAAAATATCCCGCTGCATTTCAACCAATGCAGGACCTGGACGCCCCTGACGGATAGCGTGGAAAGCGCGTCGCATCTCACGGGCTGTTTTTGTCACGTCATCAATGGACAGTGCTAGTTTTGTCACCTTTTCGTAATTACGTACTGCAGAGAAATTGGGCGCAATACTGTATTTATCTGTGCCTGCGCCCTGTGGCAGGAACAAAAGGGGTACCCCTTCACCCCATGCTTGTGCAATACCGCCAAACGAATTTTCGACACCAGGTCCATCTTGTGCCGCAAACACCCCTACCTGCTTACCCAATGTCTGGCGGCTGAATCCGTCTGCTGCGTTGATGCCGCCACGTTCCTGACGAAACACAATGGGACGGATATCCACTTTGGCCGCCGCTTCAATAAGCGGGTTAGCAGGGAAACATGCCATCCAGGTCACCCCTTCTTCTTTCAGGCATCGTGCAATCAGGTCAAAGCCGTTCAACGTTCTCTCCTTTCTTCTCGTATTTCGTTTGGAACACCAATGACTCTTGGTTTCAGAGTATTCCGACTGATCATTTTCACGGCAGCAACTTCGCTCGCCTCTCTGACCAGCGAAGGCCTCCAAACCCACAGTCAATCAGCCCTTCACTGCAACACATTCTTTTCAGTAATGTCGCCTTTAGGCTATCACAGATGAGCAAAGCGATTGAGATAACCGATTCACGCACCTTGTTCCGCTGGACCCGCGATTCAATCTTTCATAGTTTCATATGGGATAACGATACCACCGAAACGAACCTGTCCGGTCATCGGGTTGTAGCAATTAGCACAGAGACTGCACAAACATAACAACAGAAATCACTCGTCGTATAACCTACCATAGGCCCTAGGGAAGCTGTCGATGACCATGCAAGCAGTACCGTATCCCCTTCTGACATCAAACCTGACAATGCCGCGATTCCCTGTCGATCAGCGACACCCCCAAATGGAGTTACATCTATGTGGTAGCGACCCGTTGAGCCGTTGCTCTATGCCAGGTGACGATGGGATCCTGCAATCGCGCACCAGACCGGATTATTCAGGAGCGAAAGATCTAATTCGGTCACCTATCTGATTATTCTGACAGTGGTCCAAGGAAGGTCTGCGTCGAGTGGCGCCATCGACCTGACCTGAAAACCGGAAGATCGCAAAGGTCTGCGGGTACGCCCTTTGGATTCACCCGGCTATTCAGGACCACCCTGATTCCGTCAGTCTGATTGATCCCTACCCGGTGCGCGCAGTGAGATGAGACAAAGACCGCCATACCCCGTTTTGGTATAATCTCGACCTCGCCGGGCAGTCGGCCATGATTGGGTCCATCCGATGGAAAGCCCTCATAGAGATGCGAGCCTGGCAGGACGTAAAGACAGCCCTGTTTCGGTGTGTAGTCACGTGTGTACACGAGCCGATTCAGGGTGAACCTGGTTGGATCGGTATCTGATGAGTCCTTGTGCCAACCCTGGCCTCCTGTTTTTGGGGTCGCGAATGCAAAACCATAAAGCGTCTCATACGTCTCGCCGACGATCGATGCCGTAACGGCTTGCATCTCACGGTTTGAAAACAGCGCTTGGAAAGGCGGAGAGCGACTGATAGGTAGTGCCTTAAGGTGCACCTCGAATCGCCGTCGATACTCCGAACTCTCGCGGCCCGGCAGATCATCCCAACGGGCCTGCCAGTCATCGACCAATGCATCTAGTTCTGCGACCTCCTGAATCCCGAAAAAATCGGGGCACACTACATAACCGTCCCTTGCAAACGACTCTCGCAACTGAGCGTGCCCAACCAGGTTACTCTGTTCCATCATTGAAGCATGAGGACAACACGCACGTCGGTCAAGAAGGAGGCACGCCGACTCGACTGGACGATCCGAAAAACCTGACTGTCAATCTCCTGCCGCTTGGGTGCTCTCATCATCCCGTGACTGACGGGCCTTGTAGGCGGCACGGTGTCGTTCAAAGGACATTCGACCATCGTGCTCCAGATAATTGTACTTCGGCCGAATAGTGACTTTACCCGCGGCTGGCTCCTTATCGAAAAGACTACAGTAGGTCTCAACAGTGCCCCGACCGTGTCCCGTTCCGGGGGGGGCCTCCAGCGCACGCAGATCAGCAGTTCGATCGCTTTTACCAAAGGGAAACGGTCCATAGACATCCATCAGTCCGGCAAACCGCACGGTGTTTCTATCGAGCACTTCCTGGGTCACTGTCTCACGGTAAGGCTCTTGCGGCTGATATCTCGGGCGCATGTACTCGTACTGCAGCGCCATGCGAACGCCTGGCGTCTTACGTGGATAAGAGCCATGCCAGGTATGATTGCCCCAGACCACTGCTGAGCCCGCCGGCGCATCAACCGCCACAGCACGGTCCGCCCAGTATTTCGATTCGGGAGGACTGACCTGACGTCGCCACTTGTGGCTTCCGGGAAGAAATGACACCGCACCATCTTTCTTGTTGTAATCGGTCAGGAAGTAGTGGACGTTCGCATTCACGTTCAGACCAGGGTGCGCGTCAGGCGTCGGATCCAGATAATCGCCGTGAATTCCGGTTCGGGCCTCCCCCTGTCCTTTCACCCAACCATTACACAGACTCAGAATACAGTTGGTACCAAGCAGATACTGCGCCAGACCTAGGCCAGCCGGATTGTACGCGTATTTTTCGAATCGCTCATCTTCCCACATCAGGAAACGCAGATTGTCGTTCACGTCATTCCAACGATCTATATCTTCGGAAAGGTCACCGAAGCGCCGCTGTACGACGCCCTCCAACGCATCTTTCAGTTCAATATGCCAGCCATCAGGTCCAATCTTTTCCGGAGGGATGATCGTGTACCCAAACGCTTCCAATTCGGCGATGTTGGTTTCCAGTCCGAGCTGTTGGAGCTCCTGGTAGAGTGGCCCCATAGACCCGGCGGTTTCCCAGTTTTCTATATTCATGGATGAATCTCCCGGTAAACTCCTAACATCTAAAGTCACACATCTTACGTGATGTGGTAACAAGACCAAATCTCACGGTTTTGCTATGCTCTGCGCCTCATGCTAGCGCTCCATAATGAGCTTCTATGGCGATGAGTATCCGTACCTATCGTTGTCATCGGATTGATGATGACATCACTACCATCTCACTCGACGAGGTGTCACTGCCCTCACCTGCGCCAAACGAAGTGCAGGTGCGTTTAAAGGCTTGTGCTGTCAATTTTCCCGATATCTTGATGATTCAGGGAAAATATCAGAAAAAGCCACCATTACCGTTTGCACCTGGCGGAGAAGCTGCGGGAGACGTCATTGCAACGGGCTCCGAAGTGACGAACGTCAACGCAGGCGATGCGGTCATTGTCAGCTGCGGCCATGGCGGTTTCGCCGAAGCGATCAATATCGAAAGCCACGCTGTGCGCCCTATGCCCGCGGGCATGGACTATGCGGCCGCCGCCTCTTTTCAAACTGCTTATCTGACCGCCTGGGTCGCACTGAGCTGTCGTGGTCAACTTCAATCCGGCGAACACCTGTTAGTCCATGGTGCTACCGGCGGCGTTGGAATGGCGGCTGTGGATCTCGGCAAATATCTGGGTGCAACGGTCATTGCCACTGGCGGAAGGGATGACAAGCTGGCGGTTGTAAAGTCGCGCGGTGCTGATCACGTGCTTAACTACAGCCTCGATGATGGACGCATGGGCGGTTTCCGCGACGAGGTGAAAGCGCTGACCGATGGCCGAGGTGTAGACGTCGTCTACGATCCCGTGGGTGGTGACGTCTTCGACGAATCAATGCGTTGCGTCAACATTGACGCCCGCCTACTCACGATTGGCTTTACGAGCGGTCGTTGGCCGCAGGCCGCCGTCAACCTGATTCTGATCAAACAGTTGTCTGTGATCGGGGTCCGTGCAGGTGAATACGGTCGAACCTACCCGAATCGAGGCATCGAGAACCAGAAGGCGATCTACGATCTCGCAGCTAGTGGTGCCATCAGACCCTACGTCTGCAAAGCGTTTCCCATAGAATACGCCGTCGAAGCTATGCAGATGCTGGAATCACGGAACGTCATCGGCAAGTGCGTTGTGACGATGAATGGATACGAACCTCAACTGAACTGAAATAACCACTGGAGGAAATCATGGCTGATCTGGATGCCGATCTCTTCAACCTGGCCATGTCGGTCGAAGCCCAACCGCTGATGGATGCGGTGAACAAACACATCGCAGAGAATGTCGATCCGATCACGGAAGAATTTTATGCGCTAGACAAAGAAAAGGAGGACCGTTGGAGCTGGCATCCAAAACAACTCGAGCTCCTGGAAGGTGCCAAGGACAAAGCCAAAGAGAGCGGCCTTTGGAACTTTTTTCTTCCGGAATCGGAGTACGGCGACGGTTTGACGAATCTCGACTATGCCTACATTGCCGCCGAGCTTGGCAAATCACCATTGGCATCAGAGACCTTGAACTGTTCGGCACCAGACACCGGCAACATGGAGGTCCTGGAACGTGTTGGTACACCTGAACAGAAAGAACAGTGGCTGAAGCCATTACTTAATGGAGAGATTCGATCCGCGTACGCAATGACAGAACCGGCACTCCCCTCCTCCGATGCCAAAAACATCAGTACATCAGCTGTGCTGGATGGTGATGAATGGGTGATTAATGGCGAGAAATACTATATCTCCGGTGCTGGCGACCCACGTTGCAAAATCATGATCACCATGGTGAAAACTAGTCCAGACGCCGCACCCAATCGCCAACAATCGCAGATCCTAGTTCCGAAAGACACTCCGGGGGTTGAGATTATCGAGGGGATGCAGGTATTTGGTCAGGATCATGCCCCACGCGGTCACATGCACCTGCGCTTTAAAAATGTTCGAGTCCCTAAGGACAATATACTGCTAGGTGAAGGCCGTGGATTCGAAATCTCCCAGGTACGTCTCGGTCCTGGGCGCATTCATCATTGCATGCGCTCAATCGGCAAAGCTGAAAAAGCGCTTGAGCTCATGGTGAAACGTTCTGGCAAACGAGTGGCTTTCGGCAAACCGATCGCCAAACTAGGCAAAAACGTAGAAGTCATTTCACGCGCGCGTATTGAGATCAACGCGATGAGACTTGCCGTTCTACAGGCGGCCAAGGCGATGGATGTATTAGGCAACAAAGAGGCGCGTGTTTATGTGTCTGCCGTTAAGGCAATGGTGCCTGAAAAAGTCTGCGACATAATCGATGCCGCGATTCAAATGCATGGCGCGACGGGTATCTCACAGTGGACGCCTTTGGCCGGTATGTACATGGACATGCGGCATCTTCGTTTTGCTGACGGACCGGATGAGGTGCATCACATGGTTGTCGGCCGTGCCGAACTTCAAAAGTATGACCTTTGGTAAACATGCCTGGGTGGCAGTTGACACCGAAAACCAGAAATCGATTGATGCTCCGACGACCTAGGCGCGGACTGCATTACCTTAGTTGAAGACTTTAGTGATCAAACACCAAACATAGCGATTATGGCCCTCCTTCGCGGACAATTTCTAACACCGCTTACCCTGACGGCGAGAACGAGTTTGCGCCGTTTGTGCGTTATCGGAAGCGGAGACCGACGAAGCTGCAGATACAAAACCAACATTCAAGGACTTCAAAACAGTCCCCGGCCTCAAACACGGGGGGTTATTCTTTTCAGTGCTCTTTCGTTTCAGGGCTCGTTGTTGGGAGGCCAAGGCTTGGATCGTTTATGAAAGTTATGAAGGCCAACTGTGGAGAAAAACCATGGCCACTGCTGAGAAAAAAATAACAAAGACTGCTACGACACCTTGTGAGGTCAACGGCGGTTGCCTTCTTCACCCCTGCACTCGTCATTCTTCGCCTTATTGCCCCTTTACGAATCTCGTCATCTGGCCAATCCAGTGCATCCCACCCCGTATGTTTAATCAGGCAAATGTTAAAAGGCGACAACCCTGTCAATGAGCCAGTATGCAGAAATGGTGCCCACGAGATACCCCGCCGCGACGTGACCTTGAACGGGTAAAGCGGTACCCAGACGCCGTCCCAGTTCCGAGAACAGTCGGAGCAACAGGATAACGCCAAACGCAAAGATCACTTGTCCGATCTCGACCCCGACGTTGAACGCCACCAGCCCCGTTACAAGCTGTAGCTGCGGTAGCCCGATTTCAGAAAGTACCGCCGCAAATCCAAGTCCATGCAGTAAGCCAAAGGAGGATGACACTGCAATCGGATGTCGCCAGGTCAGAGATTCAGAAGGTCCAAGTGCAAGTTCTCTGGCAAGAAACAGCACAGACAGTGCGATAACAGCTTCAACCGGCCCCACTGGAAGTCTGACAAGTTCCAGAGCGGCCAATACCAACGTCACGGAATGTGCCAGAGTGAAGCCGGTAATGGTGATCAGGATTCGCCGCCAATCCCCTGCAATCCAGATCAGACACAGAAGAAACAATAGATGGTCATAGCCGATCCATATATGTTCCATACCCAGCCAGGTATATTGAAAGGCGACACTAACGGCCGTTTCGGGTGATGGAATATAGATACTGCGCTCCCCAGAACCATAGGCACGCGTAACTTCCTTACCACCTTGCAGGATCACCTTGATAACCGTCGGGTTGGCAACCTCGTAGAGAGGATAGACGACAGTCAGTTCCTCGCCATACACACTATCTGTGCATGCGACCTGAAATACAGCGGCGAAACCCTCCCATTTACAGGATGTCGGGAACTGAAGTTCTGGCGTATTCTGAATCGCAATACGCGGGGGCAATCTCATTCGATAGGAGAATGCAGTACCCCCTGCTCCACCCTGCGCTAATTCACGAATCTCCACATATAGTGGACGAAGATCATCCGCTGATAGCTGCGCGCTTATCATGCACATGAGAACACAACATTCCCACCGCCAGCGAGACACCGCCCTTTTCATGGACTGAACTCAGCATCCAATAGCCCATCCAGTTGGATCTCGACGTAATACCGTGCCGATGCCCGTTCAAAAAACTGTTGGCGTTTCTGCTCGACGCGCTCAAGTGTCAGGTCTTCACGTATACGCCCCGCAATCTCTTCGAGGGGCGGTACTCGAGCCGCTATACGATCTCCGATCATCACCAGATGCTGTCCGTATTCCGATGCCACAGGGCCTTCCCATTGCTGGCGCTTAGACAGTTCAAACACTGCGCCGGCGAATCCGCTACCGAAATGCGAGGCGACTTCGTCGTAGGTCTTTCCGACATAGTTTCGATGGTAAAGAAAATGATCGCCGTACGACGTTCCCATATGAAAGGGTATTTGCTCTCTATTGAGAGACTCCTTTCTCTCCATTGCGATCTTCTTGGGGTCAGCATGTCGGTCACTGCTAAAGAAAACATGCGTAAACGTTATGCGGGGTGGTTCTCTGTATCGATCCTGATGGATTTGGAAGTATCTGGTGATGTCAGCATTAGATACCACGATGCCATCATGAAAGGATGCTTGATTGATGTAGTCAAGTTGCGTAATTAAGCGGCGTTTGCTCGCGTAGTCGTTGGTATCGAGACCGATGGCCAGCGCTTCACGATAAAGTACTTCTTCCCGAACCATCTGTTCGACTACGGAATCACGTTGCGAATCAGACATTTCAGCGGCCATTCGGCGCGCGTTCACGAGATCCAGTCGAGGGTTACGATGCATCAGATAACGATCGAACGATCGCTCGTCAATCACGATACGCGATGACGTTGCGTCCGGTATCTCAGCGGAGATGAGCCCAAACCAGACGAACAGCGCGCCGCCCGTGATCAGGAAGTACAGTAGCGGCTCCCGTGACATTCGTTTCAACGTGGCGCGTAGCCCCCAACCCATATCGGGCTGGACCATGCCATCGCATCGTTGGCCTGTCGCACACGTACAAAGTAATAGTCACCTTGCAAATCACCCGTGTCATTCAGGACCAGACTGACATCACTTTCACCATCCGTGATGACTCGTCTAATCGTGATCGTATCGTTATAGATGTCCAACGGAAATCCATGAGTCAACTTGCCGTCCCGCATGTCCCTGAGCTTGAGAGCGACACTGGCGGGTTTTGTAATGGCTGGTTGCCTGAATCGCGTTGGACTACCCCTTTCTGGGGCAGCCTTTAGCTGAAACACAATCTTTGCGGACCGGGTGATATTCCGCAGTTTGAGAACGATGGAACTCGCATCCCCACGCGAACCTGTTGCAAAGTGAAGGGTGTTGGGGTCATCGTCATCTCGACTCAGTTCGTTGACTTCAGGATTGAAGAAATCGGTCGACCTGTACGCCTCAATGTCCGCATCTGTGACGGTTAGCGTCCCTAGCCACCCTCGACTTCCTCGCGCGTTGTCCTGTGGGTGCATTGGAACTGAGTCACTCTCGAAACTGACCTGGATCGTTTCGGCCTCATTGAGCTGACCTTCCTCGATCAACCGGTATTGACGCTCCCAGATTTCGACGTCGTTTTTGATCAAGGTAATGCTATCAATGGGCGCAGTACCTATCACGCGAACCTTGATCACACGATCCTGTAAAAACGGCGTCCGTTGCCCCATACCATGTCCGTTAAGTGTGACGTCCAGAATAATCCGATCTCCTGTCGTCGCGTAGGTCTGAATGTTCTTCATGGCGTCAAACAGTACATCCCTTTCCAATCGTTCAGCGACCACCCCCGCAAGTCCACCCCGTTGAGACATGAAGCCCGCCCAGGTACTCGTGTATCCGGGTTGAGAGAGGTGATTGTCACTAGCTGCAATGAATCCAACCTGGTGCCCCTGACGGACATAGGCGCGCCCAAACCACTCGAACGTACCGTGCTGCGACATAATTTCAACGAGGTCCTGTAGATCAGGGTCGCTCTGACGATAATCACCTGACTGGTGTGCATGGGGTATCACCAGCAAATCGTTGAAATCGTATGTGCTTTTGAGGCCCGCATAGAGTCGAGAGATTGTTGGATAATATTGGACCGGAACCCGACTTCGTTCACCGGTATCCCGAAAAAGTACGTTATGATGTCCCCCATAACGATTCTGTTGGGTCCACTCATAGCCCAGGTACCCGATGAAGCGCCCTTCCTCCGAGTATTCGTTGACCTTGTCTGTGAGCACCTGCCACTCGCTATCATCCATCCAGATGTCATGTTCAGAATGCATCACGAAATCAAGTCGGGCGTCTTCTTTGGCCCACCGCATGAATCGGTCAGGTGTTCCAATACCCTCTGCAAACCCCGAGTGGCCGTGAGTGTCACCCCAGAACACTGGGCTCGCGTCCGCCGACACGTGAATTGGATTCCCGCGTCCCTTGATGGACCCATCGGTGGATTCGACGGTCAAATGATAGACACCTGCTGACAATGCAATGTCCCCCAGAATGTTAATTGCCTGCTCACCTGGCTCGGTTTGTCCGATGATCTTCCCATTCGCCCGGACGACAAAACCCGGAATTTTGCCTACGGCACGATTGTAGTAGGGGTCTCTTGCGCGGACGGAAATATCAAAAACTGCACCGGGTTTGACTACCGATGGTGCAAAGACATGAACGCCATCAATGGATTTACCATGCACGCGAAACGGAACGATCGGCAACGAGATGAGATCACCGCTGCCATCAAAATCCACGTAGATTGGTAGTGGTAGGAAATCGGTTGCCGGTGCTCCCATTCTGAGTCCGCGACCACCACCCGTTGTATCTCCGTACGTCACGGTCACTGTATCTCCTGGCGTCAAACGCCCACGGTCAACCCTGAAAAAAAGTGAGGGTTGTGCACCGCGAAACCCACCGTGCATACCACTCAACGGTCTCTGTTCCGGCACAAAAGAAACGTCTGGGTTGCTCGTTGCAATAGTGATGAGGTTGTTGCCCTCTGGACGGGTGACCTGAAAGGCACCGTATCCAGGCATGAAATGGCGTGCGATCAGCAACCCTCCCCCTGGCTCTACGGGTTTTGACCCGACCACCCACAGCTGTTGTAACGTGGCAAAGGTTCGCGCTTCGATGGACGTCGTATCACCTGTCAGTTGCCCCAGTGCATCCGGTTCTTCATCACCGAGTGTGAGTTCCCTGATGTAAAAGTCGAGCGCGGCTGCTTGTGCGGGTCTCGCAGGATCTGCGAGCCGCGGTCGAACAGAAGTCGTCGCGTTGACCGGAACATATCGACCATCGCGTGCGTAGGCATTCAGCCAGTCCCAGGCAACCTGTGCGCGTGCCTGGTAAGTACGACGGTTCGTTGGGGTCTCCCTGACGTCCCGTTTGAGTGATTCCACCGCCAGGCGAAGTTCCTTGTCAAGATAGTCTCCCTGTGCTGTCAGCGCGTAGCCGCATACGAGCACCATATAAGACAGGCAGCGCAGGCTTCTTCTGGCCAGCTGGATGCCATCCTCTGATCTCATCGATCCTTCCCTGATCTCATCGATCCTTCTCCACGTGATCGTTGGCACTCTGCAACGGCATTGTACACAAGCGAAAGGGTTCCTGACGTACCCCTATCATTGCTCGATATATTTTCGTACAACAAGCCTTTCGGATAGCCTATAGTGGTATCAATGTTGGCATGACCGGACACTAGGGGGAGTCGCACATTGAGTGAGGTATCGGAGTCCGAGGCCTGGGGATCAAGGCAACCTTTTGATCTCGACGACGAGGTAGGTCAGCGAATAAATGAATTGTCGCTCCAGCCAACGATTGACAGTCTGCAAGCAGAAGGATACGGCTACGTGATTCCGGCTGCTGACCCTGACTTCAATGAACGCCTCAGGCACGTCATTATCGAGCAGTGTCGGAAAAATGGTGGTGGCGGCGCCAACATGCTGCTCGACAAGGATCCTGTATTTGCAGAAGTCATCACAAATCCAAAACTACTTGCTGTCGCCGAAGTGATGTGCGGTAAAGGATTTATGATCTCGCAGATCGCAGCAAGCATCCGCCCCGAAGGCGCGACACCCATTGGGCTTCATGCGGATCAGAATTGGACTCCCGCGCCGTTTCCTGTTCATAACCAGCTGGTCACATTTTGTTGGGCGACTGACGATTACAACGAACATAACGGGTCAACAAAAATCATCCCAAAATCTCACTTGAAACGGCGCCATCCGACGCCTGAAGAGGTTCGTGACGAACCAGGAGCCATTCCAACTGAGTGTCCGGCGGGATCTGCGGTCGTCTGGGATGGATCTGTATGGCACAGCAATTATCCTCGAAAAGCACCCGGTGAACGTGTTGTGCTGCACATCACTTATAGCCGCCTCGCACTGAGACCTGTCGAATGTTACGACGAACTCGACGATGAATGGCTGTCAGGTCAACCCGCGGTGATGCGTACGCTCCTGGGTCGTGAAGATTTTCTCAATACAACCGGTGGCGCCTATGCTGGTGGTATAGAAAAGCTAGGCCGGACTTTTGTCTGGGCTAGAACATAAGTAAATCAGTTATTTAAAACTGTAAACTAAAGGAGAAAGATATGAGTTTTACTGGCACCTGGAGTACAACCACGCAGAGCCCAATGGGGAGCCAACAAGCGAAACTGACCCTTGCCGAAGACGATGGTAACCTAACGGGTTCGATTGCCGGCCAGCAAGGCACACTAGATATCAGCGATGGTTCTGTCGACGGCGGTAGCGCCAGCTGGAAGGCTTCCATTCAGCAACCGATGCCCATGACCCTTGAGTTCTCTGCCACACTGGATGGCGACAAGATCTCTGGAACGGTGAAGCTGGGAGCGTTTGGGGAAGCCACGTTCGAAGGCACTCGAGACTAGCCCGAACAACCCGACGGAAGACATATCCGGGATGGTGTGCAACACCATCCCAGCGCATACCTCCCTTGTCTAAGTTCTCTCCTTTTAATGTCTCTTTCGGTTCGCCCGAGGCTTCTTAGCTCTCTCGGCTACCCGTGACGCTAGCATTGCCAAACTGTGTCACTAACTCGCCTTTGATCGCATCACCATCGATGGCACCCATGAACTTAGCCGAAATATCAATGCCCTGAATAGAAAATGTCACGTCGAACGTCAGAGCGCCAGAATCGGAGACAACATTACGGAGTGTGAAATCCTGCCCCTGAGCCTTTAACAAACCTGTCATATCATTATTGATCACGATGGTCTGTTGATCGGTACCCAACGCCGAAACAGTCACAACGTTCCAGTTACCAATCGCAGGATCAATACCACCGGAAGATACACAACCGGTCAGCATCAGCGCGAGGATCATCATGCCTGTCAGTGTTGCAGTGCGATTGAACATCTTTGATATCCTTCTGTATCGTGTTCGAGGTTGGCAGTGACCTTCACACAAGCATGTCTTGAATTCAAGCAACGCTCATGAGACCAGGTAACAAAAGGCAATAACACAATGGCCCGAACAGAGACATCTGACCAGGATCTGGAAGCCAGCCGGGAGGCAGCAAGGCGACAACGGGAGGCACAGAAATTGAGCCAGACTTTTACAATGCCACAATTACCAACCGCCTCTGGGGAACAGACCGTCAGTCATGAACAAATCGAATTCTTCAAGGAGCATGGCTTCCTTATTCTCGAAAGACTCATCGACGAAGATGCGATCAACGCTGCCATGTCGCGGATCTGGGACTATGTAGAGGTCAGGATACCGGGTGCATCAGAATCGTCTGTTCTACGCCGGGATGACCCGACCACCTGGCGTCAACCTGCATTTGGTAAACAGCCCCCTCAGCCTAAGACCGGTTATTACCAGGGACGTGTGCCTGTCGAATATTTCGATCGAACGATCAAACTTCACGACATAGGTACCGAAGACTTCCTTCTCGATTTACTCCCGCGACACCCATGTGTGGAAGCTATAGCGAAACGAATGCTTGGACCAAATCTACGACCATCCAACGTGACACGCGGTGTCTATGCGCTCCTACCAGGACCAAAGGGCCGCTCTGCCAAGGGGTCCATGTTAGGACCTCATACTGATCAAGTGTGTCAGCAACTAAACACCTGCGCATATCTGAATGACGTAGAACCACGGGGAGGTGGATTTACCGTGTATCCAGGAAGTCACAGCATCATGTTTCAGGCGCACGAAACAGAAGCGAACTTCTCACCGAATGCCCACTTTCGCGAGCATATGCGTAAGGTCGTGAATACGATTGAACCCTATGAACTGTGCGCGCCAAAAGGGAGCGTGATTTTCTGGCACGGACGCACCGTGCATTCACCGGGAATACATCTTGGAGACAATATCCGTTGGGCGTTGTTCGGCGACTACAGTCTGGATCATCCGGTGCTTGACGACGATGAACATCGGGCCTGCGGTCAATATGAATGGTTTAAGAACACCCGACTGTTTCGCGAAGATCATTTCATTACCGAAGACATGTGGCGTGGATGGTCCATCTAAGGGAGTACCGGAATCTCAAACCACGAATGAACTTACTCTCCATACCGAAGCTGATCCTGGAAGTCAGGATGCGCAATCGCAATGAGTCGCTCCGCCCGTTCCTGTAAAGGAGCATCAAACAGTTCTGCCACGCCAAACTCAGTCACCACGATATCGACATCAGTTCTGAGTGCCGTGACCATCTCGACCGTGGGAACAATTCTGGAGACCGAACCACCTCGTGCGGTTGAAGCCATCGCGACAACACTGCGTCCATCCTTTGAAGCTTTTGATGCTCGCATGAAATCAACCGAACCGCCCGTTCCGGAGATTTGCCTCCCACCGGCAACCTCAGCATTAACCTGACCAAAAAGATCAATCTCGACCGCAGAATTGATAGACACGAATCTAGGGATTTGCGCAATCACGTGATAATCGTGCGTATAGTTTGCACTTCTAAACAGTACGGATTCGTTGGTGACCAACCATTCGTGAAGCGATTCTGATCCCAGCGCCATTCCTGTGACATGTCGTCCGGTATCGACCCGCTTTTGACGTCCGTTGATGTTTCCGGCGTCGATGAGTTCCATAACACCGTCGTCAATCAAACCTCCATGAAAACCGAGATCATTCTTATCCTTCAGTTTCGCCAGAATGGCGGCCGGTACTGCACCGATACCTGTCTGCAGACAATCGCCATCACGAATCAGTCCTGCAATATGTGCTCCGATGATCGATGACGTTTCATCAGGTTCTGTCGCCGGGTAGGTCATGACAGGGCTTTCGCAGGTCACGAGATAGTCAACCTCGTTCTCATCCACCGCGGGACAAGTAAAGGGCGCCGTGTAGGCATCCGACACCTCTACCACCAGCATCTTTGCAGCTGCCTTTGCCGCGTCCAGGTAATCAACGTTAGCGGCATATCGAATGACACCATGCTGGTCCCTCGCCGCCGATAGCAGAGCAACGTCGACTGGCATCCGTGCGATGTGATCAAAGATATTTCGCATCTGCATCGGCGTGAACAGCACACGTCCGGTTGCCAGTCCGTCCTTCAGCGACGGCGTGACAAAGTAAGTTTCCTGTCGTGTAGTGTTATGAAATGAGGACAAATCATACTGATTAATCGGTAGCGGTTGCTGCACAAAAGTAACGCCTTCAGCGCAAGCGGGTTGCACTGCGATTGCAGCCAGCATAGCCTGGGGTTCGCTACACGAACCTGCAACGAATACACGATGCCCAGGGGCGAGAAGCTTAGGAACCTCGCTGAGGTCCAACATCTGTGCCATCAGGATAATCCTAGTGCCGCAAGAGCCGTCGCTTTTGCCCACTTGTAGTCGGCCTTTCCATTCGGAGCCCGCTGCACCCTATCGACGAGCACGACATTTTTAGGAAGTTTGTAACCGGCGATGCGCTCACGACAGAACATAATCAGCGCAGGTTCGTCCAGTCCGCCCTGATGGGATACGACGGCAACAACGCGCTCGCCGAAACGATCATCTGGCACTCCGACAACCAGCGTATCCATAACCTCATCATGTCGCTTGATGACCTCTTCAACCTCTTCAGGGAACACTTTTTCTCCAGCGGTATTGATACACATCGAACCGCGGCCCAACAGTGTGATAGAGCCATCAGATTCCACCTGCGCATAGTCACCAGGGAACACATACCTGACGCCCCCGATTTCACGTACGGTCTTCGCCGTCTTCTCAGGGTCTTTGTAGTAACCCAACATCGCACTTTGCGTTGCGATCATGCCAATTTTGCCGGAACCAGGGGTCACCTCGTGATCATCGTCGTCAATCACCTTGACGTTCGCATTCAATTGAAACTTCGCGGTCGATACCTTGCTCTCACGATTACTGACCGAGCTTCCCATTCCCCCCTCTGTGGACCCCATTGCGTCAATCAGATTCATCTCGTTATGACCCAGCAATCCTTCCTTGACCTCCTGAGACCACATAACGCCAGAAGATATCATCACCTGTACGCTGCTGATGTCGTAAGGTTCGCCACGATCATGAGCCGCATCCAATGCATTCAGCAAAGGCCGCGCAAACGCATCACCCACGATGGTCAAAGCAGTCGCACGGTGGAGCTGTGCCTCTGACCACAGTTGATCAGCATCCAGACCCAAAGAATTAACAGTGATCACTGTTCCCCCTGCCAAATGGGTCGCAAACGCCCCCACCCACATACCAGTACCATGCATCAATGGGCAACAGACAAGTCCCACTGGAAGCGCCTCAGCGGCCGCCATTGTTGAAACGTTATCACTTATCTCTTCCACGCTGGTTGATACGGGCTGACCCAGACTACCGGCGAATCCCGCCAGACCTGCTGCGTGAGCGCCAGAGCTATACATGACCCCTTTTGGCATTCCTGTCGTGCCTCCGGTGTACAACATGTACAGATCGCTGGCAGGACGTTTAATGCGTGGCATAGGGGACGCTGTATTGATCGCATCTTCGAAACCTATGGCACCATCAATCAGCGGTGCACCAGAGCCGTCATCCAACTGAATGAAGCACCGTATGTTCGTGAGATCTGATCTAATCGAGTCGATCTGATCTGCGTACGCCGCCTGAAAGAAGACTGCCTCTGCATCTGCGTTATTGAGCAGATATACCAGTTCTTCTTCCCGATAACGATAGTTAACATTAATGGGCACACCGCGCATTTTGAAAATACCGTGATGCGCCTCTAGGTACTCATTGCTATTGTGGAGGTAAATGCCCACTTTACTGTTCGGCTGGAGCCCATGCTCGGTGAGGGTAGCAGCCAGGCGGGCTGCGCGATCGTCAAACTCAGACCATGTTCGACGCACGTCTCCACAAATCAGTGCCGTGCGATCACCGATTGCATCAGTTACGGCCTCGAATGCATTTGCAAAGTGCCACTCAGTCATTGTGTTCCCCCTCGAGGACTGTTTGGCTAGGATTGTACTGACTCCCATTCAGGAGGGCGAATCAGCCACTTGTGCCGCTGAGAACTACGCGAGCATTAACCGTACCGGCAGATTCTTCCCGGTCAACCGACATCTGTTTCACACCAATACCGGATCTGGTCTGGGAATCCAGCCATCGCATCAGATCGTTGAACGCAACATCATCGAACCACACGCTGACGCCGTCACTGCCCTCAGGTTGTAATCGTGTGGGCTTGATGTCGAATTGACGGGTAGTTCGAGAAACCTGATTTAGTAATTGTTGACCGCTCATTGTTGAGGCCGTGGGGCCTAAATTTTGACGGGCAGTATCCATGGTACTTTCCATACGAGCGACCAACGCGGCGTAGCGATTCCGCTCTTCCAGTCGACTGCTATAGAACGAGGTTGCGGAGGTCAATGTGAAGTAACAAAGCAACATCAGCATAAAAATGCCCAGTGCAACTAGAGCCGTGCGCTCATTGGGTTCGAGATTCCCAAAACCGCTTCTCAGGTTAGCCCATAGTTCTGTCATCAGCCATCCACCCGAATCTTGATGTTGCCCTTCACCAGACCTTCATCCTGGCTCAGCGTACCAATGTCTGCCTGGAGACCTGCCTGTAACAGCGTCCGTGCGAGTGTGACGAACTGGTCATTACGGGAAGCTTGGAGTTGCATAATCAGATCACCACGACTTGCATTAAAATTTACGCTGATCAATTGCATATCGCTGGCGGGCACATGTCTTGCTGCTTCGGAGAAGACTTTCATGAAACTTTGACCACTGTCGACCCGATTGCCTCTCAGATGGGCTTCCCACTTTGTGCCGATACCAGTGACGCTTCGCGCGTTGGGGAACACGGATCGATACAGACTAACTGCCTCTGCCTCATGTCGGCTAGCTTTGATGTCCAGGTACGTACCCTGGACAAACAACAGCAAAATATTAAAGGCAAACGTACACGCTGCGAGCACAGCCAGTGTCTGCCAGCGGACGCCACGCGCTGAGGGTGGTCGTTTGATCTTGTAGTCACCCTGGAGAAAATTAATTGCATTTGTATTGAAATTTCGACAGAGGTACTCGAACGCTGAGTATTCTGTACTATGGGTTTCAACGGCAAAGGATTCAGCCGCAAGCTGGCTCGCCAAAACCTCAATCGTATCGACGTCGGACTTGGATGCTGTAATCGATACCGGAAGTGCCTCATTGTCCACTATCTCACCGACGGGCGTCACCTCGTGGACGTCTGGCGATCCGAACAACATCGGCAGGAGCGCGACATTGGTTAGAACGCCGCCGTTATCCTCAGTACGGACCCAGCAACGGCCGCCGTGAACTAATGCACTTGGCCAAGATGGCTGATGTAGCACGTCAGGTGTTAACGTGGAAATAGGTAACCCTGTTGTTGTCAACCAGTCAAATAGGTCTGACATCAACTCGCTGCCAACTACAGCGACGGCATATTCAGAGCCCCCTTTAGAGCTTGTTGCGAAATGACAATGTTCGACTTCCGTTGCCAGGTCATCCTCTACCATATAGGGAATGGCTTGCGACACCTGGCGTTGCTTACGACCTGGAACCGTCGCGCGCGTCAGCAGACACAACTCCGTTGACAACAGCACGTGAACCTCACCCGCAATGGGTTGAAGGTTGTTCAGCTCATCCTGAAAGTCAGAACCATCACCAGCACCTTTCGCACGCACAATACCTGTGGACTCGTCGAGCAGCAGCCATTGCACTGCGCTGCAATCGAAAGATTCGGCACCTCGAGAAAATCGAACAAAGAGATTCTCAGGCATCCCCTGCCTCAGTCTGAGGTAATGTGTCCTGATCGCCGTCTAACTCATCGTCATGAAGAACAGGAAAGAATTTGCGACTGTGGTCTCTGTAAATCACCTGCATGACACCTAAAGTCGGGTTCCTTTCAATGACGCTCGAAAGATACGCGTACCGGTCCAGATATCTTGCTCGGACCTGAACACGAAAATAGCGTGATTGTACACCAAGACCTGCTGGTACCACGCCAAGACCTGCTAACTCCGGTTGACTCAGGAATGACGCGATCGATGTATAACCGCCTTCAGCATCGCGCGCGAGCACCATCGACTCAGCCTGTGCCAACGTAAGACCAGGCGAGAGTGACTGAAGCACACTCGCAGGCGCGGTATTTACATTAATAAATGCGAAGTTGATCGGCAGCGCGGTCAAACCACCATTTAAAAGTTCAAAAACTTCTGGGGTCATATCCAGTAACAGCCTAAGCTCGCTGATATCTGTAATCGGTCCGTCTGCGGGTCTGAACGGTCTCGCCAGAGCGAGGTAGTCATATTCTTCAGCACCTAAACCGCGGGTTGCCTTATCCGAATCCACCCAATCGACAATTCTGTCCTGAAACGCTGAATCAACCTGAAGCTCAGCGATATAGGTTCGCAGCCAGCGTGAGGTGCGCGAATTTTCACGTTCTGTAACCGCATTAAGGTTGATGAGTCCCTGTAAGTCTATGATCTGCAGAGACACTTCACCATTTTCAAATTTAAAATTGAGATTAGGATCCGCCCACGGTTCTCCCAGATGGTCCCGAGATGCTGACTCTGCATTCCGCATGTCCTCACCGAGGATCTGACGAGCAAGTTCCTCCCCACCAAGGGCATACTCTCTTGCCTGCATGTTGATGCTCTGCGTGCCAGCACGGCTGGCTGACAGACTCTGCGTTGTGATCATCCGAACAGCGAGCACTGTACCCACAACCACGACCAAAAGTACGGAAATAAGGGCAATACCTTTGCTTCGGGTCTTCACTGAATCACCGGACCATTTGATGGTTCTCCCGCGTTCCCATCCGCCCCATCACCTGTGGACCAGGACTCGAGGCCCTGTCTTATCGCTGTCAAAGGATAAAGCGCCTGAATCGAGCCTACGTGCGCCAGCGTGAGATCAATTTGCAGCAACCGAGGCTGATCGCCATCCTCCTTTAGCTCATTCGAAGGCCATTGATCCAATACCCGACTGTCCGTTCGCAATGAAACCCTGAAGTCCTGAACGTCCGTAAACAGGATCTTCGACTTTGGTTCTGTATTCTGTGCTCGATCCAGAACCAGCCAAAAGTGTCGAATCAATTCGTCATCACTATTGATCGAATAGGCAACACGCTGCAGAGAACTGCGTGGCAGCTGGGCAGGATTGCTCCACCCGGATCGTGTCAGTTCGACCGTGTGTGGACCGAAATTGACCATGAGTGCTGGTAAGGTATCTCCATACTGATCTTTGATGTTGCGCAATGTCAGCTGCGTAAAATCCCTTTCCATAACCGCCAGTGCACGGCTCATGGTGATGACTTCGTCGCCAACATACCGTGACGTATCCTCAGCGTTAACGACTGTTCGTAATACGGCGTTGGAACCGAGACCAATCAGCGCAAATATGCTGATCGCAATCAGTACCTCTAGCAAGGTAAATCCTCGATAGCGCATCAGTACCGACCCAGAAATCCAGTTAACTCAGCGACTACACTATCGGGATCAGCCTCCCTAGCGACCTGGACATTGATCCGACGCATCAGCTCGTTCTCCGTCGATTCTGTTGTGACGATCAACTCCCAATCTCTGCCTGCCATTGTGACGCGCTCACGATCGATGCTAGGACTGCGGAAGGTACTGTCCTGGCGGGGTGCAGCACGAAGCTCACTCAGTCGATTCCTGGCGATTAATTCAGCAATGCCACGCTCTCGGAGTGTATCGGTTTGAAGTAACGAAAAGCTGGCACTCTTGACGAGCGCCGCCGAGACGACTGCAAACACCGCCAATGCAATCATGACCTCGACAAGGGTAAATCCTCTATCACGACAGGAACATATTGCCGATAGTCCAGGGTTATCCTTCATTGCCGTTATCCCACTCAAAACCTCCGTAACCATCGGCAGTCAATATCCTGCTACCCAGATCGTCTTTCAGACGCAACTCAAAGGGCGTGACTTCTCCGCTGGAAAGAATCAGGACGGCCGGGGGCTCGTCTTCGCCGATAGTCAATGGCACACCTTCGATTCGCAATGACAAGAATTGCCCCTCCTCCAACTGTCTTGGACGAAACGGGCGCTCATCTAGCGTAACCCACTGTTTTCCCTCATCGTCGTAACGAACAAACTCGTACCCGAATCCCTCGGTACGGAATCCCAACTCTGCCGATGCTGACACCGCCTCGTCATGGGCGAGTGTCATCAGCATCTTCAGGCGTCGCATCTCCGTATCAAAAGTATCTGTCACCACAAGCGCCGGGATACTGGACACAACAATGCCCGTCATGATTGAGACGATAAAAAGAACAACCAGTATCTCAATGAGTGTGAAGCCTTGAGCCCAAGGCCACACCTTGGAAGAAGAATCGTTACAGACCCGAGAAACGAATGTCCGCATCCACACCTTCACCACCTTCTCTGCGATCAGCACCGAAGGAAATCAACTCGAAATGCCTAGGACCTTCACTGATGTATAGGAACGGCTCTCCCCAGGGGTCTTCAGGAAGCTTGTTCACATAGGGTTCCGGTCCCCATTTACGCGGTTCAGGATAACCAGAAGGTTCACTTACCAGCGCATCCAAACCCTGTTCCGAGCTGGGATACGTACTGTTGTCTATTCGATAGAAATCGAGAGATGCAGCCACATTTTGCATTTGAATTTTCGCCGCTTCCACTCTGGCTTCTTCGGGTTTACCAATAATATTGGGTACGATAATGGCTCCAAGAATTCCCAGAATCACCACAACAACCATGACCTCGATCAGGGTAAAGCCGCGTTGGACGATCTGATTGTTTATCATGTTCTTCTGCTCCACATCGGATGAAGATTCGACGTCTGATCGTCTCTCAGGTTTCCTGACCACATTGTAACAGGGTACAGAAGCATAGAGATGTCTCCTCAAAGGCCAACGAGTTGATTCAGGTTGATGATCGGTAACAAAATTGCCATCACAATCGTAAAGACGGCACCGCCCATCACCACGAGCATCAGCGGCCCAAAGAGGCTGAGAAGAACATTCATCAGCATCTCGACACTCTGTTCCATCTGGACGGCAACCCGTCCGAGCATTTGATCAAGTTCGCCGGAATTTTCACCACTCGCAACCATATGAAGCATAATCGGTGGAAAATAGCCGCTGGCTTCCAGCGCCAAGCTCAGCGAAGCACCCTCGCTCACCGACTCGGTCGCTTCCTGAATTTTCAATTTTAACCACTCGTTTGAAAGCACTTCACCAGCAATACGCATCCCATCAACCAACGGGACACCACTGGATGTCAGTATGCTGAGCGTACTAGCAAACAAAGCCGTGTTCGTGCCACGGCTGACCTTGGCAACAAGCGGCAAGTGCAGTAGTCGCCGATCCCACGAAAGACGGATCTCTGGGATACGCAACGCATACAGACACCCGATCATAATCAAAATGACGACGAACAGAACCCCGATGCCCCACTCTGCTACGAAGTGACTAGTGGCAATGATCGCCACCGTCAGAGTCGGCAGTTCCTGACCAGTCTCGGCAAAAACCTCTACGATATCGGGTACGACATATCCCATTAGTCCCGCCAGAATCGTAAGCGTCAGCAAAAAAAGAATGATCGGATAGACCATCGCCTGCTGAATGCGCGCTCTCGACTGCTGACGGGTTTCTGTGTAGTCCGCGAGCTTGTTCAACACCAAGTCCAGATGCCCTACGGACTCACCTGCTGCCACCGTTGCCCGGTAGAGTACCGGGAACGCTCGCGGAAACTCAGCGAGGCTGTTGGCGAGTGAGTACCCCTCCATGACTCGTGCACGAACCGACAACAGCATGGTCTCCGCGCTCGTCTTCTCGGCTTGTCGCGACACCGCCAACAACGCGTCTTCTACGGGTAATGCTGCAGCGATCAGAGTTGCTATTTGACGTGTAATCAACGCCAGGTCCGACGTTGATAACGATGGCCGAAGTAGAACGTCCAAATTAAACTTTCGGGCGGTTTCCTCCTTAGTGTCGATAGCCGAAGAGACCGTGAGTGGCGCCAACGAACGATCCCGTAAAATCTGGCGCGCCTGTCGCATGGAATCTGCTTCCAGCACGCCCTTCTCTTCACGCCCACGCCCATTGAGCGCGGTGTAGGCAAACGCGGCCATCAGTCTTCCGTCGTCAGACGAATAACCTCGTCGATAGAGGTCTGACCTTCTAGTATTTTCTTACAGCCATCCTCGCGGATACCCGCACCATTGCGTCTAACAAGCGCTTCCATCTCCCTTTCGGATGATCCCTGATGAATCATACGGCGCAGATCATCATCAATGGCGACCACCTCATAGATGCCCTGCCGACCTCGGTAGCCCTCGTATGCACAATGTTCACAACCCGCTGCACGATAGACTGTCGGAGGATTAAATTTATCGACGCCCAGAAATTCGCACTCATAATCGTCAGGGGTGTACGCTTCCCGACAGTGCGGACACAGCACACGGACCAGACGTTGCGCGATCAGACCGACAATGGAGTTGCTGAGCAAATACGGCTGAATGCCCATGTTGGCGAATCGCGTCAACGCACCAATCGCAGTATTAGTATGAATCGTCGATAGGACCAGGTGCCCCGTAAGACTCAGTTGGACAGAAATATCAGCAGTCTCAGCATCGCGAATCTCTCCCACCATGACCACATCTGGATCCTGTCTGAGAATGGCGCGGAGTCCTTTGGCGAACGTCATGTCGGCTTTGGGATTCACCTGGGTCTGACCGATGCCCTCAACATCGTATTCAATCGGATCCTCAACGGTCAGAATATTTCGAGATCGATCGTTCAACTGATCCAGGCATGCGTACAACGTTGTGGACTTTCCTGATCCGGTAGGGCCAGTGACGAGGATGATGCCATGTGGTCGTTTGATCAGAACCTGCATGATAGCAAGGTCAGGATCGTTCATACCCAGGTTTTTCAGATCGCGTCGACTTTCCTGTTTATCCAGAAGTCGGAGTACGACACGTTCACCATTGGCACCTGTCGGAATCGTCGAAACACGAACGTCGACTTCCTTGCCCGCCAATTTTATGGAAATACGCCCGTCCTGAGGCAGCCGCTTTTCGGCAATATCAAGTTTTGCCATCACCTTTACTCGACTCACAAGCAGTGGTGCCAGTGCGCGTCTGGGGCTCGACACTTCTCGCAATACTCCGTCCACGCGGAACCGCACGACCATCCGTGTCTCATAAGTCTCAATGTGGATATCCGAGGCACCTGCGTTGATAGCCTTTATCAGCAGGGTGTTGATGAATTGAATAATTGGGGCATTGTCATCCTGCTCCAACAGGTCACCAGTCTCAGGAATCAGTTCAGCGAGGTGCGTGAGATCCATCTCATCGCCAATCTCTTCAATCACATCCATGGAATCAGCGTCGCGATAGACCTCAGCGAGCTGTTGATCGAAACGCGCATCATCAACCAACCGCCAAGCGTCAATTTGACCCGCCACCCGCTGAACTTCGGCGATCACTGTCGCCGTTATGCCTGCCCGATGGATCAACGTCGGCTGTTCATCCTGCTCGACCAACAGAACACCATGTCGACGCGCAAAGCCGTACGGCAACATCGACATTTGTTCACTCATTATGGGAACTCCTAAGCCCCGCTCTAAACATCGCTGATCTGGGTTTATGTGTTTGCATCGACCTGCCTCCAGCTATGAGCAGAGTTCGCGATTTTGGAAAGCACAAACATAAGAAATGGCATCGCTCTGTGTACTGGTATTGCCAGTAAGGCATACTATAAGTCATATTTATCACAATAATACTGTCAATTCAGGCAACGAATAGATAAGCAGCCAACCTGCAAAGAGGACACCTTATTCGGCTGGCAGTTACCCTTAGGAACTGTAAAGCACATCACGACCATGAAACTCAGTGACATCGATCTCAACCTCTTTGTCGTTTTTGACGCGATCTACACGGAAGGTAATCTGACCCGTGCCGGTGAAATTATCGGGATAACGCAACCTGCCGTTTCCAATTCGTTGTCGCGGCTCAGGAATCTCTTCAACGATCCTCTGTTTGTTCGCACGGCTGACGGAATGGTACCGACGCCGGTCGCGCAAAATATAATCGGGTCTGTTCGCCAATCCCTTGCACTCATGCGCGCCAGCGTTCAAGACAGTGAGCTATTTGATCCAGCAGCCTCCGACAAACGCTTCCGCCTGAGTATGACCGATCTCACACAGGCAATTATCCTGCCGTATGTGTTTGAACGGGTCCGCGTGGAAGCACCGAATACTGCCATCGATTGTTATCAGGTCCGTCGCCGGGAAATGAATATGGAATTGGCATCGGGAAATCTCGATCTAGCGGTGGACATCCCGCTGACCCCGGACCCACACATCTGTCAGGCTCCGCTCTTCTCACATCCACATGTCTGTGTCATCAGAACAGATCATCCGTCCGTCGGCGATAGCATCAGCACCGAGGAGTACTTGTCTCTTAAACATATCCACATCTCGTCCCGTCGGGGTGGTCTTGGACACGTGGATCTTGCGCTCGGGAAAATGGGCGAGCGCCGCGACATCGTTTTTCGAACTCAGCATTATCAGGCTGCACCCGAACTGGTGGGCCAAACAGATTTCGCGATGACCGTGCCGCAAATATTTGCCGAGCGCATGCATAGCCAATACCCCGTGCGGTACGTCGACCTACCATTCCCAGTGCCAGGTCTTGAAACCAATCTTTACTGGCACGAAAGCACAGACAAGGATCAAGCTAACCAATGGATGCGTGAACTCATTCTCGCCTTACCCTCCCAATATCTCTGGGGTCGTAAATGAAATTTTCCGGTAGTCACATCCTCTCAGTGGATCAGTTCACACGAGAAGATATCGACACAATCTTCTCGGTTGCCGATGAGATGCGTCCTTATGCAGAGAGACAACGCATTACACGCGTCCTGGAAGGTGCCATCTTGGGTAACATGTTTTTTGAGCCAAGCACACGAACTAGGGTGAGTTTTGGTTGCGCTTTCAATCTGCTTGGCGGCGAGGTACGCGAGACAACAGAAGTTCGTGCTTCTGCAATCGCCAAAGGCGAGTCATTTTATGACACGGCGCGAGTGCTATCAGGCTACAGCGACATCATTGTGATGCGCCATCAGATCGAAGGGTCAGTCGGAGAGTTCGCAGATGCCAGTCGGAAACCCGTCATTAACGGCGGTGATGGGTCCAACGAACACCCGAGCCAGGCACTCCTGGATCTTTATACGATTCGTAGCGAAATGGCTTCAAAGGGGAAATCCATCGACAACCTGAGAATCGCTCTGATTGGTGATCTCCGCTATGGCCGGGCCGTGCACTCGCTATGCAAGTTACTCGGGCTTTTTAACAACCTTCATATGACCTTGATATCGCCATCTGAACTTGCGCTACCCGAAGAGTACACATCAGCGCTGATTGGTCGGGGACACACGGTGATCGTTAGCGATGATCTTCACAATGGTATTCAGGGTGCCGACATTCTGTATTGTACTCGGACACAGGAAGAACGATTCCCTTCACTCGAAGAAGCCAACCGCTATCGTGGCCTCTTTCGTCTGAACCAGGCGATCTACACTGAACACTGTGAACCGAACACAGTGATTATGCATCCTCTCCCCAGAGACTCGAGGTCGGAAGCCGGTGAACTCGACAACGATCTGAACGACAATCCCAACCTCGCAATTTTCAGACAAACGGATAACGGGCTTCTGGTTCGCATGGCTCTCTTTGCGCTGATTCTCGATGTCGGAGACCGCCTACATGACTCTGCGAGAGATGTCGGCTGGTATACAGGACCACCTGGTCAACTACTATGAATTTTGGCCTGCCAGAAACGGTTGAAATAATCCGGGATCACGTCCGACGTTTCGCAGAACGAGAAATCACGCCTCTGGCTGATCAGATTGATCGTGAGAACATCTTTCCGCTGTCACTCTGGAAGACGATGGGTGAACTGGGTGTTCTCGGCGTGACCGTCAGTGAAACTTACGGTGGGGCAGGACTTGGATACCTAGCCCATGCCGTGGCCATGGAGGAAATCAGTCGAGCGTCAGCGTCTGTTGGCTTATCCTACGGCGCCCATTCAAACCTGTGCGTCAATCAGATCTTCCTGAATGGTACGGACGAACAGAAACAGCAGTACCTGCCCCGCCTGATATCGGGTGAACACATTGGTGCGCTAGCTATGAGCGAGCACAACGCAGGGTCCGATGTTGTCGGTATGCAACTATCCGCATTTGCGGACGGGGACGACTTTATCCTGAACGGTACCAAAATGTGGATCACTAATGGACCGGATGCACAGACCTACGTTATTTACGCCAAGACAGATCAGAACGCCTCATCACGTGGGATCACCGCGTTCATTGTCGATCGGGATACACCTGGATTCTCCCGGAGTACAAAACTCGACAAATTGGGTATGCGAGGCTCGAACACCTGTGAGCTCGTTTTTAAAGAATGTCGGGTGTCGAGATCGCAGGTACTTGGGCAGGTTAACGCTGGTGTTGGTGTTCTGATGAGCGGTCTCGACTACGAACGCACAGTTCTCGCCGCCGGACCTGTTGGCATAATGCAGGCAGCGCTTGATCTCGTACTGCCATATGTAAGGGAGCGCAAACAGTTTGGTCAGGCGATCGGCGAGTTTCAGCTTATCCAAGGAAAACTCGCCGACATGTATACGCAGCTCAATGCGTCTCGGGCATACCTGTACAGCGTCGCTTCGGCCTGCGATCGTGGTGAATCCACTCGTGAAGACTCGGCAGGGGTTATACTCCTCTGCGCGGAAAACGCAACGCGCGTTGCGCTTGACGCGATCCAGCTACTGGGCGGGAATGGTTACATCAACGACTATCCGGCTGGGCGATTGCTCCGTGATGCCAAACTGTACGAAATTGGCGCAGGCACGAGCGAGGTACGACGTATGTTAATTGGTCGAGAATTAGTCGCCAACGGCTGAACGATGGTGTTGAGAGAAGGATCACCGTATGACCAGCTTTATTATTGATTGTGATCCCGGCCATGATGACGCAGTTGCCATTGTCGTGGCGGGCCGACATCTGGACGTCATCGGCGTCACTACCGTATTCGGCAACTCGACCATCGAGAACACGACGAGAAATGCATTGAACATTCTCGATGGCGCGGGGTTCGAACATATACCGGTCGCCCCAGGAGCTTCGGGCCCCTTGTTCGGGCTCGCCAAGACAGGAGAAGGCATCCATGGTAAGTCCGGCCTCGATGGCGCCACCTTACCTGGGTCATCTCGGGAAGCAATCGACCAGGATGCGGCCGACTTCATTATCCAGGCATCTCATGAACATGATGACCTGGTGATCATCTCGGTCGCACCAGAAACGAATCTGGCGATAGCGCTGGAACGTGACCCGACGCTTGCATCAAGGGTGTCAGAAATTTCGATCATGGGTGGTTCCACGACGCACGGTAACGCCACCGCTGCGGCAGAGTACAACATCTACGCAGATCCAGAGGCGGCATCGATAGTCTTCGAAAGCGGTATTCCCATTCGTATGGTCGGACTCAACGTCACATCAACATTTGGTGTCACCCAGACGGAACTAGATAAACTTCACGCCGCTAACGGCATTGGACGTGAGCTTGCAGGCGCACTTCAGTTCTACCTGGACCGGCAAACCAGTACCTACGAACATTCTTATGCTCCCATGCACGATACCTGTGCAGTGATACCCTACATCAATCCATTATGGATCGAATATCATCCATTACATGTGGTTGTGGAATGTGCAGGCACTCACACGCGCGGCATGACACTATGCGACACACGTGGTTCGGTCATCGGGGGTGAAAACGAAAATTCTCAGACTCCCAATGCTCAGGTCGCAATCATGGCGGATGCCGACGCGATCATCGCGCAGGCAATCGCTGACCTCAGCCATCATTGATGTCGATCCAGTCTACTCCAAATCCCAAAGAGCATAATTTTAAACGTCCGAGACAAAAAGACCCCAATAAAATCGGGCCTTCCATGCGAACTGGGTGGACCCTAGAGCAGCCCATCCATCTCAGGTACAGCCTTGAACAGATCCGCAACTAGACCGTAGTCGGCAACCTGGAAAATCGGAGCGTCCTCGTCCTTATTGATCGCGACAATGACCTTGCTGTCTTTCATCCCGGCCAGATGCTGGATCGCGCCACTGATCCCGACCGCAACATAAAGTTCAGGAGCAACAATCTTGCCGGTTTGCCCCACCTGCATGTCGTTAGGGACAAAACCCGCATCAACCGCAGCACGTGATGCACCTACTGCAGCGCCGAGTTTATCCGCAACGCTTTCAAGCAGGGTGAAGTTATCACCATTCTGCATGCCCCGGCCGCCCGAGATGATTACGCTGGCTGCTGTGAGTTCCGGTCTATCGCGTTCAACGATTTGTTCACGGTCCCACGTAGAAACACCACTGTCTGTCACAGATCCAACGTTTTCGACAGCCGCACTACCTCCGTCCGCAGAAACAGGATCAAATGCAGTACCTCGCACGGTGATCACTTTCACACTGTCTGAAGACTGAACCGTTGCGATCGCGTTACCAGCATAAATGGGACGTTCAAAGGTATCCTCGCTGACAACAGCCGTGATGTCGGAAATCTGGCCCACATCAAGGAGGGCCGCTACGCGGGGAAGAAAATTCTTACCGCTCGTCGTTGTCGACGTCATGATATGGCTATAACCAGCGGCCAGCTCAACAACCAGAGCGGCAAGGTTCTCCGCAAGATCATGTCTATAGGTGTCATTGTCCGCGACCAGCACCTTATTGACGCCACCGATCTTAGCAGCTGCTTCTCCGGCAGCGCCACACCCTGAGCCAGCCACCAGCACATCAACGTTACCACCGATCTGCAGGGCGGCAGCGACGGTCACTAATGTGGGTGTCTTGATCGTTTCGTTGTCGTTATCTGCAATAACAAGAATACCCATATTCAGATCACCTTTGCTTCGTTCTTGAGTTTGTCGACCAGTTCTTCAACGGTTTCTACAGTGATGCCCGCCTGACGTTCAGCTGGCGGAGACACCTTTAGCGTCGTAATCGAGGGGGTTACATCAACTCCCAGGTCCGCCGGAGAGTAGGTATCAATAGGTTTCTTCTTAGCTTTCATAATGTTTGGTAGAGAAGCATAGCGTGGCTCATTCAGGCGTAGGTCAGTCGTAATAACAGCGGGCAGCTTCACGGTAATAGTCTCTAGACCACCGTCTATCTCCCGGGTCACCGTCACTGTGCCATCACCTAGTTCTACCTCGGATGCGAATGTTGCCTGTCCATACCCACCCAACGCCGCGAGCATCTGACCAGTCTGACTGTTGTCACCATCGATAGCTTGTTTGCCAGTGATGACGATTTCAGGTTGCTCTTTGTCCATAATGGCCTTAAGTACCTTTGCGATACCCAGCGGTTGCACATCTTCATCGGTCTCCACCAGGATGCCGCGGTCAGCACCCAGTGCAAGCGCGGTACGAATCTGTTCTTGACACGCACTGGAACCGACCGACACAACGATGACCTCTTCTGCCTTGCCTGCTTCTTTGAGGCGCACGGCTTCTTCAATGGCAATTTCATCAAATGGATTAACGGACATTTTGACGTTGTTCAGGTCAACACCTGACTCGTCGCTAAGGACGCGGACGTTTACGTTGTAATCCACAACGCGTTTCGCGGCTACCAAAACTTTCATGTATTTCCTCTGGTTTGGCCGGTGGAAAAAAGCGGGTAAAAAAGAGCGCGTATTCTGCCTTTAATGCCGCGAGTGGTCAACTTGGAGGAGACTAGAAGGAGCCTCGCAAGAGTATCGCAGGTAATTGTTTTTCGGTGATTTTTATGACCATAACACGATAAACGATTCAGACCATGATCGCACCGGTATACACGCCGCTGATTTCCTTTGCCACACCTCTTCCCCTACAATAGTCGCGGTTTTTTGCGGGAGATCCGGGGTGTCAGAAGAAGCCGTCAAAAGAGAATCCATGGAATTCGATGCGGTCATAGTGGGGGGCGGTCCGTCGGGACTCGCTGCCGCGATCCAGTTCGCACAGAAAGTGATGGATGCGGGTGAAGAATATACAGTCTGTCTAGTCGAGAAAGGTTCGGAAATCGGTGCCCACATCCTGTCTGGAGCGGTGATAGAGCCCACCGCATTGAACGAACTAATCCCTGACTGGAAAGAAAAGGGTGCTCCTCTGAACAATCCCGTGACTGAGGATGATTTTTATTACCTCGTCGACGATCAACAGGGGATGCGGCTGAACTTCCTGGTGCCGTCCGCCTTTCATAATCATGGCAACTACGCTGGCAGCCTTGGCAACCTGTGTCGCTGGCTCGGTGAACAGGCTGAAGAGCTCGGTGTTGCTATTTTTCCGGGATTTGCCGCCAGCGAGATCCTCTACAATGATGATGGCAGCATCAAAGGAGTCGCGACAGGCGATATGGGGATCGGTGCCGACGGCGAGAAGAAGCCCACCTATCAGCCAGGTTACGAATTGCACGCCAAATACACGATCTTCGCCGAAGGCTGCCGCGGTCATCTAGGTAAAGTGCTGATGGACAAGTTCAAACTTCGAACTGATGCGCAGCCCCAACACTACGGTATCGGTTTCAAGGAAATCTGGAACGTCGATCCAGAAAAACACGTGCCGGGCAAAGTAGTGCATACCGTTGGTTGGCCACTCGGTCATTTTCCTGGCGGAACCCTGGGGGGGTCGTACATGTACCACATGGAAGACAATCAGGTGGCGATTGGTCTCATCGTTGACCTGGGTTACCGAAATCCACACCTTTCTCCTTTTGATGAGTTCCAGAGATTTAAGCACCACAAACTAATCAAGCCGGTGCTTGAAGGAGGCAGCCGTGTAGCCTATGGCGCACGCGCGGTGATCAAGGGTGGGTTGACGGCCCTACCAAAACTTACGATGCCAGGCGGCCTTCTGGTGGGGGATGATGCGGGCTTCCTCAACAACCTCAAACAGAAAGGAACCCACACAGCGATGAAGTCAGGGATGCTAGCTGCGGACGCGGTTTACGACGCGGTCAGAGCCGGCTCTTTGGGCGGCGAGGAGTTGACCGCATACCCGGAGTCTTTCCAGAAGTCTTGGTTGTATGACGAACTCTATGCTGCAAGAAACACGACGTCCTGGCTCCACAAGTTTGGACTGTTCCTCGGATCTGCTTTCACCTGGGTGGATCAGTTGTTCCGTGGGAAACTACCTTTCACATTGAAGGACGATCATGCCGACCACGACGCATTGAAACTGGCGAGTAAGACCGGGGTGATCGATTACCCAAAACCGGACGGAACTATCAGTTTCGACAAGTTATCATCGGTATTTCTGACGAATACAAACCACGAAGAGGACCAGCCTTGCCACCTGCAACTGAGAGACCCCGAACTACCGATCAACAGCAACCTGCCACTGTATGACGAACCGGCACAAAGATACTGTCCGGCCGGAGTTTACGAGGTGTTGCGTCAGGACAATGGCACGCCGGTGTTCAACATCAATGCGCAGAATTGCATCCACTGCAAGACTTGCGACATCAAGGACCCAGCCCAGAATATCAACTGGGTCGTTCCCGAGGGTGCTGGCGGTCCCAATTACGGCAATATGTAGCGCATCGGCGATGATGTCAGTTCGCCTGAATCGCTGCCTGGCTATACCATGCCTAACCGCGACAGGAGACCGTCTAGTGTATCTTGGTCTCTCTCGGTGCCGAGAACCATCAATGAGCGTGCCTGATCATCATATTGTCTAATGAACAGGTACAACTGATCCTCGAATCGCAGGTGGATGTGCTCCACCAGATCTAGATGCGGGTCGAAGATGCCTCTGACCGATGTGAGTCCCAGCTCGTCAAAAGCTTGGTAGTTTGGTTGATCGAACATCAGGAGTGGCTTGAATATCGTTGTGGTTGGCAGTTCGTGAACGCGAATGCGTGCAATTTCTCCCAGATGATCTGAGGCTGCGATTCCCTCGAGGTCAGCAATATACTCCTCAACGTCACGTTCCCTGACAAAGTAGCCGCTGTCACCCATGGCCATGGGGATGTCGAGTGCCGACAGAGATTCAAAATACCAATGACCATTTGCAACGGTCAGGGGGGTAAAGTCAGGTAACGAGGTAACTGCACGATACCAGCTGGCCACCTCTTCCCGAGAGTGTCGGTCATCCAGTACACCTCGAAAAATGTCGATAAGCAGGTGTCGTGAAGGCGGCCGTACCAGTAGCAAGATTTCACTAGCCAGTTGGTAGTGCGTCGTCCAACGTACTGGCTGGACACAGCGGAACAAACTGTCCGTCTGACACCACACCGAGGGTTTCCTCGCTATTGTGCAACCGTGCTTCCAGAAGATCGACCAGTTGGTACCAGACGTTTCGATTGAGCTTCGCCTCCAGCCCGTCTCGAACCATTACGTAGGGCGATGGCTCACCCTCTTCCGAGATATCCAGCCTGAGAGGGTGATCGGCGTCGAGTGGCACCTCGTCAGCGACATTGGTCGTGAAGACCCACTGCTGTTGATCAGCACCACCCCTCGACTTCAACAGGACCGCTTGAAAAGGAACATCTTCAACACGAATGCGGCATTGCTCAACGGGTGTCACTAGGAAATAGTCGTCTTTCTCACGGCGCAGCACGGTGCTGAACAACCGTACCAGACGATTTCGACGAATCGGCGTCCCGAGATAGTGCCAAGACCCATCTCGACGGATTTCAATATCGATGTCTTTGCGCTGTTCAGGGTGCCACAAATGGATGGGTGGCGGCTTTCTGTGACTCACCTCATCAAGGCCCGCAAGTAATTGAAACGGATCAGAGCTCACGCGTCATCCACCAATGAATTTCATAACTGTCGTCTCACCCTGGAAACTCAGTTTTTTATCGTCAAGCGCACTAACCAGCATATTCTGTAGTTGTGGCAATGCTTCATGGATGGGCAGCTTAATTAACGCCGACATGCCTTGATATCTGGAGTTACTCAAGCAGCCATACAAGCGTCCGTCGGATGACAGTCGCAAGCGGGTACAGGAACGACAAAATGGTTCGCTCTCGTTCGCAATGATACCGAAAACACCCTTATCATGGATGTCAAAGCGGACCGCGGTAGAGTCGTGCGGTGCACCTGTTCGCTCGAATTGGTAGACCGCGCCGATCATATCCAGCAATGATTCCATCGACACGTAGTCCGCAACAAAACCGTTACTATTCAGCAGATGTCCCATCCTCATCAGCTCGATAAAACGGAGTTCAATACCCCGCTCGAGGCAATATTCCAACATGGGAATAATTTCGCCAGTGTTTTGAGTCCGCATGGGCACCATATTAATTTTCACCTTCAGACCCGCCTCTAACATAAGTTCAATACCACGCAGGACAGTCTCGAGATCTCCACCCCTTGCAATCCGCTTGAATCGTTCCGGATTCAGTGTATCCAGACTCACGTTGATACGTTTCATCCCCGAATTCACAATGACATCAGCTTTGCGCGGTAGCAGCTGCCCATTGGTGGTCAAACTCACATCATTCAGAGGCAACGCCATTACCCCATTTAAGAATTCGTCGAACTTGGGGGTAAGCAATGGTTCCCCACCTGTGATCCTGACCTGTTCTATCCCCGCTGCCTGCTGTAGCAGTTGAACGGCTGTTAGCAAATCGGTGGCCCCCATTTCATTTCGCGCAGGCATCAGTTTCTTGCCATCGGGGACACAGTAAGTGCAGGCATAGTTGCAGGCAGCTGTGAGGCTGACCCGAAGATTGCGAAAACGCCTGCCGAGACGATCAACGATCATTTGATGCGAGGGTTACAGTGTGTAAGGACCCGGTATAATACCCAAAAATCGCGCCGGATTAAGTAGCCTGTCCTGTTATGAATTTCAGCTTTATCTCCAACCCGATCATCAAATGGCTGAATAAGCAGCGCCCACGTCGCGGCGCCCCGCTTTCCGACTATGAGCGTATTCGACATGAACTTAAGAGTTGCGACGTGGTCTTGCTAGAGGGGTTCAGCCGTGTTTCCAACGTCATTCGGCTTATTACTAGGAGTTCCTGGACCCACGCAGCACTCTATATCGGGAGACTCCACGATATTGAGGATCCAGACCTTCGTCAGATTATTCGATATCACTTCCACGGCGAAGACAGCGAACAGCTGGTAATTGAAAGCATGCTGGGGCGTGGCACAATTGTGCGGAGCCTGGAACATTATCGGGACGAACATCTTCGAATCTGCAGACCTTCCCGACTGGGGCATGGGGATGCTCAGAAGGTTATTCGCTATGCCGTCGCCAGATTAGGAGTTGACTACGACGTCCGACAGATCCTGGATCTAGCTCGGTTCCTATTTCCATGGTGGATAGCGCCCAGAAGATGGCGGTCATCACTGTTTGAACACAATGCCGGGCATTCTACGCGAACCGTCTGTTCTACGATGATCGCTGAAGCATTTGCATTTATTCAGTTTCCAATACTGCCACTCGTGAAAAGGCTTAGTGACGACAACGTTCAGATGTTTCGACGCAATCCAAAGCTGTGTACCCCTAGTGACTTCGACTACTCACCCTACTTCGAGATCATCAAGTATCCGTTTGTCGATTTCGGCTACCAAGATGATTACCACCTGTTGCCATGGCGAGGCAAAGGAGAGCTTGATGAACAACAAAGCCAAATGTACATAGATCCTGAGTCACAATCAGGTGCAGATAGGGTTGACGCTGCGATCGAGCGTGCCCTGAGAGCAGCTACGTCCCGGTCTGACGTTCAATCAGGGCCGCCTTCAGGCGATCAACAAATCCGTTAGTCCAGAACACTTTGTTGGCACCTTTTATTAACACGGTGATGGGCTGGCCCCAGGCAGCCTGTTCAATAGACTCGATAAATCGATAAAGTGACGCGTCTTCAAGCTGTTCGATTTGGAAGTGCTGCCCCAGCTGAGGCCACGCGTCACCAACAGTGATCACCTGGTCAAGCTTGTCCAAAGCCTGGGACAACACAGACTCATGTGCACTCGGGCCGGCACTCCCCAGTTCGAGCATTTCGCCGAGTAACGCAACCCGGTGCCCTTTCTCCTCGTGGAGCGCGTCAACGGCATAAACCATACTGACCGGATTCGCATTGTAGCTGTCATCAACCAACGTCCAGGCCCCCGCATTGACAACCTGCCCCCTGCCCGTCGGAACGGTTAGACGAAAGACATCTCGCGCTGCGCGTTCAAGATCTGCATCCAAAGCAGCGAGTGCCGCAAAAACAGCGGTGAGCGTCAGCAAACGATGGGCGCCAGCAAACGGTGGTCGACAGAACAGTCGCTGATCGTCAACGTAAATATAAAATGCTCCTGCGTCACCAATACCGTCAAAGAAAAGCTCCCCCCAGACATCAGCGTCTGAGGATAGACCGAACGTAATCTGACGAGAGTCGCTGACTGAGGAACCACTAAGATCAAGTTCCAATGGGACGACGGCAATACCATCGTCCTTCAGACCATCCGCCAGGGAGAGCTTTTCGCGTCGAAGATCATCCATCGACGGAAATCTTCCAATGTGGGCAGGCAGCACATTCAGGACTACGGCAACGTCCGGAGCCACGAGGTCGGTCAATAGTGCAATCTCACCTGGATTGTTTGTACCCACCTCAAAAACCGCATAACGGGTATTACTAGGCATTCGAGACATTGACAATGGCACCCCCCAGTGGTTGTTGAGTGAACCTGTGGAGGCATGCGTTGGCGCTTGTTGGGAAAGCAATGTCTCCATCCAACTTCGACAGGTCGTCTTACCAGCACTTCCAGTAACGGCAACGACGTCGCCACTGATCCGTTTACGTGCCGCACGACCCAGTGACCAAAGTCCGTCAAGCGTGTCGGGAACGCGAAGTACGGGGATGGACACGCCATCATCCCGTCCCATCCGGATCACAGCTGATGATGCCCCAGCCTGAACTGCCGCCTTAACAAAATCATGTCCGTCTCGAGTGCCCATCGAGCTGCTATGGAATCGAGGACCTGGATCGCCGGACAACGCGATAAACAGATCACCGGGTTGAAGTGATCGTGAGTCAATACTGATCCCATTGATGTCCAATGTCTGATCCGTCACTGGGAGTTCCAGTGCGTCACAGAGCTCGTGCCACTTCCATAGGCTCACGGACGCTGTGCCGCCATCTCCGGTGTCATCAGATGATGCACCATGCGTAGCGCATCTCTTTTACTCTGGTAGTAGCCCTTCAGCACTTTGTCTCGGCGAAAATCGATGGATTGATAGAAGTTAATCGCCTCGTCATTATCAGTCCGAACTTCCAGCTCAATCCTCGCAATACCCGCGAGTCGCGCAGAAACGGCCAACCATTCGAGTAGCGCTTTACCCACACCTTTACGCTGTTGATGTGGCTTCACTGCAAGCAGATTCAAATGAGCATGTTCTTCATGGAATTCCATGATCGCGAACCCTGCAATCTCAAGACGGGTTCTCGCCATCAGGACAACACTCTCGGAATGTTCCATCATCGCGAGGATTCGTGATGGCTTCCAAGACCAACCTAACCCGACTTCGATAAGATCGCGTGACATCTCAGCTAACGCGAGTGCATCTGAAGGTCTTGCCAGTGCTATTTCAGTGTCTGCATCCATCCTTTACTTTGCACCCACCGGCACTTCGTTAAACGGCACGCCTTTATCCACTCGGATGTCCTGGGGTAATCCCAGGACCCGCTCTGCGATGATATTGAGCATAATCTCGTCACTTCCTCCAGCGATGCGGCTTCCAGGCGCACCCAGGTAGGCCTCGGCAAAGGCCGACAATTGCTCGTGATCCAGAGCAACGCCAGTCATCCCAAGCAACTCGATACAGAATGACGCGATATCCTGCGTTTTCTTGGCCGCAACCAGTTTCCCAATCGAATTTTCAGGGCCTGGAACTTCACCACGCGACAACGCTGACTGACTTCGTGCGCCCGTAAACTCCAGTCCCTTCTCCTTGCAATACCAGTCTGCAAGTTGCGAACGCACCCCACGATCTACGATAGCAGGCTGACCATCCAGATCGGTCTCACTGGCAAGGTTAAACGCTGTCTGAAAGTTCATTTCGCCACTGCCACCGCCGATTGCCGCCCTTTCGTTCATCAAGGTCGTCAGGGCAACCCGCCAACCATCACCTTCAGCGCCGAGCCTCTGGCTGTCTGGTATCCGGACATCAGTGAAGTACACCTCGTTGAAATTGGACTGCCCGGAAATCTGTTTGATGGGCTTTATTTCTAAGCCCGGTGATCGCATGTCGAGAAAGAAATAGGTCAGCCCCATATGTTTGGGTACCGTCGGATCGCTTCGCGTCACAAGAATGCCAAAATCACTGTAGTGTGCTCCCGATGTCCAGATCTTCTGGCCATTGATCACCCAATCATCGCCATCACGGACAGACCGTGTTCGGAGTGCGGCGAGATCTGAGCCTCCTGCCGGTTCGCTGAACAGCTGACACCAGACTTCCTCGCCGCTGGCCAGCTTTGGCAGGAACCTTGCCTTCTGCTCCTCGGAGGCATAGGCCATCATTGTCGGTGCTGCCATACCCTGACCGATGAGAAACGGTCCGACTGGCAGATCGTACTCGGTTTCCTCATCCGCAAAGATCTTTGCCTCCACCGGCGTCGCGTCGCGACCACCCCATTCTTTTGGCCAGGAAAGACACGCCCAGCCGGCATCATACTTCGCCTTTTGCCACGCTTTGGCAGCCGCAAGAAAGTCATCAGTATGATAGCCCTGATGCGCTGGCGCGTTCTCAGCCAACCAGGATCTTGCCTGTTCTCGAAAAGCGGCTTCTTCTTTCGTATCGTCAAAGTCCATAGCTTCTTCCTCACAATGACTGCTACGCAGCCTGGTCTGCCTCGATACAACTGATCAACCGATGCTTCCAGTCGTATTCCCCACCCAGATTCACTGACAACAACTTCGCACGGCGGTAGTAGAGGTGACAGTCAAATTCCCAGGTGAAACCCATGCCGCCATGAATTTGAATGTTCTCTTCGCTGCATTCCCGATATGCCTGCGAAGCACTGACTCTAGCGGTCGCCGCTGCGAGCGGTAACTCTGGTGCATCCGTCGCAAGCGCCCACGCACCGTAGTAGCAGTTTGATCGAGCAAGTTGAACCGCAACATACATCTTCGCCAGCTTATGTTTTATCGCCTGGTATCCTGCGATGGGTCTCCCAAACGCATAACGACCCAAGGCGTATTCCCGCGCCATGTTCAGCGCCGCTTCGGCACCGCCGAGTTGTTCAAACGCAAACAAAACCGCACTTCGATCCAATAGACGGCGTAAACCGGTTGAATCGTCGATCCCGGAGGCAAGTGGCATGGCAGAGACGCCGTTGAACTGAAGGTCAGCATGATTACGGGTAGGATCAATCGTATCAATCGTTGATCGTTGAACACCTTCCGCACTCAGATCGACCACGTACAAGCACAAATTCCCTGTATCGGCGTCCCTCGCCGTAACTACTGACATATCCGCAATAGCACCATCTGTGACCCAACGTTTGCTGCCGGATAACACACCATCACTCACGGTACAGTCGTTCATGCGATCTGGATCGGGTGCACCGGAGACTTCGTAGAGCGCAACACAGCCGATGACCTCGCCACAGGCAAGTTTCGGTAGCCAATCATCCCGTACATCGTTAGCAGCTGAAGCAATGGCTTCCGTAGCAAGATACACCGATGATGAAAAAGGTACCGGCGCCAGCGAACGCCCCAACTCTTCCGCCACCACACATAACTCCAGGTGTCCAAACCCAAAACCGCCATGGGACTCAGGCACAGCTGTTGCCGTCCACCCAAGGTTGATGATTTCATTCCATACCTCTGGAGCATGGGTCTCATCGCCATCCAGAATACGTCGCGCAACAGACAAAGGCGCACGATCGGACAGAAAACTGATTGCCTGTTCCCTGAGCAGATTCTGCTCGGCTGAAAATTCAAAGTTCATACGGATGCTCTAATCAATATTGTTCCCCACTGATCGCCACTATCTTCGCGGTCTCTTAAAAAAGACTCTGAAAGGTAGCACGGATAAACGTGAGCGTGAATACGCGCTGGGACACCTGTTGCACCGGCCCTCTCTGTTATAGTGCTGTTTTTCTGTGGCATCAGTTATGAACATTCTCCGAGCCATCTGGAACGGCATAACCACAGTCAAACAGGCGATTACCAATCTCCTGTTTATTGTCATTGTAGTCTTCATTGTTGTTACGCTTTCCAACCTAGAAACCGTTAACGTGCCAGACGAGGGAATCCTAGTACTGCATCCAACAGGAACTCTGGTCCTGCAGAGACAATTAACGAGTCCGTTCGACCAAATTGTGTACGGCTCAGGAAGTGGTGCTGAAACCTCTCTGGCCGAGCTCACCGAAGCGTTGGATCGTGCAAGAGAGGACCACCGAATTAAGGGTGTCGTACTTAACCTCAACGATTTCACCGGTGGTGCACCTGCCCTGCTATCAGAACTGGGTAGCGCGATTGACCGATTCCGTGATGGTGACAAGCCAGTTGTCGCCTTTGGATCCTCTTTCAGTCAGTCCCAGTATTTCATTGCCGCACACGCCGAGTCCGTTTATCTGAATAAAGACAGCGTCGACCTGTTCACTGGCGTCCTGATGTCGGGCTACGGCGTTTATCCGACCTACTTCAAGTCAGCAATGGACCGCTTCAAAGTCCGATACCACATCTTCCGAGCCGGTGATTTAAAGAGTGCCGTCGAACCTTACCTCAGGGACAGCATGTCGACCGAAACCCGACGGGTCACTCTTTCATGGCTTGGTTCTTTGTGGGAAGAGTATGCTACCACCATCTCCAACAGCAGAGGTCTAGAAAAAGTTACATTTACCCGATACACACAACAGTACGCTCGTCTCCTCGCCGATTATGACGGCGATGGTGGGGAACTCGCATTATCCTATGGTCTTGTAGACGAGTTGATCTCGTCGGTCGAATTCGATCAACGCCTTGCACGTCGCCTTGATTTACCTGACAACCTCCAGTTTATTGATCATCGGGATTACCTCATAGCAACCGAGTTGAGGGCAGGTCTTGATAACCCCGGAGCGAGAAAGGTCGCTGTCATCGTTGCCAGCGGGGTGATTTTGGGTGGACATCAACCCCCCGGTACCATTGGCGCGGATTCTCTTTCACAACTATTACAACAAGCTCTGGATGATCCCGACGTAGGGGCTGTCGTTTTGCGTATCGACAGCCCTGGAGGTAGCGCGACCGCGGCGGAGCATATCCGTCAGAAAGTACTTCAGGTACAGGCTTCAGGCAAACCTGTTGTCATGTCTTTGTCAGGTTATGCAGCTTCAGGTGGCTATTGGATTGCAGCACCGGGTATTCGCATTTTCGCAATGCCAAACACGGTCACCGGTTCAATTGGAGCCTATGCACTCCTCCCAAGCCTGAGCGACGCGTTAGCGGAATACGGCATCAACACCGATGGGGTAGGCACGACGACACTCGCCGGTGCAATGGATCCCTTCAGGCCGCTCGGAGCGGACATGAAGAGTGTGCTTGAATTTTCGCTCAACAGAACCTATTCCCGTTTCGTGAACATCGTTGGCGATGGACGAAACCTCAGCCAGACAGAGGTCCTTGCGCTCGCAGATGGGCGCGTCTGGACAGGCAAGGACGCTATGTCACATGGACTGATTGACAGCTTCGGAAATCTGGAAGATGCCGTGGCCTCGGCAGCTCTTTTGGCGGGACTCAACAACTACGAAATCACTCGTCTTCAAGTCACATTAACCCCCGGCGAACAGTTGATGAGCCGTATCATCAATCAGAGTATCGCTATATGCGGTCGTTGGTGCACGGTGAGCGATCCATTGTCATGGGTCCCGGGTGCCGAGGAGGTCCGCTGGCTGATTCAGCAACAATCGGTCGCGGCACGCCCTGCGATCTATTTGCAATGCCTCGAATGTCGTGTTCAGTAGGAATTTAGCATTCATCGCCTGGTCCGATCTCCGAATTGTTTGACAGGACAATCTCATGTTTGCCACAGAAGATCAGGCCATGATGCAGCATTTATCCAAAATTGGCGTCTGACTGGTAACTACTGGAATAATCACCGGCGGTTTCGCCGATCACAATGACTGTCACCAGCAACATCATCGCCACAAGTATCGAGATCATCGAAATAGCGGTCTTTTTTCTGGGTCGGGGGGAAAATCGTTTATCGTTCCGGCAAACCAGATGGCTACCGAATAGGGTTTCGTTTGGGCCTAGGTGACTGGGGATTTCGTTCCAGTCACAGAGGTCAACGACAAGAACGTCACCGTCACTGTTATCGATAGATTCGTAACGATCGCTATAATGACTATAGCTACGGTGTCAGTCGCCAACGACATACACACCTTCATCGACATGCACACACTCGTCAACACCACCGCTATGCCGATCATCACCAGCATCGTCGCTGGTGACATCCTTCCAGAAGCGGGTCACCTCACGGATCAGTGTTTGCTGATCCTGACAGGTGATCTTCTGCCAATCTTGTGGGAGTAATGTAGCATAATCGGGACGAGCGAAACGTCCATCAACCAGACAAATGATCCCAGTGTCTTGTTCACTACGAATCACACGTCCGGCGCCCTGTAACACCCGGTTCAATCCAGGGTATTGATAAGCCATTCGAAAACCGTCCATCCCCTCGTCGTCGAAATGCTCACGAATCAAGTCTCGCTCGGGTTCGATCTGAGGCAACCCGACACTGACCACAATCACTCCAATCAGACGACGACCGACCAGGTCAATGCCTTCTGAGAAACGACCACCCAGCACTGCAAAGCCCGTGACGGCTCTCGCCGCGTTTTCAAAAGCATCGAGAAAATCCTGCTGCTGACGTTGGTGGTCGTCGCTGCACTGCCTCAGAACATGTTCAGTGGGATTTCGCTGGACATAACGCTGGTGGATGTCTGCCAGGTATTGATACGACGGAAAGCAGACTAGGTAATTACCAGGTTCTGTCTGAACGACACCTTCAATGAGATCGACTAGACGGTCTGCCGACGTACGCCGATCTTGCCAACGCGTCGATACATACGGCACAACAAACACCCCCTGATGGGACGACGGAAACGGCGAAGTAAATCGATACCAATCAGCTGATCCACCCCCAAGCATCGTTTGAAAATAGGTTTTAGGTGACAACGTCGCAGAGAACCCAATGACCGCACTCGCCTGTTCGAAACGAGCAGACAGCATGCTTGCTGGATTGACATTCATCAACGTGACGCTCACGTCATCAGTTGTATTGCGTGTCACCAGTGTTCGATAGCTATCGTCAAACCATTCGGAAGCTCGCAAGAAACGTAACGCACCAAAATAAAGTGACAACAATGCTGAGTCAGATCGTTCATCCTGCGGCGGCTGATCGTTTTGTAACCCACTGGCACCATCGAACACCAACGTCTCGATCGTCAAGCACAATTCTCTTACCGCGGACAGAAGTGCGGCGGGCAACGTGTGTGTATCGAATTCACCGTTCTCCGCCTGCTGCAAAATCTCATGGAACTCTGTTACTGCCAGACCAAGCATGGGTCCCAGGCGATGCATAAGCAATGCTTCACCAGCGGGTGAGACGAGAGTGAATTCGTCTGACCGGACATCAGTCATGAGACGATTCATGGGGGCAGTACTCAGCGTTGCGCTGAACATTTCTCGACCCCGATCGACCAGATTGTGTACTTCATCAATCAAGAGAGCCTGTCCTGCAGCAGGGGGATCATCGAAAAAACGGCGCAGGTAGACCACAGGATCAAACACATAGTTATAGTCACAAATGATCACATCCATATGTCGTGCGGTATCGAGCGAAAGTTCAAAAGGACACACCCTATGTGACCGGGCAACCTGGTCAATTTCAAACATGCCCATATGAGCATCAGTTGCGAGTAATTGGCTGATGGCATCGTTGCGCCTCGAATAATAGCCTTTGGCATACTTACATTCGTCACCATCACATCTTGCGCCAGGCGTCAGGCAAACCTTCTCACGCGCAGTGATCGAAATGCTGCGCACCGATGCTCTCGTGGAACGCAGTTGCGACATCGCTCGCTCAGCATTGGCGACGGCACTTTGCCTGGCGGTCAGGTAAAACACCCGATTCAGTGCCAGGTATGACAGCGCCTTGACGGCGGGAAATAAACATCCCAGTGTTTTACCCAATCCTGTCGGAGCCTGAAGATAAGTCACTCCCTGATCTCTCAATGTTCTGTAGACGACTCGCGAAAGTTCATATTGCCCCGGGCGATAGTCTTGCATGGGGAAGTGCATTGCTCGCAATTGACCATCACGCTGCCGTTGCCATTGCCAGTCTTTCCTCAAGATGTCCGAGTATCGGTCCACATGATCCTTTAAATGTGTTGATAGTTGTTCAGAGGTTTGAGACCTTGCTTGAATGTGCTCCTCGCCACTTTGGAGATCGAAGTAGCAAAGGCGAAGCACTACGACCGCTGTATCCACCCCATCAGCCCCTTCTTGCCCTAACCCATCCACGCTCTGGAGAAATTCGTGATCACGTTCACGTAATAACATCGCCGCATAGAGCATGACCTGTGACCAGTGAAGGTGATTTAGCGTTAAAGGGATCCGATCTGATCCGCCACGAATTGTCTTGATCTCTTCAACGATCAAGCCATCACTGGGCGACCTTATGAGCCCATCGAGTCGTCCCCGGATGGTAATTTTGACCTGGTCGTTTTTCGCTCCTGCCTTCTGCAACGCAAACGTCGAAGCCACTTGCACTTCACTCTGATAGTCGTTCCCCCATGACTGGTGACGGTGACGTTGGACATGTTGGTGGGCTCGGGTGCCTTCGCGACCTGAGACCCTCGCTCCCGTTGTGGCATGTAGGTCACCCTCAGTGCAGCACCGTTCGATCAATTGGCGAACCGACATCGTAATACCTGGGGTGGTCACGACGCGTACTGCAACCGTATGACCTGAGCCGGTATGTTGGCTGCCTGAAAGTGACCGAACCATCTTCGTTGATGTTTCTGAAGGGCATCTCCCGGTCCTTTCACTTCGATCAGTACATAACCGGATCGAGGCGGGAAGACAACAAGATCCGGGAACCCACTGCGGTTGTTCCGCAGGTCCCTGAGCATTCTGGCGAAGACGGAATAAAGGTGGTCTGCCGGAATCCGTTCCAGACTAAGATCCAGTATCGCTTCATCCAGCACCCCCCAGTGAACAAAGTGATTGACGAGCGGAAATTTACTTCTATACGTCTTACGGATCCGATGTGCGTAATCTCCGGTGCCGAGAAACCCTAAACACTCGTCTATTTGTGACTGGCGCGAGTGAGCGAAATCTGCGCTGAACAGATCAAACGGTCCACGTTGAAACTCGTTGAAGAACACACCCGGCTGGTGAGAGAAGATGACATCCCAAAATAGCAAGCCGAACAAACCTGTGAAAAGTGAATTTTCCACATAGAAAGCGTCGCACCCATGCCCTTCGAAATGTCGACGTACCAGCTCTTCGACGCCGACATCGGCTTCTGGCCTCAGCGTCAAATCGTTCACACGTGGTTCACATCGATCCGGCACCGTACTGGGTTGATTCTGTTTACGCTTTATCCGATGTTGGCTGAGATGCGCAAACTCGAGCTCTTCCTCGTTCCATGGGTTCGCCAGAATCCCGTCTACCACTCGTTGCGCATCGTCGAGGTGCTCCAAACATATCAGTACGCGTACCTGTCTTTCTCGCGATGGGTGTCGCTGGGATTGTCGATAGATCTGCAAAGCGTCATCCCAGGCCTGCATTCGTTCCAGTTGCCTTGCCACCTGGTTCCTGGTGCGATCGTATAGTCGCATGGCTTGAGAACTTCCCTTCTCCGGGATGTGTGCCGCAAATGCGACAAGGCGATTAATGTCGGGTTGCTCAAGTAGGTTATATCCGTGATCCGAAATCGCATACGCCTCGCGAATTTCTTCGACATGCTCACGACAGCTAAAGAAACGACTGGCGTTATCAATGGTATAAGTCTCGTAGGGCGCCACACCCAGATCGCGTAGAACGAACTCAGTCAGATCCTGGTAGGTGTTGCCAAAGAACAATAAACGAAAGTAAACAATTTCTTCCAGACGCGTTGCCATCACGATTCGAGCAGGCAGGTGTGCTGCTATCGCGGTGACCGTACATTGTTCCGCTTGATCCATTAGATCGCTCTTCCGCGTCGTCCGATTCGCATCCAGCAACGATCTCAACTCGTAGCGGTTGAATAAGGCAAGCATGGTACGTTTGAGATCGCGCAGGTTATCGTTATCACTATTCCCAATACCGCCAATATCAGTATCAACATTCTGGGCAGCCATGGTCCGTAGGTCTTCCATACTCCGTTTCCCATCCTGGTGGAACGGCAATGGCATAACAAAATTGGCACCTGACAGTTCATCGAGCATGGCGTCTGTATCGGCAATTTCCTGATAGGACAGTCGGTCGGATCGGTATAGCGGCCCTTTTCGGGTTAGCAAGCGCACGTACAGCCGCTGTGCATCGAGGGTCAGATCATGAAAATCATCAATGAACGCACATTCAGTAGGTGATAGGAGATCGTGGTACCGCTCTTGAACAAACGCCAGTAACGTACAGAAATTGTTGTGGTAGTAACCTGTTGGCAGAACATCTGACATAACGCCAGATTAACTGTATTTATATACAGTATCAATGATTAGGAGCGATCCTGAAACGGACGAGGGTGTAAAGGCTTAGGATCTCAGTTGACAACCCTCAGATATGTACGTTCAGTACCTGTCAGAGGATCTGTCATGACCATCGTGTTTCTTCCTTGAAATCTGATCTCTCGCGTCTGTTCGTGTTCGCTATCAGCACTGACAATCGTAATCGTGTTGCCATCCGCACTGTAATCCGCGGGTGCCTCACCGTTCACCTGTACCGATGTTTCGGAGTAGCTCAGAACAATTGGATATCCACCTACCTCAGACTGCCAATGGCCCTTAAGAAGCTGCATGGGTTCAGGTTTGAACGATGCACATCCAGCGGCAACAGACACCAGCATCATGAACAACTTCGCACGCATGGACTCATCTCTGAGGAAGTCAGTTTAGTATGCCATATCCAAAGCGCTTAGCGACTGTTGTGAATTTGGAGCGCTTAGGTGCGGTTTATGGCTTCTGCTGCCGCCACAGGGATATTCACCCTGAACGTCGACCCCTTGTCAACCTCAGAGACCAGATCGACACTACCATGGTGTGACTGCGCGATGTGTTTGACAATGGACAAACCCAGACCGGTGCCACCCTGTTCCCGCGATCGCCCGCGATCAACCCGATAGAACCGCTCAAAGATCCGTTGACGTTCGTCCTCAGGAATTCCGATGCCATTGTCTTCTACTTCGACGACACCCATCTGGCCTAGTGAATACAGTCGCAATGTGACGACACCACCTGGGGGGGTGTACTTGAATGCATTGTCGACCAGGTTCACGACCATCTGGTCCAATGCTTTGATTTCACCATTAACCTCTACCGTCGTGTCACAGATGTCTGAATGGAAGGACAGGTCTGCGTCAGATGCATCTTCTAATTTTGATTGGTGAATCTGTCGAAGCAACACACCAAGGTCCAACGTCGAAAATTCCGTTCTCGCAGTGTAGGTATCGAATCTGGAGAGATGAATAAGATCTTTGACGATGGTGTCAAGGCGCACAGACTGGGAACGTATCCTGCCTATAAATCGTTTGGCTATGTCATCGGGCATCTGGTCGTCATCGATAATCGTCTCTACGAACCCGCGAATAGCGGATATTGGGGTCTGCAACTCATGCGAGGCATTCGCGATAAAATCGCTGCGTACCTGTTCCAGCCTCAACATCTCAGTGATGTCTTCGATGACCACGATTGCGCCTTCGGCAGACTCCCAGTCATCGTTTCTGAGCACTGTAACGAGCACATCAAGCGAACTATCTCTGACCTTGACCGTCGCGTTGACAGAGATCAGTTCTGACAGGCAGGTATCAACGGCCTGGAGGATCTCGTTGACCCTGACCACATCGCCCAATGGCGACAGGATGGCCACATTGCTCTGAAGTTGTAGCATTCGACCTGCCGATTCATTGATATGGACAATTTTCTGATTGACGTCTACCGCAATAACACCCTCTGTCAACCCCGATAGTATCGCCTCCAGTTGGTTACGGGAATGCATCAAGTCTTTGATGCGTTCCTCTGTTTGACGAGCCAGTTCGTTTAATGTTGATGACAGTCGACCGATCTCATCATCCGAGCGTTTCGGCAGTCGGTAATCATAGCGTCCCGCGGCAATAAGACTCGCACCTTCTGTGATCTGTGCCAGTGGGCGTGAGATCCGTCGCGCTGCAAGGAAACCGATACCCAGGAGTACCGCAACGATCACCGATGCACTGAACATCAGGCGGTTCCTGATGACCGCGTACTGGGCATCAAGATCGGCCAGCGGAATAGCAACTCGGATAAAGCCAATGTATGCTTGATCAGTCTGTACCCGCAGTGCGACGTACAGCATGTTTTCGCCAATCGTCGTCGAGAACCGTTCTGAAACCCCGAACCCTTCGGATGTCGCCTGAAGCACCTCAGGTCGCTCACGGTGGTTTTCCATGACGCCAGGTTCCTGACGATTATCTGCAATGACCACACCCTCGGCATCGATCACCGTCACTCTGGCAACGCTACCTTCAACAAGCGATGTTAACTGCGCCTGAGTGATCAGATCGCCTGCCTCAAGGTAAGGAAGGAGATAGTGACTCAGAATTACCGCCTGACGGGTCAGCGACTCTTCAGTATTTGTTCGGGTGTCGCTCTGAAGTTGTGCCAGCGTAAGAGAACCAAAGACGACAGTACTGGCCATTACAACCGCGCCCAACGTCGTATACAACTGCCAAAGAAATTTGGAGCGCAACATGCCATTCCCTTAAGACAACCGCTAGGGTTGCCCGCACCTGTATTTAATCGTCAGAAAAACGATAACCTACACCTCGTATGGTTTGAATCATCTGACTACATACGGTCAGCTTTTTACGAATAGATCGAATATGGACATCGATGTTTCTATCGACGACCACAACACCCTCACCTACAACGCGGTTGAGTAATTGTTCTCTTGAAAATGCACGCCCCTGCTGAGACGCCAGGTGAAAAAGAATCTTGAATTCGGTTGCGGTCAACTTGACCACTTGATTACAGACGCGGACTTCGTGTCGAGCCGCATCAATCAATAGATCTCGTACGACAATACGTTCCTTTTGATCATCTCCTCGAACAGCACCGCGGCGCAGCACCGCTTTCACTCTGGCGAGTAGTTCACGCGGACCAAAGGGCTTGCCAAGGTAGTCGTCTGCCCCGATACCTAATCCAATGACGACGTCACTCTCTTCGCCCTTGGCCGAGACAATAATAATAGGAATATCACGGGTAGTCGGATCTGACTTGATCTGCTGACACACAGATAGGCCGTCCATGCCCGGCAACATCAGATCCAGAATAACGAGTGACGGGGACTGGTTCCGAACCAGATTCAAGCCTTCGTCGCCTCGCATGGCAGAGGCGACTCGATAACCCTCTCGTTTGAGGTTATAGCTCATAACCTCGACGATATCCGGCTCGTCTTCGATGACAACGACTTTAGTTCTATTCACTCTTGTTGTAACCCTCCGTGATCAGTGCGCAAGAGTACGGGGGTAGTATTAAATGAGAATAAAGGTTGCGCTATCAGGCCACCCGCTGGAAGGCGAGCACGGCATTTGTCCCACCGAACCCAAAGCTGTTTGAAATAACCGTGTTCAGACCAGCATTCTCAATAAGTTCACGAACCACCGGTGCATCACCAACCTCGGGATCGAGATTTTCGATGTTTGCACTGGCACAGATGAAATCGTTTTCGAGCATCAACAGAGCATACCCTGCTTCCTGTACTCCTGCAGCGCCCAATGAATGGCCCGAGAGGGACTTCGTGGAGCTGATAGGCGGGATGTCTTCTCCAAAAACATCGCGGATTGCGTTGATTTCTGGGATATCACCGAGAGGTGTACTGGTCCCGTGGGCATTAATGTAGTCCACTTTATTGTTCAGTTCTGCACAAACCATCTCCATCGCCCTCTTGCCACCTTCGCCGGAGGGTTGCACCATGTCGTGGCCATCAGATGTGGCCGCATAGCCAGCTACTTCTGCAATAATATTAGCACCTCGTTCTTTGGCGTGTTCGTACTCCTCCACAACCACAAAGCCACCACCACCGGCGATGACAAAACCATCTCTGTCCTTGTCATAGGCGCGTGAAGCAAGTACCGGAGTATCATTGTAACCACTCGACAGCGCGCCCATCGCATCAAACAGTGCAGACAATGACCAGTGCTCCTCTTCGCCACCCCCAGCAAAGACCACGTCTTGTTTCCCGAGTTGGATCAGTTCCGCGGCATGTCCTATACAATGCGCGCTGGTGGCGCATGCTGACGTCATCGAATAGTTCACCCCCTTGATCGAAAACGGCGTTGCCAAACATGCCGATACCGTTGAACCCATGGTTCTCGTGACCCGATACGGTCCCACTTTACGGATACCTTTTTCGCGGAGGACATCAGCTGCCTCGGTTAGATTTGCGGAAGAAGCACCGCCCGAGCCCGCGACGATACCAGTGCGAACATTCGATATCTCGGCTTCTGTCAATCCAGACTGTTCAATAGCCTCCTTCATCGCGATATAAGAGTACGCCGCGGCATCGCCCATGAATCGAAGCAACTTTCGATCGATGTGTTCCTTGAAGTCGATGTCGACCCGCCCTGCAACATGGCTGCGTAGACCCATCTCTTCATAGTCAGGTTGATAGCTGATGCCCGACCGTCCTTCTTTAAGCGACTCGAGGACCTCAGCCTTGTTATTGCCGATTGACGAAACGAGTCCCAGACCTGTAATGACTGCTCTTCTCATATGTCACCCAAAATCATCCAAGGATGTAAAAAGACCGACCTTGATGCCTTCTGCAGTGTAGATTTCAGTACCGTCGCGCTTTACCAATGCATCAGCAATTCCCAGTACTCTTTTTCCTTCACGCACCCGTGCAATATTAATTTCATACTCGACTTTCTTGGCGTTGGGCAAGACCTGTCCCCTAAAAGCAACTTTGTCACATCCCAATGCCCTGCCGACACCCCAATTACCCTTCCATGCAAGCCAAAATCCAAGAAGCTGCCACAAAGCGTCAAGCCCAAGACAACCAGGCATTACAGGATCACCCGGGAAGTGACACTTGAAAAACCAAAGGTCGGGATGAATGTCAAGTTCGGCAAGGATATGGCCCTTGCCATATTTCCCACCGACTTCCTGAATGTCGGTGATACGATCCATCATCAGCATCTCATCAACAGGAAGATGCGCACGTCCAGGTCCAAAGAGGTCTCCGTATCCGCAATTCAGAAGTTCATCGCGCGTGAATGAATGTTGATCGACTAAAGAACGATCAGGCGCGGGCGCCGACGGCTTCTGCATAGGGAAGGGAGAAGAAAAAGTCAGAAACGATTATATCATTGAGCTCTCGAAAAGAAAGGAAGGCCCGGTTAGTATGGAGAAAAAATGAAGCGACAATGACAGTTTTCTACAGACGACGATCAGCCATGTACGCTGAACGTCATCATTTCAGCTCAGGAGAATCCTCTGAATGATCAAGATCGACAATCATGCTGTCGTCGACCCAAACGCCAAGATCGGCGACGGATGTGAAATTGGTCCATTCTGTACGATTGGCCCCGACGTCAAGATCGGCCCAAGCAGCATACTCCGGTCGCACGTGGTCATTGAAGGCCATACAGAAATAGGATCAGAATGCGAGATCTTCCCCTTTGTCACGATCGGTGTACAGAGTCAGGATAAGAAATTCTTGGATGGCAACGTAACCTATACACAAGTTGGCGATCGCAATGTCATACGTGAGTTTGTCAGCATTCACAGTGGTACCGACCACGAAACCGCCACTGTTATTGGAGATGACTGTACGCTGCTCACGCAATCCCACGTTGCGCACAACTGCAGTGTTGGTGACCATGTAATCATTTCACACTCCGCCGCAGTCGCTGGCCATGTCAACATCGGCGACCACGCCAATATAGGATCGCTCGCTGGCATCCATCAATTCTGCAACGTAGGCACGGCGGCGATGGTTGCTGCCATGGCGCGTGTGGTCCAGGATGTTCTGCCGTTTACAATCGCCGAAGGATTTCCCGCCAAAATGCGGGTCATAAATAAGATTGGAATGGAACGCGCGGGTTATACCCGGGCTCAGGTTGCAGAGGTCCGGAAAGCATTTCGGATCCTCTTTATGCGCGAACTAAAGCTTGAGGAAAGCCTCAAGCAACTGCAGGAAGAGCTTTCCCAATCAGATAATGTCCAGCTAATTATTGACGCTGCTAACAATTCAAAAAAGGGGCTGGCGCGCCCCGATGACCAGATGTTCTGATATGATCAACACCGTAATTTTCGATTTTGGCGGCGTGATTACCAGTAGCCCGTTCGAAGCGTTCGCCCGTTTCGAGCAGCAGCGCCAGCTACCAAAAGATTTCATTCGCACAGTCAATTCCACTAATCCGGATGACAATGCCTGGGCAAAGCTTGAGAACAGTGACGTGACCCGTGAAGAATTTGATGGGCTGTTCGCTACTGAATCCCGCGCCTTGGGACACGAGGTTGCGGGTGCTGATGTACTCGCTTTGTTGACAGGTGAACTAAGGCCCGAAATGGTCAGAGCACTATCTATCATCGGTAAACACTACAAGACGGGTTGTATCACCAACAACATTCGCCGAGATCAATCTGAAAAGGTCGAGGCCATCACGGCCCCCTTCGAGGAAGTAATGAACAGCTTCGACATCGTTATCGAATCCAGTATCGTCGGCATCAGGAAACCCAATCCCGAAATCTATAGACTTGCTTGCCACGAACTGGGCGTCCAACCCAATGAAGCTGTGTTTCTTGATGACCTTGGGATCAATCTAAAACCTGCGCGTGCACTTGGCATGAAGACCATCAAAGTCACCAGCGGAGACCAAGCGCTCACTGAACTTGAAGCCATACTGAAACGTCGTCTTCGCTGAATTCCCTGCGGCCTAGCCGCCAGAAATGCGGTCAAGGAAATGCACTTCACTGTCCGGGGCCACAGGGTCCAACAGTGGATCCTGGATGATCATCCCATCAATGGAGACGGCTTTCTCAGTGATCTCTTTCGCAGGCATGTCGGGATATCGATTCAGAATCCCATCGACTAGATTACGATAGGTTGATACAGCTAATTCGATGCGCTCTTCTCCAGTGAACTTCTGTAGCTCACTGGAGAAAATCACAACTGCCATGTCTAGCCTTCCTGAATCGCTTTCAGCACACGTGGCGGTGAGCAGGGCAAGTCAGGCATAGGACGACCAATCGCATTGCCAACAGCGGTAGCGACTGTGGCCAGTGGCGGAATTATGTTGGCCTCACCAACCCCTCGAACACCATACGGATGGAACGGATTAGGCACTTCTACAATGATGGGATCAATCATCGGCAAGTCTGATGCGAGCGGAATCCGATAGTCGAGGAAACCGGGATTCTCGAGCAAACCATCGTCGTTGTAGATGTACTCCTCGTTCAGCGCCCAGCCGATACCCTGCACAGATCCACCCTGAATCTGTCCCTCTACGTAGCTTGGGTGGATGGCCCGCCCTGCGTCCTGGGAAGCCGTATATCGAACAACATCCACTTTGCCGGTGTCCGTGTCGACAGCGACGTCCGCGATGTGCACCGAGAATGATGGACCAGCACCACGCGCATTGATGTTACCACGTCCCGTAATCTGACCACCGGTTCGACCAGCTGAGGCACAGATTTCCGCACAGGTCATCTCACCTTCCCCTGCCGTATTGCGGGCCACACCGTCAGACCATTCGACCTGGTCCGGCGTCACGTTCCAGGTCGACGCTGCACGCTCCTTGAACTGACGAACCACATCCTGGGCTGCTTCAATGACAGCCATACCTGTCGCAAACGTTGTTCGACTGCCGCCTGTTGTATCATTGTGAGCAACCATTTCGGTATCAGCAACGATCGGTTTGATGCGCTCTGGAGCGATCCCCAGTTCTTCAGCCGCCATCGATTGCATGGAAGCTCTGGAGCCGCCGATATCAGGAGAGCCTTCCAGCAGCGTGGCCGTACCGTCCGGATTCATGTGAATTACAGCACTCGATACCCCGCCAATATTGAACCAGAATCCTGCTGCGACACCGCGACCGTTCCCTTCTGAAACCGCACTTTGATAGTGATCAGATGCCTTACACTGCTCCAAACACTCAACCAGACCTATCTCGTTGAACTTCGGCCCGTAAAGTGCCTGTGTGCCTTGTCTTGCCGCGTTTTTAAGTCGGATATCGATCATGTCCATACCCAATTTGTCGGCCAGTTCGTTGATCAGCATCTCCGATGCAAACTCGGCCTGAGGCGCCCCGGGTGCCCGGTACGCGGCAACTTTAGGTTTGTTGACAAGCACATCGTAACCTTCAACCTTGGCATTCTTGACATCATAGGGAGCGAAGACAGTCATCGTCCCTGGACCGACCGGTGAACCTGGGAAGGCCCCGGCTTCGAAGACCAATTTGGCTTGCATCGCTGTGAAGGTCCCATCGTTCTTGGCACCAATCTTGATCCAACTCTTGGTAGCCGCTCCCGGACCAGACGCTTTGAATACCTCATCACGGTCCATCACAATCTTGACTGGATTACCCGATTTCTTAGACAGCATAAGGGCCACCGGTTCAAGGTAGATGATGGTCTTGCCACCGAAGCCACCACCGATTTCACTCGCTACAACCTTCAGCTTTCCAAGTTCCATCCCCAACAGATTGGCCGTGCTTGCGCGAACGTCAAAGTGGCCTTGCGTGCAGCACCAGACCATGGACTGGCCATTCTCGTCGTAACGTACGGTACATGCATGAGGCTCGATGTAACCCTGATGAACAGTAGGCGTCGAGTATTCACGTTCGACGATCACGTCAGCCTCTGCGAAACCGGCGTCGATATCACCGATCTTCAGTTCCTGTCGGGCCGCTATGTTCGATGACTCTGTCGCTGGTTCTGGAAGACCCGCCGTTTTAAGATTTTCATTGATGAGGGTCGCACCTTCGGCCATTGCGGTATCGAGATCCATCACAGGCGGCAACACCTCATAATCAACCTCGATCAACCCCAGAGCCTCTTGCGCAATCTGCTCTGTTTTGGCTGCAACCGCTGCAATGGCATGTCCGTGATATAGAGCTTTTGCGTTAGCCAGGATATTCTGCGCACTTGGATTCCCCTTAGACTTCTCAGGGAAATCCTGGAATGTCACAACCGCGGATACTCCCGGGTAAGCCTCTGCTTTACCGGTATCAATTCCGTTGATTTTTGCGTGGGCGTGCGGGCTCCTTAAAATCTTACCCCAGATCATACCGGGCAGCGCGAGATCCGCGCCGTAGTTTGCTCGCCCCGTAACTTTGTCGTAACCGTCCGGACGGACGCGCCGGGTACCAACATACTTGTATTCTTTCGCTTCACTCACGACTAAGCACCTCGTCTCATGGATTCAGCTGCATCCATTACAGCGCGAATTATCTTATCATAGCCTGTACAACGACAGAGGTTACCTGCTAGATAGTACCTTGCTTCTTCTTCAGTTGGATTCGGATTCTCTTCGAGCAGCGCTTTCGTCGAGACGATGAGCCCTGGCGTACAGATGCCACACTGAAGTGCTGCATGCTCAAGAAACTTCTCCTGAATGATATGCAGACTGTCGTTGTTGCCAATGCCTTCAACCGTGCCAATCTCTTTGCCTTGTGCTTCTGCACCCAGCACAAGGCAGGAGCATACCAGTCGATCATTGACCATAACGGAACAGGCGCCACAGTCTCCGGAACCACACCCTTCTTTGGTACCGGTCATATTGAGCTCGTTGCGCAACACATCAAGCAGTGTGTCATGCGGATTACATAGAAACTCTGTAGGCTCGCCGTTGATCGACGTGGAAACATGTACTTTCGCCATGATCACTCTCCTCTTGCGCGTTGCGCTGCAATCGCAGCGGCCCGTTTCGTCAGAACGCCCACGACGTGTTTTCGAAATTCGACCGTGCCACGACGATCAGTGATTGGGCTGGACGCTGCAGAGCTGGCAGCCGCTGCTTTGTCCATCGCAGCGTCGTCGAGTTTGCTTCCAATCAGTGCATTGGCCGCTTCAGGTACTAGTAATGCCGTCGGTGCAACTGCACCAATACTCACGCGCGCCGCGGTGCAGGTTCCATCACTGTCCAACGTGATGCTGACACCAGCGCCAGCAACAGCGATGTCCATCTCCGTACGAGGGATGAACCGCAAATAGGCGTCGGATGTGCCAGCCGCAGGTGTTGCAAGGCGCAGGGCAGTCAATAATTCGCCTTGTTCCATACAGTTCCTACCCACGCCAGTGACAAAATCCTCAACTGCGACCGTCCGCTCCCCACCGGAACCCTGAATCACACAGTGAGCAGCGTTTGCGATCAAAGCGGGAATCGTGTCAGCCGCGGGCGACGAGTTACACAGATTACCGCCGATACTGCACCGACCCTGAACCTGCGTCGATCCAATGAGATATGCAGCTTCTACCAGCCCTGGAAACATCGCTTTAACATCATCACGCGCATATAGCTCAGCACACGGCATGCTTGGTCCGAGCGTTAATCCATCACTGTCGATGGTGGCACCCATCATGCTCTCGATGTTTTTGATGTCGACAACCTTGATGGGACTCAATCCCGCTGACTGGATAATCAGATCTGTGCCTCCTGCCAATACCTTCGCGGGGATGTCGGAATTCGACAATAGAGATACTGCTTCTTCTACTGAAGCTGCGGCCGAATATTCAACTACCGGCATTTTTAACTCCTGACAATTTTGACTCCTGAATGGCGCCGAACGGCGCCCCGTTAAGCTTTCACGAGGCGCAATTTATATCATGAAACGCCCTTGTAACGCCACGGTTCGCCGTTCATGATCACTTCTCTGAACGTTTTGCACCCGTTTCGATCCACTGACCCGTAATTCGATGAACAACCCCGGATCAACTACCTATCGTCTGGTCGAGAAAATCAAGATTTTCTTTGGCATCAGCCAAGACCCCGCCCTGGTAACGCTGCTAAATGCCGCACGCAGTGACGTATCCGTTCAAGAAAAACTGTTCTCAGTAACATCTCAGCCGTCCTTTCAACGTCACGCTCCTTTCGGTCTTTGGCGTCAAGAACTAAGCCTTAAGAGAGCCCCCCGAGTCCTCATCAAGGCGCTCGGCGCACTGCAGGATGATCGCACTGCGGAGAAGGCAGGAGATATTCTAAACGAGACTGGAGACTGACCGTTTCGATGACTGAGCACGATGATCCGTCTGGAGCAGGCCCGAAAGACGAGAAGACGTTTTCGACGAACACCTATGACAACAAAACTGGCAGGGGTCACCGAGCGCTCGCACAGTTCGCGCTAGCCATACTGGCACGCGTTCCTTCAAAGGTGTTGCCTGCGCTCGCGATGGCTGCAACGGCAATGATTGTTATGTGCGCACGTCGAACCATACATACGGCATCCTGCAATATACGACTGTGCTGGCCCACGCTAACCGACCGGCAGCAACGGCGAATCCTCCTTGCAAGCACCTACCACATTGCGCTGACTGCGTTACAGTCTCCAGGTATCTGGCGAAACAAAGGCCGGTATATCCTCACAGAAGTCGAAGGAATCGACCTCATAGATCAGTGTCAGAGAGAGGGGCAGGGTGCGATTCTCGTAATGCCACATCTCGGCAATTGGGAGGTCCTCAATCACTTCCTCGGTAGTCGCTTCCGTCTGACACACATGTTCCGACCCAATAATCGCTCCGCGATCAATCAATTGGTCCAGCAGCAACGGGCTGGCACTGGAACCCGATTCGTTCCCGCCGATGCAGCTGGCGTTCGTACCCAACTCAAACACCTCAATGAAGGCGGCGTTATTGGCCTGATGCCGGATCAGGAACCCGATGTACACGTGGGAGAATTCGCCCCCTTTTTTGGCGTACCCGCTCTGACTAGTTCCCTACCAATACGTCTTGCCGAACGTTCCAACGCGCAGATATTCTTAGTCTCCTGCACACGTCACGCCCGACGATTCCATATCCGGTGCACCCCACTCGGTTCAGAGAGCACTGGATTAAGTGTCACACGACTCAACGAAGCGATTACACGTTTGGTCAGAGAACACCCGGATCAATATCTCTGGTCATACAAACGATTTCGTACACGTCCGGCGGGAGAAGCACCACTGTATCCGCATCTGCGGACACCATTCTTACAGACGAGACGAGCATTGAGCGCAATTACAGGCCTGGCAATTCGCCATACATCCCGCCGTCTCCGTGGCAAGCTCGCAAGCCTCTTCGGCCGAGTCCGGACGATGGCACGGGATGGTTCAATCGCGCGCACGAATCTGGCCTACTGTGGACCCTCCGTAGGTATTGAGAACGTCAGTCGGACAACACTTCTATCCCTGTCTCATAACTCGATGAACCGACTGCTAAACGCTGAAATCTGGTCTAATTCGGACGCCGAGATCGAACCTCTCTTCCAGTGTATCGAAGGTCGGGAACACTTACGTCCTGATCACCGCGGTACAGGGTGTATCGTTCTACTACCCCGTCTGGGGACACCTGATCTTGTCCTTCGGGATCTTTCAATACACTACAGAGTCAACGAAGTGTTGGAACCGCACTCACGCCGACTCGCGGCAGACCAAAAGATTAGAGATCGAGTTGCTCATGGCATCCGGTGCTTCGACTCTTCAAACCGTTCCAAGGCGAGGCTGTTAAAAGGATTAACGGCCGGTGAAGTGGTGGTGTTTACGCCCGATATGCAGCCACGTCTTAGAGATGGCCTGTTCCTTAACTTCTTTGGAATCCCAGCCCTGACTCCATCAGCGCTTCCCGATCTCATTGTTCAATCACAAGCCAGAACACTAATCGGTGTAGCTCTTGCGACAGGCAACAACTACGAACTGCACTATCTCGACTGTCAGATCGATGCTTCTGCCCCTGACATCGGAGAGCGCATCATGCGCCAACTCGAGACGGCGATCCGTTTAAATCCTGAACAGTATGAGTGGTCCTACAAGCGCTTCAACACCCGGCCGGCTGGACAACCCAAGCTCTACAGAAATCTGCTGTTACCAGGGAGATTCGGCCGCTATAGTCGTGAAGCACTCACGGGTAAATAGGAAGGCGCCAGTATGGCCCCCGAATCAACACTCGATCCTTACGCGGACCATATCAAAACACTGCAGGAACGACTTGAAGCTGCACTTGCTGAAAGTGCACTCGAAGGCCTAATAATCGCATCAGGTGGCGAACACCGTGCGTTCCTCGATGATCGCGCATACCCATTCATTGTCAACCCACATTTCAACCACTGGGTACCGGTTCGTCACGTCCCTGACTCGTTCATTCTTGTTCGCCCATCCTGCGTGCCGGTTCTGTACTTTCACCAGCCCCAGGATTACTGGTACATGCCTGCTAGTGTTCCCCAGGGGGAATGGACATCGCACTGGGATATCAGGATCATCCAGAACGTGACTGAGGTTCGGGATCAGATAGATCCGTCAATCCTTGGGTTCGTCGGAGAAGATGTTGCGCTGGCGGAAAAGTGGAAATGTCGTCAGATCAACCCGGAAAGCGTGCTGCATCATTTACATTTCCTTCGGGCCTACAAAACGAGGTACGAAGCAGAAGCCCTTCAGGAATCGGCTCGGACGGCTGTCCGTGGTCATCTCCGGGCGAAGGAAGTTTTCTTCGAAGGTGGTTCTGAGTTTGCTATCCAGCATGCATATCTTGCAGCGACCTCGCATCGTGAACAGGAAACGCCCTACACTAGCATTGTCGCAATGAATGAGCACGCCAGCATTCTGCACTATCAGCACTACGACCATGAGGTGCCGATCGACAGTGTTTCAATGCTTATCGATGCAGGCGCTACGAGTGCAGGATATGCCGCTGATATCACTCGCACCTACGCGAGGGCATCTGGCTCGTTCGCAGATCTTATCAACGCTATAGATGAACACCAACAAGCCTTGATACGTGGGATTCCTGACTTCGGCAACTACACCGACCTGCACCTCGCGATGCAACTGCGCGTGTCGCGGTTGCTCTTCGATTCAGGACTCTCAAGGATGAGCCCTGAGTCGCAGGTGGAAACCGGAACATCTTTTCATTTTATGCCTCATGGTCTAGGGCATCTGGTCGGACTCCAGACCCATGACGTCGGAGGACTGCAACTGGACATCGACGGTACTTTGAAGCAACCACCAGAACAACACCCAGCGCTCCGCCTCACTCGCGATATAGAAGACGATATGGTGTTTACGATCGAACCTGGTCTCTATTTCGTACCCATGTTGTTACAGCAGCTACAGGCCTCTAAACACAGCAATGAATTCAACTGGCCCTTGATAAATGAACTCATACCATACGGGGGTATTCGGATTGAGGACAATATCCTCATGAGAGGCGGACAACCTCAAAATCTCACACGTCAAGCTTTTGCTGAGGTTGAGTGAATGAAACTCTCACTGGAACGCTTGTTCAGTGCACCGGCGCTGGAGGGCAGCTCACCTCAAAGTCTTCAGTTTTCACCTGATGGAACGCGACTCACCTATCTGTCGGCTAAAAACTCTCGCAACAGCTCGCAGGCTGATGCACTAGACCTCTGGAAGGTCGAACTTGCCACTGGTGAGAAGTCTGTTCTTGCAAGTGCCAATCAATTTGATGCGCGGGAATTCTCTATTGAAGAAAAGGCACGTCGGGAACGACTGAGGCTTTCACATGAAGGCATTACCGAATACTACTGGGCACCAAACAGCCAATCCATTCTCGTTCCTGTCTCCGGTAATTTGTATCTCCTGCAGCTGAATGTAAATAGCATCCTGCCATTGACTGATAACGCCACTTACGAGACAGACATCAGATTTTCTCCGAATAGCCAGCGACTGGCATTTATCCGAGACCGCACGCTCCACGTTATGCAGATACCGGAACAGTTACCCGGAAAAGACGCAGAAATCAGCGTAGATCGCGTTCTTCCCGAAGGTACCGCGGAGCTAAGTTACGGGCTACCTGAGTTTATTGCGCAGGAGGAGATGCACCGCTACGAAGGCTATTGGTGGTCTCCATCATCTGACGCAATTGCTTTCATTCGGGTCGACGAAACTCCGGTTGAGATATCAGAACGCTATGAGATTGAAGCTGATTCGTTCTCAGTTTTTGCCCAACGATATCCATTCGCTGGAACACCTAACGCCAACGTAGCACTCGGTGTGGTCGAACTGACGACAGGTCACGTAATGTGGATCGACGTCACTCAACATGACGATGACTATATTGCCCGTGTTCATTGGCTTTCACCGAAGAAGATGATGGTTCTGGTCCAGGATCGACGCCAGCAGACCCTCACTTACGTACTCGTTGAAATCAATTTCGACAACAGAGAAACACGAACATCCGTCATAATGACTGAGCAGTGCGAGACGTGGATTAATCTCAGCAACAGCTTCAAGTCGTTAGCCGATGAGCGGTTTGTGTTTGGCTCTGAGCGCTCAGGTTTTCATCATCTGTGGTTAGGAGACACAAAAGGACATGTCGCACCTGTCACGGAAGGTCATTGGCAAGTCACATCGCTTGTCGGCGTCAGGGACGACATTGTGTACTTCGAAGCACTCGCTGACGGTCCTTTTGAGAATCACCTTTACCGGGTACCAATTAGTGGTGGACAGCCCGAGCGACTGTCGCAGGAAGGGTTTACCCACTCAACAACACTAGGGGGCCAACATGTTGTCGATCGATACAGTGCGGTCGGACAACCACCCCGCGTAGAAATCTTTGATCTTGAAACTCCTCTGAAACACATCATTACGGACGAAGTCAGCGAAAGGATGCATCCATTTCATCAATATCGGTCCGAGATTGGTCCAGTGGAGTTCGGAGTTCTCACAGCCGAGGACGGGCAGTCTCTGCCCTGGCGATTGCTGAGACCTTTTCGCGTGTCCTCCAACGTCCTATGTCCTGCCATTGTGGTCGTGTATGGCGGGCCCGGTGTCCGTCGTGTAAACAACGAGTGGTTGACGCCTTGGCACCACTACATGACGTCCCAGGGATATGCGATTTTCCAACTGGACAATCGAGGTAGCGCGGACCGCGGGCGCGACTTCGAATCGCCAATCTATGGTCACCTAGGTGACGTTGAGGTCGTGGACCAGTTGTTGGGTGTTCAGTACCTTCAATCGCTCGATGAGATCGATAGCAATAGAATTGGCGTTTTTGGACACAGCTACGGTGGTTACATGACACTGATGCTACTCATGAAATCACCTGGCACGTTCAAATGTGGTATTAGCGTTGCGCCGGTCACAGATTGGGGCCTCTATGACACGCACTACACGGAGCGGTACCTTGGATTACCCTCAGACAACAAGGCAGGCTACGAGGCCAGTAGTGTGTTTCCATACACCAGCACGTTGTCTGACCCGCTGCTCCTTATCCATGGGATGGCTGACGACAACGTTTTGTTTACGCACTCAACAAGGCTCTACAAGGACCTTCAGGATCAAGGACTCATGTTTGAGACCATGGCCTACCCGGGCGCAAAACACGGGATCACCGGTCGATCAACGAATATCCATCGATATCGAATGATGGATCACTTTCTCACGCGTTATCTAATGGACACGACACGTTGATGGTCGGACTCGCTTCTATACCGAGGGCATTCAGCCCGAAGATATTTTTCATATGGTTGCGGTTTAGCCCGTGGGTCCGCGGGAACAGGTTAGGTACGTATCGATCTTCTACCTAGTGACCTTATCAGGATCCGTACATTGGACTCCAACCCTCGGCGATAGCGAGCTCTTGGCTCCTTTCTTCGCGACCCAGATGACCTTTCCAACGACTGATATTTTTTCAGCCTCTTCTGTGCTATCGAGCAGGGTAAAAACATCATCACCCTATTCTTATTCGATATTGTTCAACACAAACAGATCACCCATCTTGATGAAAGGCCTAGTGATATTGTGCGAGACCGCCTTGTCATTGATGGCCAACGTCAGCATGGGCTTCTCGCAACCATCTCCGCCGATTTTTCTCATGCTTTTACCTGCCTGCGTCACTAGAGTCGAAAATGCTGCCCAATGAACTACGAACCTACAACCGGAAACATCTCGAAATCCGATTCAGCCGACTGCCTCTGCTGTTCGTGCACAAAGACTTTCCATCATCAGCTGCCTATTCGGGTTTGCACCAGACGCAAGCAGTGCGCGGCATTCAACAAGATAGTCGAGTAAGGAAAACCATTTGAGTTCCGGAACATTGTCCGCGAGGAAAAAGAGCTGGTCCATCACATCTTCATGACGAATATTCCGATCACCACGGATCATCCTAAGGAGATCGAGTATCAAGCTGACCATAACGCTGATAACCGCATCTGGTAACTGTTGGCTAACGAAAGCCGCGGCCGCCACTGGACTCTCACCATTTTTAAGCATGGAGAGCACTCGCAACACAGTCCTGCGACTATCCAGATAATCTGCTTCAATCATGCCCTGAACAGCAAGTGGTGCACCACCTGCAATCTGCAACAAAACGCTATGGTTGGGCTGAAAACCGGGCTGTTGTCCGAGCCAATCAGTTGCGACTTTTTTCTGTGGAGTTCTGAAAAAAAGAGTACTGCTCCGACTCCTAATCGTCGGCAACAACTGCCCCGGTGTATCTGCAACGAGAACAAAATGAGTGCCCTCGGGGGGTTCTTCAAGGCATTTCAACAACGCGTTGGCGGCTTGCACGTTGAGCGCCTCAGCAGGTTCAATGAGTACAAACTTGCCCTCGCCTCTTTGCGCGGTCTGATACGCCCAATCCACCATCGCACGAACCTGATCGATCTTGATCTGACCTGACCCTTCCTCAGGCATCAACACAAAGCGATCGGGGTGGGTCTCTGCCAATCGTAAAAGGCAATTGGGACAGGTTCCACAGGCTACTTCATATTCATCATGAAGCGTGCAGAGTCGCCAATCGATTAGACGATTGGCAAATTGTCGCTTTCCCAGCCCGGAGGGTCCTGCAAGTAGCAACGCATGAGGGAGTCGGTTTGCAGCGATTTGGGACGTGACTGTCTCCCATTGTTCAAGCTGCCAAGGCAGCAGTGTTGCAGGCATGTCAGTCAACACTCCCCAAAAATTCTTTCAGAGCACGCCGGACCCGAGCGCCAACCACCTTCTCAGTACCCGAGGCATCAACAACACGATAATGATCACCCCCGGCTGCTCTCTGCATAAATGCGTGTCTAACTCTTTCGAAAAAAACCCTCTGCTCACGTTCAAACCGGTCTCTCTCTCCTCGGTTAGCGACCCGTTCCAGGCCGTCATCCACAGGTAGATCCAGAACGAGTGTCAGGTCTGGGGTAAATCCCTGTAAAGCCACCTGCTCGATTTGTCTGATGACGTCCATCGGCAGTCCTCGACCACCACCCTGGTAGGCGTAGGTCGAATCGGTGAAACGGTCACAAACGACCCATTGGCCATGCGCCAGCGCCGGTTTGATGACTTCGCTCACATGTTGAGCGCGCGACGCAAACATCATCATCAGCTCGGCAAGGGGATCGATTGTACCCGACGCGGGATCTAGCAGCACCGCCCTCAGTTTCTCGCCGAGTGGAGTACCGCCGGGTTCTCGCGTCGAGACATAAGAGAGACCCTGACCTTCAAGCCAGCTTTCCACCACAGCAATGCAGGTGGATTTGCCTACACCTTCTGCACCTTCAATGGTGATAAATCGACTTGAAGTTTCCATCAAGTTATTGTCGCCATTCACGGTGAATACGTCGACCATGGTCTAACATCAGGGTATTCCGAGCTGATAACGTCGTACCGCCGCCTCGTGCTCTTCTAACGTCCGAGAGAACTGGCTTGACCCGTCTCCACGAGCGACAAAATAGAAATAGTCCGACACTGCCGGATTCAAGACCGCGCTAATGGCTGCCCTGCCAGGATTACAAATCGGGGTGGGCGGCAAACCATGACGCCGGTAGGTATTGTAAGGCGTATCAGTACGGAGATGCAGGCGTGTCAAATCGCCATCGAAGTCAGGGATACCGTAGATAACCGTCGGATCTGACTCAAGCCGCCGGCCAACGCTAAGTCGATTCACAAAGACACTGGCGACCAACGAGCGATCGTCCGCGAGCCCAGTTTCCTTTTCAACAACACTGGCGAGTATCAGGGCCTCATAGGCCGAGTTCAATGGAACTTCACCGCGCAGTGCCCATTCTTCAGCGAGCACGGACTGCATGCGGTGATGGGCACGGCGCAGCACCGAAATCTCGGTGTCACCTCGCCGGAAATAGTAGGTATCCGGGTAGAACATTCCTTCCGGGCGATGGTCTGTTGCCGGTGCGATAGTCTGCAAGAGGGTCTGGTCATCTGCTTCATCAACAATAATCAAATCCCGAAGCGACCTGATATGACTCCTCCATTGAGAGACCGTCCATCCCTCCGGGAATGTCACACGATACTGTTTTACAACGCCTGCCTGAAAGCGGCTGACAACATCTGCAACTGTGTCATTGGCATTCAGTTGGTATTCGCCGGCCTTGATTGTGGCACCATCTAACCAATTGGCAACGCGCACGTAGACGACAAACGATCTGACTGAGGGGATAATCTGACTTTCAGCAAGTAGTCCCGAGAGCTGAGTGACTGACATACCCTGAGTAATCCTGACCAAGTGACCGTCTTCGACATGCAACGACTGTCGGGAGTACAGATCAAGCATTATCAACGACCCACCGGCCACTAGAGAGAAAATGCCAAGACCAATCAGGACAACGGCGAGCAGTCTCTTCTTTATCGAATGCCCTTTTGAATTCATTGAGCGCCTCTGTGGCTGCCCGTAAGGTCAGTCCATCTTTCGGAGGACCAGGGTCCCGTTGGTCCCGCCAAATCCGAACGAATTCGAAATCACCACGTTGATCGGCATTTCACGTGCGCTCCCAGGAACATAGTCCAAGTCACATTGTTCGTCCGGATTCTCGAGATTGATCGTGGGTGGCGCGACCTGATCCGCGATCGCCTTCACACACACGCTTGCCTCGACTGAACCTGATGCACCGAGAAGATGACCGATCATGGACTTTGTCGAACTAATGGCTACATTCTTTGCGTTGTCCCCCATGACCGACTTAATCGCCATCGTCTCTGCAACATCACCTAGTGGCGTCGATGTCCCATGCGCGTTGATATAGTCCACCTCTGATGGGTCGATCTCTGCATTGCGAAGCGCATTTCGCATGGACATCGCTGCGCCTTCTCCATTTTCCGAAGGTGAGGTCATATGACTTGCGTCCGCGCTCATGCCAAAACCTGCAATCTCGCAATAGATCTTTGCACCGCGGGCTTTCGCATGTTCGTACTCCTCAAGGACAAGCACCGACGACCCGTCGCTGAGTACAAATCCGTCACGATCCCGATCCCACGGACGACTGGCTAGCTCAGGTTCGTCGTTGCGTCCAGACAGTGCTTTCATCGCAGCAAACCCAGCCATGGTGGTCGGCGACATCGATTTCTCCGCTCCACCCGCCAACATGACATCCGAGTCACCTTCCGCGATCATTCGGGCGGCAAAGCCGATATTGTGCGCACCTGTCGTACAGGCAGTGGTGATTGCGATATTCGGGCCCTGAAGACCGAACATGATCGACAGATGTCCGGCCACCATATTGATGATGCAGGACGGCACGAAAAACGGTGAAACACGTCTGGGCCCCCGCTCAAGAATAACACTATGGCAGGTTTCAATCGTCGCAATTCCTCCGATACCAGAGCCGACAGCGACACCTACCCGGTGTCTGTTTTCATCTGTGACCTCAAGGCCAGCATCCCGCATCGCCTGAATACCGGCCACGAGTCCAAACTGAATGAAGCCATCCATACGGCGAGCTTCTTTGACGGGAATGTACTCACCTACATTGAACTCTGGGACCGTGCCGGCTATGCGAACAGAATAGTCTGAAGCATCAAAATCAGTAATCGCCGTAATGCCACTTTTGCCAGCAAGCATGTTGGACCAGCTTTCGTCCATGCTGCAGCCGAGTGGCGACAACATCCCCAATCCAGTAACAACTACCCTTCTCTTACCCACTTTGCCTCTCCGTGATCAAGCACGTCCGTCATCTCAACCGTCCGGCTACTTATGGCGCGATAGGTTAACGCCAAAAATGGGAAAGCCGCATCCGTTAAAAAACGAATGCGGCCTTCATCATCTTCGAAATCTGACGATGCAGCGTTGGCTAGGTATGTGCGTTGATATAATCGATTGCTTCTTTCACTGTGGTGATCTTTTCAGCTTCTTCGTCTGGGATCTCGGTTTCAAACTCTTCTTCCAGCGCCATCACCAACTCTACCGTGTCGAGGGAATCCGCCCCAAGTTCTTCAACGAACGAAGCCTCTGGCTTGACTTCGTCCTCTTCAACCCCTAGCTGTTCGCAGACCAGCTTTGTCACGCGCTCTACTGTGGTGCTCATGTTACCGTTCTCTCCTCATTGTGAAGCCCTCTATGGCTTGGGGCTGCACTAGTTTAATGAAACGCCAGACAGGCGATCAAGTGATTCATCTCGCCCTTAGGCCATATACATGCCACCGTTGACGTGAACCGTCTCTCCGGTCACATAAGCGGCGGCGTCGCTGGCGAGAAATCTAACGACACCGGCGACCTCGGCAGGGTCCCCTAGTCTCCCTAAGGGAACTCGCTCTAATAGCGCGTTACGCTGTTCTTCGGGTAGTTCTGCCGTCATATCAGTTCCAATAAATCCCGGAGCGACACAGTTGACAGTGATATCACGGGATCCAAGCTCTGCGGCGAGTGCCCGACTAAACCCTTCGATTCCAGATTTTGCTGCAGCGTAGTTAGATTGTCCCGGGTTTCCCATACTCCCTACCACGGACGAAATGTTAATAATTCGACCCCAACGCGCTTTCGTCATACCGCGAAAACACTGCCGACACATCCGTTGAACCGCAGTCAGGTTAGTACTAATCACATCGTCCCACTCTTCAGGTTTCATACGCATCGCAATGTTGTCCCGCGTAATTCCAGCATTGTTGACGAGGATGAGAGGCGCGTCGCGATCTTTGATCACAGCAAAAAATTGGGAAATAGACTCTTCTTCGGCGACATTCAAAACATGACCCTGGTGATCACCATCACCTGCTCCATGCAGCGCATCTGTGACGCTATCTGCACCTGTGGTCGTCGTCGCTGTCCCTATTACACTTGCGCCCGCTTCGGCGAGGTCTTGAGCAATTGCACCCCCAATACCGCGGCTCGCACCCGTAACGATCGCGACTTTTCCGGCAATCCCGGCGATGTTCATATCAGACGCACTCTTCAATAGCAGCGGCAACAGAGTCAACACTGTTCGCAGCAATTGTTTTGACAGATTTGTCGATACGTTTAGCCAAACCAGCAAGGACTTTACCTGGACCACATTCTACCGTTTCAGTAATGTTCTCTGCCGCAATCCGGCGAATGGTATTCGTCCACAGTACTGCACTATCCATCTGAACGACGAGATTCTTACGGATCTCATCAGGATCACTATGAAAGTCCGCATCCACGTTCTGAATAACCCGGATCTGAGGCGCGTTGAACGTGACGGCGTCCAGTTCCACAGAAAGCTTTTCTGCAGCAGGCTTCATCAATGCACTGTGAAAAGGTGCACTGACTGGTAACGACATCGCTCTACGTGCCCCGGCATCCTGACAAGCAGCGATCGCCTGGTCAACAGCACGCGCGTGTCCCGCAATAACCAATTGGCCCGGCGCGTTGAAATTTGCTGCTTGCACAATCTCAGAGTCCGAACTGACGTCAGCACAAATGTCAATAACCTGGTCGTCCTCAAGGCCAAGAATCGCAGCCATACTGCCTTCACCGACAGGCACCGCTGTCTGCATGAATTGGCCTCGTTTCTGAACGAGCTTAACGGCATCTGGGAAAGCAATAACACTGGCGGCAACCAAAGCGGAATATTCACCCAGACTATGACCAGCAACAACTTCTGGTGTCGAGGTTCCTGCTGATTGAAAGAGCCGCCAGATCGCCACGCTCGAGGTCAGAATGGCAGGTTGGGTGAACTCTGTCTGCGTCAGTTGTTCTTCCGGTCCCTCAGAGATCAGTTTACGAAGGTCATACCCGAGCACCTCAGAGGCCTCTGCGAATGTCTCTGCCACCTGCTCATGTACTGCAAGGAGATCACCAAGCATCCCAACTTCCTGAGAACCCTGTCCCGGGAATACAAAAGCTGTCTGGCCCATTGCGATGACCTATTCTTCTTCCTGCTGATGGACTACCTTCTTGCCCCGATAGAATCCATCGGCGGTGACGTGATGACGGCGATGAATCTCACCTGTCATCGGATCTTCAGACAGGGTCGACTTTTTCAAGTTGTCATGTGAGCGACGTTGTCCACGTCGAGATCGAGTAACCTTATTCTGCTGCACTGCCATATCGTTTTCCCTTTCGCTTCAACAACGCCACTGGGCGCTGATAAAATTTCACCAAAGAAGGCCGCGCACATAGCACGCCTTCGAGCTCACAAATCTTTTTTTTTCGCCTTCATATCTGCGACCCTAACGGCCAAATCAGCGAAAGGACGATTGGCTTCGGGCCTGTCCAATCCCTCATCTTCATCCAGTGAACGAAAATTCGTGACATAAACCTCAGCGCACTGCTCATGCCGGGGACTTATTGGCAGATCCATCAACAAATCATCTTCTATGAGGTCCGCAATACTGATCCGCTTGTCTTCACAGACAATCCCGTCCTCATGCGCCTCGAGGGACACCAGTGCGTCTTCTGTGCCGACGATCATTGCATCAATCCTCACATCCAACGTCAGCGCCATCGGTTCCAAACACCGCTGGCAAGTCAGTTCAACTGTGACGGAAGCTCGTCCTATCACAGCTGGGCGTTTTCGACGCAGATAAAATCCGAGTTCAACCTCAACCTGTTGATCAGCAGACAACAACTGTTCCGCAAGTCTTCCCAACCTCACCATCGGAACGGTACCACTCATCACTTCGCCATCTCGAGCTAGACGGCGATATTCAACGTCCAAGGGTAGATGTCCGGTCGACATAAGGCGCGCATATTAGGCATCGGGTAGTACACTGTCAAAAGGAATTTGGTCCCTTGAGCGATAAAAAATGTACGAAAATCTGATACTTGCCTCAACGTCCATCTATCGGAGCAGATTACTGGAACAGTTGGCAATTCCATTTCGTCAAAGAGCACCTGACTATGACGAGCATGCAATCGACAACGAGGCTGCGGAATCACGATGTAAAAGGCTGGCTGAAGGAAAGGCTCACAGCATCGCACAGTCGGTCGCATCGACCGATATAATCTTGGGATCGGACCAGGTTGCCCATCTGGAAGACGGCACCATACTGCACAAACCAGGAGACTTCGACCATGCCCGAACACAGCTGATGCGTTGTTCGGACCAATGGGTTTCCTTCAGCACGGCCATCTGTCTCGTGCGTGAATCACGTTCTCTAATCGTCGATAGCGAGACCTACCGTATCCGTTTCAGACCCTTAACGACACTGACGATCGAATCATATCTAGAACGCGATCAACCGTACGACTGCGCGGGAAGCATCAAAGCCGAAGGACTTGGCATCACCCTGCTGGCAGATGCAGAGGGCCGGGATGTCAACACGCTGTATGGATTGCCACTGATGTTACTGACGGACCACCTGATCAATCTTGATATTATATCTTAGATAGATATCCTATTTTATTGATTTAAAATAATAATATCAGATTCTGATACAACCTTTAGGCTCAGTTCTGGCAACGTAATTACAAGCTCCCGTGCATGGAGCATCAGTCTGCGATAGCCTCGACGACGATCAAGGTTCAAATGCGACCTGCCTGCATAGCGGTCATCACCAGCAACAGGATGTCCAAGATACGCACAATGAACACGAATCTGATGGGTCCGACCCGTAACGGGCCAGGCGTTCACAAGCGAGTAAGGTCCCTCCTCCCCAATCAGCTGGTAGTGAGTTTCCGCAGGCTTTCCAGACGCGACGACCCTACTCAGCCGCCTGCGCGATTCATCAGAGAATTTCTGGATTGGTAACGACACCTGTTCGCGTGACGGTGGCCAACGACCATGCACCAACGCCACATAGCGCTTATGAATATGATCCCTGGCTCGAAGCGCGTTCTGCAACATGACGAGTTGAGCGCGCTTTCGCGCAACCATCAGACAGCCACTGGTGCCTCGGTCCAATCGATGAACGAGTTCCAGCTGTCGATCCTGAGGCCTAGCCTGTCGCAGTAATTCTATTAATCCGAGCGAGATGCCACTTCCCCCATGGACCGCCATACCCGCCGGTTTGTTGATGACCAGAAGCCCTCGGTCCTCGTAGAGAATACGAGTTTGGATGTCGGTGATCTGCTCATCTGATGCTTCCATCGAGAACGCTGGCCGAACTGTCACAGGAGGGATGCGTACCTGGTCATCGCATTTCACGCGATCATTGGATCGACAGCGTCGCCCGTTTATCCTGACCTCACCTTTACGGATAGCCCTATAGATGCGCGCTCTAGGGACGCCTTTCATCCATCGCGTCAGGAAGTTGTCGATGCGCTGTCCCTCGGACTCCACGTCTACATTGACGACCCTGACCGGCTGTGTTCGTTGCTCTGACATGGCCTCCTCAGTAATTCCGTCCCATAGGGTAGGTTCAGAGTTCACGTATTTCCTGATATGATACCGCGCGGTCGGGATATTCAGCTTGTTAAATCCAGCAGAAAGTTCTTCTTTTCACCCACCACCAGTGGGATAACCCAGTTTGGGGGTAATAGAACCGACCTAGGATCCGAACCATTGGATCACGTGAATTCCACCTGTCAGAAAGTGCTGGCGGGCCAATCAACCGCGACAAGAATCGCATGACGCCAAATCAGTCGCCAATAGACGTAGATAGGATGCGGACTTCAAGCCTGATATTGAACATGCAGGTGGGGAAACATGATAACCAGTCCCAGAACATTTGGGCACCTTTCTCCATCCGCCCACGATCTGCAAACGTACCAATCGCTGTACACTTTGGCCATCAAGGCTTTGGATAACCAGGCTTTTAGAGTGAATGACAACCTGAGGGAAACCACCACGGAGTAGGTCACGATAGACAGATTTGGCGATGTTTATGCGGCGTCTCGCAATGACAAAAGAAACATCGTTATGAAACGTATGCTGATAAATGCTGCTCACGAGGAAGAGCTGCGCGTTGCCCTAGTAGATGGGCAGAAATTGTACGACCTTGACATCGAAGGTCGTGCCAGAGAGCAAAAAAAGGGAAACACCTACAAAGCGCGGGTCACTCGGGTTGAGCCGAGTCTCGAGGCGGCTTTTGTCGACTTCGGATCATCACGTCATGGTTTCCTTCCTCTCAAAGAAATCGCAAGAGAGTACTTCTCAGGCTCATCCCGCTCAGGTGGACGCGTCAACATCAAAGATGCTGTAAAAGAAGGCACCGAGATGGTCGTCCAGGTTGTCAAGGACGAACGTGGAAACAAAGGCGCCGCGCTCACTACGTTCTGCAGTCTTGCCGGCCGCTACATGGTACTAATGCCCAACAATCCGCGAGCTGGTGGAATTTCCCGTCGCATTGAGGGAGAAGATCGTGAAAAACTGAAACAGGCAATGTCTCAGCTAGACATCCCGAAGAACATGGGTGTTATTGTGCGCACGGCGGGAGTGGGTCGTAGCGGCGAAGAACTGCAGTGGGACCTCAACTACCTGCTACAGCTGTCCGAAGCGATTGATCAGGCGGCTGAATCAAAGTCCGCGCCCTTTCTGATCTATCCAGAGAGCGACGTCATCATCCGTGCCATTCGCGACTACCTCCGGGATGACATTGGCGAGATTCTGATCGATAGCGATGAGGCTTATGCACAAGTCATGTTATTCGTCGATCAGGTCATGCCGCATGTCTCGTCTCGCGTGAAGCGCTATGACAACGAAGTCCCTCTTTTCAACCGATATCAGATCGAAGGTCAAATTGAATCTGCTTTTCAACGGGAGGTTCGACTGCCTTCAGGGGGGTCCATTGTTATCGATGTGACCGAAGCGCTGATCTCTATTGATATCAACTCATCAAGAGCAACAAAGGGTTCAGACATTGAGGAGACGGCGCTCAATACGAACCTTGAAGCTGCTGAAGAAATAGCAAGACAACTCCGTCTCCGAGATATGGGCGGTCTGATTGTAATCGACTTCATCGACATGATGTCCCCCAAAAACCAGCGCGCGGTTGAAGACAAAATGCGGGAAGTCCTCCAGGTTGACCGCGCCAGAGTGCAGGTCGGCCGGATTTCCCGCTTTGGGCTCATGGAGATGTCCAGACAGCGAATTCGTCCGTCTCTGAGAGAAACCAGCAGTATTGTTTGTCCACGATGTCAGGGGCTAGGAACAATTCGAGACGTAGAGTCCTCCTCCCTCGCGATCATGAGACTGGTCGAAGAAGAAGCTCTGAAAGAGACCAGTGCAGAAATCCGCGCTTTTGTCCCAGTACTGGTGTCTTCGTTCCTGTTGAACGAAAAACGGGATGCAGTGACTGAAATCGAGAAACGCTGTGGCGTTCGGATCGTTGTCGTGCCTTCGCCCGATATGGAAACACCCCACTATCGGGTGGAGAGGATCCGCAGCAATGAACAGGAAGGGACTAGTGCGAGCTACGAGATCGCCGTCTCAGAGGTCGAACAGGAAACTCAGCGAGAGGTCACGCCACCACCAATACCTGAGAAACCGGCGATCGCGGCATTTACACCGACCGCAGCTCCTCCCGCCGCAACCAAAGCGACGAGCGTCGCCGAGGAAGTTGCTGGCGACTCATTAATAAGCAAGATCGTATCGTTGTTCAAACCAAAAACGCCAGAACCAGAACCCGAGAAAAAGCCTGAGCAACGGCGTCGCGGTGGACAACGGAACCGTCGTCGGGGTGAGGCACAGAGCCGCAATCGGAACCGGAACCGGAACCATAATGATAGGGATAAAGGGGAGCGTGGTTCCCAAAAGGACAGAAACGAGAAGCGCGGTGACAACCGCAACGAAAACAGAAGTGATCGTCATCGCGACGAAAACCGCCGTGAAGAAGGTGGTAGTCAAAACAGACGTCGCCGCCCGGAATCTGGCCAAGACAACCACCCCTCAGATCATGGAGTTGAAACGCGCGCCAATCAGGATCAAAACACTTCAGTAGAACCGGGTACCTCGCCGAACGGAAACCGAAACGAGAACGGTGGTGGTAACGCGAGCGAGAACAGACGATCTGGAAACCAACGCCGAGACAACAGTAATCGACGTCGCCGCCAACGCCAGCGCCAGCAGATGGAGGATGCCTCTTCTAATCAGAACGTAGAGTCCGGCAACGTTAGCCAAGACGATGACGATAGCATTGCCGCTGCGTTCAGAGCCGCAGAAGCGGCTGAAAGCGCAGACATTCCGTCCATTGAAATCTCCGAACCTGACACACTCGAGGCAGCCACTGGTTCTGACACTGTTGCAACGACTACAGCTGAAAACAGTGCTGGAGAAAGTCATTCAGAGAGTGATGATAATGGAGAATCCGGCATGCCAGGTATCGCCAACGCCAAGAGCAATCTCGAGGTCGCCTCATCGGAGGTGGCAGAGGCAAGCGGCACCGATACCATAATTTCATCCGCGCCCGAGGAGGCCCCACACCCTTCCAACTGGGGACGTGCGGCAAACGATCCCCGCATCAATCCAGGGATGCCAATTACGGAAACCGTGCTTCGCGAAGCACCCGCTATCCCGGCAGTACCCGCACTGGAACCGGCGTCACGGGATCTCGATGCGACCCATCCCAGTCGTTGGGGACGGGCGGCCAATGACCCACGGTCAGACATGGGCATGAACGCCGCCAGCGATTGATCATTACAGTCAGAGTGGTAACACGGTCGGTTCGATAGTCAGTGACAGATTAAATCTGTCACTGACCGCTTCCCGCACACGTGTGGCGAGTTCATCGACGTCACTCTGCGTTGCAGCACCCGTATTCACAATCACCAGTGCGTGTTGTTCAGACACCATCGCGTCACCGACACGCATGCTCTTCAGACCACAACGCTCTATAAGCCAAGCGGCATGGATCTTTACACCTTCATCGGTTCTCACGCCATCTGGTGCAGTCGGATGCGCTGATTTGAAATCAACGTAGGCAGATTCGTCCAATATTGGGTTCTTGAAGAAACTACCAACATTCGGGGCATTTACAGGATCTGGCAATTTCCGCGAGCGGATCGATCTTACCAATCTCGCCATTTCAAGTGGTGTCTGAACGTTAGCGGCTTGAAGATCACGATAGGATGTCACGGGGGTGAACTGTTTCGAGAGATGTAAAGACACATTAGTCACGACCATTCGATCGCGATACTCCCCTTTAAAAATGCTGTCACGGTAACCAAACCGGCAGTCCTCTCGGGACATGACGCACGCACAACCATCATGACGATCATAGACACTTACGCTGACGATACAGTCCTCGATCTGGACACCGTACGCCCCGATGTTCTGAATCGGTGCCGCACCAACACTGCCCGGGATACCAGAAAGATTCTCAAGGCCGCTCCACTCATCCTCGCAGAGAAGCATCACCAGATTGTTCCAATTGACGCCAGCTCCTACCTTGATGACATCGCCATGTTGCTCAATCCCCTCCATGCGAACCCGCAATGTCAGACCTTTCAAGACAGGTGGCAATACAACATTGCTAGCCTCTCCCAAAACCAAGAGCGGCAATCCTTGTCTTTCAACGAATGTCAGCGCTTCTGCTACATGTTCCGTTGAATACGCCTCACAGTAGTATTCAGCACGGACAGGCAGGCGCAACGTATTGGACATACTGAGATTAACGTTGTCCTCGACTGAGAATTTCATTTCCGGGTGATCACCTCAGAATTCATAGAGCGTTCCGTTCACCGGTTGATTGAGGTCATTGTATACTGCCATTGCACATTCGCTGAGCGCTGACCTCAATCGATCGGTACCCCTCTCAATCTCTGGAAGAAAGCAAATAATGGATCTAGACGGTAAAGTTGCATTTATAACTGGCGGCGCCTCAGGCCTGGGTAGAGCCACGGCTCAACGTTTTGTTGACGCAGGTGCACGCGTCCTGATTTTTGACCTGGATGAGGAGAACGCTGAAAAAAGCGCCAACGAATTTGGCGACGCGGCGATTCACGCCTCCGGTGACGTTTCTGATGAAGCTGCAGTGCAGGCTGCCATCGACAAAACTGTATCTGCTTTCGGCACGATTCATATCAATATCAACTGCGCGGGAATTGGGGCTGCCGGACGGACACTCGGTCGTCAGGAGCCACTCGCTCTATCTGCTTTTGAGTTCGTCTTGCGTGTCAACCTCATAGGTACGTTCAATGTCCTTAGGCTCTGCGCGAATGTGATGCAGAGAAATGAGTCGACCACAGAGGATGGTGAACGTGGGGTTATCGTCAATGTCGCTTCTGTTGCAGCCTTTGATGGCCAGGTTGGCCAGGTCGCCTATAGCGCCAGCAAGGCTGGGATTGTCGGTATGACGCTTCCCGTAGCGAGAGATCTGGCAAAACAGGGGATCCGATGCGTTGCCATCGCGCCAGGCATCTTCGAGACACCGATGATGGCCGGAGCGCCTTCTAAGATTCGGGACCCGTTGATCGATATGACGCAATTCCCGCATCGATTAGGAGAACCCCATGAGTTTGCCAGGACCTGCAGCTATATTGTGGAGTGCGGTTACATTAACGCTGAAGTCATCCGTCTGGACAGTGGTATCAGGATGCAACCCCGATGACACACATCTATCGCGGGTCCAAATGATGGAGGCCATCTAGAGTAGGGATTATTCGCCTTCGGATAGTGAGCGCGCTTCGCTCTCAAGCATCACGGGAATGTCATCCCTTACAGGATAAGCGAGACCATCTGCACGGCAGATCAATTCATCTGCCTCGCCTTCATATTCCAGCCTGCCCTTACAAATCGGACATACCAGTATAGCCAGCAGTCGCTTATCTACGGGCATGATTTCCTCTACTCGTTCTAGTTTCAACCATAGGCGCGGACATCGTCATCTCTCCGTTCACGTGCATGTTCAATATCCCGGAGCAATGCCGACCGGAAATCATCCTCAATGACCGCAGAAACTTCCAAATACCAGCAGTTTGAGGTCAACGCAGGTGCGAAACGACGTATTTTGACCGCATCCTTTTCCGTCATGACCACCGGAAGCTCGTCATCAAAAACTAAATCATCCTGTGTATAGGCATGATGGTCCTCAAAGTTGTGTGGAATTATCGCAAAACCGAGTTGCTCTAGCTGATCAAAAAAGCGTTCTGGATGGCCGATACCACAAACGGCGTGCACTGTCTGTCCAATGTCCGCGAGCGCAGTTTCGTTAACGGACTGTCGATCACCTGTAACAAGCTGTACCCAAGCTGTAGGCACCAAATTCATCCGTGTCGAAGCCACCGGTAAATTAGGTGTTCCTTGTCCATTCACAACCACATAGTCCACTTCCGTCAGCCTCGAAGGGGGCTCCCGCAAAGGCCCCGCAGGAAGACTGAGCCCATTTCCAAGACCCCGTTGAGCATCCACAACACAGATCTCAACATCTCGCCCCAGGCGGTAGTGCTGCAGCCCATCGTCACTCAGTATCACATCCGGCATCGCTTGATCGACCAGACCTTGGACAGCCGCAACCCTATCAGGATCGCAAACCACCCGTTGACCGGTGCGGCGCGCAATCATGATGGCCTCCTCACCACACAAAGCAGGGTCTGTTTGCGTCGTCACCAACAGTGGAAACGGTCCATTCCCGCCGTAGCCTCGACTAACTACTCCTACACGCCAACCTTGCGAAGCCAGCATCTCAGAAATCGAGATCAGAAGGGGAGTTTTGCCTGTTCCCCCAACACTGATGTTGCCAACGACAATCACCGGAACAGACGCACGCCACTGTTGCCTGGTCAGGCGGTCTCGACGCAATCCTGCCAAACCATTAAACAATGAGGACAACGGCCTCAATAGACGAACCCAGTGTTTGTCGGTATACCAGGCATTGGTCAGCGGATCTGATGTCAATGGTTTACGAGGACGATGCTCGATGCCTTGTTTGGCCTCAACCGTTCTTTCATGACTGACACTACTCTCCTCCTGCTGATGGAGTGCGTTATATGCCCCATTCTTACTGAGGAGTTCCTCATGGGTTCCCGATTCAACAATTCTGCCGCTTTCGACGACAAAAATTCGATCTGCAGATTCAATCGTGGATAAACGGTGAGCAATGACAATCGTGGTCCTGCCATCAGCCACTGATGCAAGCGCCGACTGAATATTCCGCTCCGATTCCGTGTCCAGCGAAGACGTTGCCTCGTCGAAGATCAGAATCGGGGCATCTTTTAGAAATGCACGTGCAATCGCAAGCCGTTGACGTTGCCCTCCGGACAACAACACCCCATCGTCCCCCACCACCGTTTCAAGGCCGTCGTCCAAAGCGTCGATGAAATCAGCTGCAAATGCTTTTTTTGCCGCTGTGAGAATGATGCCTTGATCTTCGGTGTGCATACTGCCGTAGGCAATGTTACGGGCGACTGTGTCGTTAAACAGCGTCACATCCTGAGGCACCATCGCCATGTAGGATCTTAGTTGGTCAAGCGGAACATCACGGATCGGTTTGCCATCAATCAGAATTTCACCCGCGTCCGGATCGTAGAAACGAGGTATTAGGCTGGCGAGTGTTGATTTGCCACTGCCTGATCGACCAACCAGACCAATGGTTTCGCCAGGTGAGATCACGAAACTGAGGTCATCAAGTACTGGCAGGTCCGCGTGCTTTTCATAACGAAACGTAACGTTCCGAAATTCAATCTGACCTTTCACCTGCTGCCAGGAGCCAGTCCCGATATCCGTTTCAGGAGGTTGATCAAAAAGATCAAAGATATCCTCTGCTGCCGCAAGACCCTTCTGAATCGTAGACTGCACTTCAGACAACTGGCGAATAGGCTTTGCCATCAAGCCTCCTGCAGTGATAAACGCAACCACGTCACCAGGGGTCATGTTGAGAGAGGGATCGAGGACAAACCACACGAGGCCTGCAAGTGCCATTGCGACCAGCAACTGGATAGTTGGCGTTGCAACCGAGGACGTCACGACCATCTTCATGGACTGACGGCGATTGTCATGACTGACGTTGCGAAAACGCTCCATTTCATAATCAGTGCCACCGAACATTCGTACCTCCCGGTACCCCTGGACAGCCTCCGAAGCAACATGGGTCACATCCCCCATGGAGTCCTGGATTCGCTCACTGATCCGGCGAAAGCGTTTTCCCGCGTAACTCACCAGCAATGCGATCAGCGGCGTAACTGCGAGAAATATGAGCGTAAGCTGCCAGTTCAAATAAAGCAGGAAGGCGACGTAGCCGATCACGGTCAACCCTTCCCTGATGACAATACGAACAGCATCTGTCGCTGCACCAGTGACCTGAGTGACGTGATAGGTGACTTTTGCCACCAAATGCCCCATCGCGTTACGATCAAAGAAGGCACTGGGCAGCCGCAACAGCTGGTCGAACAATTCAACGCGGAGGTTGTGAACAACCTGCGTGCCCACATAGCTCGTTAGATAGTTGCCGATAAAGGTACCTAGACCCCGAGTGATTACAAAGAACACGATCGCGACTGGAATGAGAATCCGATTGACGTCAGTCGTGCCAGAGAAGAACGACTTCACAGATTCTGGTGGCTTTACCGGTGGGTTCTCACCAAAGGAGTCAATCAGGTAGGCAGTGGTTTGTACAAATCCTACATTGGATAAAGAGTACAGAAGGTAGCCGAACACACTGAAGACAAATGCGAGCCAATACGGGGCGACATAGCGCAGCAAGCGCCTGTATATTCTTGCATCAGAAACAGAAATCGTACTTTCGAATTCAGTTTTCAACGACATTCTTTGTCGAGATACACAGCGTGTTGAAACCAATCTCTACTGCTGTATCTATATCTGTGACAACTAACTGATGAGACTTGTTCGCGTCGGTAGCGATCACCAAAGCCTGTGCTCTGCTGCCTCCGCTGACCCTCTGTAGGGCGCTTGCCAACGTATCGAGTCTTGCATTCACAAAAGCCACCAGGTTGATGGCGCGTTCACTAACGGTACTGATCGAAATCTCAATGAGTGTCGCGCGCGAGGGACTGGCTTCCGCTGTTGCCACACGAAGGTTGATCGCCACGTGCGATTCACGCCTTAAGGTTTTAGTCGCCATACAACGGATTAGCACCAGGAATGCGATATCAATCAACGTTTTCAGGTTGGTGTCTACATCTTGTCGCTCGCGCCTTGAGAAGATCATTGGGACTGTCCAAACAGTATCTCTTTAAGTTGAGATTGGGATACACCACGCTGACTGTTCAGTACTTCGACCAGCTTCACGGCTTCCTTTTCCGTGGTCACAACGAACTCGTAGGCACTACGCTGGAAGCTTTCGTGAGCTCTGGTCACAATCACGCCATTCCTGATGGCGTTCCACAACTGCGAAAGCAGAATTCGAGGCACGCCTCGGCTGGTGCGTGATGTGCAGAATCGCTCAACGCAGATTGCGAAGGACATGATCGAACAGAGTATGGTCGATACCGTCAGCCCCACCCGTGCCTGAACTAATTCGAACACGCAGCTATAATTCTCTCTAGGTTTTCGCTACTGTAAACGAAATTAGGACAAATTTCCTAATAAAATCAATTCATTCGAGCGACTATTGAATGCTCGTTTGAGTGACTCTAAGTCATGGAAAACTACGGAACAAGTACCGCCACCGACCAGTCCAATACCTTGATGTCGGTACCCGCTTCAGGCGCCTCGCTCCCTCGATCTGCATAGGTTTCAACGAGCACTTCAGCGATTCGACCTCGAGCATTCTGCTCGATCGACTTCAGTGTGATTTCAGAACGTAAGACGTCTTGCTCAAAAACAGGTGCGGTGTGATCGCAGTGATGCCATGCGAGAATAGTTGCTGCACCGGGGATGACGCGACTGAGCTGTGCGCCTGCGATCCCAATAGTATGCCCACCATAAACAAGACGTTTGCCAAAAACACTTTGCGCCGCATCCGTGTGCGTCATCGCGAGATTCAAGGACAGGCGCACGAGTTCTGGCGCCGACGTGACGGTATCTCTCGCTTCAACAACGACTGTCTCATCGACTGTTGGTAACGAGTACGATGTAAGGGGTGTCAGGTCCCAGTCAGGCATCGCATCCAACAGCGTCTTGGTGTCAAGTGATTCTGGCATCAACGAGAAATCATCCGCATGTCCAGTGTCAGCGTCTTTGTCACGACAAGGCACCATCGGACACCGCCAGAACAACATGACAGTATCGCCATCCTGGTTGGTGACGTGCATCTCCAACGCAACCATACCGGTCGCATCCCGTCCCGGCTTGGGTTTGTTCTGACGCAAGGCAACCACACGCGTGGTCGTCGACAACGTATCGCCAAGAAAAACTTGCCGCTGCAGCACCACACCTCGGTAAAAAAGATTTCCAACAACACGTTGACTGGGGATGGTTGTCTGACCAATCGCCATGTTACACACCAGTCCAGGGTGAGCGAGGGGCCGTGCTACTTTTGTAACACGTCGTGCAAGATGATGGTCAAGGGGCAAGCGCATCCGATCAGCAGTGAGTGCCTGGTAGAAAGCAGCATGCGCTTCTGTCAACGTTACTGCAGGCACGTCACTGAGTTCTTGCCCGATTTCGAAATCTTCAAACCATGGCACTGGATTCATTGGTTACTCCTCTATCCGAGACGTCTGCAGACTTCATCGGCGATAGCTAGCGACGATGTCAAACCAGGAGATTCAATGCCATAAAGCTGTACGAGATTCTGAACACCATGATCACTTTCATCCTGAATCACAAAATCCGCCACAGGATCTCCCGGTCCTTGAAGCTTTGGTCGAATACCGACATACCCTGGCACCAGTTGTCCATCCTCCAATTCTGGGAAATACCGCCTTACTGATTCGTAGTAGTCACCTTCGCGAGACGTTGAGACGTCGTAGTCTTCAGTGTCGATATATTCAACATCAGGCCCGAACTTCACCTGTCCGCCCAGATCAATGGTTGCGTGCACGCCAAGCCCTGCCCCTGATTTCTCAGGTACCGGGTAGATCAATCTGTTGAAAGGACTGCCACCTGACAATGTGAAATAGTTGCCTTTACAGTAGTGAAGCGGCGGTATGGTCTTCTGATCCAGAAAGCTGAATCCAGCAGCAACCGCTTGAGCACCTAGCGCCGCGGCATTGACAAGCGTTCGACAAGTAAACTCATAGAGCATGCCGTCGCTTTCACATCGGAGGACAAACAATCCCGATTTAAGATCAGCGCCCTGAACAAACGTCTGACCGACAAACATGCCACCATGGGTATCGAGGTCACCAAGGTAGGCCTGCATCAGTTCGTGGCTACTGACAATACCGGTAGAGGGAGAAAAGAGTGCTTGGGTACCACGAACGTGGGGTTCCGCTTTCCGGATTTGAGACGAATCCCAATATTCCAGATCGTTGACATCGTTCGCACGAGCCTTAGCGAGGATGTCCTCGAGAACGTCCTCCTCATCAGGCTCAGTTGCGACGATCAGCTTGCCGCACCGAGCATGTGCCACACCATGACTCTCACAATATTCGTAGAGTTTTTGCTTCCCTTCCACACACATTCGAGCTTTGAGTGAGCCCGCGGGGTAGTAGATGCCCGCGTGTATCACCTCACTGTTTCGAGAACTTACCCCCTGACCAAAGTCCTCTTCTCTATCCAGCACGATGACCTCGCGGTCTGAAGCGGCCAGACGACTGGCGACCGCAAGGCCGACAACACCCGCACCCACCACACAGGTATCTATATGATCCATTGATAACCTAATTTCGTCATTTCAACTTCATCGGCGCGAATTATGTCATTGATAGAGGAAGAACAAAAAGTTCTACAGGCCTAACTGTAAGTGTTTCTATACGCGTTTCTGTATGTTCGCAGGTCTTGAAAGATCTGTAGACCATTTTGAGGCTACACGCCCAACAGATCGCCCATTGGGGGATGGGGTAACGGCTAGTTTTTACAAGTGACAGTTCTTCGGTGATCGTATCTATGACTCATCTGTTCTAGAGGAGAGCCAATTGATGTACTGATGCTCTTTTACATTTAGTGTCTGATTCCGATGTGCGGTTCGTTGATGCCATTTCCCCTACCATTTCTCTTGCGAAAGACGGCGTCATGAAGGACTCCAGGACGGATTCCAGTCCAGGTAGATCTGCGACCCTATCGCTCGACATTTGAGTCCCATCCTGCGCGTTCCGCGACGACCGGCCAGACTCGTTGTTATCTCCTGTGTCATCCCACAACATATCGAGCAGGTGACGGCACACTTGATGTCCAAGTTCGTGCTTTCGCTTCCGTTTCCGAATGGTGGCAATACGTCTCGCTGCTTCCATGGCCATGGCAGATTGTGTGTCTTCGTGCCTACTTGCCTTGTTCGGACGCCCTGGAATCAGTAACGCTCTTTCTTTGAGCTCAGGTAATTTCATGTTAGTAGCCGTTTTTTGCAAAGTCGATTTAGACCAATCGGCGAGAAATACTGTACAAACGTACATTATTCACACGTCTGACTATTTGTACAGTAGTTTGTGCATACGGCTAGCCCGAGCCTGAGATCTCGTCGAAGCCAAACGTGAGTTTTCCACCGGAGGCACTCACATGAATTTGATCCTCTCCCGCGAATCGTCCTGAAAGCATGGCTTCGGCCAGAGGATTCTCGAGATGTGTCTGGAGTGCCCTCCGTAATGGTCTTGCGCCATAGACCGGGTCATAGCCAGCATCGACAAGCAATGACATGGCTGAATCATCAAGGTTGACGCAGACACCATGCTCTGACAATCTAAATTGCAGCTTTTGAAGTACCAACGCAGCGATACGCGCAATCTCATCGCGATCCAGTGGATGAAAGACTACAGCATCATCGATCCGATTCAGGAACTCGGGGCGAAATTGCTGCGTCACGACACCCATCACACCATCTCTCATTTCTTCGTAGCTCACTTCGCCGGATGTTGCCTGAATCAGATCGGAGCCAAGGTTCGAAGTCATGACCAATACCGTGTTCTTAAAATCCACAGTGCGTCCATGACCATCGGTCAATCTGCCGTCATCAAGCACCTGCAGAAGTATGTTGAAAACATCCGGGTGTGCCTTCTCAATTTCATCAAGCAAGATCACGGAGTACGGTTTTCGTCGAACCAGTTCCGTTAGGTATCCGCTTTCCTCATATCCAACATAGCCTGGTGGAGCACCAATCAATCGCGCAACAGAGTGTTTCTCCATGAACTCCGACATATCGATGCGTACTAATGCGTCTTCAGTGTCAAAAAGAAACCGTGCCAACGTCTTGCACAACTCGGTCTTGCCGACACCGGTTGGTCCCAAGAACAGGAATGAACCGTTGGGCCTGTCAGGGTCACTAATCCCCGCTCGTGAGCGCCTCACCGCATTCGCAACTGCGGAAACGGCCTCGTTCTGACCAATCACCTGTTTGTGCAATTCCGTTTCCAGATTCAGTAGTTTTTCCCGCTCACCTTTCAACATGCGTGATACGGGAATACCTGTCCACTTGGACACGACCTCTGCCACCTCTTCTTCACCAACCTTGTTGCGCAAGAGTTTAAACACACTGGCATCCAGTTGATCAGCCTCTCCCATTTGCTTTTCAAGTTTCGGAATCCGCCCGTATTGCAGCTCTGACATCCGAGTGAGATCACCAGCTCGCCGAGCGTTTTCAAAATCAAGCCGAGCCGCCTCCAGTGATTCCCTGATCTGCTGGGTACCATGTAGCGCGAGCTTCTCCGACTTGAGGACCTCATCAAGATCCTCAAATTCTCGCTCGAGTTCGTCGACCGTAGCATCCAGTTCCTGTAAGCGATCTTTCGACACGACATCGGTTTCTTTCTTCAGTGCCTCTCGCTCGATTTTCAGCTGAATCAGGCGTCGCTCAAGGCGATCCATTTCTTCCGGTTTGGAATCCATTTCCATACGAATGACACTACCGGCCTCGTCCACGAGGTCGATTGCCTTGTCCGGCAGTTGTCGATCACTGATGTATCGATGCGACAATCGAGCGGCCGCGACGATCGCCGGGTCTGTAATATCCACGCCATGATGAATCTCATAGCGCTCTTTCAGACCCCTCAGGATTGCAATGGTATCTTCCACGCTTGGCTCATCAACCTGGACTTTCTGAAACCTTCGTTCCAGCGCTGCGTCAGACTCAACATATTCCCGATATTCATCCAGCGTCGTCGCACCTACGCAACGCAGATCCCCCCTTGCAAGTGCGGGCTTCAGCATGTTGCCCGCATCCATGGCACCTTCGGCCTTCCCGGCCTCGACCATGGTATGTAGCTCATCAACAAAAAGAATGATATTGCCTTCTTGCCGTGCGAGTTCGTTCAGTACGGCTTTCAACCGCTCTTCAAACTCACCACGAAACTTCGCTCCAGCAATCAATGACCCCATATCTAGAGCCAGAATTTGCTTTTGCCGTAATCCTTCGGGGACTTCGCCATCTATGATGCGTTGCGCGAGTCCTTCAACAATTGCGGTCTTACCGACACCAGGTTCTCCGATCAGGACTGGGTTGTTCTTGGTGCGTCGTTGTAACACCTGAATCGTTCGTCGAATCTCATCATCTCGCCCGATCACTGGATCGAGTTTCCCTCTCTCCGCACGATCTGTGAGATCGACGGTATATTTTTCGAGTGCCTGGCGGGTGTCTTCGGCATTGGGATCATCGATAGACTGGCCATCTCGTAACTGGGTAATCGCCCGCTCAAGCGCCGCCTTGTCGATTCCGTATGACCTCAACACACGTCCCACTTCACCCGAGTCCTCGGAAGCTGCTAAAAGGACGAGTTCACTAGAAATGAACTGGTCCTGATTGGCCTGAGCGGATTTTTCAGTCAGGTTCAGCAATCGCGAGAGCTCCGGCGACATCTGAACATCGCCATCGGGCTGACCTACAGCTGGAGCATTGTCTACGAGTGCCTGAATACTGCCTTCAAGACCGGGAAGATCTAAACCCATTGGGGCCAACAGAGCACGCGCCGAGCCACCCCGCTGCCTCAGCAGCGCGAGTATCAGGTGAGCCGGCAAAATTTGATTGTGATCTTTACCCACCGCAATCGACTGAGCATCGGCAAGTGCTTCCTGGAGACGGCTCGTCAGTCGGTCTATACGCATCGGGTTTCTCTATTTCAGTTTATCGGTTTCTATGAACACTTGGGGACAGGTGTTGATGTTTCAAGACACGGGCTGTCTTGCTTTGTCTCAGACCCTGTGGCAACTTGGATCTCATCGCCATCCAGCGTGCCCTTCAGCCATGGAAAACCAGTCGCAAAAGCTCGCTGATGCAGAGCCCTTCTTCGATAAGGCCAAAAATACTGGCTTGCGCCACCTGGTCAATGCCATCCGATTCTCGATCAGAGGGGTCAGGAACGCATGGCACCGAGAATCCGCTTTCAGGCAGGAAGTTAGTCTACTCATTGTGCTGCTGCCGGTCGCATATATCATCTCAAAGACCATACTAGAGTTCATTGCGCTCATCGTCGTTGCCATGTTAGTGCTGATTGTTGAACTGCTGAACTCCGCGGTAGAAGCCGTCGTTGATCGTGCTGGACAGGAGCACAACGAACTGGCCGGACTTGCAAAGGACTATGGATCTGCGGCGGTCATGATCAGTCTATGTGTCGCGGCTCTGACCTGGGGATCGATGGTTCTTCGTTTCTTTGGACTCCTTCACTAGTCGTGCCAGGAAAAATACATATCACCCCCGATGGCGCTCAATCGCTGCGGAGCGAATTGGCAACACTCTGGAAAGAAACTCGCCCAGAAGTCACCCAGGCGGTGAGGGAAGCAGCTGCGCTTGGTGACCGATCTGAAAACGCAGATTACATCTACGGAAAAAAACGGCTGCGGGAAATCGACAAACGGATTCGTTATCTCCAAAAGCGTCTCGATGATTTGGAAATCGTTGACCGCGTTCCTCCGGAGACTGACAGGGTATTCTTTGGTGCATGGATAATTCTCGAAGATGAAGAAGGCAGTGAGAGTACCATCAGAATTGTCGGTGTTGACGAATTCAATCTGGACAAAGGTTGGATCAGCCTGGCGTCACCGATGGCAAAATCTCTATTGGGGAAGTACGAAGGCGACGATGTGCGGGTCCACCGTCCTGCTGGCGATACAACCATGCACATTTTAAAAGTAAGCTACACCGCACTGTGATATCTCTGGGTACCACTGAACAATCATGAGTTACGAGCGCCCTAACATTGCCGCGATGCACGGTTACATTTCTGGAGAACAGCCGGAAGACCCGGAGGCGATCAAACTCAACACTAACGAAAACCCGTATCCACCTGCACCAGAGGTTGCCAAGGTCATCGCTGCCTTCAACGCCGATGCACTACGTCGTTATCCTCCCCCGACCGCTGACGACTTTCGTGACGCCGCAGCGGTGTTGCATGGTCTCAGCCGGGATCATCTGCTTGCTACGCGTGGGGGTGACGAACTGCTTCGTCTGGTCATTACGACCTTCGTCGCGCCTGGAGCGGCCATAGGGACAACTGACCCGACCTATTCTCTCTACAAGACACTGGCAGAAGTACAGGATTGTCCTGTTATATCGATCCCACTACACACGGAATCCTGGCAGCTTCCTTCCGATTTCCCGGAACAGATGAACGACGCTGGTGTCGCACTAACTTTACTAGTTAATCCACACGCACCAACAGGACTTCTGATATCGCACAGTCAACTCAAAGAACTGGCAGACCGTCTGGACGGACTACTCCTCATCGATGAGGCCTACGTCGATTTTGTCGATCCGAATCTTGGCTACGACGCGGTCTCTCTTGTTCATGAATTGGACAACGTCATCATTCTGCGCTCGCTAAGCAAGGGATACTCCCTCGCCGGACTTCGTTTCGGCTACGGTATTGCATCACCGGAACTTATCAGGCCGATGCTGGTCAAGACCAAAGACAGTTACAATCTGGATCTTCTCAGTCAGAAAGTCGCTTTGGCCGCCATTAACAATCAGTCCCACGCCGCAGAGACATGGACTCGCGTCCGATCTGAGCGGAATCGTCTAGTGCGCGAATTTACAGCTTTAAATTTACCCGCGGCTGTCAGTGAAACGAACTTCCTCTTGATTTCTGTCTCTGACATCCACCATAACCAGACGAGTGCGGAGCAACTATATAGAGGACTAAAATCGCAGGGCGTCTTTGTACGCTACTTCAGTGACGAGCGGCTTCGAGACAAACTGCGCGTCACAATCGGCACGCCCGAGGAAAACGATCGGCTGCTCTATGAAATGAAATCGATCCTGGTGCAAGACAGTGGTTGAGGCTCACATTGATGAAACAGTTGGTAACGGCCGGATTGTCCTGCGACCCAATGCATCGTGGACGTGGCGCGCCAACCTCTACCTGTTGGGCGTGCTAACCGCACTGTCACTGTCGATTGGAATAGGTTTTCTGATCATGGGTGCATGGGTCATCCTGCCGTTCTCCGTAATTGAACTCGTGATTGTCGCGAGTTGCTTCTACTACTGTGTTCGTCAATGCCGTCTGCAACAGATCATCAGTTTTTCAGGTGACCAGGTAGTTGTCGAACACGGTCTGTCTGCGCCCACCGATGTGACCAAATTCAATCGCACATGGGCAAAATTTCTGGTGATTCCACCGGAACATCCCTCGTGGCGTCGTCGAGTCATCATTCGATCCCATGGCAGCGAAAAGGAGATCGGCGGATTTCTAAACGAATCAGACAGGGAACAGTTGGTCAGCTACCTTCGGAAAACTGTTGCCTGTCGGGATCGCGCTATGTCTGAGGCACCGTCCGCGTCCCGCTGAAGAACCAACAGGGAGGGCGAAAGCTGCTATGGCGAGCACTATGGACTTAGCACCGAGTCTTGTTAGCTATCTAATATCGATCGAACAATGTTCTAACGTGTTGTATACGATAATACCCCGATGCCACCGCTATCAGATTCAGGTTCATCCCAGTTCCCAAATTGGGCCAGTATCAGTCTGTTACGAAGACCCTGCAGGTCGTCATTAGCGATCATGATCGTGCGACATCAACATCTTGTGTAAAGAAGCCACGAAGACTAGCACCGGTACTTCACAAGGACACACCTGGTCGCGAATAATGTGCGCTCGCGGCGCCGCGTTGGGACAGGAATACCAGTGAAGCAATATCTCCCTAACAAAGAGCAAATTCGCAGCAATAGAATGCTCAGTCTTATGGGAAATGTGCTGTTCGAACCCAACCTCTGGCACTTCACCCAGCACTCGGTGTCGTTCGCTGTGCCGATTGGGTTATTTTGTGCCTTCCTACCGATCCCTTTTCAAATGGTGCCTTGTGCACTCGTGTGCATCTGGCTTAGAGCCAATTTGCCTCTGGCGATTGCTATGGTCTGGGTCAGCAATCCCATCACCATGCCACCTCTGTTCTATGGGACCTACAAGCTGGGCACGTGGATTCTTGGTGAACCCAACCGCGTGATGGAGATCAATCTATCCTGGGAATGGTTGTCTGCAGAGGTGGGTTTGATCTGGCAGCCGTTGCTGCTGGGATCATTAATGGCAGGGACAGTCGTGTCCTTTTGCGGTTTCTTGCTAACACGGCTTTACTGGCGATGGGTTATCTACCGCAAATGGCAACAGCGAAAGAATCGTCAGTCATCGGCGAGATGACCGAGAGATACTCCACCTTATCCATACTGATCAATCGGAACGAAGGATCGCCGCTGGATGCGACTGCGCCGCTCGGAGCGCCGGATAGATCGTGGCGATGAGACTAATGGCCATGGCAACCAGGATGATTAAAAGAATGTCTGGCCATCTGACATCTGTTGGAATACGCGCAAAGAAGGTCCCCTCAAGCATGCGAGCACCCACGATTGATTCGAACCAGCTCACTATTTCTGGAATGCGGTAGGCAAGCGGAATACCGAGCAGGGTACCAAGGATAGTGCCAATCGTTCCTACGACACTTCCCTGAAAGATGAAGATCCTCATCACAGCACTCGCAGGCAGTCCCAGTGTCCTCAGAATCGCAATATCACTCCGTTTCGCCCGGACCATCATGCTTAGTCCAGATACGATATTGAATGCAGCAATGGCGACGATCAGCGTCAACAGCAAAAACATCATCAGCTTTTCCATACGGACCGTCTGGAAAAAGTCACCATACTCGCCGGACCAATCGTAGACACGTGAGTCCAATCGGCTTTTGAGGGCGCGTGTGACAGATGGTGCGTTTAGGACGTCTGAGACCGTCAGCCGATACCCACCCTGTTGGCCAGTCAGCCTGTTCAGATCAGCCTGAGATACAAGGACGAGGCCATAGTCCAACTCTGAACCGATCCGAAAAAACCCCTGCACCTGCCCTCGCATCAAGCGTGGCTTAATAGAACTCCCGGACGCAGTAGGTACCGGGATCACCAGTGTCACAGGATCTCCCTGTGTCAGCCCCAGCTGCAGCCCTAACGATCGTCCCAGCACAACTTGACCCTGGTTGTTCTCCCCAAAGTCTGGCAACGTTCCGGCAACCAAGTGCGAACCCAATCGATCTGCCTCTCCTTCCGAATCAATGCCAAATACCGCCACCAGTCGAGACTCATCGCCTTTTACCACCATCCCTTGTGCTCGTGAAAATGGAACAAGCTCCTCAACCAGGGGGTGCACGAGCTGGGCCGGATCGACGTCACCCTCAACCACAACATGCGGTATCACGCCAAGAATCCGTTGCTTCAGCTCTCGATCAAAACCGTTCATGACGGACACCACCACGATCAACGCGATAACCCCCAGCATCATCCCCAATAGTGAAATCCACGAAACGAGCGACATGTAGCGATTGACCGAACTGGTCATTGCATATCGGGTACCCACCCATACGGGAATGTTCACTCGGATGGTTCCCCTTCAAAGGATCCATCCGATCCGTCGCGACGGATGTTGTTTGCCAACCGACCATTGTGCAACGTCAGGATCCGATCCATTCGTCCGGCCAGTCTTCGGTTATGCGTAACAACCACAAAACTGACGCCTCTGTCGCGACTCAAACGGATCATAAGATTGTCTACCTGGTTCGCCGTGTGCTCATCGAGATTCCCCGTCGGTTCATCAGCCAGAACACAAACAGGATCACCGACCAGGGCACGGGCAAGTGCGACCCGTTGTCGTTCTCCGCCGGACAGCATCGGTGGCTTGTGCCGCAGTCGTGCATCAAGCCCCACGTCCGTTAGCAGAGATCGAGCTTCTTTGGTTGCTCTCGCCTTCGATTGTCCCCGAATCAACAAGGGCATGGCCACGTTTTCTTCTGCGGTGAATTCGGGCAACAGATGATGGAACTGGTAGACAAAACCCAGAGACCTGTTTCGAAGAGAACCAATCTCGCTTTCTGAGAGCCCCGCAAGGCGTCTCCCCTCGATACTGACCTCCCCCGCGTCGGGTCTATCTAATCCTCCAAGCAAATGGAGCAGCGTACTCTTGCCACTTCCTGATAATCCTTCAATGGCGACGCGTTCTCCGCGTGCAATTTCGAGATCGACTCCTCGCAGTACATGTACAGGTTGGTCCGCCTCTGTAAAAGTACGCTCTAGAGCATACGCAGCGAGGACGATATCTCGATCAGCCTTCATACTTCAGAATCTGAACCGGTTGTTGAATGGATGCCCGATAGGCTGGATACAAGGTCGCCACGATACATACACCAACCGATACCAGAGCAACTGTCAGGATGTCCGAGATCAGCACCTTCGAAGGCAAATATTGAATGAAGTACTCACTCATGAGACCAAGACCGAAGCCATTTTCGATGATCCGGTATATGTCTCCGATGTAGACCGATGAAACGACACCGATTACCAGGCCCAGAGCGACACCAACCGCGCCGACCAGAACACCATGAATCACGAACACCTGGGCGATCCCCTGTCGCGTCGCCCCCATGGTCATCAGAATGGCAATACCGGAGCGCTTCTCATTGACCGTCATCACAAGATTCGACACAACATTGAATGCTGCAACCGCGATCAGCAGCAACAGTAACAGGAACATGGTGGATTTCTGAACCGCGATCGCGTCATAGAGGTTACCGTGCCGTCCCATCCAGCTGATCGCGTAGATGCCGTCACCACCTATCTCGCGCATCAAATCCAGAAGGACTGTTCTCGCCTGAAATAGATCGGTGAGCTTGATTCGAATCGCCACATGATTTGATCGGAGAAGTCGCGTGGCATCTGCCATCGACAACAACAGGAGTGATTTGTCGGCATCCGAACCGACTTCAAACAAGCCGGCCACAGTGACCGATTTGGTCACCGGCAATGGACCAGCCAGCGTCAGACGGGCATCAGGCAAGACAAGTGTGACATCATCCCCAACCCCAACATCCAGACGTCGTGCAAGACCTGTCCCGATGATTGCCCTAAAACCACGATCGTCCAGCAAAGCCAGATTACCCTCGACCAGGTACTGAGGTAGATCAGATACCGTCACTTCATACTCAGGCAAGATCCCAGAAAACGACACCCCCACCAGTTCGCCACCTGCCACAGCAACCGCTGTTCCTTCAGCGACGGGTGCAGCTGACAGCACCGAGGGGTGTTGCGAAAACTGCGCAATAGCTGCGGGCCAGTCTGGGAATCCGTCCTGGTCATCATAGATAAGACCATGCGGCATAACGCCAAGGACCCGACTACGCAGTTCTTCCTCGAAGCCATTCATGACAGACAGCACAACCACCAGCACAGCAACACCCAGGACAAGACCGGCTATAGAAATTAGTGACATGAACGAGATCAGCCGGTCCCCGGCTGAAGCAATTGCGAATCTGAACGCAATACGCACCCTCCAGGAAATTCCTGAGCGAGATATCACCATGTCAGAGGGAACAAGTGATGTCCGCTGATCTTCGGACATGTGGGACATAATGAGGGACCGCGGTCAGCGCGGGTCAAATTTCACCACAGGAGACTGTGAGTTCGACGTCTGCGCGACTGGCGAAGTTGCACTTGCCAGCTCTTCTGGGGATGCGTTCTCACATTTGCTCATATCGCCTCCACAGATCTCACAGGCACCGTCAACTCCCAGGTTGTTGAGACCACCGCAAGAACCAGTAATGGGATGACGTCCGCTCAGAACGCCAATCGCCATGATCCCAACCATCAACAGCAAAAATACAAAAGTCAGTGCAAATTCAACCATCGGTAGTCCTGACAAAGTGTTGAAACGCAGTTGAAGAAACCGCCTCGAAAGAGTCATTCTGCCTGATTATGAGCAAAACCGGGAGCCTCTGACGCTCTGCCATCGCCAATCCAGATTCATCACCCATTACCGTGATCGCTGTCGCATAGCCATCGGCCATCGCGGCCGAGGGATGCAATACGGTTGCGGATACCAGTTGGTGCTCAACGGGATATCCTGTTCGAGGGTCGATGATGTGCGAGTAACGCTTCCCCCCATCTTCAAAGTAGTTCCGGTAGTCTCCTGAGGTAGCAACGGCCATCCCGCTGATCGAGAAGCTCGTAAAGGGTATTCGATGACCGCTTTCTGGTCTTTCGATGCCAATGCGCCACAGCTTACCTCTTGGACTGAGACCGTGGGCTCGAATCTCTCCCCCAATTTCAACCATGAAGTGTTCGCGACCATGGGTTGTCAGTAGCTCTGAAAGTTGATCGACGGCATAGCCTTTGGCGATAGACGATAGATCGATCGCCAAACCCTGGGGCTTCTTCAAGCCATCGGATAACAGGTGTAGCTGCCCGAACCCAACATCTGCGCTGATCCTGTTGATCGCATCATCATCGGGCACACGAACCGGCCTCTGGGTGGGTCCAAAGCCCCACAGACCCACGAGTGCACCTACTGTGACATCGTAGGCACCGTCACTTTGTTCATGAATCTCCTGTGCCATGTTAATCAAAGAATAGAGTTCCGGTGATATCTGTACAGGTGACGCATCGTCTATCGCATTCACGAGGCTGAGCTCGCTGTCTGATTGCCACGTGGACATTACGTCGTTGATGCGGACCAGTTCCGTCGTAATGGCGTTTACCAACTCACGATCGCTATCCGTACCTGTCGTGACGACAGACCAGGTCGTGCCCATCGTCTCACCCTGGAGTCGAAGGGGCGTGTATTGGCCTGAGCAGCCCACGGCAAGTACTAGCCCAACGGAAGCAGCCAGAAGCACCGAAGGCCAACGCTTCATCGCGGCCGTTTCTATGGCGTCACAATTATTCATGGTTATTGTTGAACGGCGGCATTTTCTCGCTCCTGTTGCGAACGATATGATATCTGAGCAATACAAATTTGTTGCAATCAAAATCACGCGCAAGGTCAGTGGAATATGACGACACTTATCGATACACATCGATCTGTTCAGGAATACCAAATAGGGCAGACGGCTGCCAAGCGCATCGCGTTGGCGCGGACACCTACCGAGCTTCAGTTTCTGCCACGACTTAGTGAGGAGGTCGGTGCCAATGTCTGGATTAAGCGGGACGATACAACGGATACCGTGGCTTGCGGCAACAAGCTCCGAAAGCTCGAATTCAGCGTCGCGCAGGCCCTCTCCGAAGAAGCGACACTGCTACTGACAAATGGTGGCGTACAGTCCAACCATTGCCGCGCTACGGCGCTAGTTGCAGCAAATCTGGGGCTTCAGGCCCACCTGGTACTCCGTGGCGCCACCTCAGAATCAGCGCCGGACGGAAACCTTCTACTAAATGAACTACTTGGTGCAGATACCACGTTTATCGATAACGAAACTTGGCGCAGGATTGATGAATTCACAGCTGAACTCGTGGCTGATTACGCCAGTACAGGAGTCACTGCGTTTGCCATCCCGACTGGTGCAAGCGATGAGATAGGACTTTGGGGATACATCCGAGGGTTCGAGGAATTGCACAACGACCTTCTGTCAGTCGGCGTTAAGCCTGATGCCATCATTCACGCGACAGGTTCTGGAGGTACGCAGGCCGGCTTGATCCTGGGTGCTGCGTTGATGGGGATCAGCACTCGGATTGTTGGAATCAATGTTTCTGATACCGAGGAATACTTTACCCGCAAGATCACGGACGACCTGTTACGCTGGAAAGCGCGATACCAAGCCAATCATCCCAATCCCGTCGACATCGATAGCCTGACGATCGAAATCCTGGATGGTCACGTGGGACCCGGCTACGGACATGCCGACTCTCAAGTATTTGATACTATAAAAAAGGTCGCGCGTCTTGAGGGCATCGTGCTGGATCCGGTCTATACCGGTAAGGCATTCGATGGCATGCTCGCTGAACTCGCATCAGGGCGATTACAAGGTGCGAATCACCTCGTGTTCGTTCATACCGGAGGCATCTATGGATTGTTCCCACAAAGGAAACAGCTATTCCCACGATGACGGTAGATGATGAGGAACGAAAATGAAGGAATCAAATAGGCTGATACCGTTTCTAATAGATAGGCATAATGTACAGCGTCGAATAATTGATGGACGCACATAATGACCAGCGTGATGACACCCAAGAAGAATAGCGAGTGACGAATCAATTGAGAAACATGACCGTATTCGGCCGTAACTCGGCTCAAATCATGACACTGACACTCGTGCTCGCATGCACCGGATGCGAACTGTGGCGACAAAAACCTGAAAATGCACTGCTGCTCAAGAACATCAGCCAGGAATGGTATTGCTATAGTGACAACGCGGGCGACAATTGGGACTGTGGTTTGGAGGAAAAGGAACCGACCGCCCTTGCCGCCACTCGGGCGCCCGGTGAATCATTCAGTAATCGCCTGATCCTAAGGCAGTCCGATCTATCGTACGCAGTTCAACTTTTGGGACACTGGGATCGAGAAAAAATCGCAAATTACGCCGCCAGGGTTGGACTGAAAGCGCCCTATATCGAAGTCAAAATTCCTGATGAGGAACTTGACTGGTATGTGTTGCTTCTCGGTGTCTATTCCGATGAAAAAGCCGCATCGAGCTCGATGGAACGATGGATTGATGAGGTTAAACCAGATATTGCGCCATCTCTTATCGAACTCGCTCCACTCCAACAGGCTATCAGAGACGCAGGAAACTGACCTTCAGATGAATCAAATCCGACTGCCTTCAATCGATACTTTGCTTTCGGCAAGCGAAGATTTGATTGAAGCGCATGGTCGCCAGCAGGCAACCTTGGTACTGCGTGAAGTCGTGGCACGTGCACGTGAACGTCTAGTCAGGTCTGCGGACCAGACTCCACCGGAGCCAACAGCACTGATTGAAGAAGCACGCGCCCACTTGATGAGTCTTAGTCAGCCGTCAATCCGGACAGTATTCAATCTCACGGGCACCGTGCTTCACACTAATCTTGGCCGCGCCGTATTGCCCAGAGCTGCGATCGATGCCGTCACAGAAGCCGCGGGTTCGCCCGTAAATCTCGAATATGATATTGAAAAGGGTAACCGCGGTGATCGCGATGATCATGTGGAGCAGCTGCTGTGTGAACTCACCGGTGCGGAGTCTGCAACCGTGGTGAACAACAATGCCGCGGCGGTACTACTTCTCCTCAATACCTTAGCCATCGGGAAGGAAGTGATTGTCTCCCGAGGCGAGCTGGTTGAGATTGGCGGGTCATTCCGGATTCCAGAAATCATGGATCGGGCCGGTTGTCGTTTATGCGAGGTGGGCGCCACCAACCGGACCCATGTTCACGACTACGAAAACGCAATCGGTGAATCTTCGGCTTTACTGATGAAAGTGCATACAAGCAACTATGAGATCAGAGGATTCACCACCAGCGTCTCAGAATCAGAGTTGGTCAATGTGGCATCTCGGCACAACCTACCGGTTGCGACCGACCTGGGGAGTGGTTCCCTGGTCGACCTGTCGAATTTCGGTTTACCCTCAGAACCGGTAGTCAGGAAAGTCATCGAGAGTGGTGCCGACCTGGTAACATTCAGCGGCGACAAACTGCTTGGAGGACCACAGTCCGGGATCATTGTCGGTCGAAGAGAGTTGATATCACGCCTCAAATCAAATCCTCTAAAGCGCGCGTTGCGGGTAGATAAGATGATCCTCGCTGCGCTTGAAGCCGTCCTGCAACTCTATAGGAACCCTGACAAACTTACCCAGACGCTGCCTGCCCTAGGTGCCCTTACCCGATCAGAGGAGGATATCTCTGCCGTTGCCGAGAAAATTCTGCCCTCGCTCAAGCAAGCGCTAGCCCTAACCGCTTGCGTACAAACAAAGTCATGCCTGAGTCAGATCGGATCTGGTGCGCTCCCAATTGACACCCTCTCCAGTCTGGCCATCGTGATGACCCCGAAGCATGAAGGCCATCGCTATCTGGATGAGCTCGTCAAGGGGTTTCGAGCTCTGCCTAGGCCGGTCATAGGCCGTATCAGCGAAGGTGCGTTACTTCTGGATCTTCGCACGCTTTCACTTTCTGATACTGACACTTTCATCGCACAGTTGGACCAACTGGCGCTGTGATTATCGCAACAGCAGGCCATGTTGACCACGGGAAAACCTCCCTTGTTCAGCAACTCACGGGTATCGATACCGATCGCCTGACAGAAGAGAAAGCACGCGGGCTCACCATAGACCTCGGATTCGCCTACACAGAGGCAAATGGAGAGACCCTCGGCTTTATTGATGTACCCGGGCATATACGATTCATTCATAACATGCTCGCAGGTGTCTCGATTATTGACATGGCACTGCTCGTCATCGCCGCCGACGATGGCCCCATGCCACAGACCTTTGAACATCTCGCCATACTGGATATGTTAGGTATCAACAAGGTGATCACTGTCATCACGAAAATAGATCGTGTGTCCGAAGAACGTATTGCAGCTGTCCAGCAAGAGGCTCAGACAATCCTTGCCCGTACATCTTTGAGCAGATCTACTATCGTGACCGCCTCCAATGAGACCGGGGAAGGGATCGACGCGATCAAACAGCAGCTGTTCTCGGCGTCACTGGTATCAACCGGTCGAAACGAGAACGGATACTTCCGACTGGCGATTGATCGCAGTTTCAACGTCAAAGGATCTGGAACCGTGGTGACAGGTTCCGTGTTTGCCGGTGCGACACAGGTAGGCGCACAACTCAAACTGATGCCAGCCGGAACGACGGTCCGAGTACGGGGATTGCATCGCCAGAACGAGCAATCGCAGTCCACAGTCGCTGGTGACCGATGTGCACTGAATCTGAGTGGCAATCTGTCACCTGAGGATATCCATCGGGGTGATTGGATTACCAACAGTCCACTTCCTCCAACGAGACGATTGGATGCGCTGATTTCAGTTCCACAGGACCTGCAACCAATCACCCATGGTATGCCAGTGCACTTTCATTGCGCCGCTATGCACCGCGTGGGTCGAATCGCCACGCTTACCGATAAACGCATCGAGTCGGGCTGCGGGGGGCTGGTCCAGGTCACCCTTACAGAACCACTGTGTGTCTATCCCGGCGACAGGCTCATCCTTAGGGATCAGGGTGCTGAAAACACGCTGGCGGGCGGCATGGTTGTTGATCCTTTCTCACCCGCGCGTGGTCGGGCCAGACCTTCACGGATTGAATGGCTGAACACCCTCGGTGGTGCCAACGGCGAGACGCTCCGGACTCTCCTACAAAAGTCTCCGGACGGCGTGAATATAGAAGCCATCAAGCGATCCATGAACTGCCTGCCTGAAACGATGGATTCGTGGATTGACGATGTGCGTGCGACCGTTCCCTGTGAAGTGATAGGAGAACAGCTTGTCTCCATGGCCCAGATCGAAGCTTGGGGATCTGACTTGATCAGCGCGCTGACCAATTGGCACACCGACAACTCGGATGCATCTGGTCAATCGGCTAGCGGAATCAGAGATTTGATGGGTGCAGGTATCCCGAGACCTGTGAAAGACCATGTCATCGGTAAACTACTCAAGGATGACAAACTGTCAAATCATGGCGGGCGTTACGCAATAGCAGGTCAACAGGCACAACTGAAGTCATCGGATCAGGTGTTGTGGAAGCAGATCAGATTGATCTTGTCAGAGGACCTTCTCAGACCACCGGTGCTCACGGACCTGTCGAAAACCGTCAACAACTCACCTGCCGTACTTGCGGCTGTCCTCAAGCGCTGCGTCCAGTTGGGGTATGTGGTGCAACCAACACCGAATCGCTATTACCTTCAGGCTGGTCTCGATCGGCTTGTTGCAATCATCCACGATCTCGCTAAGAAAGAAGGTGGTTTCACGGTGCGAGACTTTCGCGACAACAGCGGATTGGGACGGAATCTTTGTATTGAACTCCTTGAGTATTTTGATGGTCAGGGTCTTACAATCCGTGACGGCGACAAGCGGCGGGTCGCACGCTCAGCATAATCTGCTGAACCGCGAACATTCGCGGTCGAGGAAGCTGTCCTATATTTTTTGTTATACAAAAGTATTCAGGCCATACCTAGACCAGAACAACCGCTACTGCCGCTTACACCGACCTTCCCTCACAATCGCACACAAAATGACCGAATAGGACGCCACAACAAACCTTTTGTTGCTATTGACCCTCCACCATTTTGACGAGCACGAGCCTCTTCCTCCGCCTAGATCAGCGTTGCCGTCCGCTGAACATCTTGACGATATGTCTCCTAGTGCACCTGTACCTTTCCTGAGCGCTCACCTCAGTAACATGTAACGGATCGGTAATCTTCGACATATGGCTGATCTGTTGGACTCGGATCAAGAAGGTTTGAGCGAAACCTCATAAGACTAACTCTCAAGCCAGATCGAATCGATAGCCGACTTTACGAACAGTATGAATATAGCGGGGATTCGAAGGGTCGGTCTCGAGCTTTCGTCGGAGTTCAGCAACGTGTGTGTCCACCGTGCGCGTTTCAACTCTACCTGCGTGCCCCCAGACTGTGTGCAGGAGTTCCTGCCTTGAGACCACCTGCCCATTTTGTTTCACCAGCGCAATCAGCAATTCCAATTCACGAGGTGCCAACTCAACATCTTTTCCATCACGTTTCACCGTACGGGCTGCCGCGTTGATTTCGATGTCACCTGTTTTCAGGGATGATGCTGTGGCATTGTCTGCCCGCCGCAGTAGAGCCTCTACACGTGCGAGGAGTTCAAGGAGAGCAAACGGTTTTGTGACGTAGTCGTCTGCTCCTAATTTCAACCCAGTAACCTTATCCTGCTCCTCTCCCCTTGCCGTGAGAATCAATACAGGTATTTGGACACCTTTAGTGCGAAGTTCACTCAAGACACTCAACCCGTCGAGTTTTGGTAGCGTCAGATCCAGAATGATCAGGTCAGGAGAAACTTCAAGCGCTTGTTGCAATCCCTCTTCGCCATCGGTCGCAACCGTAGCTTGGTAGTCTTCGTATTCAAGATTAGTCTTGAGCCCATAGGCCATATCCTCACTATCTTCGATAATCAGGACGTGACTCATGATGCCATTCTACCGGCCAATTCAAATCCCATGGTAAACCGAGCACCGCCACCATCTCGATCACTCACGGAAACACGCGCGGTCTGCAAGCGAGCAAGTTCTTGAACCACCGCAAGCCCAATACCGGTACCACCGATGGCCTGCTTCTTGATGTCTGGCGTTCGATAATAAGGTTCCCAGATTCTCTGCTTTTCACTGGTAGGGACCCCAATACCTCGATCCTCGACCGAGACATCAATGCGATCACCATTTTCTTGCAGGAGGATGTCGACATTTTCTCCTGACGGACTGTATTTCACCGCGTTATCCAGGATGTTAACAAACATCTGACGAAAGGCATCCGGATCCAGCATCACCCTCGCATCCTCTTTGATCTGACTATGTAGAATCAGATCTCCTTCATTCATGAGGTCTCGGAATTGATCCGTAATCTCTCGTACCAACGGAAACAATGGCTGCGCTGAAATCTGTACCTCCTGACTGCCCCGCTCGACACGCGAAAAATTCAGCACATTGTCCACCAGGTGGGATAATCGCTGTGCTTCCTTGTCAATGACCTTAATTGCGCGTAATCGTTCATCGTCAGAACGGACACGACCTAGCATCAGTGTCTGAGCGAACATCATGATTTGAGCCAGAGGGGTCCGGAGTTCGTGGGATACTCGGGACACGAAGTCTGACCGCAAATGGGCAATGGCACGCTCACGACGAACAAACAGTAGCGCTGAACCGATCATAAGGACAGCGAGAATCCAAAGCGTCCAGAGTAAAGACGCCGTGCCTCCATAGATGGACGGCAAGCGATCCACGGGCAAACCGCCAATGATCAAGGAGTCAACCGCCTTCGGGTAGATCCCTACCTGTAGCGACAGCCCTTCATACATTCTACCTTCCAGCGACTCCGTCACCAGTTGCATGCCAGACTCAAACGTCCCTATGGTGAATACCTCCGAACCCTCCAGCCCTCGAAGTGAGACATACACCCACTCGTTATCAAGCTTCCCCCCGGCAAGGGATTGTGGAATCAAGGGACGTTGATCAATAAAGAAACGCAACCAGTTGATCGCTTCAGCCTCGTTGATCCGCAAACCGACGTAATAGTCCTCGGAAACTTGCGTAAAGACGAAATTATGACTTTCACCGTCGATATTCTCGTGGTGAGTTCCGGAGAACCGAAGTTGCTCGTCCGACCCTGGTTCCAACATTCTTTTGATCAGACCAGATTCTGTGTCCTCAAGAATATCACCCGTATGCGTCAGGATGCCGGACCTAGCGTCATATCGAAAGAAGCCTTTGGCTAGCATCGTAGCCCTGCCGAGGTCTCGACGCTCTTCCTCATCGATCTGTAAAAGTTCAGGCAACTGTTCCGGCAACGGCAGGGGGTCTTGACGAGGAACCTGCGCCAAACGTCCGATCACTCGGCCAATACCGTAGAAGCCGACAAAATTGGCGCGACGTCTGAACTCATCCGCCGCCAAAGTGGCATAATCTCGGAGGATATCCTGTACAAGCGTCTGTTGGCTGCTGAACGCAACATAGGTCTGATGACTGAGTAGTCCGACGAACAATAGCCCCAAAACCAGCAATCCTGTGATGATGCCGGTTCGAATACGCTCCTGTAGTCGAAGTGATGTCATGGCGTGATCTTCAGAAAAAGACCTGTGAAATACAAGCACAGACGGCGACAATATGCAGCTGGATGACATCGCCACCCAGTCAGGCAGGTGTCAGATCGATCTGCGACGACCTGTAGGAATAAAATGAACGCCACCATCGTAGGCTTTTCACCCGCTGAACGCGAGACTTATACGACTCAGGGCTGGCTGGTCCGTAAAAATCTGATGGCCGCAGAGCAACTAGATGCGCTGACCAGAGCCATTACGGCACAGTTGGATGCTGAGTGTAAAAAACTGATCGAGAAACGTCTGCTTACGTCTAAAGAATGCTGTTTTGATGCACCATTCGATGAACGTTTTGGGCGTATCATTCATCAGTTACCTGAAGACAAAGACAAAGCACGACGCATTCTGCTCGCCGCGATGCAGGATCTATATCTGACGGGACGTTACAGGCATGAAGTGAATGAATCGGGTGTGCCCCCTGTTGCCGATACCCTACTACAGTGCATCAGACACGATCCGTTGCTTGACTGTATCGAATCCCTAGTGGGTCCTGACATCATTGGAAGTTCTACATTTCGAATCCGAGCAAAAATCCCTCATTGGACCCCAGGTGACAAGCTGCCCTACTTTCCAGCGGCCGTTCCCTGGCATCAGGATGCAGGCTATATGCTGCCTCACTGTGATAGTCAGATGATCGTTACCTGCTGGATTCCTCTTATCGATGCGACGATCGAAAATGGTTGTCTGGTGGTTTATCCCTGGCAGCACCAAAAAGGTGTATTGCCACATGAGCCAGGCGGAGAATCTAAGTACATCGAGATCCCATCCAAGTTCCTACAAGAGAAAAAACACCTGCCAATCGAAATGCAACGTGGAGATGTTTTGTTTCTAAACAACATGACGCCTCACGCTTCCTTTGACAACAAGTCCCAACAGACACGCTGGAGTATGGACATTCGATACGCGAGTGCTGCCATTCCCAACAACGTTGACGAAGATCCCAACACTTATGGTCCGGAACGCGACCCATCAACGATGGCTTGCGCCCCAACTGAAGCTGACTTTGTCATTCGTGACTCAAAACGACCAGAGCGAGAAATCAGGAGTGGGGAAGATTTCTTCAATGTACGAATGCGGTACGCTGAGCAGTATTATCATCCCGGTCTGCGATTCGGGAATCGTTGAAAACGATTCACTCCTGACGGTTCCGTGCCATCGACCGTTCGACGCGGGCTTGGCGCGCGGACAACCAACCCTCTTTGTTGAAGACCTCATACTCATACTCAGGCCGTCGACTGACCTTATCCCCTGCAGGCTCACAATCGAAAAGACTGTAGTACGGCGCGGTATCAATTGCGGAACTGTTGATGTTCTCGGACAGACGACGAGCATCAACATCATCCTTTCCGAATGGAAACGCCCCATAGACATCCATCAGACCTGCAAATCGTAGCGGATTTCTCGACAGTGCCTCGGCCGACACCGTATCTCTGAAGGGTTCTTGTGTTTGAAGATAGCCTCTGGAAAACGTTCCGAGAATCATCAAGCGTTCGCCATTGACCTTCCTTGGAAAGGAGCCATGCCATGTCTGGTCTCCCCAGATGACCATTGAGCCAGCCTTTGCTTCGACCGGATGAGCATGTTCAGACCAGTACTTCACTTCCGCGGGAGATGGATATCGGTGCCACTTATGGCTACCGGGTACAAAACTGATTGCACCATCATCTGCTGAATAGTCAGTAATCAGGTAGTTGAAGTTCGCGCTCATCGGCTCCGGCGCAAACGTTTTGCGGGAAAAATCCCAATGGTCACAGTGAATCGGTGTACGCGCTTCACCGGGCCCTTTGACCCAACCATCGAACAGACTGAGAATACAGTTCGTGCCCACCAGATGTTGCACAAGCCCCAATCCAACTGGATTCATCAATAGCTCCTCAAAAGCCTCGTTATCCCAGAGGATCAGTCTGAAGATCTGGTTAGCTTCTTCCCACGAGAGTCCATCCTGAGCAGGTTCACCAAAGCGCTCAGTCACGACAGAGAGCAAAGATTCTCTCATCCGCGCATGGTAGTCGGGAGACCCGACCTTATCCGGAGGGACGATCGTAAATCCAAAGACATCCAGTTCGGCAATGTTTTCCAACAAGTCGAGCTGTTTGAGCTCCTGATAGAGCCGAGCGGACGGTCCTGCTGACGGCCAATTTTCAACCTGCATGCTACTTTCCCGTTGGATCAGAGTGATATCAGTATCGAATGAACTCGAGTAAATTTCCGTCCGGATCACGTATGTAGACGCTCGTACCTACCTGATCACGGCCGCCTCGACGGCCGACAGGCCCCTCCTCGATGTAAGCCCCCAACCGGGTGATTAAATCCATCAGTGACGCATCGGTGTCAGCCCAGACGAAGCAGAAATCCCCACATCCAGGCCTCGCAGATGGACCTCGAAGCGTAAAATCCGAAGATTGCCATGCAGCGGGCAAATGCAGATTGATCTTGTTCGCCCCGATATAGGCAGAATAGAGGAATCCTGGTACCTCTTCACGAACCTCTGCCCCGAGGCGTTCATAGAAGCTCAACATGTCGTCCACCGCACCCATTGGAATTGCAGCATGGTCAAAACCTTCAATCATGTTTGAGCACCGCCTGAACTTTCAGAAACTGCAAAGTTGCTAGATCTCTGAGAAACAAGGACTTTTAGCACAGATGAACCAATTTCACCCGCCAAGTTCACACAATATAAAACTGCTACCACTGTCGTTTGTTCCTCCACCGCTCGATTTGTGATGCCTATAATCGACCTCGAGGATCGTTGCCGTTTCACGCTAAAACTGGCGGGTACCCGTTAGCGCCTGGCACTTCTCACCCTCGTTCTTCATGTCACCGAGACACCCAGTCTTTCAGAGATAGTTTCTGCCTCATCAAGCCAACTAGCGATACTGTGACGAATCCCCATCCGCCAGAATGATGGATCGCGAGGATCCAGACCAAACGGCTGCATGAGTGCTACCGCATCCTTACTGCCACCGGCTCTGAGCAGGTCTAGATACATCGCTTCAAAATCTTCGCCAATCTCATCGCGACATGCGAATAGCGATTGCGTAAACAGCTCACCGAACGCATAGGCGTAGACGTAGAAGGGACGCAGGAAGTGGCTGACGTATGACCAGAGATTGTCGACGTGCTCATATGTAAACAGCTCACCTGGCTTACCGTAGAATGCATAGGTCACGTCCAACCACGCGGCGTTGAACTGATCCTGAGTCAACTTGCCGGATTTACGTTCCTCATGAACTCTGCGTTCGAAATTGGAAAATGAGATCTGACGTACAACCGAGTTCACATGGTCCGCTGACTTCTCCATCAAAAGCGCCAGCTTCGCCTCGTCGGTGCTCGTGTTAGATAAGAGATACTGAAACGTGGTCATCTCACCGAATATAGAAGCGGTTTCAGCATAGGCCATGGGCGCTCGCATCATCAATACACCCTGGCTTTGGGCCGCGAGCATGCCATGCACACCATGGCCTGCTTCGTGGGCTACCGTCATGATGTCGCGAGGTGATCCGAGATAGTTGAGGAAATTATAGGCACGGGGTTCCCCGTTTGGCAGCAACACTGAGTAATTAAACGCACCACCGGTTTTGCCAGCATAAGGCGGCGCATCGACCCATTTTCGATCGAGCATTGTCGCGATAAGATCACGCAATGTCGGACTGAATGACTCGTAAGCCGACAACACGGTATCCACACAGGACTGCCACGAGACAACTTCCTCATTGGCAAAAGGAGCAGGTGCATTGCGGTCAGACCACTTCAAGGTGTCCATCCCAAGATGCGCTGACAACAATCGATAGTAGCGCTGTGCCTGCAGCGCCCCTTCTTCAGCGACAGCATCATGTAATGCAAGCACCGTCTCATCATCGACGCGATTACCGATGTTTCGTGCGCTCATTGGATTGGCATAGCCGCGTTCCCTGTCCTCAACAGCCTTGGCCCCCATCACGACGTTCAGCGTTCTTGCCATAGTCCGATCAAAACGTTGTTCCGTGAGGCCCTCGCTGAAGACCGCCATCGCCTCAGCTCGCCGCTCAGAACTTCGATCATTGGCAGTGACGTGAAGGATTTCAGGAAGCGTCATATCCCGTTGATCAAAGGAGAACCTAAGCTCCGCCTCGAGCTCGTCCATGTAGTCCGACCATTCGCTCGCACCAAAGGGAGAACGAAGCGTCAGCGCTCTCTCCACTGTCTCTTCCAGCAGGTAGTCTTTATTAGCCCGAAGATGATCGAGAAGTGATTGGTGCTTCGCGCAAACAGGATCGTCATCAATCAGTCGATGATAGTCAGCATCATCGATCGCGACGACTTCGTGATCAAAGAACGTCAGAAAATCAGCCGATGCGCGACTCAAGGCTTCTTGGGCTTGTCCCATTTTCTGCTGGATTGTCTCGTTGGTGGCGTCGGTACTCTTACGGAGAAAGAGATACACCATCAATTGGTCGGCAAGACACTCGATCTCGGACTGATGGGTCAGTGCGTCACCCAATCGGGTTGACAGCTGGCCCGCGAACTCACTGTGGAAGGTTTCAGTCAGGGCCAGTAGCTTTTCGAGATCCTGGTCGAGTTTCGGGTCATCCACATCCTTGTAGAGATCGGTCAGGTCCCAGTGGACGTTTTCTGCACCCGTGGATAGAGTCTGTTCAGACAAAGCGGATCCTCATTCGTTAGTCATATCAATACTGCCATTATAGGCATTTGAATACTGTTCGCATGAGTAGAGAATAGGGTCATGAGCGTGGACGCTAAGCACGAGTTGTCGGAACGAGGCGTCGTCCAAATCCTAGGGGCGATTGACCCAATCCTGATTCAGCATGCGAGGGATCGTATTTACCAAACGCTCGCGGATCAGGGCCTGAATAGTTACAACCGATGGGCAAGGCCTGGTGCCAGTAGGCCCTGGGATAGTGCGCGGTTTATCAAACGTTTAAAGAAAAACCGGCAACTGCGCGATGTCATCTCTCCGCAGGTTAACGAGACCGTCATCAGACTAACAGGCAGCAGTGAGTTCGACACGTTACTGGCCAAACCTCAACTTCTGTATTCGTCACCTGTGTCGGACGCGTGGACAGTTCCCCACACGGTCTGGCACTTGGATTTCCCTCGGCTGAACTCAGGCATCCTCCCTGGTGTACAGGTCTTCGCTTGCGTCGATCGCGTTGAAGCCGGAGGCGGTGGCACCCTAGTGGTGTCTGGCTCACATCGACTGCTGAATGATTGTGGCGCCATGAGTTCAAAAAGCATCAAACGAAAACTCAAAAAGCTGCCTTACTTCCATAAGCTGATGTCACCGGGCGAACCTGAGGATCGAGTTGCTTTCCTCGAGAACGAAGAAAAAGAACTGGGTGTGCCGCTATCGGTCGTCGAATTGACGGGGGAACCAGGCGATATTTATGTCACCGATTTACGATTACTCCATACCGTCGCGCCTAACGTTGGCCCAAGACCTCGCATGGTGATGACACAACGCTATGTGTACCGGGAAGCAATGGCAGAGATGCTGACGTCACAGGCCCGCCGACGCGAACGTAAGAAAAAAACACTCAGGCTGCATAACGCTCAAACTATCTCCGGATCCTAAGATCGCGCCAGCCAATGCCCTCTTGTTGCCCCCTTAATGACCTCTGATACCTCTTCAAACGTTTGGGCACCTGCATCCTGATCCCTCAGGCTCTTCGTCCGTCGGGTTTGTATTCTATGAGTCAAACATATGGGGAAGGCAATTTAAGGCCTAGTCACTCAGGGGGTGACTGTATGAAACGTCTGATATCCGCCAGAGCGCGTTGATTCCTGGGAAGTCGCCTGAGCCACGGAGCAAACGTCAACACGAGCCCGACGTGCCCAACATGGTCGTAGACAGCGCGGTTTGCGACGCCACCTGCTTCACGTTGTTTCTCCATCAGACTTTTCGAGTTTCCCCTTCGGACCCGCCTGTCCTCACGTCCATGAAGCAGATACAGAGGGGCTGCCTGTGGCTGGACAAAATTGACCGCCTGGGATTCAGCATAAAGATCCTCGGGGCCAAATAAATCCCAATGATCGTCTTCGGAGAATGGATAGAAGTCGTAAGGTCCTGCAAGGCCGATAAATCCAGAGACGCGTTCACTCACCCCGAGTGATGTGTTCAGAGTCAGGAGCGCACCCAGCTGGGCGCCAGCAGAGTGTCCCATGATGATGAGTGTTGTATCCCTATCCAGCAACTCAATGCAACGGTTGGTGGCTTGCACGGCGTCACTGAGGATCGCGTCGAATCGCACACGTGGGTAGAGCCTATAGTCTGGGATCATGACCTGACACCCCCAAGACAAAAGCTGATCCGCTACGAAACGGTAGTCCGCCCGGTCACCACTACGCCAGTTCCCGCCATAGAAAAACAGCACACAGGTCTTCGATTTAGAATCCTGTGGCCGATACCAGTCCAACCTTTGCCGGTCTTCATCGCCATATTCAAACGACTTTGCGCGACCGCGCGCTGTCACAGACAAATCGTTGATGATGGTCAGCCCAAGGCGATCGGTTATACGGGGCACAGTCTTCTTCCCAAATACACATTGAGCGTCTGATTCGATCTCTTCATGTTCGACTCAGCATATCGATACCATGGACCGAAACAAGCAGCGGCATTATGCAACTAGATCACCACCATGCAAGCCGCCATGGTGAGACGCGCGAATAGGCTACCGCGCAGCGTCGTGACATGGTGACCAAGATGCAAAACACGTCATAAACCCCAACGGAGTTGCCGACCGGCAGCACAGAATTGGTCATGCAACATATACATCGACAAGGCAGCATGCACGATGATCAACATTTGCGAGCGATGGCGACAAGAGTAGCTGAGATTCTGTCTGAGGCTCCCCCCGCAAACCTTTGCCAAAATACGAAGAGACTTTGAAGGCAACCCTGACATCATGACTGCAACGCGACGGCATGCCCCTGACGTGCTGACGAAGATACTACCCTTCATTGGCGTGTTACTGACTAGTCCCACGGCGATTGGCTCACACGTAGGGCGCTTCCGTGAATCTATTGCGCCGCTCAATAAGGACCAACAGACAATAAATCAATAATTTGTCATATCCGTTTGCTGCGACAGAAGTACGAGAAGGCGGACTACAGGCCAGCAACAATCAACTAGTATCGATGCTTTGGCAGGAAAGATGGTGAGGCGAGTTGTGGCATCATCAAAAAAAACGGGCTACGCCAAGGGAGGCGTAGCCCGTTTGGAGTCAACCGTTCAGCCCATCGTTGTTACTCAACGACGGATTCAAAAAGTTCCAACTCTGGATGCCCGAGATACGTTCCACTGGGTGCTTTTTTCTGTGCATGTGCTTTTCGAAAGTGGTCAGATTCAGTCCACGCCTCGAAGTGTTCTTTTGTCTTCCAGATCGTGTGCGATGCATACACTACGTGCTCGTCCGTCACCGCGCCCTTAAGAAGCGCAAAGGACTGAAAACCAGGGACCTCTGAAAGGTAGGAATCGCGCTCCCTCCAAATAGTCTCAAAGCCTTCTTCCATACCATGAGCGATTCGAAACCGATTCATTGCAATAAACATTATGTCCTCCAAAAGAATTGATTAGCTGTGCACAATCAATCGCTGTCGGGCCTCGTTTTGTTCGACGAATAGTGTTGTGCCGTATATTCTTGATAACTCATCGGCGTCATATACCTGTTCGGGCAACCCCACCGAAACCAATCGACCCGCATCCAGCAGCGCAATCCGATCCGCAAAACGGCTTGCAAGATTCAGGTCATGAAGTACCAACATGATTCCGATATCCCTGCGCCCTACCATTGATCTTGCTGCACGCAAGACCCCGAGTTCATGGGCCACATCAAGATTCGCTGTCGGTTCATCCAGCAAGAAATATTGCGCTTGAGCTTCAGTATGACCTAGTTGAATATGTCCTCGGGCATATTGCACGCGTCGTTGCTCACCACCAGAAAGAGAGTTGAACCGTCGTTCCGCAAGATCCCACAGATCGAACATATCGAAGACTTCGTCCATCACCTCGCGAAGATTTGTAAGAGGTCCCAGCCAACCCATGGTCAGAATCTCGGTGACTGTGAAATCAAAGACCACATTGACATTTTGAGACATGACCGTCCGGCGTCGTGCTCGTTCCACTAGAGACATGTCGGCTATGGGTTCACCATCGATAAAGACTTTGCCAACATCTACATCCTGTTCCCCGGCGGCCACTCGCATTAGTGTTGACTTTCCTGAGCCGTTTGGTCCAATAATCGCGACGATCTCTCCAGTTTCGACCGATAGCGAGACATCATGAAGGATCTGCTTCCCAAAATATGACGCGGAGATATGTTGTATCGCAAGACTCATTGCACGCGCACCCGGGTAATAAGCCATAGGAAAAACGGGGCACCAATCGCACTGGTCACGAGGCTGACCGGTAGTTCCGCAGGGATCATGATCGTGCGGGCCAAGAGATCGGCACCAGCTATTAACGTTGCGCCCAGCAAAGCTGACGCGGGTAAAACGTAGTGATGCGTAGCACCACCTAGAAGCCTCACAAGATGCGGTACCACGAGGCCCACAAATCCAATCATCCCCGCGACGGCAACGCCCGCTCCAGTTGCGATGGCTGCAATTAAAATAATACGCCGCTTTAGACGATCCGTATCGACGCCAAGATATCGCGCTTCCGAATCACCCAACTGAATCAGATCAAGTGCTCGGGCTTCGCGCACAAGCAGAAGGCAGCCGAGACAGATCAGTGTGACAACGGGAACCACCGTTGGCCAACTCGCACGACCAAAACTCCCCATCATCCAGAACGTCAGGGTGCGAAGTTGCGCGTCATCACTGACATACTGAAAGCCACCGATACCAACCCCAGCGATGGCGTTCACAGCAATACCCACTAGCAGAATAGTCACTATGTTGAAGCGGCCATATCGCTGAGCAAACAGAAATAGAAAAGCAGTCACCATAGCCGCGCCGAGGATAGAAGCCAGCGGCAGAAGATACGGAGTAAGTATTTCTGGCACATTCAGCGCGCTGCCCAAGACGATCATTGAAATCGCTCCCAAGGCCGCTCCGCTCGACACGCCGATCAGTCCTGGATCTGCCAGAGGATTACGAAACAAACCCTGAAGAATCGCTCCGGAAATTGAAAGTCCCATTCCAACAACAGCCGCAAGGAGCACACGCGGAGCGCGGATATCCGTAAAAACGACTTGATCGATGCTGCCTGCTTCAAATACGCCTTCATAAGTGACTGGCACAGCACCGAATGCTGCGGCTAGGACCGTGACAAGCCCAAGTGTTGATAAAAGAGCAATCAAAAGAAAGCGCTGACGGGTCCTCAAGCCTCGCGGAAGCCGCGAGGTTTCAACTCCTTGGTGAGCTATTGCGATCATTGCCCCTCTACTTGATCGTCAGTTATGGTCAGATCATCCGAAGCGAGCCATTCCGCAAACTCAATTGCGGTGGTGATTGTACGTGGACCAAATCCCAACATGGACATGCCATCAAGAGAGATGATCTGTCCTTGATTGCCCGCAACCGTCAGAGCGATCGCAGGATGCTTGAGGATTTTTTCTAAACCACCGGACTGGTTCGCACCCCGCGCTGAGATAACGATCACTTCCGGATTGGCCTGCACCATCGACTCAAAGGAAACCGGCTTCCATCCCTCAAGTTCCGCGAAGATATTATTGGCGCCCGCCATGGCAAGGAAGCCATCCCCCGAGGTCCCTGAACCTGCTGCGAGTGGTATCCCATCGCGAACGCCCAGTAACAACGCGACGCGTCGGCCGTCCGTTTTGATGTTTCTGAGTCTCGTCACAGATCGCTTAGCCGCCTTGACACCTTCGGTGTCATCCATCGACAGAATACTTGCGATACAAATTACCTTGTCTACGATACCCTGTGCGGTCCGAACCTCGGGGACGCGCACCACTTCTAGGCCGCTCCGCTTCACCTGCTCCACGACTTCCCTCGGCCCCATGTCGTCTTCGCCGAGTATGAGTGTTGGGTTCAAAGACAGAAGGCCCTCCGCAGAAAGCGCTCGAACATAACCGATAGAAGGCAGGTCAGATGCAGCCGCTGGGAAATTGGAAGTGGTATCAACAGCCACAATGCGAGATTCCTCACCCAAGTAGTAGAGGATCTCTGTAAGTGAGCCACCGGCGGTAACGATTCTCGACGGATCTCGCGCAGGCGCACATTCATTAGCCAACACGCACGGTGAGAGACAGGTCAAACAAACCAAAAGGTAGCGCCACATTAAAGAGCCCAACGAAGGGTAACGCTCGCATTGGTCCCTGGTTGTGTAAAACGATTCACATCGTCACCACCTATACCTGCAGTGTCTGACCACTGGATGTAAGTACGATCTGTCACGTTGAATACGCCAGCATTTAGGCGCACAGACGGTGCTACCTGATAGTGTGCGAGCAGATCTACAATCACATACCCCGCTGTAGAAAATCGTGGATCGCTATCATCAATATCTGCCTCATCTTTCCCCTCAACACCAGTGGCAATAAGTTCAAATCCAAATCGGTCGCTGGGTTTGAACGCAAAACCCAAAACCCCTGTAAGCGGCTCTATCGAGTTTAGCGGCTGTCCGGTTTCAACATCGGTACCATCAGCCATCGCAAGGGCCAATTTCATAGATACAGCGTCGGAAAAGCTAACCTCACCTTTTAACTCAATGCCATCAATCGTCACTTTGTCGCGATTGATGGACTGAAATGTGCGCAGACCGTCTGACGGATCAATACCACCCATAGCGGCAAACGCAGGGGCTAACGCAAAGGACTCGATGAAGTTGTCATACTCGTTGTCAAAAACGGCAACACTGATCCGAGCACGTTCGCTGGAATATCGCCAGCCAAATTCCAAACCTCTACTGTACTCTGAGGTCAATCCTGGGCTGGAGATCGTCTTATAGCCAAACGCAAAGTTGGTAAACCCAACGTTAACGTCATCGTAAGGTGGTGCTCTGAAGCCCTCACTAAGACGCGCAAACAAACGATGGTTATCTGATACCGTGAAGACGGTACCCACCTTGAATGTGACCTCCGAGTCATCGTAGTCCTCTGGAAGTGGCGTACCTGGATTGCCATCTAGGTAAAGCTGATCAGCGCTCGCATCCGCTTCGAAACTGTCGTAACGAACACCGGGAGTCAGCGTCCACTTGCCAAGAACAATCTCATCTTGAAGGAAAAGACCGATCTGCGAAATTTCAGTCAGCGGAAAGTCCCTAGTTGGAAATCCCCTAGTGTTGGGTGTGCCATCAGCCGCAAAGGTGACACCATCGCGAGTAGAAACACTTTTCGTGGTGTTGTAGTCGACGCCATAGGTCAGGGTATGACGGTCGATTTGCCTATCGAGCTGAATAGTGAGCCCAGCAATATCCTGTTCAAAAATTGAATGACGCTCGCGTGTCTGGGGCTGTCCCCGCGACATCTGCGTTTCGAAGGTACCCTGATCAGATTCTGATACTTGCCCATAAACAGTAGCGGTAAGTGCATCTACCAACAGCGACTCTAGCCCATTATGAGCATAGTCTAACTGCCAGCTGTCACGAACACGTGTATCGATCGACCGACGCGTCAGCGTAGTTGTTCCACGGGAGGAAATACCGTAGTCCGAAAGAATGTCGGTTTCGGTGGTGTTGTCATAGCGAGATGCGGAGGCCGTGAGTACTTGATTATCCGAAAGCTCGTAACGAAGCTTAAGCTCGATATTGTCGTTATCGATATTCTGAGGGTCCGGTGCCTGACGATCAGGCCCAGTGGTATTCGTCGTCCCCAGATTTTTGGTTTCGTCCCCTTTTCGATGTGTGTAGTGCAGGAGCCCCGACGCGGCATCATTAAAGTCTCCAGCAACGCTCAACCTCGAGACTAGACTGGAGTCAGCCGAAGAATATCCCAACTTCGCACCCAGATGTATTGAACGATCACCCAGAAAGTCTTCAGGACCCAACGTCCGCATTGCGACAACGCCGCCTAACGCATCAGAACCGTAAAGGGTCGAGATCGGTCCACGCGCAATCTCAACCTGATCGAGAGAATCGACGTCAACGAAGTCTCGTCTTGCGGAAAGGAACGGGCCAAACGAGAACTCGTCCGGTACACGGACCCCGTCTATCATCGTAAGAACGCGATTACCGCCAATTCCCCTAATATTGAAACTGGTCAGCCCGAAGCGACTTCCAGTACCCGCAACCGTAACACCAGGTTCAAAACGGATTAGGTCGGCCATATCACGCACCATCTCACGCTCAATATCCTCTCGATCCTTGACAGTGATGGTAGCGGCCACCTCTTCTAGCTTTCGCTCTGTGCGAGTGCCCACGACCGTGACTGTATCGATAACCTGCTCTCCATGAACACTGGGCGCGATCACTAATGAGGTTGTCAACGTTCCAACCAGCACCAGAGCCTTCCCCAAAAGAGCCCTTAACACCCTCAAACCCTTAAACAATCGACTTTTCATTGAATCTCTCCCCGAAATTCTTCCTGTTTATAGTAATCGTATTACAAATGATTTGTATTCTTATTTATAAAAATATCTTGGCGTAGAGCTCTCCACAGCAGTCAATATTTCCTATGAGTTATCTAGCAGTCCAACTCGATCTATGTCGTGTCTATGTCGCTCGCATGCTGAGCAAGATTCTCGCCAGCGGCGCAAATCTCACTATACGACACCCTTTTCTGTTACAGACATGTTGAATTAAGGACCAAAACATTAGATTCGACATTACGAGACAAGGATTCTTTCGCAGGTGGTCTTTCTCATAGTCCTCTCGATATCGGTGGTTTTTTGGTATGCCTTGCAATCTCGCCTCCGATAAAAGCGACAAACCTTTGATCGTATGTTTGAGCATCGCTACACTTTTTCTAAATTATTGTTCACAGATTAGACAATATGGAGATGGGGAATTTTGTTTAATCTTAGATCTGCGCAGTCGAGACAGTCCACTAATGCACTGGCACTGCGAATGTACAAACAACTCATGGCTCCTTGGAGCAGCCTCCCCATAATTTGTTTGGCCGATCGATCTTCGCCTTTCTGGAGCTCATGCAATGCGGCTAATAATAGATACTCATCGTTACTAACGTTCGTCGAGCAGGCGCCAAGGATACAGATGGGTCGCATAGCTAGATTGGCTAAGAGAGTCATCATTTCATCAATAACATCGGTCGCTTCTGCCATCCCTATGTTCGCGAACGTAGAGGTGGTAGGTCGGAGTGAGCATCCTTGTTGACGGTGGACTACCCACCAGCGAATATTCCATAGAACCACTTGATTACCAAAGCCAATATCCCGGATGAGAACCCGAGTATCGAACCGGTCAAACGACGTCGGATTGAAATATTGGACAATTTCTTGTTCCGAGGGCTTCTCAAAGACAGCGATCGACTTCATGACTTTAATGATAATGATTATCATTTGAATTAACAAGCTTAGTATGGTCTAAGATTGTTTCTCGGTGTGGAGCACCTCGAGGGCGCGTTACTGTTCCAACTAGAAAGGCGTCTGCCCGATCGTCTACAATAATGCCTGAACAGCTTGTAGGCTCTGCCCTTACGTCGGCAATGCTAACATCGGCATATCTGGCTATCGGCAAACGGACCTGCTTGCTTTAGATCGCAGAGACGCTCACCCCATTTCCTCGTATCATATCTCCTTGGTTAATGACGCTGCCGCGAATAGCACCTCTTGTCCTAACTTTAAGCGATGCGTTTCGCGATTGGGTTGCGGAGGATTTCAACAGTGAAAAAAGGGGAAGCAAGGCTTCCCCTTTACCGCCGATTAACGCTTCTTTATTGCGTTAGTCGCGTGCAAAGTCTCGAATAACAGAACCGGGACGATCCCCCGTGTATGCACCGTTGGCAATCACAACTTTACCTGAGACAAGCGTTGCGTCGTAGCCGCGACTTTTCACAACCAGACGCCCACCATTATGTGGAAAGTCGTTGACATACTCAGGGTGGCAGGACGTCAGATTCGGAAGATCGATCACATTCACATCGGCAAAGTTGCCTTCTGTCAATGTGCCGCGTTCTTTCAACCCCAGAATCTCTGCAGATTTGCCAGAAATTCTGTGAACTGCTTCCTCAAGAGTGTACACACCACGATCTCGTGTGAGTTCAGCCAGCAGGAAGGTCGGGGAATCAGCATCCGTAAATTGACCAACGTGTGCGCCGGCATCTCCCAGCATGGGAACCACGTAAGGCAGTCTCATGTACTCCCACTGCGCTTCGAGGTTCCCGCCGAACGCCCAGACATTCCAGAGTTCCCTACCTTCTGATTCCAGCAGACGCTCGACATAGAGATCCACAGGGTCCTTACCCGCCGCATCCGCTAACTGTTGCAGGCTGCGCTTACGATCCAGATCGAAGTCCGGATACTCCTCCATCCCAAGCGGGTGTAAACGAGCCGCTGCATCACCGAAGCCACCGTTTTCTTTGGCCTCACTGATCAGTGTCTCTCGCATAGCGGGGTTACCCAGAGCTTCAACCCTGTCCGCTATCGTTGGCAGCTTCATCAGCTCACGCCATGCCGGCGTACTGAGGTAAGACTGCTGGGCGAGCCCAAAGAATGAACCGCTCGGGCGCGTATGACAGATTGAATTGATGCGATTACCAACCGCATGATTTCGCTCAAAGAAATCGTTCCAGCGTTGAACGTCCTCAGGACGACCTGCGCCACCAGAGAAGAGAACCTGACAACCCATTTCAGCGCCCGTCTGGAACATTTCACGTTCTACCTGGAACCGGGTCTGCATATCAGGTGCGACCTGGAACAGTCCTCCACGTCCACCCGCGCGGACAACGGCTTCCTGGATCGCCTTCGTTTCGCGTGGATCAGCCCAGGTCCCTGGGGTCAGTCGACCATCCGGCACCCGGTGCCCCAAAAAACGGGAAGTGGAGAATCCGACTGCGCCTTCCTTCACCGAGTTTTCAACCAGCTCAACAATTCGCGCCAGTTCCTTGTCGTCAGCCTGAACACCTTCGTCACAACTCTTGTCGCCCATTGCTTCGAATCGAATGGCAGAGTGCCCTGCCAGTGCAACGACATTGAGTGTGGGATTCAGCGACTCAACGGTGTTCAGATACTCGCCAAAACTGTTCCAGTTCCATGGAAGGCCATCCATGATCGCGTCAGCGGCAATATCCTCAACGGCCTCCATTAACTCTGCCAGATATCGGGCCTGTCCATCTGCGACCGGCGCGAAAGTCACGCCGCAGTTACCAATGAGTGCAGTCGTTACGCCATGATATGAGCTGGGGCGCATTTCTGGATCCCAGGCAATCTGCGCATCCAGATGCGTGTGCAGATCTACAAAGCCGGGCGTGACCACCTTGTCCGTGGCATCAATGGTCTCACCGGCTTGTTCGCCAGACAGGTCACCGATACGCGAAATACGGCCATTGTCGATAGCCACGTCGGCTCGCGTGCTCGCAGCTCCCGTGCCGTCCACAACGGTACCTCCGGAAATTATCATCTCGTGTGCCATAGGTCGAAGTCCCCCCATCTGGCTGTTGATTTAAATTTAAAAAAGAAAAATGGTGGCGAATTGTCTGGAATTCGCCACATTATTTTCTCTCATCTGTGAACAAGGCGCTACCACACTGAATCGCGTGCAAAATCAGCGGAATAGGCTCAGACTCTAGGGTCGATACACTTCCCAAAAAAACGAACTCATACGAGATATTCAAATGCATGATCTGTTGATCAAGGGCGGTACTCTGGTAGACGGTACTGGGAACGCACCCAGGACTGCAGATGTTGCAGTTTCCGATGGTGTGGTCAGCGAGGTGGGCAAAATCAGTGGCAACGCAAAGCGCGTCCTGGATGCAGATGGTCTTCTAGTGACCCCAGGGTTTGTTGACATCCATACACACTATGACGGTCAGGCAACCTGGGATGAGTATCTCACACCTTCCTCGTGGCACGGCGTCACTACCGCAGTGTTCGGTAACTGTAGTGTTGGCTTTGCCCCGGTCCATCCCGACCAGACAGACTATCTGATCAACCTCATGGAAGGTGTCGAGGACATTCCAGGAACCGTCCTCTCAGAAGGCGTATCATTTAACTGGCAATCATTCCCCGAATATCTGGATGCACTGGCGGCGAAACCGCGCGTGATGGATATCGGAGCACAGATGCCGCACGCGGCCCTTAGGTTTTATGTCATGGGTCCGAGGGGGGCCGATCATGAAGAGGTTCCGACCGACCAAGAAGTCGATCAAATGAGCGCCCTGCTCGAAGAGTCACTCCATGCCGGTGCGCTGGGATTCACGACATCGCGCACGACCAAACATCGAGCTGCAGACGGACGTGTCACGCCTTCCCTAAGTTCTGGTGAAAAGGAACTACTGGGTTTGGCATCCGCCATGAAGCGAGCGGGGAAAGGCGTCATCGAAGTGAACTCGGACTTTGGTGAAGGCGAGTTTGAAGCCCTCCGTGCAGCAGCGGAAGTTTCTGGTCGGCCATTGTCGTGTCTGATCGTACAGGTACGAAATGCACCGGAGCTGTGGCGCGAGACCATGGCGAATGTCCGAGATGCTCGGGATGCTGGTATCAACTGCAACAGTCAGGTGCACGTCCGTGGGATTGGTATGGTCATGGGACTGGAGACGACCCTCAATCCATTTCGAAACCACCCCGCGTGGCAGGCGTTAGACCATCTATCACCTGAGGCTCGTGCAACTCGCCTATTACAGGACTCGGAGTTGCAGAACATACTGACAACTCAGATACCCGAGGACCGACACACGCGTTGGATCGAAAGTCTGTTTAACGAGATCTACGTACTAGACGAGCAAATGAACTATGAGCCCGACAGCGACAGCGACAGTCTCGCCGTGCATGCCCGGGCGCAGGGCAAACAGCCCTGGCGCCTACTGCTTGAGTGGCTGATGCGTGACGATGGCCGGGGTCACGTCATGTACCCGTTCGAGAACTACTACGGCGGTAACCTGGATGCTATCCGGGAAATGTTGACGGATGACGCATCGATCATTGGTGTTGCCGATGGGGGTGCACATGTCGGCGTCATCTGCGATGCCGCGTCGCCGACGTTTATGTTGACACACTGGGCACGCGATAGACGACGTGGACCGGGTTTACCCCTTGAGTTTCTCGTCCATAAGCACACGCGCGGCAATGCGCTCGCGTACGGATTAGGGGACCGCGGACTGATCGCTCCGGGCTACAAGGCCGACATCAATATGATTGATTTTGATAATTTAAGAATCAAGCCTCCTAAAGTACTTTATGACTTACCGGCGGGTGGTCGTCGTCTGGTTCAGGAAGCAGAGGGATATCATCATATTTTTGTGAGCGGCATAGAAACGCTACAGAACGATACTTTCACCGGTGAGTTGCCAGGACGACTCGTACGAGGCGCACGCTAACGATCAACGTTGGGTCAAAACCGGGTAGGCAACCTGCAGCGCGGAGCCTGGGGTCAGGTTTTTTCATGGTTTATTTGAAGAACTGTGTTCGTGCTGGCCACAGTTTCTGCATTTCCTTGGCCTTGCTCTTGTCACTAATCGTTAGGAACCACGACATGATTTCATCAGGGAACAGCATGAATTAATACTTGAGCATTGTGAGTTCGGCATGCACGTCCGCGTCGCTTCCTCAACGTCCCTCGCTACCGTCTTTCATAGTCAACAGGTCTTCTGCATATTCAAGAAACTTGGGATACTGATATTAGAGCTTCGCTTTCGAAAAAAATGCAAAAAGCGCTTTAGCGCTTCACATGTCGTCCGGGAGTTTTTGCGATCGAATGCAATTACGCACTCTGGACCCATCTTTGCAGAGAAAGGAATACGAAATTGAGAGGCCGTCGATGACGAAACAGTAAAACTTACATTTACTTGATCTTGTGGGATCAGCCAAAAACGTGAAACAGGATCACAGATATACCGTTGTGTGCTGCATGAAGCGCAAGCGGCAGGTACAAAGAACCGCCATAGGTCCGCGCGGCGCCCAACAATAGTCCCAGTAGGAAGACGACCATCATATCCCAATAGTCATACTGCGTGTGAATCGCCGCCCAGAGCACGGCCGTGATGACGATAGCCCCGACATGTCCGAGTAAACTCTGCGCCAATCCACGATGCAGGAAACCGCGGAAAAACACCTCATCAAAGAGTGGTGCAGCAATGATGATGGCGAGGAGCAACATCCAGAAAGGGTCCGCGGTTGAATACACTTCGCTGACGAAAATTGGTGTGTCTTGTCCCGTCACCACCGAGAGCAATGTACTAACAGCAAGGAAAATACCCAGAATGCCGAACCAACGGCGCCATTCCACCCAGGGTACCGATTTTAATAGCAGATAGTCGTTAAGGGATGTTCCGGCTTTCATTCCAATGATCATTACGACTAATGCAGTGCAGACGAGCCCAGTCACCGTTAGCGATAGCGCGAGCAGCGTACCGTTATATTGAATCTCTCCAGCGATGGATGCGAATTCCTCCTGCGAAATATCACCGTAGACATGTCCTACATAGAACATAGTGGTCAGAAGTTGGAGAAAGATAAAGAATGTCAGGATCCCCAATCCCCAAGCGATCGTAGCAGGTGCACTCCAGGCAACCACAGATTTGGTGTCGTGCGGAACAAATGCTTCTTGTTCGTTCATAAGAGACATCTTCAGTGTCGAATGAAAATGGGTCAAGACCAGTTCGGTTGCAAAAAATGCCTCGATGGACGACATTGGTGAGATGCAAATGATCGACGTTCAGGTTCACGCCTATGAGCGGAACCATCCGAGAAGACCCTGGCAGGGAACACTGTCAGGGCCCGATGAAATGACGGGGGAGCAAATGGTCACGGCGTTCGATCATGAAGGAGTTACCGGTGCCATTTTGGTATCTCCCTACTCCTTCTATCGGTACGACCCGGATTACGCGCTCCAGGTGTACCAGCACTACCCTGACCGGTTTCGTCTGGTGAAACCGTTCGATCCGACACTCGATGATATTGAAGAGGATATACAGGCTTGGGCAGCCCACGATGGTGTCGTCGGTGGTCGAGTGATGTTGTCTCCCCCACTTGGTGATCCGCACGCGCCAGGCATCGGCCGCATCCTCGAAGGTTGTCGCCGCGCAAGCCTGGCGGTCAACCTGCTCTCCTGGCACAAGCCATCAATGATCGGAGATCTGGCAATGCGACATCCTGACGTGCAATTGGTCGTCGACCATCTTGGCATCACCCAGCCGTTCGAACCACCTGTGCCGGATGAACCGTTTGCAACACTGAAGGACGTTTTGGCGCTGGCGCGGTTCGACAACGTGGCCATCAAGATCAGCGGCGTGTGCACCCTCTCTCAAAGATCGTTTCCCTTTGATGACATCTGGAAACCCGTTCTGAAGACGATCGAAGCCTTTGGACTCGGCCGCTGCATGTGGGGTACGGACTGGACGCGGGCGATCAAACTAGTGAATTTTCACGACGCCATCGCCGCGTTTCGTGATACAGACAGGTTGTCTGTTGGTGACAAGGAAGCGCTGATGGGCGGATCCCTCAGGAAAATCTATCGATGCCCGGACTTCTGCCTTTGATGACCAGCGTATGACCCATAAAAAAGTGGGCCAGTGGATCAGAACCACGACCCGTTGACCTTAGGAAAGACGCGAAGTCACATCGTTGTAATCCTCGGTCTAACGATTCCTCTCTGCCGTAACAATAGTTTTCATTCCATCCCACTCGCTCCAGTGATCACAAAGCTTTTCGATTGAGTACTCGTACGGATTGTAGCCAGCAGGATATTCGAGGAAATCTCCACCGAGGGTCCGATCTGGATGATCACAGACACCCCATCCGATTCGTGCGTCTCCTTCATAGGGATTGTCATCCCTTAGACGACGAATCCGAAACAACACATTCATTCGTGGATCGTCTGACATGTTGGGCGTGGCGGTATGTGGCAATGAATGAAGCGCTATGACTGCATCACCCTCCTCCATCAACACCGGTGTCAGTGACGGCCATGGCCACCCATTCAGTTGTACGTTGTCATCAGGATAAGCCTCATACATAGCAGGCGGCATAATCCCCGCAAAGGCCGTATCATTGCCAGTTTCGACCAGCCGAGGCCACAACGGTCCACCGCCCCCGAGCGGACCACCAAGTTCGCGCTGGCGTTTGAACAAGGCCTCAGCAGCATGATGGCCACCCCTGTGCACCGCGAATTGCCCCTTTCCAGGCTTTCGCTGATCGTTTAGACACACTGCAGCCAATGCGGTGTAACTTCCGATTGCAAGAGTCTTCTCTCTGTCTTGCCATAGAGGAGCTCCCCCTGCTGGGCCCATGGAATGCGGATCGCCGTCTTCTCCCCAGGTGTGGAGGTTCTGACCTCTGCTTTTTATTTCACTGACTTTTTCAGGGCATAAGCCTGCCCAACCACCGTCAACGTGACCGTGCATGGGGGGCGGGTTCTTAGCATCAAAGGCTCGCTTGACAACGCCATCTACACGATTTGGCATAACCACAGCCACCTGCGCATTCAGTGGTCGTGTATGTGGGCCCATCGCCTCATCAAGCACATCTGGCAGCATTGAATCATTGTACAGGCCATTAATGATCGGGTTATCGCCATACACGATGAGGTCCGGTTGCTGACTAATCAACGCTTTGGCCGCACTGGTGAGCGACTGATCAACGGCGTTTTTCAGCACCACGTAGCCATCATGGTACAGTTGAACTTTCTGTTCGTCAGATAGAACATTGGCGTGTGACGCAGTCATCCGTTCACCCATTTGTTCGCGTGCGTCGAGACTACCATCCACCTACCCTCCAGTCACATTCTCTTCATACCGTTATCAAACCGACGAAGTAGGACTCAGGATCGCGCCTTCACATCGATAATCTCGATAATCGCATAGCTGCCTTCAGGATCGTCCAATAGCTTCAGGTCTTTCTGACCGTCCATATACCACACTATTGTGTCGACATATTTGTGCCAGGCACCCAGCACAGAATTCGCAAAGTCTGTTTTCGATCGGTAGTCATGGTGGGGAATGTCTCAGATCTTCAGCGCAACCCACCACAGTCTCCAGCTGCCAGCAAATGGTACCCAGTATCAGCAGATTCGGCGGCTCAAAATCCTCGACTTATGCCTGATAACATGAGGCGTGCCTTCACACTCGCCACAGACCAGGTATTGATTTCACCATCCAGGCGGAGTGCGAACTGTCCCCTTGCGAAGGCGGGCGCAGTACAATCCGCGCTCAAGTCCCAAAGAGTCAGATCCATGTCCACGAAACACCTGCTCAACCCTGAAATTATTGCCATCAGCGAAGTACCCGCGGGTGATATCAATGCCAAATCCCTACAGATGGTGCGCGGACAACGCCAGATGCCTTTGGGTGATCCAGCTGCCGCGGGGGTGGCACGGTCTGAGGTCACATTTTCCTGTGCCGATGGGCACGATGTTCGAGCATTGCTGTACGTCCCCAATAGATCGGGCACACGAGCGGGTTACTTGCATATCCACGGCGGGGGATACATCCTGGGTGCACCAGAAGGATCCGACGCGACTAACCTCAACATCGCCAGTCAACTCGGGGTTGTCGTGTTATCTGTGGACTACCGACTGGCGCCAGAAAACCCAATCCCCGCCCCTTTGGAGGACTGCTATGCAGGACTCGCATGGCTACACCAGAACGCCGATGACCTGAACATCGATCGAGAACGAATTGGTGTTGGTGGCGAAAGTGCCGGAGGTGGCCTGGCCGCGGCGATCGCCATCGCGGCGAGAGACCGGGGAGAATATGCACTGTGCCACCAGCATCTCACCTATCCGATGCTCGATAATCTAACGGGTACTGACGCACAACCAGGAGATCCGCTCGTGGGCGAATTCGTCTGGACCCGAGGCAGCAACCAGTTTGGATGGGCCAGTTATCTAGGTGATGCACCTGCAGAGGCACCACAGGTTCCGGCACGCGTTGAAGACTTCTCTGGTCTACCAGCGACATGGATGATGACCGCCAGCTTGGATCTCTTTCGTGACGAGAACATCGATTATGCCAGAGGCCTGCTAGCCGCTGGCGTCAAGACAGAACTTGCAGTCTATGAAGGCGCGTGTCACGGGTTTCAGTTTATTCCTAATACCCATCTCCTCCGGCGTTACGTTCGCGATCATCTGGAAGCGCTTGCCAAAGGACTGGGCGTGGCCATCCCC